>Ga0302309_10000676_pt1 | contig 37549 bp, 37 predicted proteins | sample III_Palsa_N1_1_FD_200453 | JGI IMG/M metagenome (GOLD analysis project Ga0302309, IMG submission 200453) | Peat permafrost microbial communities from Stordalen Mire near Abisko, Sweden - III_Palsa_N1_1 | ecosystem: Environmental > Terrestrial > Soil > Palsa > Peat permafrost | place: Sweden...
TAGCCCGTCTGCAAAAAAAAGTCCCTGTTCCATAGGCGTTGGTTTGATGTAGGGTTGTAGTAAATCACAGCGCCCGGTAAACCACGATCCGAATTATAATAATTAATATGCAGATTGAATTTATTGCTATCATTTTTAAACCAATACAACGCGCCATCAACCTGTTGATCGGCTACATCTGCATTGGTACGTGTTTGTGTTGTGTCGGAACCATCGCCGCTGGTTTTATATTTATACCGGCCATTGGCATTTTCGAGGTAACTGTTAACGGCTAATGACCAGGTATTACTGATACGCTGCTGCCATTGCAAATAAGGGTTAACAAGCCCGAATGAGCCGGCATTAACACCCAGCAATACCTGGTAAGGCTTGGCAGCGGTTAAATTTGGCTGGATGGTTTTAATAGCTATTACACTTGCCGATGCAAATGCCCTTGCCGTAGCGAGTATATCTGCAGGCTGCGCATTATATAACGTAATTTGCTGTACACCGTTTAAATTAAGCTTGCTCAGGTCTATCTGGCCGTTCTCGGCATCGTTGATCTCCACACCATCGTACAAAATAGCAGTATGGTTAGCGCCAAAGCCCCGCACCGATACAGTTTTTATACCCCCGATACCACCGTAATCTTTTATATTAACCCCGGCAAAATCGCGGATGGCATCGGCAACGGTTAAGGCGCTGTAACGGTCGAAATCATTTGCTGAAATAGATTGCGATGGCGTTATCCCCTGTAATTGTGGTATGCCGGTTGAAGATACATTAACCTGCTTTAAATTTTTGGTGGTATCTTTTTGTGCAAATACGGTAAGTGGCAGCAAAAACAACAGCAATACATACCCCGGCTTGCGCCCTGAATGATTAAACAACTGTTGTAAAATTAATGCCATTTGTTGTGAGTTAAACCCACAGCCTACATAAAAGGATGGTTTTGAAATGAAAACACTTTTTTGAAGAGCATTCACATCCAAGCTTCAATCCCCGAAAGCTGTGAATAATATAATGGCTTTGGCAGGTCTTCTGACTTACTCCCCTTTCGTCCTGTCTTCCCGCTTCGATTTTCATCGTAACAGTGACCAATTGAATGGACTATGGTTATGGAGCTTACAGCTGCGGGACAGTTACGGATTTACACCATATTCCCTTTTAATTCCGAACGGTATTACCCATAAGGAAACCTAAAGCAACGCAAAAGTACGAGAAGAATTTATAATGGCAAATAAACCCCCTATATTTATATGGATGAAACTTTATTTGACGATAATATTACTGATGATCGCCTCAGCATCAAAAGCACAGCAGATAGATACCGTATTTCTGCAAGATCTGCTTCAGTCGCACCCCGAACTTTTTAGTCATATACTAAATCACCCGGCCCATAACGAAGTGCAGATATTATACACGCAGATAAACCGTGATAAAAACAACATGCCGCATTTTACATCGTACAGTTACCGGTTAAATGCAGGCCATTATTTTTATCCGGCCAGTACGGTTAAGCTGCCTACAGCCATATTCGCGCTGGAAAAGTTGAATGAGCTGCATATACCCGGCTTAAACAAACGAACGGTTATGATAACCGACAGCTCTTATCAAGGCGAAAGCAAAATGACACAGGACACTACTTCGGCCAATGGTTTGCCCAGCATTGAAAATTATATAAAACAGATTTTGCTGGTGAGCGATAATTATGCCTATAACCGTGTTTATGAATTTGTTGGCCGGGCCGAGATCAACCAAAAACTTAAGAAATACGAGCTAAACCACACCCGTATTATTAGCCGGCTGGCCATATATGACGCGGGTGAAAACGCCAAGCATACCAACGCGATAAATTTTTATAAGGGTGATCAGCTCATCTATCATCAAGTGGCGCAATACGATGCTAAGGACTACCCTATGCATCTGGATTATATGATGCAGGGAAAAGGCTACCTCGACAAAAATGATAAACTGGTAATGCAGCCATACGATTTTACGCAAAAGAATGTTTATACTATAGCTGATCAGCAAATGGTATTGAAAAGGTTGATCTTTCCCGAGGCGTTTCCGAAAGAGCAGCGTTATAATTTAACCAATGATGATTACCAGTTCATTTACCGTTATATGAGCATGTACCCTACCGAAAGTAAAAAGCCAACCTATAATCCCCCAGCCTATTACCCGGCTTTTTGTAAATACCTGTTTTACGGGCAGGACAGCCTTGCAACTATTAACCCGGATGTAAGGATCTTTAATAAAATTGGCGATTCATACGGGTACGATGTAGACAATATTTATTTAGTGGATTTTAAAAATAAGGTTGAGTTTATGCTCACCGCGGTTGTACAATCAAATGATGATGGCATTTATAACGATGATAAGTATGAGTATAAAACGGTTTGCCTGCCTTTTATGAAAAATTTGGGGCAGGTGATCTATCAGTACGAACTACGCAGGCATAAAAATTATTTGCCTGATCTTTCGAAATTTAAGTTTACTTATTAATTGATGCGAAACTTTGTATCTAATTAGTAGTTGTATACCTTTACAGTATGGCACATAAAATAGTAATCCTGCAACCGGAAAATTATAAAAAACATGAAGCCGAAGCACTTGGCGAGGCCGACGACACTAACTTAAGATGGCCCGAGCGTTATGTATCCGTTTTAGGCGGTGTGATGCTGGGTTATTCGGGATTGAAACAATTGTTTAAAAGCCCGTTATCAGCTATCGTAAAAATAGGTGCCGGTGGTTACCTGGTAAACCGTGGTGTCATTGGGCATTGCGAGTTGTATGCCCAGCTTGATAAGCACATGGTAAACCCTGTTAACATCAATATCCGCTCCTCTTTTATCATACACAAGCCACGGCACGAGGTTTATTCATTTTGGCGTAGGTTTGATAACCTGCCATTATTTATGAAGCATTTAAAAAAGGTAGAGCTATTAGAAAACGACCGTTCGCGCTGGTTTTTGAAATTGCCTATAGGTGTTGCCAACATACGCTGGGAAGCAAAAATTGTGAAGGATGAGCCTAATAAAATGATCGGCTGGTGCTCGGTACCGGGATCAATAATTTATAATGCCGGTAAGGTGCGATTCAGGGATATAATAGATGGCGAAGGTACACGTGTGGATGTGGTGATCACTTATCAGCCGCCCGCAGGTACGGTTGGCGCAAGGATAGCAAGGGTATTTAACCCCGTATTTAAACGCATAGTTGAAAATGATGTGCTAAACTTTAAGCATTTTATGGATATTGATTATGCTACCGATACGGTAAATTACTTGTAGATATAATTAAACAACTCGTCATTGCGAGGAATGGTATAAAAACAAAAAGACCCGCATAAATGCAGGTCTTTTTTAATATTTAAGCTGTTTAAATTATTTTACAGCGTCAACTATAGCTTTAAAAGCATCAGGATGGTTCATGGCCAGATCGGCTAATACTTTACGGTTTAAACCGATATCCTTTTTAATTAGCTTACCCATTAACTGTGAGTAAGAAATCCCATGCTGGCGTGCACCTGCGTTGATACGTTGTATCCATAGCGCCCTGAATTCTCTTTTCTTGGTCTTACGGTCACGATAAGCGTACTGTAAGCCTTTTTCTACTGTGTTTTTTGCAACGGTATAAACCTTGCTGCGTGAACCCCAATAACCTTTGGCGAGGTTCATCACTTTTTTCCGGCGTCTTCTCGACGCGACTGCGTTAACTGAACGTGGCATTTTTTGTCGTTTTTGGTAGTGAGTGTTCGCTGGTTAGCGAATCTTTAAAACTCTAATACCTGGTTTAAAAATTTGTTAATTACTTCCCGATACAAAGCATACGTTTTACATTACCTAAATCAGCATTAGAAACTAAGCTGGTGTGGGTAAGGTTACGTTTACGTTTAGTCGACATCTTGGTTAAGATGTGGCTTTTGTATGCGTTCTTTCTTGCAATTTTACCGGTTCCAGTAAGCTTAAAACGCTTTTTAGCACTGGAATTGGTTTTCATTTTTGGCATAACCGTGTTTATATATATGTATTTAATTAATTCTTGTTTTTGGGTGAAAGGTTTCCCTAATCACGGATCACCAAACTCTAATCACTATTTTTTAGCTCCTTTTGAGGCTACGGTTAAAAACATCCGTTTCCCCTCAAGCTTTGGTAACTGCTCTACCTTTCCTACTTCTTCTAATGCCTGTGCAAAACGCAGCAGCAATATTTCGCCCTGCTCCTTATAAACTATAGCGCGGCCTTTAAAATGCACATAAGCCCTCACCTTTTCGCCGGCTTCTAAAAACTTAACGGCATGCTTTAATTTAAACTCAAAGTCATGGTCGTCGGTATTCGGGCCGAACCTTATTTCCTTTATAACAGTTTGTTTGGCGTTGCTTTTTATCTCTTTCAGCTTTTTCTTCTGCTCGTAAACAAACTTGTTATAGTCGGTTACTTTACAAACAGGCGGTACAGCGTTCGGAGAAATTTCAACAAGATCCAGTTCTTGCTCCTGCGCAATAGCTAGTGCATCGCGTAGGGAAAAGATACCTTGCTCCACGTTATCGCCCACGAGGCGCACTTCAGGAGCTTTTATAAATTGATTAATGTTGTGTTCAGCTTCTTTTCTCTTAAAAGGAAGCCTTGGTCCTCTATTGAAAGGTTTGTTTAATGCCAAGTTATACTGTTATTTCTTTAATTATTTGTTTTTTTAATTCTTCAATACTCATGCTACCCAAATCACCCTGACCATGTTTACGTACGGAAACCATCTCTTCAGCGGCTTCTTTTTCACCCACAATCAGCATATAAGGGATCTTTTTGACTTCAGCATCGCGTATCTTTCGACCTATCTTCTCGTCCCTGAAATCAATAAGCCCGCAAATATCCGAATCTTTTAACGATTCTGAAAGTTTTTTTGCATAATCTTCATATTTTTCACTGATAGGTAAAATAATAAACTGCTCCGGCGATAGCCACAGCGGAAAATTACCCGCGCAATGTTCAATAAGCACAGCCACAAAACGTTCCAACGAGCCAAATGGCGCACGATGGATCATCACGGGGCGGTGTTTTTGATTGTCGCTGCCAGTGTATTCCAGTTCGAAACGCTCAGGCAGGTTATAATCTACCTGTACGGTGCCTAATTGCCATTTACGGCCCAGGGCATCCTTCACCATAAAGTCAAGCTTAGGGCCATAAAAAGCAGCCTCGCCTAATTCAACAACGGTTTTTAAACCCATTTCGGCAGCAGCCTCAATGATATGTGTTTCTGCAAGTTCCCAATTTGCATCGGCGCCAATATATTTTGCCTTATTTTCCGGGTCGCGTAGTGAAATTTGCGCGGTATAATCATCAAAGCCTAATGCTTTAAATACATACAATACCAGATCGATCACCTTTTTAAACTCTTCTTTCACCTGGTCGGGGCGGCAAAATAGGTGGGCATCATCCTGTGTAAATCCACGTACGCGGGTTAAGCCATGCAGCTCACCACTTTGTTCGTAACGGTAAACGGTACCAAACTCAGCCAAACGCACGGGCAGGTCTTTATACGAGCGTGGTTTTGTTTTATATATTTCGCAATGGTGCGGGCAGTTCATCGGTTTCAGGAAAAACTCCTCGCCCTCCTGCGGTGTTTTTATAGGCTGAAATGAATCAGCGCCATATTTTTCGTAGTGGCCCGATGTTACATACAGGTTTTTATGGCCGATATGCGGTGTGATCACCTGTTCATAACCGGCTTTAGCCTGTGCCTTTTGCAAAAAATTTGTTAACCGCTCGCGCAAAGCAGTTCCCTTAGGCAACCATAATGGTAAGCCCATGCCTACTTTTTCACTGAAAGCAAACAATTCCAGCTCCTTGCCCAACTTACGGTGATCGCGCTTTTTGGCTTCTTCGATCATGTGCAGGTAATCGGTAAGCTCGCTTGCTTTGGGGAAGGTAACCCCGTATATGCGTGTTAGCTGCTTACGGCTTTCATCGCCGCGCCAATAGGCACCGGCAACACTCATCAGCTTAACGGCTTTTATAAAACCTGTGTTTGGGATATGCGGGCCGCGGCACAGATCGGTAAATGCACCCTGCGAATAGAAAGTTATAGCGCCATCGGGCAAGTCCTTTAACAAGTCGAGTTTGTACTCATCCCCTTTTTCGGTAAAATACTCAATCGCGTCGGCCTTGCTAACCGGTTTGCGGATAAATTCCTCACGGGTTTTAGCCAGCTCGATGATCTTATCTTCGATCTTTTTAAATTCATCCGATGAAAATTCCCTGTCGCCAAAATCAACATCATAATAAAAGCCGGTTTCGATAGCCGGGCCAATACCGAATTTGGTGCCGGGATAGAGCGCTTCCAAAGCTTCGGCCATTAAGTGTGCCGATGAATGCCAGAAAGTTGATTTACCCGAAGTATCGTTCCAGGTTAGTAATTTTACTTTGGCATCGTGCTCAATGGGGCGGCTTGCGTCCCAAACCTGGCCGTCAACCTCGGCTGCTAATACGTTACGTGCTAAACCTTCGGAGATAGATAACGCTATCTGCGCGGAAGAGGTCCCTTTATCGTACTCACGAACGGAACCATCAGGAAGTGTAATATTAATCATCTACAACTATGATTTAAGCCCCTCTCTGAATCTCTCCCCGGTAGGGAGAGAATTTTATGAAGCTTGTTTTTAATTTATTAATTTTTTTATTCGATCACCTACTTTGTGATCTTATATTTTGAGGTGCAAATTTACGTTTTTTTTACATCAATACACCCTATCTTTATAAAATGAAAGTAATTAAGGCGGTTTTTTTTATTGCAATTTTCTTCAGTTTAAACGGATATGCGCAATCCAATAACAAAATCAATATTTATACTGATCACATCATCAAAAACGTATCTCCCCTGCTAACAGGTGCCTGTATTGAGGATGTAAACCACGAAATTTACGGCGGCCTGTATAGCCAGATGATCTTCGGCGAAAGTTTCCAGGAGTTGCCGATGGATATAAACGCTGCTGTAAGCCCACGTTTTAAAGGCCTATCAGGTTCGTTAAGCTGCAAAGCGCCGAGGGATGTGTTGAAAGATGAACCGGAAATACGGTCGTGGCAGCCGGTTAAAAAAGGGACTGCTATAGGTTCATTTGGTATCGATAGCATTCACCCTTATGTTGGCAAACAAAGTCAGACAATAAACTTTATTAATGGTACAGGGGCCATCGGCATCGAGAACCGTGGCCTGAACCGTGAGGGATTAAGTTTAAGCGGACAAAAACCTTACGAAGGCATTATTTGTGCCAGGTCGGATAGACCGACTCAATTATATATCAGTTTAGAAAGCGAGGATGGGGCCATTATTTATGCGCAAACCAGTATTGCCATTACCGATAGGGCGTGGAAAAAGTACGATTTTAAATTGATCCCATCCAAATCAGCCGAGCATACGCGTTTGGCTATCAGCCTGCACAACCCCGGTACGGTTACTCTGGGTTATGTATTTATGCAACCCGGCAGTTGGGGACGGTATAAAAACCTGCCCATTCGCAATGATGTTGTTGAAGGTTTATTAAAAGAGAAATTGACAGTTATGCGCTATGGCGGCAGCATGACACTGGCCGATAATTACCGGTGGAAAAACATGATAGGCCCGCGGGAGAAAAGGCCGCCATATAAGGGTATATGGTACCCATTTTCAAGCAACGGCTGGGGGATCATCGATTTTATGGATATGTGCGAAGCGATGCATATTGTTGGCATACCTGATTTCAGCTCTGGCGAAACCCCGCAGGATATGGCTGACTTTGTTGAATATGAAAATGGGGATGGCAATACAGTTTGGGGAAGAAAAAGAATTGCCGATGGCCACACAGCGCCCTATCACCTGAAATATATAGAGCTGGGCAATGAGCAGTTTAATAATGAAAAGCTTACCACCCAATTTAAACTACTGGCCGACGCGATATGGAAGAAAGACCCGGCTATGCAGATCATTTTTTGTTTGAGCGATAATACCAGCGAGGATGTTCGTGGCGACATAGCTTATATAAAGCAAACTATTGATAATTGCCGCCAAAAAGGCCACCAGGCCTGGTTTGATGTGCATATATTTAATGATAATGAGAAACAGCCCGATATGGCCGATTTTAATTTAGCCGGAAAGCAACTGGATTCTGTGGCACCCGATCATGATTTCAGGCTGTGTATTTTTGAGGAGAATGCCGATAATGCCCGTATGCGCCGTGCTTTAGCGCATGGCAATATCATAAACCGGGTGGATCGATCAAAGTATGAGGTACCTATAATGTGCGCGGCCAATTGTCTGCAGGTAAACCATCAAAATGATAACGGCTGGAATCAGGGGCTGCTATTTTTCGATCCGGAGTATGTTTGGGGGCAACCCTCCTATTATGTAAGCCAAATGATTGCCGGTAATTACCTGCCGCAGGTAATTAAAACTGATTTTGTAAGCCAAAGCGACACGCTGGATATTACCGCGCTTAAAAGCACCGATGGTAAAACTGTTGCATTGCAGGTAGTAAACTACAAACCAACATCGGTGGATGCACAGGTGGTTTTGAAGGATTACAAAGGATCGGCAAAAAAAGTAAGCATTACCGTACTTAAAGGCAATGGTTTGGATGATTGGAATACGGTTGACGAACCGTACAGGATTGTACCCGTTATGCACTATGTAGCACTTGAAAACAATAGCTGTAATTATGTTTTTGCACCTTATTCGTTTACCATATTAAGGTTTGAGGAATGATTGATCTTGTAAGAATATGGCAATAATTTTTTCTATTCCCCCCAGGGAAGGGAATCGCACAGCCCCGGCTTCTTTTACACATTACCCCAGCCCTGTGTAAGTACATCGGCCAGGTGCATGGTTTTTATGGGCAGGTTATTTTTATCGATGTAGCCCTGCAGGTGTAAAAGGCACGATGCATCGGTGCTGATAATATATTCGGCACCGGCTTCCAGCGCGTTATCCACCTTTTGCTGTGCCATAGCGGTTGAAATAGCTTCGAACTTAACGGCAAATGTGCCGCCAAAGCCACAGCAGGTTTCATTATCCTTCAGGTCGACCAGGTCGAGCCCTATTACATTTGCCAACAGCTTGCGGGGTTCTTCTTTGATCTTGCACTCGCGCAGGGCGCTGCAACTATCGTGATAAACCGCCCGGCCATCCAACTCGGCGCCGAAATACTCAAACTGCAATATATTTACCAGGAAATCCGACAGCTCATAAATATTGCCCTGGATATTGCGGCATTTATTATGCATGGTGGTATTGGTAAACAGATCGTTATAATAGTTTTTAACCATGCCCGTGCATGATGCCGACGGCGTAACGATGATGCTATCGTCGGAGAAATCATTTAAAAACTTGCTGCCTATAGTTTTGGCATCGTCCCCAAAACCCGCGTTAAAAGCCGGTTGCCCGCAGCAGGTTTGCTGTGCATTATAGTTTACCGTACAGCCTGCCTTTTCCAACAGCTTTATGGTATTGAAGGCGGTATCAGGGTAAAGCTGGTCAATAAAACAGGGGACAAACAATTCTATCTTCATCGGCTGCTAATTTGAGAAAAAGTTTGGAGTAATGGTTAATATATCCATCTTTTGCTCAAAATACTATTAAATAGCCGCCATTTCAGGATGTGGTGCAGTAGGTAAATTTTTCCTTTTTTTCTCAGCAAACATTAGTGATATCATTAATATTAACCCGACTACAAAAAACAGGTCGAGCGTTAACGCCGCGTCGCGCATTTCCCCTGTCCATGCCTCAACGCCTGCAAAACAAAGCAAACCAACTACTATCGCGCTCTTTTCGGTCACATCATAAAAGCTGAAGAATGACGCCGTGTCTGGGATATTCGGCGGCAGATATTTAGAATAGGTTGAGCGCGATATCGACTGCACCCCGCCCATTACAGCGCCCACAACTACAGCTGCAGCAAAAAACTGGGGTGCATTCTGTATAAAATATACCAGCAGGCAAAGTACAGTCCATATAGATACCAAGCCTACCAATGTTCTTACGTTGCCATATTTGGCTGAACAAAGCGAGGTTAACCAAGCCCCAATTACACCCACCACCTGTACTATAAGTATAATTAAGATAAGTGTATTCTGATCCATACCCAATTCTTTTGCCGCAAATTGAGCGGCTACCAGCATAATAGTTTGCACACCTACCGAATAACAAAAAAATGAGGAAAGGAAGCGCCTTAATAAAGGCATGGTTTTCACCTTTTTAAAAACCTTTGCCAGTTCTTTAAATCCGCCGGTTAATACATTATAATCATGCTTGCCCGCATTGGGTTCGCCTTTAGGTAACAGTCTGAAAGGGATAATGGAAAATCCCATCCACCAAATAAATACCAACAAAAATGATGTCCGTTCGGCTTTAGCGTATTTATCCCCATGCATACCGAAAAAGTCAGGATAAGTAATTATAACAAGACAAATCATTTGCATAACCAAACTACCTACATAGCCATAAATAAATCCTTTTGCACTAACGCTATCCTGCTTAGCTTCACTGGCTATTTGCGGCAAATAGGAATTGTAGAATACAAAGCCTCCGCAATAACCAATACAAGCTAAAGCATAAAGTATTAATGGCACTTCGAGCGCGGGTACCGGACCATTGCCTGTAGCGACAAGGGGTTTAAAAAAGAACAGCCCAGCACATGATAATGCTCCAAGCCAGGTAAAAAATTGGAGGTACGCCCGTTTGTTACCGCGATAATCAGCAATTGATGTTAATATCGGCAACATTAATACAACTGCCAGGTAGGCCAGCCCTAAAACAAATATATCCAGTACACCATTAGCAAAATGGAAGCCAAAAAAAGTTACCACATTATTTGTTTGCTTATTGGTGGTTATCCATATCCAGTATGCCGGGAATATAGTTGAGGTGATCACCATATTGTAGGATTGATTGGCCCAATCGAACATGCACCATGCCCAGATGGTTTTTTTATTGTCTTTTTCTTCCATTGCGGGTTAAAAATATATAAAATATGGTACTTACAAAGAATGCACAAAATAAAAACTTATTAGCTACTAAAAACCGTATGTATTCAAACAATATGATAAAATAATCGTCTTGAAAAGTAAATACATCAACTATTAATTAAAATTAGTTACCATGAAAACAGGAATACTCAGTTTATTTATTGCCATCGCCTTATTGGGCTCATTAAAGGCAAACGCGCAAAGTACAGATACATCAAAAACAATGGGTTTTGGCTGGTTCAGGCACCAATTGGCCGGGGCTGCCCAAATACAGGTAACCTATCGTAAGGCGGATTTAAATGGCCTTAACCAGGTGCTGAACAGCAATGGCTTCAAATCATTAGCAAATAATGATGTTTGGATAAACGCTTCTATGAGCCATATACATGGTAAGTGGATATTTGAGGATGGAATTGGCTTTACCCCTATTACCACATCTGATAATGATAACCTGAAAGCCAAATACAATCAATACCAGTTGTATACCCGTGCTGCCTATAATTTTTCAAATGATCCTAACCTGAGGCTGTTTCCGTTTGTGGGCTTGAATTTTTCTGCCGCTGTATTGGATATCCAGGATAATAACCGCATACAAAGCACCTCCGATTTTTCGCAGGAACTGCTAAACAGTACCTCAAGCAAAACATTCTATCAGCCTAATTTTGGTATTGAACTGGGCGCCGGGATGGATTACCTGATACCCGTAAAGACTAAAAACATGGGCTGCTTTGAACTGAAACGCAATATACCTATAGGCTTAAGGGCCGGTTACTATATTAATGCCGCCCAAAGCGACTGGAGAATTGACAGCTATAAATTACAAAACGGCCCCGATAACAAACAAAGCGCGGTGTTTGTATCGATAAATATTGGTTTAGGTTACGAGATAACTAAATAGCCATAAAGATCACTTCTTAATGTCTGCAAAGGGTTAATAAGGTACTCTAACTAAATCTTGTGCATTAATTTATCAGGTAGTAGAAAATTAATCGCAATTTAGGTGCATAAATTATTTATGCAGGATATTCAGCTCAGAACGGTTAATGTTACCCGCTATGTGACCCCCTTACGCGAGGGCGGCTCGTTGCCTGCTATTGCTGAAGCGGATGATGGCTTTTTGTACGTGCTAAAGTTTCGCGGTGCAGGGCAAGGTGTTAAAGCATTAATTGCTGAGCTTATTGGCGGTGAAATTGCCCATATCCTGGGTTTTAAAGTGCCCGAGATCGTATTCGCTAATTTGGATGAAGCCTTTGGCCGCACCGAACCCGATGAAGAGATCCAGGACTTGTTAAAAGCCAGCGTGGGCCTTAACCTGGCGCTGCATTACCTTTCGGGCGCTATTACGTTTGATGCTACGGTTACTAAGGTCGATGAAAAGCTGGCCTCACAGATAGTTTGGCTGGATTGCCTGCTGACAAATGTTGACCGTACAGCCCGCAACACTAATATGCTGATATGGCATAAAGAGTTATGGTTGATAGATCATGGCGCAGCACTGTATTTCCATCATTCGTGGCATAATTGGGAGGAACAGGCTAAACGCCCGTTTATACAAGTGAAAGATCATGTATTATTGCATGAAGCTACTGAACTGGATGCGGTTGATGCGGAATTCAGGTTAATACTTACCGAAGAGCGTATCCGCGCGATCGTTAATTTAGTGCCGCAGGAATGGTTAACTGGTGAATTTGATACAGCAACATTACACAGGGAAGCCTATATCCAATTTTTATTGATCAGGATAGCAAATTCAAATATTTTTGTAAACGAAGCGCAACATGCAAGAGAGAACCTTATTTGAATATGCCGTTATCCGCGTGGTGCCGAGGGTTGACCGCGAGGAATTCCTCAATATCGGGATCATCCTGTATTGTGCCAAGCAAAAATATCTGAAAATGCTGTATGTGCTGGATGAAAACCGCCTGCAGGCATTTGCAGGCTATTTAGTAATCGACGAATTAAAAGAGCATCTCTGCTCCTTTGAACGCATTTGCTCCGGCGATGCAAAAGGCGGCCCGATAGCTAAACTTGATATGCCTTCGCGTTTTCGCTGGCTTACGGCTACACGCAGTACGGTTTTGCAAACATCAAAGGTACATCCGGGGTTGTGCAAAGATGCCGAAGAAACCATCCATAAATTATATAACCAATTGGTTGTTTGATGGTTATCGTCATAAAATAAAACTTATTGTTAAATTAAATTTAACGGCATTGCCTTTGATAGTTGTTTGTCAAATAAATAAACTACCCATGAGCAAGCAAGAAAATATTACCGCGCAAACAAAGTTTGGCGAAGCCATTAACACCGGAAAATTTGAAGCAATGCATGACTTGGTGGCGGCAGATGTAATAGAACATGACCCCGCCCCTGATCAGGCTAAAGGCCCGCAAGGCTATATTGATCTTTTCACAAAAATGCGCGCCGCTTTTCCTGATATGAAGGTTGAAGTTGAACAATTAGTTGCCGATGATGACAATGTAGCCTTTGCCTATACCCTTACAGGCACACATAAAGGTGATTTTAACGGCATACCTGCTACCCATAAAAAAATTAAAGCGCGGGGTTTGCAGATAAGCAAATTTAAAAACGGCAAAATGACAGAGCGCTGGGGAAGCTCAGACGAACTGGGAATATTGAAACAATTAGGCGTTAAATAAATCGAAACGGATTACGGGAGCCTCACAAAAATCCGGCTCCCGTTCTTATAATATACTATCCTAATGCAAACTCAACTGCGGCTTTGGCATGTATGGCTGTAGTATCAAACAAGGGGATCTCCACATCATCATTACCTATCAGCATCGGTATTTCTGTACAACCTAAAATAATGCCTTCTGCCCCATTCTGTACCAATTTATTTATAATATCCAGGTAATAGCTTTTGGTTTCGGCACTAAAAATGCCCCGGCCAAATTCTTCAAATATGGTATAATGGATATGCTCCCGCCCGGCATCATCCGGGATAAGTATTTCGATGCCATTTTCAGTTAGCTTATCCCTGAAAAAATTGCGCTCCATAGTAAATTTAGTACCCAATAAGCCAATCTTTTTAATGCCCGCGTTTTCAATAGCCTTAGCTGTTTCTGTGGCTATATGTATTACCGGCAGTTGTACATTTTGCTCAAGCCTGTCGGCTATCAGGTGCATGGTATTGGCGCAAAGTACAATGGCCTCTGCCCCACCGGCTTTTAAGCTCAGGCTGGCGGTAGTTATCATCTCAAGCGTTTTATCCCAATCATCAGCATCATTATTGCGTTTTATATCGGCATAATTAAAGGAATATACCAGGCACTCCGCAAAGTTAAGGCCGCCGAGCTTTTCATTTATACCCTGGTTGATCAGCTTGTAATAATCAATGGTTGATACCCAGCTTATGCCGCCTATTAATCCTAAAATTTTCATGGGTCAAAATTAAATAACGTAGCTCGTTAATTCAACTGCTTCAAAAACGGACTGTTCATCAAAAACAGCTCAAAATTATCCGGGTTAAAAATGATATTATTATGCTGGTTCAGGCTATGTATAATGGTTAAGCGGTATGTTTTTAGTTCCTGCGGCGTTAACTTACTCTCTTCCGTTTCAACATAAGGAATTTGTTGCTGCTGAAGCAAGATAGCCATTTTATGGCTTTCTGTATCTGGGCCATAACCATAATTGGTGTACATATCAACAAAGCGATGGCTGGCATCAGCCTTTATCCAATCCATAAACGTTTCGGTTTCGCTGTACATGGCATCAAAAAGCATCACCTCGTTTATTTCCATCTGTCCATTTTTTACGATGTGCCCTATAACGCGCCCGCCACCGCTGTGGCCGCCGAGTAAAATATGGCCTGCGGTGCAATCATCACTTATCACGCGCTGGGTTTTTAACCCGGTTAGCACATCGGCTACTAAGGCCTTAAATACACCCGGTTTTTCGAGCTTGCCGCCATAGCTATCAGCGGCGTTTTTAGCGGCTTCGGGCAAAACCAATACCGCATTACGATTGGAGGCTATAAATTGCCGGGTAAGCTGGTAATATGAAGCCGTATTATCAACATTATTATGCCAGCCATGAAACCAGAATATCAGATCGACTTTCTTTTTTGCATCCAGGTTTTTTGGGGCGATAACGAGCACGGTGCTATCCATATAATGATCGGCGGTGCTATAAAAAACACTGTCGCCGGTATGGCCATGCATCCTGGCGCTATCTGGAAATGAAGTATTTGACGACCGGATATGAAAAATAACGGCATCATTATTATCTTGTGCGAACGATGTTACCGATGCGAACAGCAAAATAATAAGCAAACAAATGAATCGTGATCTCATAGGGTTAAATATACAAAATGGAAACATTTTTCGCCTTCATCGTAATTAATAGAATTATAAATACAACCGAATACTATGGAAACAGAATTGTTAAAACAGATCAGGAACATGAAAATTTACCTGGCAGTAATTACCCTGCTATTCATCGTGGCTATAGTTTATGCCTTTAAATATAATGGCAACAGCTATGGTGCAAACCCTCATTTTAAGGAAATTGATGTGGAGCGTATGAATGTTGTGGAAAGCAACGGCAAGGTAAAAATGGTGATCAGCAATCAGCAAAGGCAATCGCCGGGTGTTGAGGACGGAAAAGTTTTACCTGCAAGGCAACGCTCGCCGGGTATCATATTTTTTAACACGGATGGCGATGAATGCGGCGGTTTGGTTTATGATGGTGATAAAAAGGAAGCGGGCATGGTGCTGTCTATCGACCAGTACAGGCAAGACCAGATCATGCAATTACAGTATTCGCAGGATAGTGATGATAAGCACTACGGTTTGAAGATGTGGGACAGGCCTGATAATTTTTCGGTAGGTGACCTTTTACGAAAAAGTGATTCGCTAAAAAGGCTTAATGATACTGTAGCCTATAAAAATGGCATTCAGCAACTCCGGAATAACGGTCAGATAGGAACTGAACGCCTGTACGTAGGTAAAAATGCACAGGGCGAAGTGGGATTATTTATAAAGGACAGTAAAGGCATACCGCGTATAAAGCTTTATGTTGATAAAAGCGGTAAAGGGAAAATTGAGTTTATGAATGAGGATGCGAAATAACGTGAGTTTGGGATAAATGTATCTATCACGTCATTGCGAGGAACGAAGCAACCTCACTTGCAAGTCCGCCCTGTATGGTGGGGTTGCTTCGGTCCTCGCAATTGTAAAGGTCAACTAATTCGGTAACAGAATTAACTTTAAATAATAAAGTTAAAACGTTATGCGAAACATTAATAATGACCTTACTTTAAAACGGAACTATCTGAGCAAGTATCGTTTTCTAATCAGCGAATATGAGCAGGTAAAACGAGGAGAACATCCTGCCTATAAGTTCGCCAAGGACTTTTATTCAGCACATGATACAGATCCAAGGAGTTTTCTGAAGTATTATAATCTGTTTAAACAGTCTGGTAATGAATTGGACTTGCTGCCGGGTAAGCGAGGTCCTAAATACGGAAGCCGCAGGCCTTGTGCTAATGACGAACAGCAGGTATTAGAGATGCGGGACCGGGGCTGCAATAAGTTTGAGATCACCAGTCAGCTTAAACAAAAATCAAATAACTTTACGCCATCGCCTTCGGGTGTATACAACATCCTGAAGCGGCATAATCGTAACCGTTTAAAGCCGCCGGAGCGGGAAGTAAAAGTAAAAATCATTAAGGAACGTATGGGCCAGTTAGGGCATATCGACTGTCATCACCTGAGTAAAAGTGTGATTCGTGGGCAAAACAGGAAGCTTTACCTGCTGTGTGTACTGGATGATTATTCCCGCCTGGCCTGGGCACAGGTGATGGAAGACATCACTGCACTGTCTGCCATGTTTACCGCTATGCACTGCATGCAAGCACTTAAACGGGAGTTCGGTATACAGTTCGAAGAGATCATTGCCGATAATGGCCCGGAGTTCGGCCCTGCCATCAGCCAAAACAAGCACAATCACCCTTTTGAAAGAATGTTGATCGAAACAGGTATTAAGCGCCGTTATATGCAGCCTTATCGTCCGCAAACCAATGGCAAAGTTGAACGTTTTTGGCGTACACTGAAAGAAGATCTTATCGAAGATACTGATTTTGACAGCCTAGAGGAACTTGAGGATGAACTGCTCAAATATCTCGTTTATTACAACTGGGAACGTCCTCATCAAGGAATTAACGGTAAAAAACCTATCGATATGGTCACTTTAAACAACAAATAAAAATACCTAATTCTATTGCCGAATTACGTAACCCTTACAGCAATGACGCGCGGTGAGGAATCTGAATAAAACTTACGAAGTTTTTAAAACTTCGTAAGTTTCTTTCCGCGTGCTAATCAACGCACGTCCGCTGCGCGCAGCACCCCTAATAAACGCTTTAAACTGATCACAGGCCTCCACCCTTTGATACATCGTCATTATTTATTTCTTTCCGGCTCTTTTTAATATCATTCTTCAATTTGCCGAAGTTATAATTCAGGCTAAAGCCCACCGACCTGAAATAAACCTGGTTATTGTTGGTTTGTATAAAATCGGTGCCGGTTGTTTCAGCAATAGCGTTACGGAATTTAGTAAACGGATTATTTACCCCTGCCGATAAGAACAATTTATTTTTTATCACTTCCTTATTTACTGTTAATGATGTATTTACAAATGCGCTGGTTACCCCCTGTAACGATGTAGGGCTTTTGCTATGATAATCAACGTTTGCATTCATGCTCCAACCATTATTAAACCGAAACCCGTTTGATATGGAAACATTATATAATACCCTATCCAGTTTTGACGATGTATCATTGCCTGTGCCATGAAGAAACAGATCTAAGGCATAAGCATTAACACTGAGGTTATAAACCTTGCCCGGCGAATAATTCATGTTGAAATTACCTTCAACTCCCCCGCCCTTGCCGGTATTTTCATAAGTAGCGGTTGTAATATGTGTAATGGCGTCGTAATGGGTAACCTGTAATTCAAGGTTGTTCATGAAAGTATAATCGGAGCCTATAAATACCGATACCTTTTTGCCGCTGCCGGTGCTGTAACCTACCTGCAAAATATTCATTACCACCGCACGCAGGTTAGGGTTACCCGTGGTAATAAAATCAGGGTCTGAGCGGTCGACAAATGGGTTGAGGCGGTAAATGCTTGGCCTGCGAATGCGCTCGGTAAAGCCGAAATTAATACTGCTGTTATCAGCAAATGATTTATTAACGGATATGGTAGGTATCACATTAAAGTAGTTTTGTTTAGTGCTTGAAGCGTTGGATATAAAATCGGCATTAACATCGGTTTGCTCGGCACGTAGCCCGCCACTAAAGCTCCATTTTTTAATACTGAACTGGTATGAATTGTAAGCCCCGAAAACATCCTGTGTATAGTTAAACACGTTACCCATAGTTGGATCTATCTGAAATGTATTGGTGGCCGAATCAAGCGAGCGGTATTCAAAATCACTTTTACTGCTGCGCAATATGGCCTTTACCCCCAGTTCCATATTAACCTTTTTTATAGGTTGCACATAATCGAGTTGAAAGGTTTGTTCTTTTGAATCCTGGTTATCTGCCTGCCTGTAATCAGGGGTCGTATAGTCAAACGGATCGCTTACATCAATGTCATTATACGATCCATTGCCATAGTCGGAGTATTGATAGGAGAAAGTTAGCAAGGTATTTTTGCTTGATTTAAAACCCAACTGATAGTTTATAGCAGCATCAAAGCCGCCGCCATTCCCGTAATTATCACTGTTGATATTATATCCCTGCAACAACCCGGTAGTGCCGTTTAGTGTTGAGGTTTGATAACCTGTACCATTATAACGGTTACCATTGATATTGAAATTACCCGATATAAGGTTAAGCGAATCTATTTCATAACTCAATTCACTGCCGAAATAGGCATTTTTACTATTTGATTTGTTATAACCACTTTGCTTTAAGTTAGTGGCGTTTGTATCTGTTGTTACGCGGCTGGTAGTATAGTTTGTTTGCGGGCTGTTATATATGCTTGCGCCACCATAACCATTCATGCCAAATTTCCCTTGCTGAATGGTGAATGATGTGCCTATGCCCGGGCCGCCTTGCGGGAGATTATCATTAACATTAAAAGTACCTTTATAGCCATCGCCAATTTTTCTATCGGTAATAATATTAATGATGCCCGCCAAACCCTCAGCATCATATTTTGATGGTGGTATGGTTATCACCTCAATGCGCAATACAGTTGATGCCGGCATGCTGCGTAATATTTCTTTCAGATTATTGGTTAACATACCTGATGGCTTGCCATTGATCAATACCTTAAAACTGGAATTGCCCTTCATCTGTACATTATCATCCGCATCAAGTGATAGGTACGGGATCTTGTGTATCATGCTTAAAACGCTGTTTACTTTGCTTTCCGGGTCGGCCTGCATATCATAAATAATCCGGTCGGCCTTTTGCTGAATGATGGGCCTGTCGGCTGTTACTTCCACCTCTTTCAGGTTGTTTATCCGCTTGCTTAAGCTAATTGCGCCCAAATTTATGGTGGCTACGCCTGCTTCGATAGTGATTACTTTTTCCTGGTAACCTGTTGAAATAATTGCCAGATGGTATTTAGCAATTTTCAGATTTTCAATTATAAACTTTCCATCAGTTTTGCTTATAATGGTTTTTATCAAGCTGTCTTTTTCGGTTTTTATATGCAGGGTAGTAAAACTTAGTGGCTCGCTGCTTACCGAATCGGTAATGGTTCCGTATATTTTTCCGGCAAGCGGTTCAGGTTTGTTTTGTGCTGACACATTGCAGCAGGCAATGCTAAACAGCGCGGTAAACAGGTATGTAAATATATTTTTCACTTTGATAAGGAATTAGAGTTTATGAATTTTAAGGCAAAAGGATTCCCACAGGCTTTATCGGCCTTAAAAATTTGCTAATTAAAAGGTGTGTAAAGCCGGTTAACGGGTTGTTAACCGGCTGTTAGTTAACTTAGGGTTGTTGCTGCTTGCGGGTAATGACATAATAAACCAAAAAACCGGTGGCAATAAACATAGCCTCCAATCCATAAGGTAATACGGAATCATAAGGATAAGTGATAATGCTGCAAACAACCAGGCCAAGGCCGCCCGAAAAAATTACGCAGCCCCATTTAAGCGATTCGTTGCCTGAACTGGTTAATTTCTTAACAAAGCTCAATGCGTCCTCGTTTATCGGGCCTGAGTCGATAATGCGTTTTTTTAAACGATAGTTATACCATGATATGATAACCCATGCAACAACGACAAACATGCCTATTACTGCTACAAAAAATGCTACGTGCTGATCCATAATGTTTTTTAAATTTGAGTAAATTTTCCATAGTAGTCAACTACAAAATGCATTGGGTTGCAATTATTTTAATAAATAGGCTGCAATTATTTTAATAAATTTTTGCAACCTTTAGGTTGTAACTGCTGACTAATGGCATATGTTTAACGAAAAGGAGGTTGTTACCAAAATTTTAAAAGGCGATATGCGCGCGTTTGAACTTTTGGTGAAACAATATGAACGCCTTGTTTTTTATGTAATTAGCCGCCTTATAAAGGAGCAGGAAGATATTGAAGATATTTGCCAGGAAGTTTTTATAAAAGTGCATAAAAGCCTGTTCAGGTTTAATTTTCAATCAAAATTATCTACCTGGATAGCACAGGTTACTTATTTTACTGCTATAAATTATCTGAAAAAATATAAAAACGAAAGAATAACCGATTACCCGGATGATATAGAGAATTACCATTTTACCACCGAAAACCCCGAACAGCTATTAACAAAAAAGGAGGTGGCTAATTACGTGGAAGCGTTGATATTGGAGTTGCCGGAAAAATACCGAACAGTAATAACACTATATCACCTTAATGAATTTTCGTGCGAGGAGATTGGCGAAATTACAGGAATGCCCGAAGGGACGATAAAAAATTACCTGTTCAGGGCCAGGAAATTATTAAAACATAAAATTGAGGTTTACCTTAAAACGAAACGGTATGAAAAAGATGGATGATGAGGAGATGCAAAAATGGATGGAAGAAAACAGGCTTTCATCAAATAGTAAAGCAGATGGTTTGACTGGCGACGATGCCAAAGCCTACCAATTTTTGTTTGATGCTTTGGATGCTGAACCGCATCAAGGCCTGCCCTATGATTTTTCGGCCAAGGTTACGCGTAAAATACAGGCAGAAACCAAGCGTAATAGCGAATTGAAGTTTTATATAGTATCGTTGCTTGTGCTTGTTGCAATTACCGGGGTTATATATGGCATCATTGTATTAACGAAACCAAACATGAGTGTTGGCTTTTTTGCTTTTATCATGCAGTATAAATGGGCCTTTATTTTAGTCATCTTCAGTTTCCTTACCATACAGTATTTGGATCAGGTTTTGGTAAAAGCAAATATTTTTAAGCGGCAATAAACTAACACTTAACGGTTTTCTTTTTTACGCCCAATGTGCCTTTATCGGTTAATTTTTTGATGTAATCTTCTGGCCGGGGTATTTTGCAGGCGGTTCCGTTCATATCAACAGTTATGGTGCCTATTCTTTTTGCGGCATCCAGCGCATCATTTGTTAAAACCGGCACATAACAACCAACGCAAATAATAAACGTATTCATGGTGTACCTGACCCTATTAGCCGAAGCATGGATGGTTTCCTCAATTCTTTTAAGTAATGATCTTAATGCGGGAATGTCCAGTTCATTATCGGGTTTAAGTGAAACTACATTGCTCAATGTTGACCAGCCTGCGGCACTAATATATTCATCGGTATCATTTATCCAATTGGTTGCCAGCTCATAGCCATAACGGCTCCCGGCAGCTACCCATGGTACGGTATATTCGCTGATGTTATTTGAAACGGCGTGCTTTACCCAGGTTTGCAGGTCCTCTTTAGTCATTAATTCATCGTCGGCAATTAAGCCAGCCAGGTACATGGCATCAGCATTGCCGGTGGCATAAAGATCTTTTGCCAGTTGGTAATCCTTTTTAACCTTTTTCCGAATAGTTTTTAAATGCTCAACCTTAACACCAAAAAACGGTTCCTTTATCCCATGTTTTAGTAATATTTTTTTGATGCTTTCACTGCCCATCGTTTGCAGTTCGTTCATTATTTCATCAACTGTCATTTTGTTTTATGATTTGCCTGTTCATAAAATTACAAAGCAATTTGCATATATCAAATGAGTTCCGATAAGCACATCCGCGATAAAGGGGCATCATAGCGGTAAACAGATCAGTAAGAAAACTTACCCTGTAAAGTTCAGCATTTATTAGGTTTGATTTTCAAGGTGTTTTTTTGAACTATGGTTTATCATAAGTTAATCTATCTTTGGAGTTAAAATTTACAATTATATTTTCATGGCAAAAGCATCTGAAATTAAAGTAGGCAATATATTACGTTTCAACGGCGAACTGGTAACCGTAACAGAAGTAATGCATCGTACACCAGGAAAAGGCGGGGCGTTTTATTTAGATAAGTTTCGTAACATTAAAACCGGAAAAATTGTTGAGGCCCGTTTAGGTACCGACGAGCAGGTTGAAATTTGCCGCGTAGAAACGAATGATTTTCAATACCTGTACGAAGATGGTGACTATATGGTTATTATGGATAACACCACCTTTGATCAGCATAATATTCCAAAATCGCTATTCGGAGCATCTGTAAAATTTCTGAAAGAAGGAATGAGCGTAATTGTTTCCTTTGAAAGCGAAGAACCTATTATGGCGCAAACACCTAACTTTGTGGAGCTTGAAATTACTTATGCCGAGCCGGCAGTTAAAGGCGATACCTCTTCGGGCGCACTTAAAACTGCAACAACAGAAAATGGAATAGAAATTAAAGTGCCGCTTTTTGTAAACCAGGGCGATAAAATAAAAGTAGATACCCGCACCGGGGAATATATTGAGCGCGTTAAATAGGCGATCATTAAATTAGGTGGCATCCGGATACGGAATTAACCTTCCCGTGTGCTGATTACAGTTTTACAAATGGAAGAAGAACAAATACGTGAAGCCCTGAATGCGCACTGGCACGCGTCGGCAGTTGGCGATGCAAACGCGGAACATGATATTTACGATGACGATGCCATCTGTGATTATCCCCAATCAGGCGAGCGCATCCTCGGACGAAGCAATTTACAGGCCTTGCGGAGCCATCATCCGGGTAAACCGTCAGGCTTCAATGTCAGGCGGATTCTCGGAAAAGGTGATCTCTGGATCACGGAATATATAATCACTTACCAGGGCCGACCAGCATACACAGTGAGCATTATGGAGTTCCGCAATGGTAAGGTTGTACACGAAACACAGTATTTCGCAGATCCTTTTGAGGCGCCAGCCTGGCGAAACCAATGGGTTCAAAAGATCGTGTGATGCACATATAGCCTATTGTTGGTATTTTACAACAAGTGTTCGGAAGATTAAATTAACGGATTCTTTATTCCCTCCCTTGGGGAATTTTGAGCGGCCTTGTGCAAACAAAGTTTCTGACAAGAAAAAAAGACCGGTAAATACTATAAATTTTTTCATTGGAATTGGGTTTTACCCAAAATTGTCGTTTGCCCTGATGCCAACCAATGGCGACAATGGGGGATATGCGGCGAAGGCTATACACATGGTTAAACTACCATATCGGTATGATTAACTTGCCCGCAATACAAGCAATTACGAGGATTATAACTATTTCAATATGAATTCTTTAATCCGGGATCTTCTATTGTCACTGCCTACGCTATTGCCTGTGGGCAGCGGGCCGAAAATACCCTTATTAGGTGATTGACCCACCCTGGTATTACCAATAATTTTAGGGCAACAATTTAAACACACATCACATGAACAATGTCCTAAACAAAAAAGCTAAACGGCTCATATGCCACAGCTCCTTCAAAAAATACTACTGTGCAGTCGCACTTCTGCTTTTAAGCACGGCAGTTGCAAATGCACAAACAAAGCCTGCAACGACAAAAACTGCGCCGGCTATTAAGGCTGCACCAACCCCTGCGCCTGTAGCTGCTAAAGTGGCTGCTACCGCCCCCGTTGGTGATTTAAAACCGGCAGCTTATAATATTGTGGATTATCAAAGTACCCCGCAGCATGCAGCACGAAAAGCAAAGTATAGCAGTTCCCTGTCAAAACCACATACCAAGACAATGAGTTTTGCAGATAATACCAAAATTACAATTACGTACAGCAAAACGGTACCTAAAAACTTAGTGGCGGGGGCAGTTGAGAAAACAAAAAAATCAACAAAAAAGACTTCTTCTAATGGATTGGTCTGTACTGAAACGACAGTATCGCTTGACGCCAACAGTGATAATTTTTTGAGTAATGACCAGGCCGGCGCGGCTGCCAATATTTATCCGGGTGCTGTATATACCATTGATAACCTAACCAACGGCACTTATCAACAACAAACCGGCGCGCGTAACACGATGGTGATCACTACCAATAACCCCAATACCTCATTATCATCGGTAACAGTACAAAACCCTAATATGGGTACACTTAACTCCGCCATTGCTAAATTATATGCCGCATTTAAGGGTAAAAGCGGCGAGGAAAGCTTTGCTTACCAGGTTACTACTGCAACAAACAGCGCTGTATATAACCTTGCCATTGGCGCTTCGGCCAGCGGTTATGGCGTTGACCTGAGCAATGTATACAGCACCGGCAACCAATCAAACCATGTACACCTAACTATTGATGCCACTAAAACTTTATTCTCCATATCTGCGCTTCCGCCAGATAACGGCATTTTTAAAGATCCAAGCATTGAGGCAAATCCGGATATGACCTATATAGGCCAGGTGAGCTATGGGGTAAAAGTATTGGCTAATGCCGACATTACTTTTTCTTCCCAGTCTGACGCGGACGCCTTCAAAGCAGCCTATTCAGGCTTTGGGTTTTCGGCAAGTTTAAATCTTGATTATTCCAGTGGCAGCAAGAGTTCGTCTTCTACCATTAATGGTTACGTTGTAGGCGGCCCTGGAAACCAGATTGTGGCTTATTCATTGTCTGAGTTAAAGACACTAATAAACAAGGCTTTTGCAGCTACCACTTATGCCAATGCGCGCCCTATCAGTTACCAGGCCATGAGTATGGACGACCAGGTAGTGCATAACGGAAATTTGACCAGCGACTTTACCGAACAAAATTGCGTGGCAGCGGACGGCGGCGCACCTGAAATACAGGATATAGAAGTAACTTTTCAGGAAGGTCCGGATGGAAAAGATGCGAAAACGCCATTTAATGTTGTAATGGTGCCAGGAATAACCGGTAACAATGAGAACATTATATTTGATTATGCAATGCCCGCTAATACACAGCAGTTTGCCAATAATGCCAGCAATATGGTTGTACTTACACCAAATAAGAAAGGATATAAGGGGCGATTTGACGCTACCGCTTTTGCAAAAGCTGGTGGTGGCCGTTTAATTATATGTGTATATCCGCCTGCTAGTGGTTATGATATTTGGCAGATCAGTGGTGTTACGGTTACGGTAATACTTAAACCATCGTCGGGATCCAGTACCGGCGCCGGGCCGCCACCGCCGATGAAATGGACTATGTCGGGTGCAAATATGTTTAATTTGGATACCAGGCAGAGCTCGACAAATACAGCAACCTTATCTTTTGATGGTACCATGACAGCTTCGGGCCCCTATGCCCAGCAATAATAGTTTTTAAGCATTGCGGCAACAGGCCATAACCGGGTAAATAATAAGCGGTTATGGCCAAACCCGCTAAAACTGTAAAGCATGAAATTTTGCTACTTCGCATTTTTTATAGGTTTGCTGGTTACCGGTAAATGTTATGCGCAAACCACTGGCGTACAATCTTCGGCTACTACCGTACAGCCGCCAACTGCTGTAGTACAGGTAGCAGCAACTCCTTCGGCAGCAGGGGTTATTCTGCGCCCAACCGAGCCCTTGAATATTCCCCAGATAGACAATTATGACACATCCTGCTTTGGTGTTTATGACCAAACCAACACTTTGCAAACCCAATTGAATGCCATTGAGCAGCAGGTTTTAGTTAATAAGCTATCAGAGAATGACGTTGACCATATTGAAAAGGAGTTAACCGACTTTAATACGCAGCTTGCCGGTTCAAGAACAGTTGCTTTGAGCCTGTTGGCATCAAGCGCGGCTATGAATGGGGCAGCATACCAGAATTTGAAAGATCAACCGTTTAAAATTCCGGGCGCGCTTATACGGGTTAAAAATGCCACTAAGGCGGTAAAGGTATCATTGCAAAACATTCATACCATGACATCGGTGACGATGGTGAACATTGACCATAAACTCAATATCCCGGTAAAAACGGATACCACCGGAAACCACGCATTCGCTGCCATTAATACGGGTAAAACCAGCAAAACCGCCATTAAGATCACCGGGGTAAGCCTGGATGTATTTAATTCCTTTGCAACTCAATTAGCCAGCATTACAACCATTAAAAGCAGCGAGAAATCATTTAATTCATCCGGCACTTCGGTTATTGATGTTGTTCATTACGGCAGTACCGACGACCTGCTGATGGCCATACTGGCCAATTGCAATGCTACGGTTACCAGTAAAAATATAACCGGTTCATCAAAAGGCAAAATTAACCTTGTATTCCCGGCGCAATAGCTATAACGCTGGAACTGACGCAGGAAACAAAAAACCGCCTCTACATTGCGTAGAGATGGAAAAGTGCGGAAGAAGGGCAGGTGTTAGCGCATCTTGAAGATATTTTATTGATAATTAAAGAAGTAACAGAGACAGAAATAGTTACTCAATTTTTGTCACACAGTATAAAAAATATTAGTTAAACACTTTATTCAAGAGATCTATAGTGGGTGATGTTACCTGGTTTATGATAATAAGCTGTGTTTTGTCGTTTAAAAAGCAATGGGTGGTAAATTCTTTCTGCGGATTGTAGGTCCAACCTTTCAACTCTCTAAAAGCTTTTTTAATAAGTTTTAGCTTATTTTCATGATCTTTTGATATGATTACCAGTTTAGTAACGGGAGTGGTTTTAATCTTATCTATTGTCATTTGCGATATATTATCTTCATACTCTGAAAATGACGCATATGGATAGTTCCGCGAAATTGACTTAAAATCTTCATTATTATCAGAAAGCACAAAACGATAAGTCATCAGGTTATTTAACTCCTTTGTCCAGTTTGGAAAATTATCCTGGTAAATATTAATATATTCATTAACAAAGTCCTGATCCATTGGCCTTTTAGCTAAAATATATTTATTTACAAGAGGATAAATTTTCTTTGCCATCAAATTTATATATTTCTGATTATACCAGTTTGTAGTATCAACCTGGCCATTTAATTTAGCGTACACATAGCCATTTCCCAAAACAGTTGCTAATGCTTCATTCATAAGCAGATAGGCATAATTACTACCTGGAGATGAATTACTTTTAAACCATCCGGTCAAATTCCTTTTTACTGTTAACGATTGTTCATCATATATAATATGAAAAACTTCATGAAGCATAACACTTAACAAAACGTTGTAATCTTTTAAATCGGTTTGTATAGCACTTACCGCATAATTATCAAATGCTTCAGCTGTAAAACCTTTGGAGTTAGGTAATGGATAAAAGGCAATTTTAAAAGGAATAGAATTATCCCAGGATGCGTTATAAAACGTTAGGCCTACATTAAAATATTCAGGAACATCTTTTAACTTGATATAATTTGAAAATGATTTCAATTGGCTTTCAAAGTTATCCTTATTCGGTTTATAGATTAGTTGTTGATATAGGGGCAAAAAATCAGAAAGTATTGAAGTTAATTTTAGCAGATCGGTGTTCGGGATCAAACCGGTTGAACGCAGTTTAAAATCTTCAAGCGAATTGCATTCAATCAGGTTCTTTTTAATAAGCCTGTCAATCCTGCCAGGCATTTTAGAAAAAAAAGGAAAATTTTCAAATGGATACGTGTAAGACAGATCAATATTATCAAACTGCATAATCAATTCTTTGTATTTATCCTGATAGAATATTGATTTAACAAACTCAGTTTTAAAAGGATTATCAGGGTAATTATCTGAAAGATTTTGCACAAATACGTAAACGGCCAAAGGTTCTGAATATTTGACCTCAAATTTGGTTTGTTGTGCAAATGTTGATAATACAAAATTTGCACATATAAATGTAAATAGCAATTGCTTCATCTTAACCATTTAATTACCTCTAAATTAATAATAAAGAATATACGGTTAATTAATTATTCGATCTTAAATTGATAAAATATATTAATTAATCTCTGCCGAATAGTTTTATACGAACCAAAACAGTATTAATTTGAATTGAAATAAATATTTCTTGTAAACAAAAAACCCAGCCAAATTGACCGGGTTAATTCAGTGCGGAAGAAGGGACTCGAACCCCCACGCCTCGCGGCGCCAGATCCTAAGTCTGGTGCGGCTACCAATTACGCCACTTCCGCATTAGGATTTTTACAGGTGGCAAAGATAGCTTAAAATGGCAAACTATAAAATTTATTTGGCCATTTATATTTAAGCTGTTGATATAGATGTTGTTCGGCCACGAATTTATTTATCAACCTTTAATTTCATCAATAATTGATGAAAAATATGATGGTGCTAACAACAACCTGCTCCCATACCACGAGAACATCTCGCCATCAACCAGTATTATTTTAGCTTTTGGCAGGATGGCTTTAAACTCCATGATGTGTTTTTCGCTAAACGGGTAAGGTTCTGATGATAGAAAAACAACATCAGGATCAGCAACCACCAGCATTGCTGCGTTTACTTGTGGATACCGGTTTAGTTCAAACGCGTTTGTTAAACCGCATACCTGCAGCATGCTGTCAATAAACGTACCCGTGCCTGCAGCCATGTAAGGTTTGCGCCATATTAAATAGGCCGCACGCTGGTTTAAAGGCGCTATATTAAATTTATTAAACCTACTAAGTATTGTATCGCTTAATGTTTTTGCTTTGGTTGTACAGCTTAATAATTGCCCCAGGCTGCCTATCATATTCAATGCGCCATGCAGGTTATTAATATCACTGATCCACACCGGGAAGTGACCCATTAATTCTTCAATTTGGCCGCGTTCATTTTCTTCCTTATTGGCAATAATAAGGTCGGGTTGCAACTCCTTGATAAGAGTGATATTTAACTTTTTAGTCCCTCCTACTTTAGCAATCGCTTTTACCTTTTCAGCCGGATGGGTACAGAAGTTTGTTATGCCAGCTATCCTGTCATCCAAACCTAAATAAAACAACAGTTCGGTTTGCGAGGGTACTATGGAGATGATCCTTTGAGGGGAAGTATGTAAGTCTATGCCCCGGTTTAGTTGATCGCGAAACAGGGGCATTGGTTAAAATGCGTTTTGATCGCCCTTAACAGTACCTAAAAAGGTAAGGAAGATTATTTTCAGATCGAGCAGGAACGACCAGTTTTCCAGGTACCATACATCTGCCTCAACACGTTTAAGCATACTTTCGGTATTCTTTGTTTCGCCCCTGTAACCACTGATCTGGGCCCAGCCTGTAATACCTGGTTTCATAAAATGCCGCACCATAAACTTATCAATCAGCTGGGAGTATTGCTCAGTATGGCTTATCATGTGCGGGCGCGGGCCAACTACAGACATATTCCCTATTAACACATTAATAAATTGCGGCAATTCATCAATGCTCATCCTCCTCATAAAAGCCCCTATCTTCGTTATGCGGTCATCATTGCGGCTGGCCTGCTTTTTGTCGGAATCGGCATTTATACGCATACTCCTGAACTTATAGCACTTAAAGGGTTTATTATCCCTCCCTGACCTAAGCTGAACAAAGAAAACCGGGCCTTTAGACTGCAATTTTATTATAATGGCCAATATTGGAAACAACCAGCTAAAAACAAATATGATTATGAAGATCGAAAAAATACAATCAAAAAGGCGTTTTATTGCCCTGTTCAATATGTTCTCGAGTGGCTCGGGCCTTACAGATATAACCGGTATATGACCAAAACTTTGTATGTAAGTTGGTTTTTTCGCGTAATCGTAATATTCAGGTATAAACTTAAAGCGTATAAGGTTTTTATCCGCATCAAGCATCAACTGTTCTATTTTTTCAGCTTTGGAGTTTGGTAAAGTGCAAAATATCTCATCGATTTTATTGGCAATAACATAGCTTATACAACTATCGGTATTGCCCAGGTATAGGTTTTTATCTTCAACCTTATCAGGCTGATCATCAAAAAAACCAATTGGTGTATAACCACGCTCTTTGTTCTGATCAAAAAACTGGTACAGGTCGTAGCCAATACGGCCCCCGCCTACTATAACCACATTACGTGTATCGATCAACGACAAACGGTCGCTTTTACGTATACCAAGGAAAATGAGCTTCCATAAACCTAATAGAAAGCCAAAAAGGGCTAACGAATAAAATAAATATTCGCGGGTAACAAAATATGGTTTAGGGCCAATAAGTATTATTATGGTAAAACATATAAAGCTTACAAAAATAAAATATGTTTTAATAACCCCCCGGTATGTTTTTATGGAATCTTTATTTAAAACCTGTTCATACAGCCCCGTTATATTTGCAGCGAGCAACCAAATGAGATTAAAGACCAATACAATGGGTAAATAGTGTTTATTGTTTATCCAGAAAGAGCTTGATTTATCCACAATAAAATACGAGATAACCATGCTTATATTTAAAATTATATAATCAGTGGTAAGGTTAACAGCTTTAATAAACGTAGCGTATCTGTGGATCATATATCTCGTCTCTTATTTCGAACCGTAGGCGTGGCTAAAAACAACATGTTTTAAATTTTGCTATATGAAAATTTTATGCGGATTATATTATATCGGGCAAATTTAGAAATTAATAGCTAATTTTTTAATAAAATCATATATAACTATTAAACAGGCCGGATGCCATACGGATTACATGCCTTTGCAGGATGGCATTGTACTTATAGCTTTAAATTTGTCTTTGCTTTTTGTAATAAGTTAAAGCAGGTGATAAGATATAAAATGTATCCTGCTGACCGGTTAACAGGATGTAATATGAATATTAGTTATATATCTGATAAATACCCTTTATGCTCCTTTGTTCAACCAGGCCTACAAGGATTGTTGTTATTTTTTTCTCGATCATTATATTTTCGGCTTTACTAACAAATTCTTCAGCATCAATAATAACCGGGTTTTTCGACATCATACTTGCTATGTTAAGCTTTGATGTATCCGGATTGCGTAATAAAGCACGCCGCAGGTCGCCATCGGTAACTACCCCTTCTGCGTAGCTGGCATCCCCTACAACAACCAACCCGAGCCTGCCTTCAGACATACGAAGCAGTAATTCAGTAAAGGATGCTTCCCTATTTATAAAAGGCAGGTTATCCGTACGCATCGTATCTTTTACTTTGGTTAATAATTTATGGCCAAGGTTACCGCCGGGATGAAAGCGGGCAAAATCTTCCTGCTGAAACTGCCGCGACTCCATCAGCGCTACGGCCAGTGCATCGCCCATAACAAGGGCTGCTGTTGTTGATGATGTTGGCGCTAACGCAAGGGGGCATGCCTCACGGGTAATATTTGTATTCAGATGATGATCGCTGTTTTTGGCTATGGTTGAATTTGGATTGCCGGTTATGCTGATGATCAGGTTTTTATTCCACTTTAAAAAAGGGATGACCTTAAGCACCTCATCAGTTTCTCCCGAATAAGATATTAAAATGATCAGGTCATCGGCGCCAACAATCCCCAAATCGCCATGAAAAGCTTCGCCCGGATGTAAAAAAAAGCTTGGCGTACCCGTACTGGATAAAGTTGCCGCGATTTTTTTGCCAATAAGCCCCGATTTGCCAATACCGATAACTACTACTTTTCCGCTCGACTTTAATATCGTATTTACAACATTATTAAACTCATCGTCAATTAAGCCTGCTACGTGTTGCAACGCTTCAATTTCAATGGCGAAAACCCTTTTGGCAATCTCTTTCATATACTAATTACCTTCAAGCAAAGGTTTTATAACACTTTCTAATTCATGCAGCCTCACCATATTTGGCCCGTCGCTTAATGCATTGTCCGGGTCGGGGTGCGTTTCCATAAAGTAACCATCGGCCCCAAATGCTTTCGCGGCAAGCGCCATCATCGGCACAAAGGTACGGTCGCCACCGGTTTTGCCTCCTGCCCCACCCGGGCGTTGTACCGAGTGTGTGCAATCCATGCAAACGGGGTGCCCAAAGGCTTTCATATCATAAATATTCCTGAAATCAACAGCCAGGTTATTATAACCATACATGTTGCCACGCTCAGTTAAAATCACCTGTGTATTTCCTGCTTCTATTACCTTTTGAGCCGGGTAAAACATATCCTGGCCCGAAAGGAACTGCGCCTTTTTAATGTTAATTATTTTGCCGGTTTTTGCTGCCGCGACCAGCAGATCGGTTTGGCGGCATAAAAAAGCGGGGATCTGTAATATATCAACTACCTCGCCAACAATAGCTGCCTGGTAACTTTCATGTATATCGGTTACCAACGGCAAGCCAAAGCGTTCCTTTACCTTTAAAAGCATTTCCATACCCTTTTCCAATCCCGGCCCGCGGTACGAGTGTATGGAGGTTCTGTTGGCTTTATCAAATGATGATTTAAACACCACGGGCACCTGGTATTTTTGCCCGATCTCGGCTACCTTTTCGGCAACTGTATATAAAAGCTCCTGGTTTTCCATCACACATGGCCCCAGTATAAAGAACGGCTTTTGCCGCATTTGTTCAAAAAGCATAGCTTATATTGATATAATGAGCAAAGATGTGAAATTTTATGAATACACGCTAATTACACCTATACATAGTAAATGGCATACATACTAAAGTGCAATTAGTATGACCATATAAATTAGCATAATCAGCGATCTTACTTAACTTTGCGGTATGAATTATTTTGAATTTTACGGTATGCCTGAAGCCTTCGCGCTTGATGGCGGCGTAATAAAAAAGAAGTTTTACGAATTGAGTAAACTGTACCACCCCGATTTTTATGCAAATGAGAGCGAAGAACGCCAGCAGGAAATATTGGAGCTATCAACCCTTAATAACAAGGCGTATCAAACCCTGTCAAACCCGGCAAAGCGTTTAGAATACATATTAAGGTTGCATAACCTGGTATCTGAAGGTGCAAAACCACAACTACCATCAAATTTTTTAATGGAAATGATGGATATAAATGAGCGGCTGATGGAGGTTGATGATGCCGCTGAGCTGGCCTCGATCACCGGAGAAGTACTTGCAATTGAGGGCGATATGAACGAGAAGCTGGAAAGCTTAACAGCCGGTTATACCCATTTAGATGATACGGCAAAAGAAAGCAGACTGACTGATATTGCAGATATTTACTATAGACAAAAATATTTATTGCGTATTAAAGAGAGTTTAGATACATTTGCATCCCGATTTTGAACGAATTAATCCACCGTTCAATGTTATATCGGATGCCCAGATGGCGGAATCGGTAGACGCGCTGGTCTCAAACACCTGTGGTCGCAAGGCCGTGCCGGTTCGACCCCGGCTCTGGGTACAAAGCCTCGATACGAAAGTATCGGGGCTTTGTTGTTTAATTATAACCTTTTGCATAAATTTGGGGTAGTTGTAAAGCTAATTATGAAAAATAAAAAGCAAATATTTGACCATGCTGAATTGGCGCTTTTAAAGGAAGGGTTAAACCGGACCTATAAAGAACGCTTTGAAATGGCTACCCGGTTGTTTAAGGTGCAACAAACTATGACTAAAGCCTCGATATCTCATAAACCCTTTATTAACAAATAATTTTTGTGGATATTTTTGATGAAGAAATCCTAAATTTCTGGAAGGCCCTTCAAACCCATAATGTAAAATATATACTTATAGGGGGCTATGCAATCAATTTTCATGGATATCAGCGTTTTACTGGTGATTTAGATATATGGCTCCAAGACACGTTAGAAAACAGGCAGGCTTTACGAAAGGCTTTTATAAATTGCAATATGGGTGATTACCCGATGATTGAGACTATGCAGTTTGTGCCCGGCTGGACGGAGTTCCATTTGAACAATAATCTTCGCCTGGATATACTTACAGATATGAAAGGACTTGAGGGTTATACTTTTGATGAATGCTTACAAATGGCATCGATAGCTGACATTGAGCATGTAAATATTCCATTCCTTCATATTAATCAGCTAATTAAAAATAAAAAAACGGTTAATCGTCCCAAGGATAAAATCGATGTATTGGCCCTTGAGCAAATACGTAAATTAAGAGATGATACTTAATAGAAAGGGTGTGCCGGTTCGACCCCGGCTCTGGGTACGGAGCCTCGATATGAAAGTATCGGGGCTTTGTTGTTTTATAAATCCTAAGTAAAAACAGTTCAATATAATATGGGTTGATTCACAGTATTGCGTTTACTGATAATATTACGATTGCTTTAAAATAGAAAAAAATAATTTTTTAAAGCTTAATTTCAGGGCTTTACTGTTTTGCAAGCTAAATTGTTTTACTACACCTATCCTGCCTTCAAATGAAAAATTTATATTGCATTAAATTGTAAACCTGATTCAAATCAAAACCTGTTATAATGTTAAGCCGTTACAAGCTCCTGTTTGTTATCATAAGCTGTTTAATGTCGCTGGCGGCATCGGCACAAAATAAAATTTTAACCAAAACACTGGTTGCTGAAATTGATAGCTTCAACAACCGCTCACCTGCCGAAAAAGTTTTTTTGCAGACAGACCGGCCCTATTATTCAACCAACGATACTGTTTGGCTGAAGGCCTGGGTGCTTGATGCCGCGCTCGGTTACTCCAAACAAAGTGGCTTGTTATATATCGAATTAATAGACGATACCGGAAAGCTGGTTATAAGCCAGTCGATGCCGGTGAGATTTGGGATAAGTTTTGGGCAAATGATATTGGATGATAAAAGCGTTGCCGAAGGCAGTTACACCTTGCGCGCATATACTAACTGGATGCAGAACCAGGGTGAGCAAAGTTTATTTTCTAAGCAAATTTATATCAGTAACACAAGCGATGATGCCTGGCTGGTAAGCAGCGATAGCAAATTAACCAAAAAACAAGGCAACGATAATATACAAGCTGTTTTAAAGCTCACCAATACAAATAACAACCCCATACGGTTAAGAGAGATGCAGCTGCGCATAAAGAACGGCGACAGAACACTCAGCAAGGATAATGTACAAACCGATATTGCCGGGAAACTTGATATTAATTTTAACCTGCCGGAGAAAGTTGACAGCAAACACCTGTATATTATAGTGCAGGATATGCACAAAGGCGAAATTAGCCGGAAGCTTACTATACCGGTATCCATTGATTGCCCTGAGAAAGTTGATGTACAGTTTTTGCCTGAAAGTGGTCAACTTGTTGCAGATTTGCCAACGCGTATAGGCTTTAAGGCGGTTAGCGAAGATGGTAAAGGTGCCGATATAAGTGGTGACGTTATTGACAGTAAAGGCGTAATAATAACTACATTCAAATCGCAGCATAATGGCATAGGGAGCTTTGATCTTACGCCCAGTGCGGGCGTAATCTATTCCGCTAAAATAATATTACCCGGTGGCGGTTTTAACATTTATCCGCTTCCACAAATTAAGGCAGAGGGTATAAATATGCACATCAGCAATTTTATGGGCAGGGATTCATTGTTGATGACGATAAATGCCAGCCCGGAAATTTTAAATACCAGCGATGTTTATTCACTCATAGCACAGTCTGCCGGTAAGGTTTGTTATGCGGGTAACCTGTCATTTAACGGCGAAGCTATACGCGGGGCCATCAGTAAAGATCGCTTTGTGAGCGGCATAACAAGGTTCACGCTGTTTAATTCAAATAAGGTACCAATTGCCGAAAGGTTAGTTTATATTGATCACCATGATGAATTGCACATTGATCTGAATACCAATAAACCGTCTTATCAGCCTAAAGATAGTATCGCATTGCAGCTTAAAGTAACCGACAATAATAACAGGCCGGTAACAGGCAGTTTTTCGTTTGCTGTTACCGACAAAGAGCAGGTAAAAGCCGACAGCAGCAATATGCCCGACATTAAAAGCTATATGCTGCTATGTGGCGATCTGAAAGGCACCGTTGAAGATCCCGGTTATTATTTTGACAGCCGGAATGTGGACAAAGATGAGGCACTCGACAACCTGTTGATTACGCAGGGCTGGGTTGGCTATGACTGGAAGGATGTATTCAACCCGAACTACAAGCTGCCATTTAAGCCGGAGCCCGAGATAGAAGTTGCAGGGCAGGTCAGCAGGGTTGGCAACAAGCAACTGGGTGGTTTATCGGTGGCGCTCATATCTACAAAAAGGCCAGTGTTGCTAAGGGATACCATAAGTGATGCCAACGGCCGCTTTGTTTTTAAAAACCTGCCGCGTATTGATACCGCTAACTTTATGGTACAGGTAAAAGATAATAAAGGCAAAATGTTTGAAGCCAACGTTAGTGTTGATGAATTTAAACCGGCTAAAATAACACGGCTGAATGCCGAACCGCTCAAACCCTGGTATGTAAATACCGATAGCATTTTGCTTAATTATATGAAGCAAAACCAGGCTTATAGTAAAGAAATATATAAAACACAATATCCCGCAGGCACAAGGCAACTAAAAGAAGTGATCATAAAAGGTTTAAAAACAGTAAAAGGCTCGCATTTTTTTGCTGGCTATGGCGCTGTGCCCGATGTGGTATTGGATGAGGCCGATATGAGAAAAGCCAACAAAATGACGATTGAAGAATTACTTATCCACCAGGTAAAAGGGTTTATCGCCGCAGAACCATACCCATGCAATGGCTTTCCCACAAGCCTTGAATATACTGTTGGCTGTAACCCTATTGTGTTTTTTATTGATGGGTTTGCTGTGGATGAATTTTATGTTCCGCAGCCCGGGTTTTCCGACCATCATGATTATATTAAAAGCTTTATAGGTGAGCTTACAGCTGAAGATGTGCGGGGCATAGAAGAAAAGGACGAAAAGGAATATTCTATTATAGAAATAACCACCTGGAGTGGTAACGGCGCTTTTATGAAACGCGCCCATGGCCGTTATTTATACCGCCCTATGCCGGTTACCTGGCCAAAACAGTTTTACAAACCAAAATATACGGCCAAAAACAACAATCCATTAGCCGACCTGCGCCCTACTGTTTACTGGGAACCAAATATTATTACAGATACTGCCGGAAAAGCCACCGTTTGGTTTTACGCCAAAGGCAAACCCGGGGTTTATTCAGGTATTTTGCAGGGAAGTGATCTTAATGGAAATATTGGGGTTGGAAAGATAACTGTCAACGTAAAATAAAATATTGCCGCTCAATACTATTTCAGCAAACATAAAATAATCATTTTCTTTATTTGCGTGTAGCCTCTTCAATACTATCCCACATGGCATCCGGCACCATTTCTAAGGCATTAAACTGGCCTGCGCCCTGTAACCATTCGCCGCCATCAATGGTGATCACCTCGCCATTAATATATCCCGAAAAATCAGACACCAAAAA
>Ga0302309_10000681_pt1 | contig 37382 bp, 32 predicted proteins | sample III_Palsa_N1_1_FD_200453 | JGI IMG/M metagenome (GOLD analysis project Ga0302309, IMG submission 200453) | Peat permafrost microbial communities from Stordalen Mire near Abisko, Sweden - III_Palsa_N1_1 | ecosystem: Environmental > Terrestrial > Soil > Palsa > Peat permafrost | place: Sweden...
CGCGAGGGTTTATAAACGATAAAAAGAATAAAGGGCAAAAAAAGGTTGTAACCAATTAATACCTGCAGTATGATCCATATTATGTTTACCACCGTCATAGCAGATCCCTTTTGTAATTAATTTATTCGTCCGATGTTGCAGCCGGGGCATTAAACTTATTCACCACGTTTAACACCCAGCCAATAAATTTACCATCAAGCCCTTTCATGTATTCGATACTCGCCATTTGACTGGTTTTTATCTTTTTGTTCGCCTCAAATATCCCTAATATTTTATCAGCAAACCTGTTCCATTCTTTCGATTTATTGAGCGTACTAAGCGATGAAGCCTCAATAATAATAATATCAAAAACCTGCCTCAGCTTTTCTATTTTTTCCTTTATCAACGTTTCGCTGCCTACTTCAAATAGCGATATATCCCCGCCTTTATTGCTCAGCACAGTTATTTTGTATGAACTTTGCGATGCAAACCCCGGTATGGCTCCTGTTAAGTAATCCTCGACGAATATTTTCGATTTAACCGACCGGGTGATTGACGGGTTATGGAAATTACCATCTATCAGCAACACTTTTTTATTTACCAGCGAATAAGCATAAGCCAGGTTGGTAGTCACGAATGTTTTGCCTTCGCCGTTCATAAGGCTGTTTACCAGTAATATTTTGCTGCCCTGCATTTCACTATCCACCTCAAAACGAATGGATTGCAGCAAGTTACGGAAACGGTAAGTTTCCTCATCAGGCCGCCCGCCCGTCCAAACATTCCGCAGGTCGATCATTGAGCTCGACAGTAAATTCAGATAACCCAAAACAGGTACACCGGTTTTGTTAGCCAGTTCGGCAGGGGTTTTTACCGTATCATCAAAAAAATAAAGAATAAAAAACACGATCAAACAAAAAACAAACGCTATTATGCCGCTTAATATCACCAGCAGCATTTTTTTGGATGCTGCAGCTACACCTGGCATCGCTACTTCCAATTGTTTGGGCTGTGCAATGTAATTAGCATCGATGCTGGTTTGATTGTATTTGTTCAGTATTTCAAGATATTCATTTTTCGCTACATCAATATCGCTTTCATCCTGCTGCACTACTGCTTCGTGCGGTACTATCTTCCCAAGTTGCATATTAGCCCTGCTTATACCATCCTTGATGGAACCGATACTGTTTTGTGCGAGGTCGTGCTGGGTTTGTAAAGTAAGCCGTTCATCAACCAGGTTTTGTTTAAAAGCCGATGGGCTATAGGCATTCATATCTGACGACTCGATTATCGCATCACTTATCTTGTGTTCTAATGAATCGAGTGAAGGTTTATAAACTTCATTAAAATCGCTTTGAACATACTGATTGAAAAGTGCCTTATGCTCATCCTGGAGTTCAATAATATCCTGGTTTAACGGGGCTGCCTCACTTTCGAAATATTTACGCTCACCGGGTTTAAAATGGTTATTGATATTTTGTATGGCTGCGGCATTTGAAGCGGCGGCTTGTTCCTCTTCCACCAAATGCGTTTCCAGGTCGCCTAATTGCGAGTATAGTGCCCTTGATTGTTCAGGTATGCTTAATATGCCATTCCGTATCTTATAATCTTTAAGCTGGTTTATTCTCGAATCGAGCGTATCTCTTTTTTCCTTTACCAGTGTACCCAGTAAAGTCATGGCTTTGCGCTGGTTATCCTTTACCACAAAGTTGTAGTACGAGATAAACTCCGTGGTAAGCGTATTTACTACAAATGCCGCCATTTGCGGGTTTTCGGCGCTGTAATCTATATTGATAAAATCGCTGTTCTGTGCACGGTAAATAGCCAGCTTTTTCATTAAAGACTCGTCATCATACTTCATACAACCTAAAAGATTGTGCAAGCCGTTTTGATCCGGGTTATAGAGTGATAACTCCTTACGGTTATTATAAAAATCGGTGTAAGCAACCAAAGCATGCTCCCTTGCCTCGCGGCTCATCTGGGTCATTAGCTTGCAGGGCTTGCTGAACGGGTCGTTGCTTGTAAGATCATGTATCATCAGCTGGTATGATACCTGGTCGAGCATTTTTTTGGAATGGATGATCTCTATAAGGTTATCAAAGTCCTGCGCAATCTGCGATTCCTGGGTTGTGGCGTTCGAGTTATCATTCAGCGCCTGTTGTGTTTTGTCAACTATGCCGGTGGCTATCTCCGATTCGGAAGTAAAGGTATCGGGCTGGTGGCGTACAATAAAATACGTGATAATAATAATGATAATAGGAACTATTATCAGTGTAAACCGGTGCCGGTAAAGTAAACTAAAGTAACCACCTAACTCCATTTATCTCACATCTTCTAATTTTTCGCCTAATAATTCTTCAAGATCTGCTTTGGCGATAAGCAGGTTGGATTCGGCTAATATTTTTTCCTGGTAACTTGTTGTTAAACTCAATTGTGCCCTGTTATAATTTTCAAAGGTTTCTTCGCCCTTTTCAAATTTGTGCTTTACGGCGGTGAGCACTTCAAGCGCGTCAGTATTGGCCTGCGAAAGTAGCTTAAGGTTGGCTATGCCCTGTATATAAGTATAGTACCGCTTTTTAACATTGCTGGTAAGCGTTAAAAGGTATTCGTCCTGTTCATCGTTGGCTATTTCCAACTCCTGCTTTGCAGCTTTTACCACAAACGGCTTCTCGATAAACGTACCTATATTTAAAGTTACACCTAACTGTATGCCGTTAAAAGTTCCATAACTACCGCCGCTGCCGCTGGTACTTGTCGTGGTGCTACCTGCTGCAGTTATCCCCAAAAAACCCTGCGGCTGGTATATATAGGAAAGAGAAAGCGCATCAAGATATGAAACACCGGCTTTGCTCACATTGGCCTTTGCCTCCTCTATCTTATGCTCATTGGCTTTTACAGCGGGGTAATTAGCTTTGGCAACTGCCACCAGCTTATCGATATATGCCTGTGATATATCAGGGAGCATAGATGTTTGGGCTGATACGCTTTTCTGAAGTATTATAACCCCGACAAAAGCAAAAAGTAATTTCAATTTCATCATTATAATTCTCCGGGAACCCGCAACAAGGGTAATTAACTAAAGTATAAATAAGGCAAACCTAACCTTATACAAATATTACGCTTATTACGCTGATTTGTCGTGGGCTTTTATCAACAAGCGGGTTTGGGTGTTGATAAATATATTGAGGTTTTAATGCGTGAATACCGGTTTTTTTGACTGCAAACGGGCTTAAAGAAATTCAGCCCGGTTTAAACCGACAGTGTTGGACTGATTATGAATTACTTAACTATAAACAAAAAAAGCCGGCTACCTGTTTTTGAGTATACAGATAGCCGGCGAATATTTTTCTGATGCTTTAACTATTTTTTAGTTATGTGGCGGCGGCGGAACGCTGTCGCGTTTGCCGTTTGGCGGCATACCCATACCAGGGCCGGGTCCGTGCATATTGCCATGATCCATACCCCCCATATCCTTAACCTCGTCAGGGTGAGGGCTACCGCGATGGCAGGTAATACATTTTATATCGCCGATAACCATATCCGTACTGTCTTTTTCGCCTTTAAAATATTTTTTATTGATGCTGGCAGCCATCTTATACATTTCGCGGGCCATGTTTTTTTCAGGCTTTTCATCGCTGGCGAAATCCATCTTACCGTCGGCACCGCGGGCGTGGCAGAAGTTACAATGTACGCCCAAAGCATGCGCCCAATCGTCCATAACCTGGTGCAATTGTTCGTGTTTTATTTTTTTAGGCAGAACTTTCAGGTTTTTAAAACCATTGTCGTGGTCATCCTGGATGGGCTTCATGGCCGTCATGGCCGAGAATGCCACAACCGCCATAAGGCTGGTTATGATGAGTGTTTTCTTGTTGATAGGCATATATTGACGTTTGAACGCCTAATATAAGAACATTTTTTTTGTCAAATAAATGCAATAACAAATTGCTATGATTTTTTTACAGGGAAAGCAGCTAGCATAAATTAAATTACCCATGAGAAGTTAAAAAAAATGTCATTGCGAGGCTTAGACGGGGCATGTGACTGGGAAGCCGAAGCAACCTCGTCACCATGCAAAACGACGAGGTTGCTTCGCTGCGCAACCTCGCCCGCAATGACATGATCTCTCACTGGAAATTATAAACTCTTAAACGATTACGATTTAAACCGTCTTCAACTCCTTATTCCGCCTAAAAATAGAGATCAGGAAACCAATAACCATAATAACCGTACCCGACCACAGGAAATTGATATACGGAAACTCGATGGCTCGCATTACAATATACGGCTTCTTGTTTTCGGGTTGCTCATAAACCATTAGCTGCACTTTGGGTGTACCGTCTTTATTGGGGGTTATCTTAGTTAAACGTATTTTAAGGCCGGCATCGTCAACCTTGCGGGCAAAATCAAATACGTTGCCGTTTTTCACCATAAAAACCGGCTCCGAGCTATAAACCTGGCCGTGCGAAACTATCTTCAATATAGCGCCTATCGCCACGTCATTAGGTCCAAGAGGTATGTTTTGTACGTGCGGTTCCTTGTTCAAACTAATCAATATAATACTGCCTTCCCTGAACGGTATCGTATCGCCTACATTAATATCGTGCTCAGTCGGCGGGTTATAATTGGCATCGTCGTTACCCTCACCATGCCCTGCCGATTCATCGCCAAAATTAAACGCCTCCTGTGGCGCCATACTGATGTGGCTGTACAGGTCGTGAAATAAATAGTGTTTGGTGTCGGGCGAGGAAACGAGTCCCATTTTGGGATTATTTTGCGAATTTGGCTTCAGCACAAACTCTTCTGTTATTTTGCCGCTGGCATCATATCGCTTATAGTCTACCTTAAAATAATGATTGGGAGAAGATATCGAGTCGCCAATATAGGTTACTGTATAATCCCCCATTTTCACCGGCTCGTTTTTATAGAGCATAATGTTTTCTTTTGAGCTGCTCACCTTATCAAAATCAGCTCCAAAATCTATAGTGTCATTCGTCGAGATCACTTTACTGGTACCGGCTGCTATCAGCGCGCCAATCATAATCAGCCCAAACCCGATATGCGCCACCGCCGAACCGGCCAGTTTTGTTTTACCTTTGAATACATCGCCTAAAACCTTTGCGTTAGACAGTAAAGTATAAACAGCGCCCAGCATTACCAGCATAAACACAAAACGCAGTTTGTAAACGCCTGTAACGTAAACTAATCCGGCAGCAATAATTACTGAAAAAACCAGGTAAATAATAGCGGTAATGGCAAAACGTGTTGTATCAGTCTTTTTATATTTGAGAAACTGGGTAACTCCTGCCAGCAACATAACCACTACAGCGAAACCGGCCTGGAAAACATTATATAAGGTAACCAGGTTGGTAGGCGGTGCGATATTGGTTTTAAACATGTGATTCCATACGGGGATGGACGTAACTACAATCAGCTGCAGGCATGAAAGCCCCAGGAAAACGGCTCCCACAAACATCCAGAACTCGCGTGAATAGGTTTCTTCCTCTTTTTTGCTGATGGGCAATTCTTTCCAGCGGACAACGACAAGAACTACCGCAATCACAAAGAATACGGCAACATCCACCACCAAATGCCAAAACATACCCAAATCTGTAAATGAGTGTACCGATGTATTGTCAAGTACGCCGCTGCGGGTGAGGAAAGAAGCATATAATACCAGCACAAAGCTGATAAGCGTTAAAAAAGTAGCGGTAAAATACGAATGCTTTGTGTTTTTATATACAATAAGCACATGCACCGCGCCAACCAAAGTTAACCATGGTATAAATGCCGCGTTCTCCACCGGGTCCCATGCCCAGAAGCCGCCAAAATTGAGCGATTCATAGGCCCACATACTACCCATAACCACACCTGTGCCCAAAACCATTACCGCGAAAAGTCCGTAGGATATTGCGGGCTGTACCCATTCGTCGTAACGCCTGCGCCATAAACCGGCAATCGCGTAAGCAAAAGGCACCACCATCGACGCAAAACCGAGGAACAATATGGGCGGATGGATCACCATCCAGTAATTCTGTAATAAAGGGTTAAGTCCGTTGCCATCTTTAATAAATGACATATAATCCGGCCTGCTGAATATCGGGGCGCTACCCATGGCATCGCGCAGCAAAATAAAAGGCGAGCTGCCGATGCGGGCGCCAAATATTTCTATACCTAAAAGGAATGAAGTTAAAATCGTTTGCGCAAGCGACAGCACCGTCATTACAGGTTTTTCCCACGATTTGGCTTTCCAAATGAGGATATTACCTAAAACTGCCTGCCAGAACGCCCAAAGCCAAAAGCTGCCTTCCTGCCCATCCCAAAAACTGGAAATGATATAATACGAAGGCAATGCACGGGACGAATGTTCCCAGGCATAGTAATATTCGAAATAGCTGTTAAAAACGATGTAAAATAAACTCGCGCCAACACCTATAACAGAAATGGTATTGATAAAGTAGCCGATGCGGCCCATCCAGCCCCAATTGCCGGTGAATTTTTCGTTATCGGTTGATGCGAAATAATAGCTTATAGTTGAAAATAAGGCTGAGCCGAATGCTAATACTATAAAAAATTGACCTAATTGTCCGGGTAAAAGGTGCTCGCCCTGGTAAACTGTGCTCATCAAATGGTTTAAATACTGCTGCTTTTATTTGCGTTGGCCTGGGGAATGTCCAGCTTGTCATTTTTATATTTCGAAGGGCATTTCATATTGATAGTTGAAGCATGGAACTCATTATTTTCCATCCTGCCCACCAATACAATTTGATCCGAACGCTCAAAATCTTCCGGCTCCGGCTTATCATAAACCACCTTCAATTCGTTGCCGTTTTTATCCTTCATAAAAAAAGAAAAATAATTCGGATCCTTGTGCGCATCATAATAAAGTTCCTTGCTTTTATCAAGGTGACCTATCACATGCATTTCACTGCTGGTTGAGCGGGCATCGGCAAACGAGCCATAGCGGCTGGCCGAGCCATAAGTAGCTACAATAACCGCTATGGCTATGGCGATAACTACGATACCTATAATTGAACTTTTTTTCATTAACGGTTTTAACGCTGTTTGGGAGCACAAAAGTACCTAAATGCAAAGGTAATAATGTTTATTGCAAATCATGAATGTTATTTAGAATCGTTCTTGATGTGGGCAGGAGTAAAGTCGGGTTTTACATTTTAATTTGGGCGTTGCCTGTCCGTAGGACTCCTACGGAGCGGCCGGGCTATCCACTCATACTGCGCAAGGCATTAGGCGCGAGGCCGGTATCCGTTACTATCTAACGCGGGTTTTACCTAAACGCGGTTCAGGAACGGCGGCACGCGCGCACCAGCGCGGGGGCGGAATTTTATTTTGGCGTTGCCTGCGGCCCGCGCTATTCACTCATACTGCACAGGCGTTAGGCGCGTGGCCGGTACCCGTTACTATCGCTAACGCGGTTAGTTGTTGAAAGAACGCACGGTGTATGCTTCCAGCCCGGTCAAGTGTCCACACTTGACCGAAATAACCCCTCCCCGGTCAGGTGTCCCCACCTGACCGAAATACGGTTACATGTTTTCCAGCCGCTTCAAACCAAGCGCTATAATTTAAAATGTGTTCCTTGCCAGCGGTCAGGTGAGGACACCTGACCTGGTGGTGAAGATAAAAATAGGATAAAATGATCGTATGGAATAGCAGCCCCTAAGTTAACGGCTATGGAGACAACTCCAACAAAGGCAAAAAAACTTAATAGTAGTCAACCCAACGCAAGCGTGATGCTTACCACTTTGTGCGGTCAAGTGTTGACACTTGACCAGGCGGCAGCCTTCTGAAAGAGACCCTAAGGATACGTAAGTTCATCAACCCGCCATTTCCTTTGCGCCTGGCTTACTTAACATCTTTAAAATAAATCCCGGTGCAATCCGGCTCAAAAAATATAGTATACGGGCAATACCGGGGTATATTTCATATTTATCCTTTCCCATGCCTTTAATCGCTGTGTCTACTAACACAACCGGGTCCATTTGTTTTGCATCATATCCATCCAGGTTACGAAATTCATCGTTTAAAGGTGTTTCCGCTGCGGGGGCAATTAATTCGAATACTTTTATCTTCGTATTTTTCATTTGCACACGAAGCGATTTGGTGTACGACCGTAAGCCGGATTTAGTAGCACCGTAAATTGGTGATATAGGAAACGGAACCAGTGCGAGGCCCGATGTAACATTTAAAATCGCTGCTGATTTCACCTGTTTTAAGTGCGGAAGAAAAGCCTGCACCATGCGGATGGGGCCCATCAGGTTGGTTTCTATTTCGCGTGTAATATCTACAAGGCCTATCGAGGTGTCGTGCAGGCTGATCTTGCGCATTTGGCCGGCATTGTTAATCAGTATATTCAATTTAGGAAACCGGGCGATTACCTTTTGGTAAAGTTCAGCTATTTCTTCCGGGTTGCTTACATCACTTTGAAAAGTGTGTACCCCTGTTAAACTTTTTTTAGCTGCTGCCAGTTTAACCGGGTCCCTGCCGGTTACAATTACCGTGTTACCCAATTCCAGGAATCTTTTTGCAAATTCCAAACCGAAGCCACTGGTTCCCCCGGTTATTAATATGGTGTTATTTTTAAGTTCCATCTTTTCTTTTTTAATGACACAAAAGTAAGCCGGCCCGATACGCCCCGTTTATTCAATTCAATCCATTGTTTATCAAATTCAAATAACACCTGTAATTAAGAAGGACCAAAGCCGTACATTTGATAGGTATTGACGAGAAACAGGATTATCTGATTCAATTAAAAAATTGACAAATGAAGGCACTAACCATTGATGATTTTTATAAAGACACCGCCAGGGCAACACAGGAAAATGTAAATTCCCTGTTACCGCCCGGAATCAAAAAAGAAATAGGTCATTTTAATGTATTCAGCGTTGCCGACCTGGTTACCAGGTATAAAGCAGACCCGCGTAGTATGGTGTATAACCAGCGGGAATACTATAAGGTGAGCCTGATCAGGGGGAAAAGCATGGTTGAATATGCCGATAAGGTAATTGAAGTAGCGCAATATGCACTGTTGTTCGCTACCCCTAAAATTCCTTACCGTTGGGTACCCCTGGATGAAGACCAAAAGGGCTTTTTCTGTGTTTTTACAGGTGATTTCCTTTTGCCATCGAAAAGTGGTATGGTGCTCGATGAACTTCCCTTATTTCGGCCCGGAGGATGTCCTGTCTTCCAGATTTCAGCGTCACAGGCAGATGAAATGGTTTTGATTTACCAAAAAATGCAGCAGGAAATGGCTTCAACCTACTTGTATAAATATGACCTGATCAGGAACTTCCTGATGGAACTAATCCATTACGGACAAAAGCTTGAACCATTGACTACCTATAACTATAGCCATAACGCCTCGGCCAGGATTTCCTCCCTGTTCATTGAACTGCTCGAAAGGCAGTTCCCAATTGCCTCACCGGAACAAAAGTTTACGCTGCGGACAGCAAAGGATTTTGCAGACCGGCTTTCTGTTCACAGCAACCACCTGAATAAAGTACTAAAAGAAAATACCGGGAAAACCACCACTGAACATATTACCAATCGTTTGATACAGGAAGCTAAAATATTGTTGAAGCAAACGGACTGGAATATATCCGAAATTGCGTATAGCCTCGGTTTTGAGCAACTGTCGCACTTTTCCAGTTTCTTTAAAAAACAAACCCATTTATCACCCATCGAAATCAGGACTGAAGCGATGTGAACTTTTGCAGCCACCGGTGTTTCTGAAAGAGACTCTCACCCGGTCAAGTGTCCACACTTGACCGAAATAATAATTGCAAGTGTCTGCACTTGCGTCTCAGTGGCAAATAAAGTATTATCCAAAATTTAATATTAAGTAGTCCAACGTAAGCGTGGGCGCTCACCATTTTGTGCGATCAAGTGTGGACACTTGACCGGGCGTCAGTTACCGGGCGATAGCTGACAAGATTTTGTCAGTGTAGCTTTTGTAGCCGGCGTATACTCGTATTCGTAGCTACAGCGCTACGAAAAAAGCCGGATAAACCGGCTTTTACTAAATTTTTAATTTAAAATTTGGCATCAGAAATTGAAAATATTTATCCAAAATCCTCAAAAATCATGGCCATACACCCAAATTTTGATACGACACGGCGATCTTATTAATCGCACCGACAAACGCAGCAGTACGCAACGTATCAATGCCCGGTGTATTTACGAAAGTTTCCCTTATCTCGTGGTATGAGCGGATCATGGTATCTTCCAAACCTGAATTTACCAGCTCCAGTTCGGATGCGCCTTTGATGATGTTGGCGCGCTGTACCGGGTTTAACGATACGCCGGTAATGTTTTCAACCATATTTACCAGGTTGAGATTGGTGTTTTCTTCAAATCGCCTGTTCATACGGCCAAAAGCAACGTGCGACAGGTTTTTTAGCCATTCGAAATATGAAACGGTTACACCGCCGGCATTAGCATACATATCCGGAACGATGATACCGCCGTTCTGGTAAAATATAGCTTCGGCATCAGGCGTAGTCGGGCCGTTAGCGCCTTCAACTATAATCTTTGCCTTAATGTTGCGGATGTTTTTAATGGTCAGCTGGTTTTCCAAAGCTGCCGGAACCAGTATATCGCATGGCTGCTCCAAACCTTCCATCGAGTTGGTGAACTCCTGTTTAGCGCCGGGATATCCTAATATCGACCCGCTTGCTTTGCGGTGCAGGAATACAGCCTCTATATCCAAACCATCTTCATTATATATCGCACCTTCAAATTCGCACAAGCCGACGATCAATCCGCCAAATTCTGTAAGGAATTTTGCCGAGTGGTAACCAACATTACCCAAACCCTGTACGATTATCTTTTTGCCCGAGATGCCTGTTGTAAGGCCAAGTTTCTTCATGTCGTCGGCAAAGCTTACGCACTCGCGGGTAGCAATGGCTACACCCCTGCCGGTTGCTTCCCTCCTGCCGGCAATGCCTTGCAAAGCGATAGGTTTGCCGGTCACGCAGCCCATCGCATCAAGCTGACCGGGGTTCATGGCGGCATAGGTATCGGCTATCCAGCTCATTTCGCGCTCGCCTGAACCGTAATCCGGAGCAGGTACATCTATGCTCGGGCCGATAAAGTTTTTCTTAACCAGCTCAACCGTGTAGCGGCGGGTTATATTTTCAAGTTCGGTTAACGTGTAGTTTTTAGGATTGATCTTAATCCCGCCCTTGGCACCGCCGAACGGTACGTTTACAATGGCGCATTTATAGGTCATCAGTGCAGCCAGCGCCATTACCTCATCCTCATTCACCATTTCGCTGTAACGGATACCACCTTTTGTGGGCGACTGGTGGTGCGAGTGCTCTACGCGCCAGGCATCTATCACTTCAAAACCATTCCCCTTTCGCATTGGGAAACGGAAACGGTAAACGCTGTTACATGATTTTATCTGGTCGAGCAGGCCTGCATCGTGATGGGTGAATTTGGCTGCATGGTCGAAGAACTGGCACACATCGGCAAAAAAGTGGGTATCAGGCATGCCGATGGAATTATTGGTAGTCATAATTTGGAGTTATAAATTATTATATTGTTAAAAAACTGCGCAAAGTTGCTGCATTTATTACCAATATTGCAAATTAATTAATTGTTAGTGTATGCTTAACACAATCAAACAACCCGCCAAAACTATGTTTAAACTATTTAAAGCAGGTTTTTGAACTAATTCCCTTTTTCGATTTTTTTTAATCGCCTGTCCATCGAGAACAAAAATATGGCTAATCCGGCGAAAATGATGCATATAATACCTATAACCACATAAATTTTCCCCGAGCTGCGCATTTTCGTCGCCATATCATCCGACAAGGTTGATTGCGCGAAAACAGCAACGCTGCAAAACAACAAAAGCAATAAAAAAGTCAATTTCTTCATAAATCAGTTTATAGCGTTCTTTTTATTTTCGGCCAGGCGTATGCGGTAGCGCAAGGTGGCTATCCATAAAGCGATAAAACTCCAGCCAAGTAATGCCGGGTAAAACGGTATCCGCATGCGGTTGTCCAAATCATATCTCCCAAATGCAGGATTGCCGCCGCTACCGGGGTGAAGCGAGTCGGTCATACGCGGCAGGATAAATATCAGCACTATCATTATCGGGAACGCGAAAATATTGTAAACGGCCGATATCTTCGCCCGCTTTTGCTCCTCTTCAATAGAGTTACGTAACACCAAATAAGCGCAATACAGTAAAAATGCGATGGCGGCGCTATTCTGTTTCGGGTCGCCGCTCCAAAATTCGCCCCAGGTAAATTTTGCCCACAGCATACCGGTTAAAAAGCCCAGCGTATAAAAAACCAAGCCGGTATTTACGCACTCAACCGCGGCAATATCATATTCTTCCTTATTGGTTGCGAGGTACATGATGCTAAAAACCACCGAAACCACAAAAACAGTCAGCATTCCCATCCACATCGGTACGTGAAAATACAGGTTGCGGATGGTTTCGTGCAGGATAGGCAGCACTGGCACCGGCAGCAATAAACCGGTTATAAAGGTTGAAAAAACCAGCAATACGGCAATTACCTTCCACCAGGTTTGATAAATAAATTTCATATTAATTATGGCTGCAAAGGTAAGTATTTAGTTGACTTTTGCAGGAAATGGCGCCGTATTTATGCTATTCCTTGTCCACGTCAGGTACAACAGGCCCGTCCGGTTCATAATCAACCGGCAGCAGGTCAGACAGCTTTGATTTTGACCAGGTACCTTCATACAATGGTGCCTCATCGCCAAAAACCACACCATTCGGATCAAAATAATAAGGTTGGAAAAGTGTAATTACACTGGTTTGGTAGTTTGGCATATCCAGCGGACGGTACAAATCTTTAAAATCGGTTTGTTCCCGCTTTGGGGTGTACACAACATATAACAGGTAGCCAGTGAAATTAACAACATAAATATTTTTCTCATTGGTCGGCTGTACTATTTGCTCTGCCGGTATCGGCGTCCTGTCAAGGTCTTCTTTGTAATATTTCGACAGGTTTTCCATCGATACCCAATAATTTAAGGAATCGCGGCGGGGACTATCCTTAAATAATTTAAATTTTTGTTGTATGAGCTTTTCCTGCGGCCGGTTTGGGTTAAGCATGCGGGTATATTTCATCATAATAAACCCTTCTTCTTTCAGTTTATCGGTATACAACGCCCGGTAAAAATGCATGTGTGAGCCATAATAGGCTTCTCTGCGATTTTTGTGCCATTCTTCTACTTGCTTCTTGCTGCCTTTTAATTCCGAAAAAAGCTGTTGGCCTTCGTAAGATGTAATTCCGGATATTTTGTCGTTTTTAAAAGATTTCAGCAGGAATTTGACCCTGTAACCCAACGCCAGGTTCTCAACAACCAAAAAATCATCTGTATACGCCTCTAATACCTGGCTTACTCTATGGTATTGAAGCGTTACTATATGCGGGTTAATAACAGTGCAATATTTCGCATTATCATCAGTCCCAATAAATTCCTTTACAAATTCTTCGTAATTTTTTTTCCAGTCGGCAGGTGTGGTTATAACCACTTCGCGCAGTTCGGTATTACTTTGCTTAAACTCAATATCAAGCACAACGGGCTGGCTGCCTACTATTACACTGGCGGTGTATGTTTCGTAGCCAACCATACTTACTACCAGGGTGTACTGTCCCGGCCTAAGCCCGGATAAAGTAAAACCACCATCGGCCCTGGTTGATGTACCGGATGTACTATTGCTTAAAAATACATTGGCCCCTTCCACCGGTAACTGTGTGCCGGCATGCCTTACTTTACCGGTTATTTCGCCGCTTTGGGCAAAAACAAGGGCCGGAAATCCAAAAATTAATAGTATTAACAGGGGTATACGCATCACACTAAAATATCAAAAAAATATTTATGGTTGAAGATGCGAAATAAAGCTATATAAATGAATTGCGGATGAAAAATCTAATGCTTTTTTAATTTGAAATTAACTAAACAACACCTTTTTAAAAATAGGTGGAGACGCCAAATGTTACACCCGCAGTTGGCCCAATTGCTGCGCCGATTTTGTTGCCGGTAATGTCGTTTTGCGTCTGGCGGCGGTAGTTGAGCCTGATTACCGTTTGTGGCGTAGGCCTGAAACTGATGCCCGGCATAATGCTCCACAAATCGTTATACTCTTTTTGGCCGGTTGCAGCAAAATTGCCTACGTTCCAGTCAACATATTCACCGCGTACGGCCAGGTTTACTGTGGCGTTATCCCAATCCAGTACATGGCCGTGAAAAATGGGTTGTACTACGTCAATAAACCCGCCAAACTGTTCGTGCGCATATTCGGGTGTATAATCAGGTGGTAGCTCAACAAACACCCATGCCCATTCCGTTATAATATTGGTGTGTGTACCGGGTATAGTGCCGTTAAAATCAACGTCGAATATATTTACGCTGCGCTTGTTGTCAACCGGGGCGCCTTCAACACGCCAGGTATTGTAAACGCCGCCCATGTATGAAACACCAAGCTGACCAACCTGGTCGTTACCGACAGATAGTTTGGCTGTATACAAAGGTTCGCCACTGGCGCTGCTGTTAAAGCGTGTAAGCGTGTTTTTTGCAGCTGGTAAAAATGTTTTCCCTTCAGAGTTATTGATGATCGAGTCGGTAAAGCCACCGGTTAGGTAAGCCTCATAGCCATACATCCAGTGACCGGTATATTGCTTGCCGTAGAAACCAAAACCGGGATTGTTCCAGGTATCAGGCAGCATTTGGGTCATGGCTATAGGCCTGTCGGTAAATTCATATTTTGGGCCGTCGTGGTTTTCATTGAATGAGCCTATCGGGTTCAGGATCAAACCGCCCCTGAAGTTAAGCAACGGGTTAAATTCTATATCCATCGCAGCATATTCCACACCAAATTCCGGGCCGGCAACATTATCGGGGTCTCCTGAAGGATCATCTTCATATTCAATTTCTGATAAGAATTTAATATGGGGCGCAATAGTAGCAGCTGCAAACAAGCTGAAACGCCTGAACTGGAACTGGCTGCCATTGGTTATACCCGAGGTAACCGTATATTCATAATCCGATTCTACATAACCGCCTATCGACACCGGCATGTTGCCCAGTTTAAGGAACGGGCGGTTATAAATAGCATCCATGCTAAGCCTGTGTTTAGCAGTATCGGCAGTCGTCTTGGTTTTTAGTAAACTACTGTCGATCTGTGCAAAAACAGCCCGGCTGCTAAAAAGAATTATAAGTAGAGTTAAGGTTGATAGAAGTGATTTCATTTAAGCGAGATAAGAAGTTGATCGTTTTGAACAGTTACCGGGAAAGACCGGAGGTTGATATCGGCAGGGCCGTTTTGCACCTGCCCATGATTGTTAAAAACACTGCCATGCGCAGGGCATTCCAGCTTATCGCCAAAAACCTGCAATTCAGCGCCCTGGTGGGTGCAGCGCATGTATAAAGCAGTATATTCAGTAGCGCTAAAGCGATATACACATACCGGGAATTTCAGTTCATCCTGGCGCACCACTACGTATTTGTGAAAAGAATTTTTATCCTGGAAAGCATTTGCCGGTATAACCAGGTTTGAATTGGCTATTGTACCCGCAATGGTTTTACTGCTTGCACAACCCTCGAAGACCGACATCATGAAGGTGCCGCTCAAACACGCAAAACCACAGGCTTTTATAAATTCTTTTCTTTCCATTGTTAAAATTAAAGCGATTTGAGGAATGTAACCAACTGTGATTGTTCCTGCGCACTAAGTGCGCTGAACCTTTTTTCGCTCACAGCCGCTTCGCCGCCATGCATTTCTATAGCTTGCTCAATGCTGTGTGCGCGGCCATCATGCAACAGGTAATATGAACCACCCTGTACACCCGGCGCTAAACCAAGTCCCCAAAGCGGCGCGGTACGCCATTCGGATGTTTTTGCATCGCCTTCAGTATAACCATCATCAAGGCCAGGGCCCATATCATGCACCAATAGATCGGTAAACGGATGGAATTGTTGATAAGCCAACCCGTCAATTGGCGAATAACCTGTGGTAAGTGTTTCCTTGTGGCAGGTTTCGCAGCCTATCTTAACAAACAGGTTTTGTCCGGCAACTACAGTTGGATCGGTTGGGTTACGTTGGTTAGGCGTTTGCAGTACTGTTACATAGAACACCACCGAATTTAAAGTTGTATTATCAACCTCCGGCACTGTTGGTGCTGTTGGCTGCGACATATCCATATAGTTGTACGGATTGAATGGCATATATGTAGAGGTGATGCCCATATCATGGTTATAAGCGATTGCTACTTGCTGAAGCAGGCTATAAACAGATGCTTTACGACCGAAACGGGTAATATATTTACCACCGGGCCGAGGTATAGCACCATATAATACCGGGATGTCCGATGGGATAGTGCCGTAATTAGGATGACCTCTTACCCCATCAGGGTTATTTATGTTGGAATCGGCCATGGCAATAATTTCCGAATCAGGTACAGCCTCTATGAAGCCTATCCCGGCAGTAATAGGCGCTATAAGCTTAGTGCTGGTAGCGCCGGCTGGTATTTGCTCGGGTGTAAATCCCGGAAGGCAAAACGCGCCTAATTGCGGGCCGCCTTCGGCAAGGAATTTATTGCCAGTGCTGTCTGTCTGCCCAAAACGGGTAAGTATGGTAAAAGGATGCCCGCGATTATCGCTCGAATGGCATGCACCGCAACCTGTAGCAACAAAATATGGACCGAGGCCTGTTGATGCATCGCGATTTGCAAAAAACTGATCATTACCTGCCGAAAAAAGTAAAGTTTGCGAACTTGAAAGTGAAATAGGCCCGCAAATACTTTCCGTTGGATTGATCATCTCCGGGAACAATTTTTTGCAGGAGGTAATAGAAGCAACCGTCAACAGCAAAGTAGCGGTAAATAGTGCCAGGATAAAATAGTATCGTTTGCTCATGCCTTATAACTGTGATAGAATAATGGCACAAAGAAACCACTTATTTAGACTTAATCCAAATAAAAGACGAAAAAGGCAGGAATGATTCTAAATAAGCAGTTAGTCACGCCACAAATAAGGGAAGAGAATAAGGGATGCTGCGATAACGATTACATTAATAGCGCACAATACGCCGATATTGCCGTAGCTGGCACTACGCTCCAGACCATCCATAGCATATTTGCTTATGCGGATGAGTAACAGGATAACCGGTATGATAACCGGGAAACTTAATATGGCCATCAGCGTGCCGTTATTACCGGCTTTTGAGGCTATGGCGGAGATCATGGTGAAAACTGTTGAAAAACTGATGCTCCCCAACAAAACTGAAATAAAATAAAACAGCGGGTCGCCTAAAGGATTGGTAAAAAACACCTCATAAACAAGCAGCGCCAATGCGCTAAGCAGCGCCATTAGTAATATGTTGTAAATTGTTTTGGACAGGATAATGGCCTGCGGACTGGCTATCGAATAATAATACAGTAAACGGCCTTTACTTTCCTGCACAAAACTTTTGGTAATGGCATTAACCGAAGCAAACAACATAATGATCCAAAAAAGCACGTTCCAGGTAATTTTATAGCCATCGGATGTACCGAAGCCGCCGCTCTGGCTAAACGAGATATAACAAATAAAAACCGTTGATACAATATACAGCAACACACCGTTGAAGGCATATTTTGAGCGCCACTCGAGCAATATTTCCTTTTTTAAAAGGCTCCAGGTTTGGTGAAACAGTTGCATGGCGGCGAAGTTAGTAATTAGTTAATTGAGTTGGATTATGTTGCAGAGGTTAATTAAGTTTGTTACCCAAATGGCAAACGATCACGATCAAATTATACAGCATATCGCATACTACAAATCACCGGTAGGCATTACCCGCATAATTGCCGAAGATGGCTTTATTACGTCGATTTCCATACGTGACGAGGAACACGAAATATTGCCGACTGATGATCCTGCATTACAGAAAACAATAAAACAACTGGACGAATATTTTGCCGGCGAAAGAAAAGAATTTGATCTGCCGATAAAACAACCCGGCTCGGCTTTCCAACAGGAAGTATGGCAGCAACTTTTAAAAATACCTTACGGCAAAACCATTAGTTATGGGCACCAATCCAAATTAATGAACAACCCGCTGGGCATAAGGGCCATTGCTGCGGCAAACGGCAAAAATCATTTATGGATAGTTGTGCCCTGCCACCGGGTTATAGGGTCCGATGGCAGCCTGACCGGTTATGCCGGTGGCCTTTGGCGCAAAAAATGGCTGCTTGAACATGAGGCCAGTGTAATGGGCGTTGGCCAAACTACACTGTTTTAACTATACCCAATAATCTTTCCATCTTTTCGTGCAATTCATGCGGTTGAAATGGTTTCGAAAGCACATCGTCCATACCTGCTGCTATAGCTTCGCCCTGTTCAATATCCGAAGCCGCCGCTGAAAGCGAAATAATAGGAATACTGCGCTTTGGCTCGTCCATTTCAAAACGTATCATTTTCGAGGCCTGGTAACCATTCATCTCCGGCATGTGGGTATCCATCAGTATCAAATCAAAATCTTCCTGCCTTAATTTATCAACCAGTTTTCGCCCATTATCAACCACCTGTACATTTACACCCCAATCTGTGAGCATTTTCGAAAGCACAAACTGGTTTATCAGGTTATCCTCTGCCACTAAAACATTTACGTTTTCAAACCGGCCCAATTTTTCTTTTGGTTGTGGTGTAATATTCTGTTTTGGCTTTTTGCTTACCGTGTACCAGTTTGTAAAATTAAATACGCTGCCCTTGCCTACCTGGCTGCTAAAAGTAACTTCTCCCCCTTTTAACTCAGCAAGTTTTCTAACTATTGCAAGCCCCAACCCTGTACCGCCATACTTATTGGCCGTATCGTCTTCAGCTTGTTCAAACGACTCGAATATTTTGTCGAGCCTGTTATTGGCTATACCTATACCGGTATCCTCAACACTGAATTTTATTTTAACCTTGTCTTTTACTTCTTCCAGTACCGACACTTTTAGCTTTACATATCCCCTGTCGGTAAATTTAATGGCGTTGCTCAGCAGGTTCATTAATATCTGGTTCAGCCGCAGCGCGTCAAAACTCAAATATTTTGGCACATTAGGCTCTATATCCAATATTAGTTCTACCAGCTTTTCATCGGCTTTAAATTTTAACAGCTTGTAAACCGAATTAACCGTTTCATTCAAATTATTATCAGACCTGGTGATGCTCAATTTTCCCGCCTCTATCTTTGAAATATCAAGTATATCGTTTATTACACCCAGTAATGATTGTGACGACGTCTCCAGCAGTTCTACCAGTCCATTTTGCTGATCGTTAAGCGGTGTTTTACGCAGCAATTGAGTAATCCCCACTATACCATTTACAGGTGTACGAAGTTCGTGGCTCATATTTGCCAAAAAAGTCTCCTTCACCTTTTTTCCCTGTTCTGCGGCCTCTTTCGACTTCAACAATTGCTCCATATAACTTTTTTGAGGCGAAACATCGCTCATATTGATAAATATGGTCTTGTTACGGTATGACGAGCGGCATTCTATCCAAACCAGTTGCTTTTCAAAAGTCTCGAATTGAAATTCGAAAATTGACAAGTTAAGGTTGTCTTTGATAATCTGCCCCAGCTTTTTCCTGAACTTTGTACGGTCGCTTTCTATGGCAGTATCTATTATACTCTTACCAATAAGCTCTTCGGACTTAAATCCTAATATTTTTTCAACCGTCGGGTTGATAGTTTGAATTCGCAGGGTTTGCGCATCTACGGAGCAAATAATATCGGCAGAGTTTTTAACAACTAAAGCATAGTTCTGCAGTTCTTCGTTCTGGCGTTTAATATCTTGCTGGTTACGTGCAAGTTGTATAAAAGAATCTACTTTGGCCGAGGTGATATATGGATCCAGGGGCTTATACAGGAAATCAATAGCGCCGCTGCCAAAACCTCTTAAAGCATATTTGGCCTCTTTAGAGGTAGCAGTTACAAAAATAACCATTATATCTTTGGTACGCGGGTTGGAGTTTAGCATTTCAACCAGCTCAAAACCGTCTATTTCGGGCATTTGAACGTCAACAAGGGCAATGCTGATGTGGTTTTCCCATGCGAGCTTTAACGCCTCATTTGGTGATGTGGTAGAAAATAAGCGGATATCATTACGTTTCAATAATGCTTCAAGCGCAATAATGTTTTCCTCCTTATCATCCACTATAAGAATATTAATAGGGGCCATGTAATTAATATTGGTGTGGGTGAATAATTAATAAATAGTAACGGCTAATACTTAACTCTTTAACAGCTCAAAAATTTCATTTGCATTTAAAACATATTCAGCCGCATCAATGCTTATTGCCGCGGCGGGCATTTGAGGCATTTCTGCATCATCAGGGTCCTGCACTATAGTTAGCGCTCCGTAATTACGTAAGGTAAGCAATCCTTCTGCGCCATCCTGGTTTGCACCTGAAAATAATATTGCGGTGCACCGGTCTTTGTAAATCTCTGCGGCGCTTTCAAAAGTTACATCTATCGATGGCTTTGAAAACCATACCGCCTCTGAAACATCCAAACTAAAACACTTCTGTTTTTCTACCAGCGTATGATAATTTGCGGGCGCAACATATATGGTGTTAGGCCTTATTTGCTCTTTGTCAGTAATTTCCTTGAGTAATATACGAGAATTTTCGGCAAACAGTTTTTCAATTTCGCTAAAAAAGTTTTTTTTTCTATGCAGAACGATAATAACCGCCTTGTTAAGGTCGGCACTTAAATTTCTTACGACACGAAAAATGATATTGAATGATCCTGCCGAACCACCAAGCAGCAAAACTTCGGAGCTCTGCCAACGGGATATCAATTTTTCTTCAACCGGCAATTTTCTGGTATATGTTTTCGCGTGAATTGATCACCTTAAATCTTTTCTTGAATTTATCTGAGCGTATGGCCTCTTTATTCCCCATGCACAAAAATCCCAAAGGCGATAAACTGTTATAAAAAAGCTCCAGGATCTTTTCCTGCAGGGGCGATTCAAAATAAATGAACACATTACGGCAACAGATCAGTTGGAACTCGTTGAATACCCCATCAGAAATAAGGTTATGCATCGAAAATAAGGTATTATGCTTTAGTTCATTGTGTATGGTCGCTGCATCATACATAATGGTAAAATGATCGGTAAGTGAACCTTTTAAGCCCGAAAGCTGGTAATTTTCGGCATAGCTTTTTATTTTTTTAAGGCTGTAAATACCCCGGCGGGCTTCTTTCAGCATTTCGGTATTTACATCGGTACCATAAATGAAGGAGCGCTGGCGTAAACCAGCCTCGTTTAATAATATGGCCAATGAATATGCCTCTTCGCCCGATGAACACCCGGCACTCCACACCTTTATATGCTGATAAGTTGATAAATAAGGGATAACCTGTGAACTTAATGCCTTATAAAAGTCCGGATCGCGGAACATTTCGGTAACATTAACCGTCACTTCATCCAAAAACCATTGAAAAAATGATTGATCGTTAACCAGTATGTGCTTAAGATCATAATACTCCATGCCCTTGTTGGCTAATACCCTGAGCACACGGCGCTTTAATGATGCTTTTGAATAGGACGAAAAATCAAACCCGTGGACTTTATTTACAAGGCCGGTCAGTTCCGTTAATTGCGTATCCGTTAAAACAGCATGGCTACTCATAATCAACTTCCCAGCCACAGCTGCATCAGCGCTATCAGCCTGTCAATATCTACCGGTTTGGTAATATAGTCGTTTGCCCCGGCGGCTATGCATTTTTCCCTGTCGTCTTTCATTGCTTTTGCGGTTAGCGCTATTACAGGCAATTTGGCCCATTTGTTTTGTTTGCGGATATATCTTGTTGCTTCGTAGCCGTCCATTTTAGGCATCATAATATCCATCAGCACAATGTCAATGTCGGGCGTATCTTCAAGCTTGGCTATTGCTTCTTCGCCATCATTGGCTATATCAACAATAAAATCATAGCTTTCCAAAGCACTACTCAGTGCGAAAATATTGCGCATATCGTCATCTACTATCAGTACCTTTTTACCTTTAAGGGCATCTTTGCCTTTGTTCATAACCATATTCTTTACTGATTGTGCCGGTTTACTTGTAGCTTCAGTTATTTTGTTCAGAAAAAGATTTACCTCGTCTATCAACCTGTCTGATGACTTATTTGTTTTAACAACCATTGCATTTGCATACTGCATTAGCCTGTTTACCGATGTTTTATCCAGCTCCATTGCAGTGTTAACAATAACAGGCAACTCCATAAACTTATCAATGGCTTTTATTTTGTCCAGCAGGTCGAGGCCGGAAATATCGGGCAGGTTCAGGTCTAAAATAACACACTGGTACTCCTTCTCATTCAGCATCCGGAAAGCCGATTCGCCGTCATAGGCCTGGTCTACGGTTATGCCCTGGGCTTCCATCATGTCCTTCAGTGCCTGGCTTTGTGCTTTGTGGTCTTCTATCAGTAATATTTGCTTAAACTCTGTGCCTCCATGCCGCATATCGGCAAACAGCTTGTCGAGTATACCTGTATCTATCGGTTTTTTGAGGAAGCTGATAGCACCTTCACGGCGCACACGGTTAGCAGCTGCATCACCCGCCGACATGAGGTGGACCGGTATATGAACTGTTTTTTCTGATTGCTTAAGTTCCTTCAATATCTGCCAGCCATCTTTCCCGGGCAGCATGATATCCAGTATTACGGCATCCGGCATTTTTTCGGTTATCACCTCAACGGCATCAGTACCGGTATTTACCACGACCGACTTATACCCATGGTCGCGGGCATAATCCTGTAGTATGTTTGCAAAATTCTTATCATCCTCCACTATCACCACAAAAGGATCCTTTTTGGGGCCTGAAGGTGCTTTTACTGCTGCTTTTAAAGGGGTGTTTACAGCGACAAACGATTCTACCGTAAGAACCTGGTCCTTTTCAACCACTTTTTGTTCTTTTGCTTTGAGCGGGATGGTTAACATGAACTCGCTGCCAATCCCCGGCTCGCTATCGACAGTTATCGACCCTCCAAGCAATATCGACAGCTCCCTGCTGATAGACAAACCGAGCCCTGTGCCACCGAATTTACGGCTTGTTGAGCCATCAGCCTGCTTAAATGCCTCAAAAATAACACCATGCTTGTCTTTTGATATCCCTACCCCCGAGTCCTTAATAGCAAAACTTATGGTACCTTCTTTTTTGCCCGGAATAATATTTAAGGCTATAGTGCCGCCATCAGGTGTAAATTTAAACGCGTTTGAAAGCAGGTTCTTCAATATTTGTTCAAGCCTTGTTTTATCGGTGAAAACGGTAGCCGGCACCGCACCTATGCTGCTGTTGAAACTGATCTTTTTGTTTGATGCCACTTCGTTAAACAGCATTTCCATATCTTTTACTACCTCAGATACTTTAACATCTTCCAGCTGCATATCCAGTTTGCCCGATTCGACTTTGGAAAGATCAAGAATATCGTTGATCAATGTAAGCAGGTCATTACCGGCATTAAATATTACGCTGGCATATTTTATTTGTTCTTCGGATAAATTGGCGGGTTTGTTGTCCCTCAATATACGGGCGAGCACCAATATACTGTTTAGCGGAGTGCGCAGTTCATGGCTCATATTGGCCATAAATTCGGATTTATACCGACCGGTTGTTTCCAGTTCTTCAACCTTTAAGTTAATTGACTGGCGGGCTTCTTCAATGGCCTGGTTCTTTTCTTCAAGCAGGCTGGCTTTTTCTTCCAGTTCGGCATTAATACTGCGCAGTTCCTCCTGCTGTACCCTGAGTTCTTCTTCCGATGCCTCCAGCATTTCGGTTTTATTCATCAGCTCCTCATTGGTAACACGCATTTCTTCCTGTTGTGCTTCCAGCTCTTCGGCCTGCTGCTGGGTTTCTTCAAACAGGTCGTGCATTATGGTACGGGCCTGCGCTGTATTTACGGCAATAGCAATGCTGTTAGCCGTGATAGAAAGATAGTTTTGGGTATTTTGATCTATCGTATTGGCAAAGGCAACCTCGATAACGCCTTTCAATTGCTTATCGAAATAGAAAGGTATGATCATGCTTTCGGTAAGCTGTTCCTGTATTATTGAACTTTCCAGTAATATAGGGTCATTCAACTTGCCTTTGATCACAACCTCTTTGCCATTTTCAGCTACTTGCCCTATCCAGCCTTCGCTTAACCTGATGAATTTCTTTATTTTATCATGATCATGGAACGCATAGGAGGCTTGCAGTTCCAATCGCTGTTCCTCGCCGTTAAACAAGTAAAATGTACCGGTAAGGGCTTTTGTAAAATGACAAATTTCAGCTATTATATTCTGGGCAAGCTCTTTTTCGCTTTGCTGGCCCTGCATTTTCTCGTTCATGAGGCCGGTACCGGTCAGCAGCCAGTTTTGGGCTTCATTTTCATCTAATATTTTCTCAAGCTGCACATTGGCTACGCGTATTTCCTCTTCTATCCGTTTTTGTTCTTCGAATGTTTTCTGGATATAATAGAACAACACCACGATGATGAGCAGGAAAATAACCGACCCGGTAATAATGATGATCTCTGTTTCGGTTGAGGCCTGGGCAGAGCTTTTTTTCCTATCATCAAGCAGTTTATCTTCCGCGTCAATAATCGAGGTTTTAGTTTGACGGATCTTGTCCATTGTTTGCTTACCGTTCAACAATGTTTGGTGTTGCACCATGTAATCAAGTCCGCTGGTTTCACGCGCAGTAATATTATCCTTTAATAAAGACAATTGAGCGGCTACCAGTTCACCTAAATCACCTACCCTTTTAACTTGTTCAGGATTGTCTGCTACAAGAGTATGCAGGTCGTTCATATCATTGGATATATCCGGTAGGGCAGCATTGTACGGGTCGAGAAATACCTTGTTGCCTGTAGCGGCATAACCACGCATGCCGGTCTCGGCATCGATCATCAATTGTAGCAGATCGTTTGATTTTTCAATGATGCGTTGTGAGTGCTGCACCAATATAGTGTCATCCTCCAACTGGTTAATGCTTTTTATGGACAAAACGCCCACGATCAATACAAGAATTATCGATGCTGCAAACCCGGTCAATACCTGGTTACGGAAAGAAAGTTTTAACATTTAAGATAGATTTGTATTGTTACAAATATGTTAAAAATCTGTGATACTAACATATTTATAAAAACAACAACCGGTTGTACACCGACAAGATTTCAGTCGGTTTTTGCTGTCGTTTTAATTGCAGTTGGCTTTTTGGCAAAGGTACCTAAGAGGGCAATTATTCCACCGGCGCACATCGTGTACCAGCCCCAGCTAAATCTAATTTTACTGTTTAAGGCTTTTGACCATAAGTGAAAAGGGATAAAATTAAAGTAGCTATTCATTTTAAAAAGTGCGGCGATAAATAATAACGCGATCAATGCTAAAATAAGCCATACCATCAGCCGCGCTACACCCTGGTTACTAAATACACAGCCTATTATACCTATAACCGATATAAGCAACAATACGATACCGTAAGGCTGGTTTACCTGGTAAATAGTTCTTTGTGCGGCAAGAAAATGCGCCAGCGGACAAAATGTCGCCACTAGTACAATAGCAAAACCAACAAACGATATAAGCGAGCTGATGCGCATAAGGTTATTTAGCTTGTAATTCCATTTTTTCGGCGAAGTGGGCGCAGTAATCGCGAAGGTCTTCTACAATATTGGTTTCGCCGGTTGCGCGCAGAAAGCTGTCGCCCATGGTTTGCAGGGTTTCGAAAAAGAAGCGTTTCATTTCGTCAACCGGCATATCCTTAGTCCAGAGGTCGATACGCAGGGTGTTTTTGTAGTTATGGTCCCACAGAGCCAGCATCATTGATTTTACGGGCAATGCCTCTTTGTTTTGCGAGTCGGTCGACTCCCAGGTGATACTTTCAGGCACATTGTTATCGTCCATATCAACGATCAGTTTTATTTCAGCTCTTTTCATGCTTATTTAACAAGTAAAAAAATTATAAGGGTCAAAGTTATAAAGCTTAGCTCTACAATCCATAACTTTTTGGTTTGCGGGAAAAAATTACGCAGCATCAGGTCTAAAAATGACACAACAAAAGCAAAAAGCAGGAATATCCAGCCGATTGCGCTACCGAGATAATGTACCGGCATGCCTACAGTGCCAGCCCCGTAAATGAAAACATAAACAGCAGTAAGCAGCAGCAAAGCGCTTACTACATTGAGCGGTGTTAAACGTATTTTATTCTTCAGGGCCATATTATTTTTTTTTACGGAATTTCCGGGCGGGCTTTTCGGGCTTTGACCCGGGTTTTGCTTTCGCCCTCACCGCCTGGAACTTCTTCTTCTGATTCAGTGTCTTTTTTTCGTGAAAAGCGCCCTTAAATTCGGGGTTTTCACGGCGTTTTTGCATATCTATTTCTTTGGCCTGCGCCTGGCGCTCGTCATAAGGCGTGGCTTCGACAAAAACATCTGCCGGCATCGGCTCAACCGGGATAGTTTGCCTGATGAGCTTTTCTATCTTATGCAGGTAATACTCTTCCGACTCCGTACAAAATGTAACCGCCTCGCCCGATTGGAACGCCCTGCCTGTTCTGCCGATGCGGTGTACATAATCTTCAATCACCACCGGAACATCAAAATTGATCACATGGCTTACATCGCTCACGTCAATGCCACGGGAAGCAACATCCGTAGCGACCAGTATCTTCACCTCGTCATTTTTAAATGAGTTGATGCTGTTGATGCGGGTATTTTGTCCTTTATTAGCATGTAGCACCTTTACCTGCTTAGCACCAAGTTTCCGTTCGAGGAATTTGAAAACATCCTCGGCTACTGTGCGGGTTTTACAAAAAATGATGAGTTTTGTGATGTCATTCGTATCATCCAGCAAATGTCTCAACAGGTTGATCTTTGTTTTAACATTTGGCACATGGTACAACTTTTGGTTAACCGTTTGTGCCGGTGTAGCTTGCGGCGTAACCTCGATAATAGTGGGAAACTCCAGGAAATTGTAGGAAAGCTGCTGCACCTTGTCAGACATGGTAGCCGAAAAAAGCAAATTCTGCCGTTTTACAGGCACCACTTCCAGTATGCGGTTTATCTGCGGCATAAAGCCCATGTCCATCATTTTATCGGCTTCATCAAGCACCAGTACCTGTAGGGTTTTGGTAACGATATGCCCAGCGAGGTAAATATCCAAAAACCTGCCCGGCGATGCTACGATGATATCTACGCCTTTATTGATGTTCTCTATTTGTGTTTTAGGGCCGAGACCGCCAAATAGAACTACAACACGCAGATCGGTATATTTTGCAAAAGCTTTTATGTTTTCCTCTATTTGCATGGCCAGCTCGCGCGTTGGGGCGATGATGAGTGCCCGTGGATCCTGGCCCTGAGCGTATTTCAGCTTCATGATAATGGGCAATACATAGGCAGCAGTTTTACCGGTGCCGGTTTGCGCAATGCCCATCACATCCTGCCCGTTCAATATGGGCGGGATGGCTTTTGCCTGTATAGCAGTTGGTTCGCTGTAACCGACGTCGGCAATGGCATTCAGTATTTGCCGGTTAAATTGAAAATCTTCGAAAGTGGATGCCATGCGGGCAAAGATAGTGTTTTTAGAGATTAGAGGTTGGAGGTTAGTTGAATGTCGAAAGCGCCGATCTAAAATCCCGTTTTTAACTTTTATCTTTAGCGCCAAACATTACGCATGGCTACGGAAAAAGACATCAAAAAATGGATATTAATAAGTGAAGAAGACGTTTCACCGAGCCACTGGTTCCCGGTAAAAAGGCATACAGTGCAGCTGGCCAATGGTAATATTGTTGATGATTATTATTTTTCGCCGCTGGGCGATGTGGTAATGATAATGGCTGTTACCCCTGGAAATGAAATTGTACTGGTAAAGCAATACAAGCATGCCTTAGGCGAAGTGTTGCTCGAGTTGCCGGGCGGGATGCAACAAATGAACAAAACCGTAACCCAATCAGCGTTAAATGAGCTGGAGGAAGAAACAGGCATTAAAGCAACAGAAGACCAATTAATATCTTTAGGCCGGATAGCCGTCAACGCCACCAAGCTAAAGCAGGTAACTTATGGCTTTATAGTTTTCGACGCCGAATTTAACTCCGTGCAAAAGTTCGACCCTACCGAAGATATACAGGTTATCACCCTATCCGCCCCCGAAGTTTTGAAAAAAGCGCTCAACGGTGAAATATGGACAACGGATTCGCTTAATTTTATATTTAAGGCGGCATTGGCATATCCGGATGTTTTTGGATTGAATGATAGGAACAAAATATAAACTGTTCTCCTCTTATTTTTTTGACTTATTCTTGTCTCATTCCGAAATTGTCCCTTCACCTTTCGCCTTTGACCTTTCACCTCCAAAAAACCTATCTTTGCACTATGTCATCCATCCTCATTAAATCCGCCACTATCATAAACGAAAACAAGCAATTTACTGCCGACATTTTAGTGAAAGACGGTTTTATCGAACGGATAGATGCAAATATTGATGTAAAAGCCGATAAGGAGATCAACGCCGATGGCCTGCACCTGTTCCCCGGCTGTATTGATGACCAGGTGCATTTTCGTGAGCCGGGATTGACGCATAAGGCCAATATTCATACCGAATCAAGAGCCGCTGTCGCCGGTGGTATTACTTCTTTTATGGAGATGCCCAATACTATACCGAATACGCTTACCCAGGAACTTTTACAGCAGAAGTACGATATTGCAGCACACAGCTCCCCTGCCAATTACTCGTTCTTTATGGGCGCGAGTAATGATAATATCGACGAGGTTTTGCGCACCGATATAAATAATGTTTGCGGCATAAAGGTTTTCATGGGCTCCTCAACCGGGAATATGCTGGTGGATAATCCCAAAACATTGGAAAACATCTTTTCAAAATCGCCCATGCTGGTAGCTACGCATTGCGAGGATGAAGCAACCATAAGAAGTAACCTGGAGCACTACAAGCAATTGTTGGGCGAAAACATACCCGTAACACTGCACCCGAAGATACGCAGTGCCGAGGCTTGCTACCTATCGTCGTCAATGGCGGTTGAGTTGGCTAAGAAATACGATACGCGGCTGCACATACTGCATATCTCTACCGAAAGGGAAACGCATTTATTTAGCAATGACATTCCTTTAAAAAGTAAAAGGATCACAGCGGAAGCCTGTGTGCACCACCTATGGTTTACCGATAAAGATTATGAAACCAAAGGCAATTTTATCAAGTGGAACCCGGCAGTAAAAACCGAAGCCGACCGCGATGGCATTTTAAAGGCTGTTTTGGACGGGCGTATTGATGTGATCGCTACCGACCATGCGCCGCATACGCTGGAAGAAAAGCTGCTGCCCTATTTACAGGCGCCATCCGGCGGGCCGCTGGTACAACATTCGCTGCCGGCTATATTAGAGCTACACCACCAGGGCAAGATCAGCCTGGAGCAGGTTGCCGAAAAAATGGCGCATAATGTGGCTATATGCTTTCAAATAGAAAAACGCGGGTTTATCCGCGAAGGTTACTGGGCCGACCTGGTTTTGGTTGATTTGAATTCGCCGTGGGAAGTTAATAAAAGTAATATCCTATACAAATGCGGCTGGAGCCCGTTTGAGGGGACAACCTTTCAATCTAAAATAAAACATACTATCGTTTCCGGAAACTTAGCTTATAGTGATGGATTGATCAGTGATATGCCGGGTAAACGAATGGTTTTTAACCGTGGTTAATGGTTTGTTTTCTTAATGTAACCTTAACATTTTCTGTAAACCAATCTCAATAATAACTTGTTTATTGCAATTGTAAACCGATTGTAATTTATAAAGATAAAATACATGTTTAAACATATATCTATTTACATTTGTATCGTTAATTTCAATCGACAGTAAAAACACAATCAACAATAACAAAATCATGGCAACAGAAACAACCAAATGGGTGCTTGACCCCATGCACTCAGAAGTACAGTTTAAGGTAAAACACCTTGTTATTTCAACTGTAACCGGCTCATTCAAAACATTTGAAGGTCAGCTTGAAACCGCTAACGACGATTTTACAGGCGCTAACATCTCTTTCTCATTAGATGTTGACAGCATTGATACCAACCAGCCACAACGCGATGGCCACTTAAAATCGGCAGAGTTTTTTGATGCTGAACAATTCCCTAAGATCACTTTCAAATCAACTTCGTTTACAAAAGAAGATGATGGTGAATATAAGCTTACAGGCGACCTTACCATTAAAGGCGTTACCAAATCAGAAACTTTAGAAGTTGAACATGGTGGTATAGCAGGCGATTTTTATGGCAACACTAAGGCTGGCTTTGAGATCAGCGGTAAAATAAACCGTAAAGATTTTGGCTTAAGCTGGGCCGGCGTAACCGATACAGGTTCGGTAGTTCTTGGCGACGAGATCAAACTGCTGATAAACGTTCAGTTTGCCAAACAAGCATAATTCGCTTTAACTTTTAAATTGAGCCTGGTGTAAAATTACATCAGGCTCAAAATTTTCGTCGTTTGGAATATATATCGCGCTCAACTCATTGCTTAGTCTTGCAGTGATATTATGCACAATACCGTCAAGTTCGGTTGCACATTGATCAATCATATTCATGATTTCCTCTTTCTCTGCCGTTTCGGCATTTTTATACAGGTAAGAAAGCCCAAGAATCGAAGCTACCGGCCTTCTTATTTCGTGCGAGCTCAGCCATGCTACTTCATGTAATACTTTATTTTGCACCGCGATCTGCGCTTCACGTTCTTTGCGCGAAGAAATGATATTCTGCACCGCTATATAACCTTTATATTTCCCAAAATCGTCAAATAAGGGTGTATAGGCGCTGCTAACCCATTGCTTTCCGCTATTTTTAGTATATTGTATATACTCTACCGAAAAAGGTATGTGCTTGCTTTTACAATCTTCCATGTATTCAAGCGTTTGCACAGAAGTATCTTCACCCGCTAAAATACTAAGAGGGTCTTTGTCTATCACTTCCTCATAGCCGTAACCTGTATGTTCTTCAAATGCTTTATTAACCCACCCTATTTTGTTTTCGGCATTTACAACCAATATAAGATTGTTAACATTGGTAATGATCTGTGCCAGGCGCCGGTTTTCTTCACTCGCAAGCCGCAGTGCATTTATATCTTTTATAGCGCCGGTAAGCCGCACGGGTTCATTAGCTTCATTATAAATAAAATAACCCTGGTCAAAAACATATTTGTATCCGGCCGCTCCGCAAAAAATCCGGTACTCGCAAGCCCAATTGGTTTGCTTATTGTTTAATATTTCCTGCTGCGTAGTCACTACTGCATCAATATCATCCGGATGTATAAGCGAACGCCACCAGTTAAGCCCGCTACCAATTTGTTCTGCATCCCCGGCATTTATCAGTTGCATCAGCCGGTTATTGTAAACCAGTTCGTCTTTTAATATATCATAGTCATAAATAACATCCTGGGTTGCCATCGATACCATATCATAGCGCTCAAGTGCCTCTTTTAATTGTTTGTCTTTATTCCGTTGCTCAGTTATGTCGTTAAAGTAAACGGCTACGCCCTCTTCCGTAGGATAAACATTAAAGCTTAGCCATTTATTAAAATGCCGCGAATAAGCTTCGAATTTATCTGACACCTTGTTATGCATCACTTTTTTGATATGCGCATAAGCCATACGTTCATCAAAGCCCGGGAATATTTCGGTCACCTTTTTGCCGATGATCTGTTCGGCGCCCAGGCCAATTTCCATCTCAAAGTTTTTGTTAACTTTGGTAAAATGGAGCTTTTTATCAAGTGCATAAAAACCATCATTGATATTATTTAGCGTATCTTCCAGGTTTACCCATATTTTATTGCGCTCCTGCTCCATCAGTTTCAATTGGCTTATGTCCTGGGCCGAACCGATAATTTTTACAGTCCGTTCCGAAGCGTTGTCAAGCCTGGCAAACTGCCTGATATAACGAATGCTGTCATCAGGCAGCAGAACGCGGTAAGTAATGTCGAGCTGCTTTCCGGAGTAAATGAGCGCGGCCAGGTTGCCTGTAATTTTTGATTTATCGTCCGGATGAATATGCCTTAAAAAGTGCTGAAGTAAGCTATCATCAAATGAGCGTGAAATACCGGTTATGGTAAACATTTCTTCGCTAAAAACCAATTGCTCAATTTCGGGAAAAAACTCCCAGCCGGCAACCCTGGCTATTTTTTGGGTTTCGCTAAGCTTTTCCTTTTCGCGCTTTAAAGTTTTATTCAGTTCGCCCAGTTTCTTTTCAAATACAACTTTTTCGGTAACATCATTAGCGATAACCATTACATGCTGTTCACCCCTGTTAGTTCCATAGTCTATAAGCTGACTGCTAACGTTCACTATCATGCTTGAGCCATCTGCCTTATAATGGGTCCAGCCGGCAGTTTCTTTTGGGTTTACTGAAACTTCGCTTACTTCTTTTAAAACTTTATCCCTGTCTTCTTTTGGCCGGATATCGAGTATGTTTTTGGATAAAAACTCCTCTTTGGTGTAACCGTATTTGTTTACAGCAGCATTATTTACCGACACGATCCGGAGCGTACGAATATTGTATATCCACATCGGGAGCGGATTATACTCATACATAATACGGTATTGTTTCTCATTCTCTGCCGACCGCCGGTTATGAATGTTTATGAGCTTATACAGGCCGTAACCGGTGACAAACACAAACAAAATGCCTTTAGTGCTATTGAAAAGAAGAAATAATGAGGCCGGTATTTGAGATTCAAAATAGAAAAGTATGCGGTCGCTGAGTGTTATCCATAAAAAACTTATTATTATGTAGAGCACCGAGATGCGATAAGCGCTTAGTTTCATTCATACTGGCATATTTGCTATAATGCCGGCCTGCCGGGGCCTGGTTTAATTAATTTTATCAGGGTTAATTAGGGGTAACAAAGAATAGTTTTGACTTATTCTTGTTTAACTTTTACGATATTTCAGTGTTAATGGTTACAACTGGCTGATCTATAATAAAAAATAAAGTTGCCGCAAACTCAACTATGTTACCTTTGCTTTTATATTTATGCTGATAAAGATATATCCCGAAAACCCCAACCCTAAAGCAATTGAACAGGTGGCTGAGGTGCTGCGCAAAGGCGGCCTTATTATTTACCCAACCGATACCGTTTATGGCCTGGGCTGCGATATCACTAATCACCGCGCCATCGAAGCAATTTGCCGTATCAGGAATATAAAGCCCGAAAAAGCCAACTTTTCATTCATCTGCTACGATCTGAGCCATATTTCGGACTATATCAAAACAATCGACAATGCAACCTTCCGGGTGGTTAAAAAGGCATTGCCGGGGCCGTTCACCTTTATTTTTAACGCGAACAATAACGTACCCAAACTGCTCAGTTCAAATAAAAAAACAGTTGGCATAAGGGTGCCGGATAATGATATAGCCCGCGATATTGTAAAAGCGCTGGGCAACCCTATCCTGTCCACATCCATAAAAGACGACGACGATATTATCGAATACTCCACCGATCCCGAACTGATCTATGAAAAATACCGCGATTTGGTAGATATAGTGATAGATGGCGGTTACGGCGGCAATATACCTTCAACGGTAGTTGACTGCACGGAAGGCGATTTTGAGATTATCCGTGAAGGCAAGGGCGATTTAGAGTTGTATTTGTAAGCGGCTGGTCAAAAAAACTTCTAAGAAACTGTTTAAAAATAGATGAAAAAACAGCTTCTTAGATCTATAAAAAATCCATGAAAATTATTCCCCCAATTATACTAATTTCATACGCTGTATGGGATACAATTTGTTTATCATTATCACGCTGCCCCTCCTTTGGCTGCTTATTAATCTTTTCAGTTTTATTTTTACTTTTTTGTACCAGTTGGCGCATGCTATACCGGCGTTTGTTTTTACACGCAAACCGGTATCGGTTTACATCGGCACTTATGGCGATAACAACACTCCACGGTGTAAACTGGGCCGATTGACCATTTATATAAAACCCAAGTTCTTTTACCTAAAAAATGACGGTTTGTGCCTTTATGATACTAATATTAAACCCGGTTTAAGGAATATCATTCTGTTTGCCGGGCCGCTTTTGCTATTTGTGATAACATGCGTATTATTTGCTTTTGCTGGCGCTGATGGTTTGAATACTTATGTGCTAATATTGATTTGGGCGGCTTTTATTATGGCTTTACTGAACCTCGCCGTAAATTTATTCCCGCGGAAATTGCAGGTCAAGGGCAGCAAACGCCGGCATTATTCAGATGGTTACCTTTTGATCCTGCTGCTTGAAGATATTATTAATTACGACAAAGTTATTAATGCCTGCAGGTTGTACGATGAAGAAAATTATAACGCAGCACTGGTATGCCTTGAAAAGATAAATGAAAAATACATGGAAGAATCGCTCTTTAGCATTATGCTTTCGTGTTATATACAGTTGGGGAAGTATGACCTTGCTAATCAATTACAAAAAAAATACCAAAAAGCTACATGGTACGAACTGGTAACTCCTGATGATTATTACATGTTTGGCTACGCCGCATTACAGACAAAGGACTATAATAATGCGTTAATTAATTTTGATAGGGCCATCGCTCTAAATGCAACTCATTTTAACAGTTATAACAGCCGGGCCTTTGTGTACAATGTGCTTAGAGAATATGACAAGGCAAAGGATGATGCCGGCAAAGCTATTTTTATCAATGAAAATTCGTCGGCAGCTTTCAGCACACGTGCATATGCAAATTTTATGCTGGGCAAAACCGGTGAAGCATCAACCGATGCCGATCAGTCGCTAAAACTTGATAGCACGAATGCATATGCGTGGCTAATTATAGGGATGTATTTGCTTGATAAAGGCAAAACAGCCAAAGCGGCGGAGCATTTTGAACGGGCCAAACAGTTGAACCCGGCAATGTTCTACGTCGACGAATATATCGACCGAATTAAACAGGTTAAAGTCCAAACAACAAAAAGTAATACGGAAATATCAGGCTGATTTAAGCAGCATATCTATCTTTTCATATAGATCGTCTGGCCTGAAGGGCTTGGAGATAAAGTTATTCATGCCAATTTCCATACAACGTTCAAATTCGCCTTTAATGGTATGGGCTGTCATGGCTATTATCGGGATATTCCTGTTCCCTGTTTCCGACCTGCGTATGCTCATGGTAGCCTCGTAGCCGTCCATCTCGGGCATTTGCAGATCCATCAGTATCATATCATATTGATTTGCGAGGTACTTGTCGACAGCTATTTTGCCATTTTCGGCAATGTCGGTTTCATAACCCTGCCTTTTGAGCACTTTTATTACCAGCAGGCTATTGATAGGATTGTCTTCCACAACCAATATGCGTTTCCCCGCGCCCTGCTTTGGCAGTTCCGTGGGTTTTGCAATAACAGCTGACGATAATTTATCGACCAATGCATCTTCCGCAGTTTGCTTTAAAAATCTTAGTTTGAAACTAAATTCTGAGCCTTCACCAGGTATACTTTTCAACGTGATTTTGCCGCCCTGCAACTCAACCAACTGCTTAACTATACTTAACCCCAGTCCTGTACCGCCAAATTTCCTAACGGAGCCAGTTGTGGCCTGCTCAAATACCTCAAATATTTTACCTTGCTTTTCAAGCGGGATGCCGATGCCGGTATCTTTTACAGAAAACCCGATAACCACATCGTTAGCAGTTTGTTTAATTGCAGTAACCGAAACATTTACTTCACCTTTCTCCGTAAATTTTATGGCGTTGGAGATAAGGTTAAGCAATATCTGGTTCAGGCGTACCGCATCGCCCTGCACCATTACAGGCAGCTTTTCGTCGATATATGAAGTTAGCTTTATATTTTTCTGTTCGGCTTTTGCAGCTTGTAACTCGATGGTGGAATTAATATGATCAACCAAATGGAATGGCATTACCTCAAGCACTACCTTGCCGGCCTCTATCTTTGAAAAATCAAGGATATCATTAATAATCACCAGCAAATTATCGCCAGATTGCAGGATGATCTCAATGTATTTACGCTGCTCCTCATCAATAGATGAATCCTGTAACAGGCGGGCAAAACCTAAGATAGCATTCATAGGTGTACGTATCTCGTGACTCATATTGGCCAGGAAAAGTTGTTTCACTTTTTCGGATGATTCGGCTTTCTTCTTTTGCTCCTTCAATTTCTCCTCGGTATCCTTCAGGTCCTGAATATTATGTTCGAGTGTTTCCGTCATGCTGTTAAATGATACGGCCAAGGCGCCTATCTCATCCTTTGAAAAAACTCGTACACGTGTATTCAATATGCCCTTACTTATTTGTGCTGCGCCATCATTTATGGCTTTAATGCTCCGCTGAATATTTCGGCTTACCGAAACGGTAACAATAATACTGGTTGTACCAATGGTTAATGAAAGGCTCAGCAGTAATTTTAACACAATATCTTCCAGCCACCGTGCACCTTCACCCAGGATATAGGAAAACTGGTCTTCGCTTACTGTAACGCGCTTGTTGATGTCGTTTATTTGGCCCAGCAAGGCATTGATATCAGCTTGTGGCGCATTATTTTGGATAAGCGTATGCAGTTTTATGCTGATGGGTATTAGCTGTGTAACCTCTGCCTCGGCATTCGTCCAGGCAGTAAAGGCGCGTTTTAAATAGGAGATATTGTGAAAACGGATGATCAGTTTAAGCATGCCATCCACATCATCAGGGTGGTTACGACCTTCTATAAGCCCCTGGCGGGCAACGGCCATGTCAGGTACGGGCTTAAGTAATTCCTTACGGGTTTTGCTGTCGCCGAGCGGCACCCGCATAAATTGCTGAAAGGCGGCATAATCTTTTTCATTGTGCGAATAAGCGTAAATCCGCAGGTTTAAAACCGCATCTTTTTGCGCTTTTGACCAAAGGCCCTCTCCTTCAACATATGAGCGTACGGATGATAATGTGGTAATAGCAAAGAAAAGCGTACACAGCTCAATGGTAATAAGTAAAGCCATAATCGCTATGGTGAAATACAGCTTTTTGGATATGGAAATGTCGCTTAGTTTCCTTTGTAAAAACGATATCATCAATGTACGTACAAAATACTTTCAACGAATATAAAAATATTTTGGATTCTATTATAATAAAGCTTTTATAGTAGTTAAATTTTTATATTAACTGTTAATTAAATTTACAAATTCCGGGACTTCGGCAAGATAGTTTTCCCGTTCCAAAAGCTTAACGAAAGCGCTGCCTACAATGGCGCCGGCTGCATATTCACAGGCTTTTTTAAACGAAGCATTGTTTGATATGCCAAAACCGATAACTGCAGGGTTTTTAAGCTCCATGGCTTTAATGCGCCTGTAATAATCCTCTATGTTTGTTGATACATTCAGCTTACCGCCGGTAATTGAAGATGATGAAAGCAGGTAAATAAAGCTGTTGCTCAAC
>Ga0302309_10000682_pt1 | contig 37291 bp, 23 predicted proteins | sample III_Palsa_N1_1_FD_200453 | JGI IMG/M metagenome (GOLD analysis project Ga0302309, IMG submission 200453) | Peat permafrost microbial communities from Stordalen Mire near Abisko, Sweden - III_Palsa_N1_1 | ecosystem: Environmental > Terrestrial > Soil > Palsa > Peat permafrost | place: Sweden...
CCGTTTACATTGTTGGCCTCGGTCATTATGAATTATATGTAAACGGCAAAAAGATAGGCAAACAAGTACTAGCTGAAGCACCGACGGATTATTCACAATCGGTAATGTACAATACTTTTGATGTTACCGGGCAGCTTCAGCAGGGCAATAACACAATAGGAACGATACTGGGCAATGGCCGTTTTTTTACCATGCGGCCCAAATACAAGCCTCAGAAGATAAAGGAATTTGGTTTTCCAAAAATGCTGCTCCAACTGGAGATCACTTACAGCGATGGCAGCAGGCAAACCCTAATAAGCGATGATAGCTGGAAATTTACTGCCGATGGCCCCATCCGTACCAACAACGAATACGACGGCGAAGAATACGATGCCACCAAAGAACTGACCAGTTGGAACACTATCGGTTATGATGATGGGAAATGGCTAAAAGCCCAATTGGTGCCACCCCCCGGCGGCAAAGTGGTTGCACAAATGGATGAGCCGATAGGTATTGTCGACACCATTCATCCCATAAGCATAAAACAGCTTAAACCCGGCACCTGGATAATGGATATGGGCCAGAATATGGCCGGCTGGATACAGATGAAGGTACATGGCAATCGAGGCGACAAGGTTACGCTGCGCTATGCCGAAACATTACAGCCTGACGGCGACCTATATGTAGCCAATCTGCGTGATGCAAAGGTTACGGACGTTTATACGTTAAAAGGCGGTGGAGAAGAAATTTGGCACCCGGTATTTGTATTTCATGGTTTCCGGTATGTGGAGATAACCAATTATCCCGGTATGCCGACTATTGATGATTTTATAGGCCAGGTTGTTTCAGATCAAATGACGGTTACCGGTCATTTCGCAACTTCGGACACTTTGATCAACCAAATATATCATAATGCTTACTGGAGTATTTTGAGCGATTACAAAGGCATGCCCGTTGATTGCCCGCAGCGCAACGAACGCATGCCCTGGCTGGGCGACCGCGCTATTGGCTCATTAGGCGAGAGCTTTATTTTTAATAATGAAAACTTGTATGCCAAATGGCTGGATGATATAGAACAATCGCAGAAACCCGATGGCTCCATACCCGATGTGGCGCCTGCATACTGGAATTATTACAGCGATAACATGACATGGCCGGGCACTTACATCCTGGTAGCCGACATGCTGTATAACCAGTTTGATGATAAAGCGCCGATAGAAAAGCATTACGCGTCAATGAAAAAATGGCTCGGTTATATGCGGCAGAAATACGGCCAAAACGGGTTGATGACCAAAGATAAATACGGCGACTGGTGCGTTCCGCCCGAATCACCGGAATTGATACATTCAAGGGATTCGTCGCGAAATACCAACGGCGTATTAATTGCCACAGCTTACTATTACCGCATGCTGAACCTGGTTCAGCATTTTGCGAAGATTTTAAATAAGCCAACAGATGCGAAGCAATTTTCGGTACTGGCTGCACAGGCAAAGAATGCCTTCAACCAAAAATTCTTCGATAAAAAAACAGCGCAATACGATAATAACACTGTTACGGCAAACCTGTTGCCGCTTTACTTCGGCATGGTGCCACAAGGCGATGAAAAGGCCGTGTTTGCCAATATCGTAAACAAAATAACCGGCGATGCACATGACCATATCAGCACCGGGGTTATCGGTACGCAATGGCTGATGCGCGGGCTGACGGATTTTGGCCGGCCTGATATTGCCTTTCGTATAGCCGATAACAGCGATTATCCAAGCTGGGGCTATATGGTTAAACGCGGCGCTACCAGCATATGGGAATTGTGGAACGGAGATACCGCCAACCCCGCCATGAACTCCCGCAACCACGTGATGCTGCTCGGTGACCTGATCACCTGGTTCTATCAATCGCTTGCCGGGATAAAAGTTGGTGATGCAGGTTTTAAAACTATTGTAATGAAGCCGGCTATCGGCGGTTTGGATAGTGTTAACGCGAGTTACACCACGCCTTACGGGCTGGTAAAAAGCCGCTGGGAAAAAGCAGGGAAACAATTTGATTGGTATGTTACTATCCCGGCAAACTCAAAAGCGCTGGTTTGCCTGCCAACGGCAAGTATTGCTAAAATTAAAGAAGACGGCGCAAGCCTGAAGTTGAAAAGCGCTGTGCATAATGGCAGGGTAGAAGTGGAGATCGGTTCGGGTAATTATCATTTTGAAGTGGAAGATTATGAGAAATAAAATGGCATCCGTCATATTGCTTGTGGGCTTAAGCATAGGGTTTACATCTGTAACCGCGCAGCTTAAATTGTGGCAGCACGGGATAGTTAAAGATGAATTTATTTTTGAAAAAGCGTCATACCCCGAATGCCACGCGGCTACCATCGCCGAAACCAAACAGGGTTTGGTTGCAGCCTGGTTCGGCGGCACCAAAGAACGTAACCCTGATGTATGTATTTGGGTAAGCAGGCTGGTAAATGGCAAATGGACCGAAGGTGTAAACGTTGCCAACGGCATTCAAAACGATACCCTACGCTATGCCTGCTGGAACCCGGTTTTGTACCAGGTACCCGGCGGCGACCTGATCTTGTTTTATAAGATCGGTCCCTCGCCGGCAAAATGGAAGGGGTATTTCAAAACATCTGCCGATGGCGGTATTACCTGGTCGGCGCAACAGACTTTGCCTGATGGCATTTTAGGGCCTGTGAAAAATAAGCCGGTAACGTTAAGCAATGGCGATATCCTGTCACCGTCCGGCGTTGAAAATAATGGTGTTAAATTACATTTTGAACTATCATCCGATAAAGGGCAAACCTGGCAATTTATCGGCCCGGTTAGCGCTGATAAAAATATTAAAGCATTGCAGCCGACTATCCTTTTCCATAAGGATGGTACTTTACAAGCACTTTGCCGCACACAAAACCGGGCGATAATGGAAACATGGTCGAAGGATAATGGCAGGACATGGTCGCCATTGGATACCACTTCGTTGCCAAATAATAACTCCGGCATTGATGGTGTAACACTTAAAGATGGTCGCCAATTACTGGTTTATAACCATGTGCTGCCGCCCGGTAAAGAAGTGAAAGGCGCCCGTACGCCGCTGAACGTAGGCATATCAAATGACGGAAAAACCTGGTATGCGGCATTGATACTGGAAGATTCGCCCATCAGCCAGTATTCCTACCCGTCGGTTATTCAAACACCGGATGGTTTGGTGCATGTGGTTTATACCTGGAGAAGGCAGCGCATAAAGCATGTAGTTATCGACCCTAAAAAACTCGAACTGTACGAAATTAAAAATGGCATATGGCCTAAAATGGACGGCTACACGGCCCCGGTAGTAACCGGCGATACAAAAGACCTTTAAACGGAGGAGTGATGATGAAAAGTAAAATATTAACCTTACTGGCATGCCTGTTTTTAATTCCAGGGATGCTATGGGCGCAGGAAGATACCGACCACCAGTACCGGAAATCATTAAAAGAGGTTTTGGATGAGATACAAACGCGGTTTCATGTCAAAATTAAATATACCGAAGACCAGGTAGCCGGGAAATATATCAATTATGCCGACTGGCGTTTTCGTAACACGGTGGATGAAACGCTTGCCAACGTGCTTGCCCCGGTAGATATGAAAGTGAATAAAACTGGTCCTACCTCTTATAAATTAAAAGATTACGAATATAATGTTTGGTCGGTTGAGGATGGCTGGACTAAACTGGACAGCATAGCCAAACAATATCATGATAAGCAGGGGTTTGAAGCGCGTAAGGCATTGCTCCGCCCTGAATTATACAAGGCGTTAGATCTTTACCCGCTGCCTGCCAGGCCGGATTCGAAACCGATCGTCACTAAGGAAAGAATATACAACGGCTATTCGGTTCAAAATATCGCTATTGAAATACTGCCGGGCTTGTACATAAACGGGTCGCTTTACAAACCGCTGCATATCCACGGTAAAATACCCGTAATGCTCAGTCCGGATGGTCATTGGGACCTGCAACGGTATCGTGCAGATTGCCAGCTTCGTTGTGCTACCCTCGCACGTATGGGCTGCATGGCTTATAGCTATGACCTTTTTGCCTGGGGCGAATCGTTATTGCAATTCAAATCTGAAGATCACCGGACCAGTATTGCGCAGGTGGTGCAAACGCTGGGCGCTATCCGCATATTGGATTATGTATTGAGCCTGAAGGAAACTGATCCGAACAGGGTTGGTATAAGCGGCGGTTCGGGTGGCGGCAGCCATACGGTATTGATGGCAGCTATCGATCCGCGTATAAAATTGAGTGCGCCGGTGGTTGCTGTATCGTCTTATTTTTATGGCGGTTGCCCCTGCGAAAGCGGTATGCCTATCCACATGAGCGGCGGCGGTACCGATAACGTTGAACTGGCCGCCATGGCTGCGCCAAACCCGCAATTACTGATAACCGATGGTAAGGACTGGACGGCGCATATGCCCGAACATGATTTCCCCTATCTGAAAAAAATATACGGTTATTATGGCGCAGCCGATGAAGTTGAAAACGTGCATTTGCCAAATGAAGGGCATGATTATGGCCCGTCGAAGCGCGATGCCCTTTACCCTTTTGTGGCGAAGCATTTTAACCTCGATATTCACAAAATAGAGGATAAGAACGGAAAAATAGATGAATCGGAAGTAACTATTGAGAAGGTGCCAATGATGTACGTTTTTGGCGATCACGGCCAGTATTTACCAAAGGATGCCATTATGGGCTACACCAATTTACTGCATGTTTTTGCCACGACGCCACGGGAAAGTAAATCTGTTTATTAATTTATGAAAAAGCTGTCAATCAATTTTGTTTACGCTATTATCGGCTTTATGCTGATGTGCGGGCTGTCGGCACAAACCATTAAAATACGGTTGGATAATAAAAACAGGTACAAAGTTGCTGTTGTGGACCTGATGATATTGAAACGCCAGAAAATAGGCGCTTTCCCGTTAGCGCAGCAACTCGGGGCTAACGGGCTGGAGGTAGATATGGGCGGTTTGGGCGATAGAGAGACTTTTGATAATAAGCTAACAATCGATTCAGTACGGGAACAGTTTTTAGAAAAATCAAGGGAGTTGAACATAGAAATATGTTCGCTGGGAATGACCGGATTTTTCGCACAATCTTTTCCGCAACGGCCAACCGCAGTTAAAGCGGTGCAGGATTGTATCAGCACAATGAAGCTGATGAATGTAAAAGTTGGTTTTTTACCAATGGGCGTACAAGGCGATTTATTGAAAAACCCGGAGCTGCGCCCGGCCATTGTTGAGCGATTAAAAGAGGTTGCCAAAAGTGCCGAACAGGCTGGTGTGGTAATAGGCATTGAAACTTCGCTGCCTGCGAAGGATGAGCTTCAGCTATTAAAAGATGTCGGCTCGCCTGCCATTAAAAGCTATTTCAATTTTGCCAACGCGGTTAAATATGGTCGTGATATAAATGAGGAACTGAAAACGCTGGGCAAGGATAACATTGTGATGATCCATTGCACCGATGAGGATGGGGTTTGGCTGCAGAACGACCCGAAGATCGATCTCAAAAAAATAAAAAACACGCTTGATGAAATGGAATGGAGCGGTTGGCTGGTGATAGAGCGCTCACGCGATGCCAGCGACCCTAAAAACGTGAAGAAAAACTTCAGCGCTAATGTGGCGTATGTAAAATCTGTTTTCGAGGATTAAATGAGAGTGCTTTGTATCATATGGTTCATGTGCTTGCTATCCGTTACAAGCAGTTATGCTGCCGAAATATGGGTGGCCGTGAACGGTAATGATGCAAACCCCGGTACCAAAGAAAATCCAAAGCTGACCATCGCCGCTGCTTTACGGCAGGCCCGTGAATTTCGCCGGTTAAATGATCCATCGATACAGGCTGGCATCCACATTATAGTTGAAGATGGCGAATATGTTTTAAATGAAGCGCTGCTTGTCCGCCCGGAAGATTCTGGCACAGGTTCATCGCCTACAGTAATTGAAAATGCGCCCGGCGCTAAACCGGTTATCAGCGGCGGTATAGCTATTAATAACTGGAAAAAGGAATTAAAACATATAACAGGCTTACCATCATTGGCGCAGGGGCATGTTTGGGTAGCTAACGTTCCGCAAACAGGCGTGGGAATATTCCTATTCAGGCAGTTATGGATAAACGGACTGAAAGCTATTCGTGCGCGTGAAAGTGACCGGGACGAGGATATGCAACGCATCCTGTCCATCGACAAGCAAAAACAGATGATATGGATACCGTTGCCAAAAGGCGGTTTACCAAAAGACGCCGGGCAAATGGAAATGGTCATCCACCAGATGTGGGCCATTGCCAACTTGCATATCAAATCCATCACCGTACAGGGAAATAAAGCCGGATTGACATTTTATCAGCCCGAAAGCCTGCTCGAATTTGAACATCCCTGGCCGCCGCCGGTGATCGATAAAGATCATAAAATGAATGGTAACTCAGCCTTTTATCTAAGTAATTCTATATCATTTTTAAACCAGCCGGGCGAGTGGTACGAAGATGTCAAAGCCGGAAAACTCTATTACTGGCCGCGTAAAGGTGAAAATATGGCGAACGCCAAAGTTATCGCGCCATCACTTGAAAACTTAGTGCAGGTCAGCGGCACTGCTGACCGGCCGGTTAGCTATGTGTTTTTTAAAGGATTGCGGTTTGAATACACTACATGGCTTCGCCCATCATTACAGGGACATGTACCTTTACAGGCTGGCATGTACCTTTTGGATGCTTACAAGCTAAAACCTAAAGGCACTCCCGAAAAAAGCGGTCTCGAAAACCAGGCCTGGGTTGGCCGTCCCCCGGCCGCAGTTGAACTGAATTATGCCAACCATACAGGTTTTGAAGATTGTATCTTCACACATCTCGCATCAACAGGATTGGATTATGTTAAAGGAACGCGTAGCGATCACATCACCGGCAATTTATTTTCCGATATCGGCGGCACAGGTATCCTTATCGGCACTTTTTCTGATGCAGGCTTTGAAGCTCACCTGCCATACAATCCCACCGATGCCCGCGAAGTTTGTACCGATGAATTGATCGATAATAACCTAATCTACAATGTTACCAATGAGGATTGGGGCTGTGTAGGCATTGGTGCAGGCTATGTAAAGGGAATAAAGATTGAGCATAACGAGGTTTTTGATGTTTCGTACTCCGGTATCAGTATGGGTTGGGGATGGACGAAGGCTGCCAATGCCATGAGCAACAATACCATCCGCGCTAATAAAATACACCATTACGCCAAGCATATGTATGATGTTGCCGGGATATATACGCTCTCGGCGCAGCCAAATACGGTTATCGACAGCAATTATGTGGATAGTATTTACAAGGTGCCCTATGCCCACGACCCGGAGCACTGGTTCTACCTGTACACCGATGAAGGCTCGTCATACATCACCCTGAAAAATAACTGGTGCCCGTCGGAGAAATTTCTTAAGAATGCCAACGGACCCGGTGATGTTTGGGAAAATAACGGTCCGCAGGTGAGTGAAGCGATTAAATCATCAGCTGGTTTGCAGCCGGCATATAAATACTTGCTGAATGGCATAAAAGCGAACGCGGATAATCAACCTATTAATCATTGATATGATGAAAAAGATAGTAATTGTATCGGTTCTTATAATTTTTTGTGCAAACGTTTTTGCGCAAGATAAACAGGTGAAGCCGGTTATTGCAGAAATCATTTTTCCTTCACAAAGCGATTATTTAACCCGTATTAAAATTAAAATGGCCGGCATTCACCTTGAAAATGTGATGTACTGGCAAAACAGGGTGATCTTCTACGTAAAAACTGCTGATGTCGAAAGTTTTGAGCAACAAATCAATAAAGCATATTCAAAATACAAAGTCGTTTTCTTCCAAAACCCATTTTATGATTTTGAGCGAAAATATTGCAGCGATAAAAGCGTAGCTGAAGAATGGTCAAATACTATCATATCAGCCAACCTGGTGAAAGACCCGAAAATGCAGCAGGGGTACCTGAACTATCATGCCACGCAATTCCAAAAATGGCCGGAAGTATCGCAGGGTTTTTGTAATGCTCATTTTCAGCAATTGCTGGTGTTTAAAACCGGCAGGCAGCTGATGCTGGTGATTAGCATACCAAAAGGCAAAACGCTTGATGAATTGAACCCACTCACTACCAAAAACAACCCCCGTGTTGATGAATGGAACAATATGATGAAGAAATATCAGGAAGGGATAGAAGGTACTAAACCTGGCGAGGTATGGGTGTTTTTTAACGATATAAAAGCGAAGAGCTATATAAAAAATAGATAAATTTTTCATTGGCGTTGACTTTAGTCGACGGAAAATATGAAATAAAATATTTTGGCTTTAGCCAATAAATTGGCGACAAGTATAGCCGCAGTTTTGGCTAAAGCCACAGGATACGGCTGATATCCCGTTGACTAAAGTCAACGGCAATAAAATTTTGAGGTTAATAAGTTTATTGACACTTTTTTAAATAGTTTACGAAAATAACAACATGTTAAGGTTAGGCATATTAGGATTAGGCGAGGGCCGCAGCACCATGTCGGCCGCATTGGAAAGCAGCAAATGTGAGTTGAAAATGGTTTGCGACCGGAATATTGACCTCTGCAAACACCGGGCTGAGGAATTTAATTTCCACCATTATACCACGAATTATGCGGATATGCTGAATGACCCTGAAATAGACGCCATTGCTATCTATACCCCCGATCACCTGCATGCCGAACATATTAAACTGGCTTTGGAACATAATAAGCATGTGATTTGCACCAAGCCTTTTATAGACGACCTTTCAAAAGCGCAGGAGTTGCTCGACCTGGCAGCAAGAACCGGTAAAAAAGTATTTGTAGGGCAAAGCTCACGCTTTTTTGAACCGGCCAAAAGGCAACGCAAGGATTTTGAAGCGAATTTGATGGGCGAGCTTATCACTGTTGAAAGCCATTACCATGCCGATCACCGCTGGTTTTTGGAAAAACCCTGGGCTTTGGAAAATGCTTTTAAGTGGCTTTATGGCGGCCTGAGCCACCCGGTTGATTTTATCCGCTGGTATTTGCCGGATGTTGAAGAAGTAATGGGCTATGGCATGATCAGCAGCAACGGCAAAACCGCCGGACTAAAAAATGCCGACACCATGCACTTTATTTTTAAGGCTGCTGATGGTCGCATAGCGCGGGTGAGCGGCGCTTATACCGGCTACACACAACCCACGCAGCGTGATAGCGGTATGAGTGTGATTTTAAGGTGTACCGAAGGTGCTTCGCAGGCTGATTATCATGAACTGCGTTATGCAATCACCGACAGGACCGGCGAAGAAAAGATCATTTACTGGGGCGATAAAACTTTGAAATACTATTTCCGGTTCGAGGGCCAAAGCCACCACGCCGGGGAATATCAGAATTATTTGGAATACTTTGCTGATTGCCTCGAGAGCGGGCAAACTGCCTATCCTGACATTAAAGAAGGAATTGGCACCGTTGCACTGTTGCAGGCTATGGACAGGTCGTTGCAAACCGGGCAGCCGGTAAAAGTAGGCGATATACTGGCCGAATTTAACTTATCACCCGAACAATTAAAGGCATGACGATAGCAATGGGCAGTTTGGTAACCAATTTGACAGCGCTTGATTACGCTATTGTGGCGGCATATGTTATTGTGCTGGTTATTATCGGTTACCGCGCCAGTTTTGCCAAAAAGAAAAAGACTGATGAAACGCTTTTCCTGGCAAATAAATCGCTGGGTTGGGCGAGTATTGGCTTTAATATGTGGGGAACTAACGTCGGCCCGTCTATGCTATTAGCTTTTGCCAGTATTGGTTACAGCACGGGCATTGTCGCGGTAAATTTTGATTGGTATGCATTTGTTTTCCTGATGCTGCTGGCGATAGTTTTTGCACCCAAATATCTCGCGGCAAAAGTTAATACCACCCCCGAATTTTTAGGCAAGCGCTATGGCGACTCCACTCAAAATGTAATGGCCTGGTACGCGCTCATTAAAATATTGATCTCGTGGCTGTCATTGGGCCTGTTTGCGGGCGGGTTTTTGGTGAGGCAGATATTGGGCATCCCCATGTGGGAATCGGTTATTGCGCTGGTAGCTTTTGCCGGGCTATTCACGTTTGCAGGCGGGTTGAAAGCCATTGCAAAGGTTAATTTTTTCCAGATGATATTGCTGATCGCCGTTTCATTGCTGTTAACGGTGATAGGTGTAATAAAGGTCGGCGGCTTATCGGCATTATACCATAAAGTGCCTGCCAATTACTGGAACCTGATCCACCCGGCAAGCGATAAAAAATATCCCTGGTATGCGATTTTATTAGGCTACCCGGTTTCGGCAGTCGCCTTCTTTTGCACCGACCAGGCAATGGTACAATCCGTTTTGGGGGCAAAGAATTTAGAGCAAGGACAGTTGGGCGTGAACTTCATCGGCTGGCTTAAGATACTATCGCTACCTTTGTTTATTCTCACAGGTATACTGTGTTGCATCCTATTCCCCGGTTTAAAAAACCCTGCCGAAGCGTACATGACCATGGTCACACACCTGTTCCCGCCCGGTCTAAACGGGTTAGTTATTGTGGTATTGATTGCAGTATTAGTCGGCACAATCGGTTCATCGCTTAACTCGCTTAGCACGGTGTTCACAATGGATGTTTATGTAAAAAAGTTTAATCCGCATGCCACCAATAAGCAGATCATAAAAGTAGGTCGTTTATCGGTTATCGCCGGTTGCGTGTTTGCGGTGATCGTTGCGCTGGCTATCGATAATATAAAAGGTTTGAACCTGTTTGATGTGTTCCAATCTGTTCTGGGCTTTATTGCGCCGCCGCTGGCTGTGGTATTCCTATTGACCGTCTTCTGGAAAAAAACAACGCGCAAAGCAGTCAATACGATCCTGTCAGCCGGTTCGGCATTTAGTTTGGGTGTTGGTGTGCTTTATTTATGGGTTTTAACACCGGATAAATACCATTTCTGGCCGCATTACCTGCTGTTATCATTCTACATATTCGTTTTTCTGCTGCTTGTAGCGGTTATCATTTCATTGCTGGATACCAGCCCGGTGCGGCACTTAGTAAAACTGACCGATCCGACTATTGCCAAACCAACCCGGCGGGTAAAGATCGCCTGGACATTGCTGGTCATCGTAATGATATGCCTGTACATCATATTTAAATAAACATGAGAAACCCCGTTAATAAATATTTGCTTTTGATGTTGCTCAACCTAATGCTGTTCTCGGGCATGGCTTCCGCGCAAAAAGCTACCTGGATATGGTACCCGGGCGACTACGAGGTTTGGCTGAGCAATAAAATGCAAAACAGGCGCACGGAGCGCGGCACATTCCTGCCGCCGTTCTGGAAACTGGAAAGCCATTTTATCCTGATGAATTTTCATAAGGATTTTGTGCTGCCGGTTGACGAGGATATTCATTTGTATGCCGATGGGATTTATAACATAAACCTCGACGGACAACTCATACACGGTAAGCCGACGGTTCTCCACATCTCCGCAGGAAAACATCGCCTCAGCTTAAAAGTCTATAACCAAACTAATGTGCCGGCAATATTTGTTGAAGGCCCGCATTTGGTAAGCGATACCTCGTGGCTGCTGACTTATGAGGACAAGGAATGGATAGACGCCACAGGCAAAACATCGGATGTGTCGGCTACCAAATACCGGAAAGCCGAAAGCTGGGATTTTGCCGATGCGAACGTGCTGCCGTCGACTTATCATCTGCCTGTCGAGCCTCAAAAAGCAGCCAGCATCAACAAAAAAGAACATTCCATTTTTGTTGATTTTGGCAAAGAGACCTTTGGCTACATCAAACTCGAAAATATAAAAGGAAAAGGCAACGTTCATTTCTATTTCGGCGAATCGCCGCAGGAAGCGGAAGATACCGCGCATTGCGAATTATCAGATATAGCCGCTATCGACCAGCAAAGCGGCGATTATACTTTTAGCGGCTCACGGGCTTTCAGGTATGTAAATATTACCTATGATGACAACATCGATATCGGCAATGTTTCCATGTTGTATGAGTACTCGCCTGTTGAGCAACGCGGGAGTTTTAAGTGCTCGGATGACGAGATCAATAAAATCTGGGATGTAGCTGCTTATACCTTACACCTCAACACCCGCGAATTTTTCATAGACGGTATCAAGCGCGACCGCTGGGTATGGTCGGGCGATGCCTACCAGAGCTACCTGATGAATTATTACCTGTATTTCAATTCGCCGGAGGTTACCCATACGCTGCTGGCCCTGCGCGGTAAAGATCCGGTAACCAGCCACATCAATACCATAATGGATTATACCTTCTATTGGTTTTTGGGGATAAAGGATTATTATCAATACACAGGTGATAAGGCGTTCGTGCAAAACAACTATGCCTCCATGCAAAGCATGATGGATTTTTGCTTGTCGCGCAGGGATGCCGATGGCCTGGTGCAGGGATTAACCGGTGATTGGGTGTTTATTGATTGGGCTGACGGATTGAGCAAGAAAGGCGAAGTGAGCTTTGAGCAGGTACTGTTTTGCCGCAGCCTCGAAACGATGGCCGAATGCGCTAAAATAGCGGGCGATGATGCCGGCGCAGCAAAATACGCGCAGCTTGCATCTGAATTGCGTTCAAAAATATTCAAATACTACTGGAGCGATGAAAAACACGCGCTGGTGCATAGCCGCATTGACGGCCAGCCTACGGATAACGTTACCCGCTACGCCAATATGTTCTCCATATTTTTTAATTACCTCAGCGAAGCGCAAAAGCAGGATGTAAAAAAATATGTGCTGTTGAATAACGATGTGCCAAAAATAACCACGCCCTATATGCAATTTTATGAGCTGGAATCGCTGTGTGCAATGGGTGAGCAGGACTACGTGCTGAAACAGATAAAAAGCTATTGGGGCGGTATGCTTAAACTCGGCGCGACCACTTTTTGGGAGGAATATAACCCTGCCGATACCGGCGCGCAGCATTATGCCATGTACGGCCGGAAGTATGGCAAAAGCCTGTGCCATGCCTGGGGCGCCAGCCCAATTTACCTGCTGGGTAAATATTATCTCGGTGTAAAGCCGCTAACGCCGGGTTATCAAACTTATGTCGTCGAGCCGAAACTGGGTGGTTTGCAGTGGATGCAGGGTACTGTGCCTACGCCGAACGGCGATATAAAGGTGTATTGTAATACCAAACAGGTAAAGATAAGCGGAGGCGAGGGGATGGGTACTTTGCGCATACTAAGCAAAACCAAACCCAAATGCAGCCAGGTAGAAATTACGCCAAAGGGCAATAATGTTTATGAACTGGCCATACCAAAGGGTACCGAACTGGTAGTGGATTATAACGCGATGTAATGAAGAAACTTTTTAAATATACCTCACTTGCCCTCTTTTTTATCCCATGCCTGGCGAATGCACAGCTGGTTGATAAAACACCCGCCCCTGTGCCTGTGCCACCGGACGTTTACCATTTCGATCCGTGGGAAGACCCGTCAGTTGATGGTATAAACCGGCAGGCAGCACATGCTACGGCTTATTCTTACAGCAATATTGAAGATGCTTTGGTGGGCGACAGGGATAAATCCGGCAGGATGATGTCGTTGAATGGCTATTGGGATTTTAAATATTCTCCTATGCCTGTTGATACGCCTGCCGGGTTCTACAAAGGCCGTGTAAGCGGCTGGGGCAAGATCATCGTGCCGTCGAGCATGGAGATGCAGGGCTTTGGCAAGCCTATTTACAAAAGTGCGGTATATCCTTTCAGGCCGGTTAACCCGCCGCACATGCCTACGACAGATAACAGCGTTGGCAATTACCAACGGACGTTTACCATACCCGATAACTGGAAGGACATGAACATCACCCTCCATTTCGGCGGGGTAAGCTCCGGTTTTAAAGTATGGCTGAATGGTAAGTTTTTGGGTTATGGCGAGGATAGTTTTTTACCATCAGAATTCAATATAACGCCTTATTTGCAACCCGGAGAGAATGTACTTTCGGTACAGGTGATCCGCTGGACAGCCGGTTATTTCCTGGAAGACCAGGACCAATGGCGCTTGAGCGGCATACACCGCGAGGTAATGCTGCTGGCCGAGCCTAAGATCAGGATAGCGGATTTCTTTTATCAAACCAAACTGGATAAAGATTATAAAGATGCGATGTTTGAGCTTCGCCCGCGTATTGAAAATCTTACCGGCGAGGAAATACATGGCTACCAACTGGAAGCGCAACTGTACGACAAGCACGGAAAACCCGTTTTTGAAAAGCCGCTCCAAAAAAGTGTGGAAAGCATCATCAACGAGATCTATCCCCGGCTCGGTAATGTAAAGTTTGCCGTGATGGAAGCGAAGGTGAAGGATCCCGATAAATGGAGCACTGAAGAGCCTAATCTATACACACTTACCCTCGCCTTAAAAGATACTACCGGTCATATCCTGGAGGTAAAAAGCTGCAAGGTTGGTTTCAGGAGTATCGAATTTTCCAAAACCGATAGCAAGTTGCTTATCAATGGTAAAGTAACGTATCTCTATGGTGTTAATATGCCCGATCATGATGGGATAAAGGGTAAGGCATTATCCCGTGAGGATATACAGCGTGATCTGCAGAACATAAAGAAGTTTAACTTTAACATGGTCCGCACAAGTCATTACCCTAAAGATCCTTATTTCTATGATCTGTGCGATAAGTACGGTATTATGCTGATTGATGAGGCCAACCTGGAAACGCATGGCCTCGGCTCCAAGTTGAGCAACGACCCAACGTGGGCGGGGGCTTATATGGACCGTATGACCCGAATGGTGATGCGGGACAAGAACCACCCAAGCATTATTATCTGGAGTCTGGGCAATGAAGCCGGGGAGGGCCCTAATCATGCGGCAATGTCTGGCTGGACGCACGACTTCGACATTACCCGCCCGGTGCATTACGAGCCCGCACAGGGCACTCCGCAGGCCGGGGGGTATATTCCGCCGGACGACCCGCGATATCCTGCTACAAATGATCATTCGCACCGATTACAGAACCCTATCGACGAACCATACGTAGATATTGTGAGCCGTATGTACCCCGGCCTGTTTACAGCGGATCTGCTGGCGAACCAAAAGAACGGCGATCACCGCCCAATATTTTTTGTGGAATATTCACATGCTATGGGCAACTCCAATGGTAACCTGAAAGAATTTTGGGATATCTGGCGCAATACGCCGCGTATTATTGGCGGCGCGATATGGGAATACAAAGACCAGGGGCTGCTGAAAAAGGATAAAGATGGCGTACCGTTCTATGCTTTCGGCGGTGATTTTGGTGAAAAGTATTTTGATAACTTCACCATAAAAGGCATTGCTGATCCTGAAGGCCGGCCTAAACCGGTTATGTATGAATGCAAGCATGTTTTTCAGCCGGCAGTATGTGAACTGGTTGATACCGCTAAGCAAATCATCCACATAAAAAACTGGAATTCTGTAAAATCGCTCAAAGATTATACATTAATGCTTCAATTACGCGAGGATGGTAAGATCATCATGAAGAAGCCTATCCCTGCCATCGATCTTGCTGCGATGCATGATACAACTCTTTCCATCGCACAATACCTGCCGGCTTTAAAACCTGGTCATGAATATTTGGCGGATATTCATTTCCTCCAAACTGAAGATGAGCCGTGGGCAGCCAAAGGTTATGAAGTAGCCGAAGACCAGTTTGCACTTACAGGCATACCGGTCACAAAAAATACTTTTAAAAGTTCTGCTTCAGCTGATTTAAACGAAACTCCTGATTCCTGGTCAATTACCGGGAAGGACTTTAAAGCCACTGTCAGTAAAAAGAACGGCGCGCTGGTTTCATATATCTCAAAAGGGCAGGAGCAGATCTTTGCGCCGCTTTTACCACACTTCACGCGCCCGTTAACCGATAATGATAAGCATGCTTTTAAAGTTACCAAGAGGTTAAAACCCTGGTACGCAGATTCGGTTAGGTTGAGCGGAATTTCGGCCAGAAAACTTGCTGATGGACTGGTTGAAGTGAGCAGTAATTATAAAATGATAGGTGACAGTGTGTCAGTTTCTGTAAAATATTTGATTAATAATCAGGGTGTAATAAAGGTTAATTATAGTTTTAATGCAGATAAAGGCTTGCCTAACATACCCGAGGTGGGTATGCAAGGCGGTATTCGCGAAGCAGACGAAAACATTACCTGGTATGGCCGTGGTTTATATGAAAATTATATCGACAGGCGCACCGGCTTTGAGGCGGGCATCTATTCCCTGCCGCTTAGTGAGTTTAATGAGCCGTACATTGCCCCGCAGGAAACAGGTAACCGTACCGATGTACGCTGGATGTTTTTGGGCGACAAAGATTCAAACGGACTGTTGGTTGTGGCCGATAGTTTATTGAGTATGAACGCCTGGCCTTACACGCAACAAAACATCGAAAAAGCGAAGCATACAGACGACCTTAAGAACGCCGGGTTTATCACCCTTAACATCGATCTGAAACAAATGGGTTTGGGTGGGAATGACAGCTGGTCTGATGTAGGTGAGCCCGAATTGAAATACCAGGTACCTGCAAAACATTACCAATATAGTTTTTACTTGTTGCCTTGTCAAATTGATGCGGATAGGGCGATCAAGCTGGCGCGAGAAATAAAATTTAATTCAGCGGAATAAACAGATGAGAATAGGGAAATCGCTTTTGAAACGAGTTGTTTTAAAAATCCCCTCTCGAGAGGGGGTGTGCAAGCCTTGCGCGGCTGCAGGGGTGTGTTTCTGCACCATGCAATCCTGCCGCTTTGCTATAACACACCCCTGCAGCCGCACTTTTTCCAACGCACCCCCTCTCGAGAGGGGAACTAAAACCAGCTACAGCAAATTTTTAAATTTAAAAGTGATTTCCTCGCTGATGAGAACTAAGTCGCTTATCATATTGATCTTTTTTTGTAGCCTTAACCTGGCTGCCCTGCACAGTTTTGCTCAAACAAAAGACAAGGACAAACTGGAACAGGCATTCCTGCATCCGCCGGAAAATGCCAAGCCCTGGATATACTGGTACTGGATGCAGGCTGCGGTGTCGAAGGAAGGAATAACTGCCGACCTGCAAGCGATGAAACAGGAATGTATTGAAGGCGCGTACCTGATGCCGATAAAAGGGCCGGCAAATCCGCCTTTTATCAATCCGCCGGTTGTTCAGCTAAGTCCTGAATTTTGGGCGATGGTGAAGTTTGCCATGAGCGAGGCCGATAGGATAGGAGTAAAAATAGCTTTTCATGATTGCGATGGTTTCGCGGTAGCAGGCGGCCCCTGGATAACACCGGAACTGTCCATGCAAAAAATCGTGTGGGCGAAAACACAACTCACCGGCGGCAAATTGTACCATGATACTTTAACCACTCCGCCTCACTACAAAGACTATTACCGGGATATTAAAATACTGGCCTATCCGTCACCGGATGGCAGCGGAATAACAAGCAAAACTATCGTTCCAAAAATTACTGCAAGTACAGGCGCGGATGTGCAATACCTGGCGGTGCCGGGCAACAAAACAAGTTTTTCCAGCAGTACGCCCTGCTGGCTGCAACTGGAATTTGCGCAGCCTTTTACCTGCCGTTCGCTTATCATCCACACAAACGCCAGTAACTATGAATCGGAGCGGCTGCTGATCGAGGTAAGCGATGATGGTATCAATTTTAAACCCTTAACCCGTTTAGTCCCGCCGCGGCATGGCTGGCAGGATGGCGATGCACCGATCACTACTGATGTCGTCCCAACAACAGCGAAATTTTTCCGGTTTGTGTATGATAAAGCCGGTTCCGAACCCGGCTCGGAAGACCTTGATTTCGCCAAATGGAAACCATCGCTGCGGTTATCGGGAATTGAATTATCTTCCGAAGCCTGTATCAATCAATATGAAGGAAAAAATGGTGAAATATGGCGGGTAAGCCAGCGCACCACCAAACAGCAATTGCCCGACAGCTTGTGCATCCCACAGGGTAAAATTATTGACATTACCGATAAACTCAACGCCAACAGCACGTTGAACTGGAATGTGCCGCCGGGAAACTGGACGATCTTGCGTATAGGGCATACGTCAACCGGGCATACCAATGCAACAGGCGGCGGTGGTGCAGGTTTGGAATGCGATAAATTCAATCCCGAAGCAGTAAGGCTCCAATTCGATAGCTGGTTTGGCGAGGCCGTTAAACAAGCAGGCCCTGACCTGGCAAAAAAGGTTTTAAAGATATTCCATGTGGATAGCTGGGAGTGCGGCAGCCAGAATTGGTCGCCGGTTTTTGCGGCTGAATTTAAAAAACGGCGTGGATACGACCTCATACCTTACCTGCCGGTGATGGCCGGTGTGCCGGTGCAGGATGGCGAAACCTCGGAAAAAGTATTGAGCGATGTGCGCGAAACCATAGCGGAGCTTTTGGTAGATAACTTTTTTGGAACGATGGCTAAGCTCGCCCATGCACAGGGTTGCGAATTCAGTGCCGAGAGCGTTGCCCCGGTTATGGTAAGCGACGGCATGCTGCATTACAGCAAAGTCGATATCCCGATGGGAGAATTCTGGCTGCGCAGTCCTACGCACGACAAGCCGAGTGACATACTGGACGCCATTTCGGGTGGACATATTTATGGCAAGCAAATCATCCAGTCCGAAGCATTCACAGAACTGCGACTGATGTGGGACGAACATCCTGCTATGCTGAAAACACTTGCCGACCGGGAATTTGCCCTCGGCATAAACCGCTTTACCTTTCATGTGAATGTGCATAATCCCTGGCTCAACCGTAAGCCGGGCATGACGCTCGATGGTATAGGCACATTTTTCCAGCGCGACCAAACCTGGTGGAAACCGGGCGCGGCCTGGGTGCAATACATCACGCGCTGCGAGGCCATGCTGCAAATGGGCCATCCAGTAATAGACATCGCCGTTTTCACCGGTGAGGAAACGCCACGCCGCGCAATTTTGCCCGACAGATTGGTAAGTACTTTACCGGGCATATTTGGCGAACAGCGAGTAAAAGATGAAGCAGAACGGTTAGCCAATAAAGGCGAACCCATGCAAATTATACCCGATGGGGTAAGCAGCTCAGCCAACATGGCGGAGCCGCAGAAATGGATCGACCCGCTGCGTGGCTATGCTTACGATTCATTTAACCGGGATGCTTTACTGCGTTTGGCAAGGGTACACAATGGCAGGATTGTACTGCCGGGCGGGGCAAGTTATGCCGTACTGGTTATTCCTGGTGCGCATCCCATGTCGCCGGATAGTAGTTTGATGTCGGTGGGGGTACTCAAAAAGCTGCAACAACTGATTCGTGAAGGTGCAACAGTTATCTGGGGCAACGCGCCTTCAAACCCGCAGGGGTTACAGGATGATGCAGGTACAATACAAAAAATCGCTGCGGAAATTTTCGCTGCGAACAATTCAAACTTAAAAGGCAGGCTAATCAAAGCGCCTTACCGTGAAGATGATTTTAATAGCATCGGAATTGCGCGTGATCTTATTGCGGAAGATTCTGCCGGGAAACATGCTGAAAATATTGCCTGGAACCACAGAAGTGGCGATGGGTTTGATGTTTATTTTGTATCCAATCAAACAGGTGAGGAACGCAATATCGCCTTATCGTTACGTGTGTCAGGAAAAATCCCCGAGATATGGGATCCGCTTACCGGGGAAAGCAGGACGGCTGGAGACTGGGAAATACAAAACGGCCGGACGATATTGCCGCTGAAACTGGATGCCGGCGGTTCGGAATTTATCGTATTAAGGAAAGCAACTTCGCTTATAGCGGCAAAAAAAGGCGGGAATTGGCCGACAGTAACTTCTCAGCAAACACTAAAAAGTAAATGGCTGGTAAAATTTGATAAAGCATTTGGCGGGCCTGCACAGCCGGTTGTTTTTAATGAATTGACCGACTGGACACAAAATACTAACGATGCTATAAAATATTATTCAGGCACGGCAAGTTATACGGAACAGTTCAATTGGAACGGCATAAACGCAGGCAATATTTGGCTTGACCTGGGCAAAGTAAATAACCTGGCCGATGTATATGTTAATGGCATAAATTGCGGTACTGCCTGGGCATACCCGTATCGTGTGAATATCAGCAAGGCGCTAAAAAGCGGGGTAAATAATATCCGCATAGAGGTCTCCAATACCTGGGCCAACCGCCTGATCGGCGACCATGCCCTGTCCATAGATAAACAAATAACCTGGACAAATGCCGTGTACCGACTGGATGGCAAACCGTTGCTGCCCGCTGGTTTGCTTGGGCCGGTTAGGATTGTAAAACTTAAATATTAGGAAAAGATGAAACGAACGGCGCTGAAAGGAATTATTATATTATCGATGCTGACTTTAACCGCGTTTAGTTTACATGCGCAGGATAAAGCTTTGGTAAATACATCTGCCAGCAGCTATGCAAAACTAAGCAGCGTTGATATGGGCAATGTTACCTGGACGAAAGGCTTTTGGGCCGACCGTTTTAAGGTTTGCCGCGAAACGATGATCCCAAACTTATGGCGCATTTATACCGATCCGAAGATCGGTCATGGTATACAAAATTTTGAGATAGCCGCGGGATTAGATACCGGCTCCCATGTTGGGCCGCCGTTCCAGGACGGGGATTTTTATAAGTTGTTTGAGGCCGTTGCGGCCATGTACGCCGCTACGCATGACCCTCGCCTGGATACACTGATGGATAACACCATAGCCATATTTGCCAAAGCACAACGGGCGGATGGCTATATTCACACACCGACTTTAATCGATGAACGAAATCATCCCGATAAAGCAAAAGCGTTTGGAGATAGGCTGAATTTTGAGACTTATAACCTCGGTCATTTAATGACGGCCGCCTGCGTGCATTATCGCGCTACCGGGAAACGGAATTTTCTCGACATTGCTATCAAAGCCACAGATTACCTGTACCGCTTTTATAAAACTGCCTCGCCCGAACTGGCGCGAAATGCCATTTGTCCATCGCACTACATGGGCGTGGTGGAGATGTACCGCACTACGCATGATCCCAAATATCTTGAACTGGCTAAAAATCTCATAAACATACGCGGCTTAATGAAAGACGGCACCGACGATAACCAGGACCGTATTCCGTTCAGGCAACAAACACAAGCAACCGGGCATGCAGTGCGGGCAAATTACCTGTATGCCGGTGCGGCGGATATATTTATGGAAACCGGCGATACCACGCTAATACATACCCTCAATCTGGTTTGGAACGATGCGGTGAACCGCAAAATGTATATCACCGGTGGTTGCGGGGCTTTGTATGACGGCGCATCACCGGATGGTACTTCATACCTGTTAAAGGATGTGCAGGAAGTTCACCAGGCTTACGGGCGGGATTACCAGCTGCCCAATTTCACTGCGCACAACGAAACCTGTGCCAGCGTGGGCAATGTGCTGTGGAACTGGCGCATGCTGCAAATTACCGGCGATGCCAAATATGCCGATATAATGGAAACAACACTTTACAACGGTATGCTGTCGGGCATAAGCCTCGACGGGACAAAGTTCTTTTACACTAACCCGCTAAGCGTTAACGACGATCTGCCCTTCAGGCAACGCTGGTCGCGGGATAGGGTAGGTTATATCGCTTATTCCGATTGTTGCCCGCCAAACGTAGTACGTACCATTGCCGAGGTAAGCAATTATGCTTACAATATATCCGACAAAGGCTTGTGGGTTAACTTGTATGGCGGGAATAAACTGTCAACTAAATTGAAAGATGGTTCAGATATCAAACTTACCCAAACTACCGCCTATCCCTGGAACGGTAATATCAATATAACGATTGATACGGCTCCAGGAAAGGAATTCTCTGTATTTTTAAGGATACCGGGCTGGTGTGATGATGCTACATTGACGGTAAATGGGAAGCCTGCCGGCATCAGCTTACAACCGGGTAAATATGCGGAAGTGGCGCACAAATGGGCCGCAGGTGATAAAATAGAACTGAATTTATCCATGCCTGTTAAACTTATCGAGGCTAACCCGCTGGTTGAGGAAACACGTAACCAGGTGGCCGTAAAACGCGGTCCGATAGTTTATTGCCTCGAAGCGATAGACCTGCCTAAAGGTGAAAACATATTTAATATTGCGCTTTCGGGAAAATCAATGCTGAAGGTGCAACCTATAAAAATAGCCAACAGCGATATTATCAGTTTAACCGGTACAGCAGAAGACAGGAAACAAAATAGCTGGAGCAACAAATTGTACCAGGAGGTTTCGCTAACTTACCGGCTGGTAAACGTACGGCTTATTCCGTATTATGCCTGGGATAACCGCGGCCATACCAATATGGAAACGTGGATCCCTTTTGCGAACTAATTTAATTAAATGTACGATCTGAATAATTTCAAAGCTTTCATTTTCGATTTAAACGGCACCATGATAAACGATATGGAATACCATACTAAAGGATGGCTCCATGTTGTAAATGAGGAACTGGGCGGTAACTTCAGCTACGAACAGGTAAAAAAAGAAATGTATGGCAAAAATAGCGAGGTGCTCCGCCGTTTTTTTGGTCCGGACAGGTTTACGGAATATGAATTAAATGATCTGTCCGAAGAAAAAGAACGCCGTTACCGTAAGGAATTCCTGCCAAAGCTTGAATTATTGCCAGGGCTTGACATCTTCCTGCAAAAAGCAAAGGATGCGGGTATAAAAATGGCCATAGCTTCGGCAGCAATACCTTCCAATATCGATTTTGTGCTTGATGGTTTGCATATCCGCCATTATTTCGGGGCTATTGTGAGCGCGCATGATGTTATTGAAAGCAAACCCCATCCCGAAACATTTTTAAAAGCAGCCCAATTGTTGAATATAACGCCGGCAGATTGCCTGGTGTTTGAGGATGCCCCGAAAGGCGCCGAAGCGGCTTTGAACGCAGGGATGAAAACAATTGTATTAACTACCACGCACCAGGCGGGTGAGTTTGCCTACCTAAATAACATTATAGCTTATTGGGAAGATTATAAACAGGAGCTATCTTTTTCTCGAAGTTAGGAGTAGTTTATCTTCAAGATAATTTGCGAACTGATCTTTGTATATATCGCCAACTGAAAAAGCAAGATTATTGCTCATTTGTATAGTATTGCCTTTTATCTGGCTGATGCAATCCATTGAAATAACAAAGGCCCTGTGAAACTGTTTAAACTCGGGGCGGAATTTTAGCAATTGCAGCACATCTTTAAGGGTAAGGTAGGCAATGAGCGTTCTGTTGTTTACCAGGTGTATTTTTACGTAATTCTGCAGGCTTTCAAAAGCGATCACATCGTTGTATTTTATCTTAACAATGGCCAGGTCATCCTCCTTACTTTTCACCAGGAAATAATCGTTCTCCATTTGTGTGCTTGTACTGTTGCCATTTTTTTCGGGGAAGAGCCTGTTTATGGTGGTCGAGAATTTCCCGAAGGTAAATGGCTTTAGTAAAAAAGCATCCCCCTCAACCTCAAAAGCGTCAAAAGCATATTTAGAGTGTGCGGTGGTAAAGATGAGCTTTTGCGTTTTTGACCTGAGCGCCTTTGCCAGGTCAAGACCTGAAAGCCAGGGCATATCAATATCCATAAAAAGCAGGTCGATATCTTCTGCTGCCGAAATGGTTTTCAGCGCATTTACAGGGTCGGTATAAATTCCTATTACATCCAGATCAGGTATTAAATTGATATACTTCAATATGGCATCGATAGAAAATTGTTCGTCGTCAACTATAATACACTTTAGCATATTTATTTATGGATTAATAGTGAAAATTGCATCTTACCTGCATTGATAAAACAACAGATTATATATGTTTATTATACTAAAACAGCAAATTGTAATTATACTTAATATTGATACAAGTAGATGTTGCAGATTAAAATGCTTCGTCAAATTAAGAAGATATTTGGGGTTTATTAAATTTTTTTACTTGGAAAGGCAGATATTCTACATAAAACCCCTAAATTGATAATTATTGCGACAGCAAAAAGTGACAAAAAACCTAACACTTTGAAAATGATAAGCCTAAATTCCCGATGCGTATTCGCTTAAATTAAATATTTAAAATAATTCTTCAACATGATTAAGTATAAGTGTATAATAATTGACGATGAAGCACATTCTATTGAAGGATTAAAAAAATATATCGAATTGATCCCTTCGCTGATTTTGGTAAAATGCTATACCGATCCGCTACAGGCCTTACTCGAACTTTCCGGTGCAGAACGGGTCGACCTTATTTTGATGGACATCAGCATGCCGCATATCACCGGCATCGAACTTTCAAAACAGGTAAGGGAAAAGACAGACAAGCTCATCTTCACCACCGCGCATACTAAATACGGTTACGAGGCCTTTGAAGTGAGTGCCGATGCTTACCTGCTAAAACCTTATTCTATAACAAAGTTTGCATCTACCATTGCGAAACTGTTCCCGCCAAAACCCGAAATAGAAGAAGATAAAAACCAGTTTGACGATTATTTTTTTGTGAAGAACAAAGATGAAAATCACAAATTAATAAAGGTGAGATATAAAGATGTAATAGCAGTAGAAAGCCAGCAGAATTATGTGATGATATATACGGTTAAGCAAAAGATACTAACCTATATGTCGTTAACGGAAATAGCGAATATACTGGGGCAATTTCCCGATTTTGTAAAGTACCACCGTAGTTTTATTCTCAATAAAGAACATATCGATTCCATCATCGGCAACACATTGCGAATGGCTAACGGTGTGCAAATAACGGTAGGGGAAAACTTCCGCAAGGATTTTACGGCATTTATGGAAAAGAAACTATTAAAGGCAGGGCGCAAGGCATGAGCCCTGCCTTTAGTTTTTGTTAAATAACTGCACCGGTACCCGTAGCAGTTGTTATTGTTGTATCCATAACAGGATTAGAATTCGCTTTTGGTGCTTTATACACAAAAAGCGTGTTGCTTTTAATTTTCAATTTCTTCTGTTTCATAATCTTTTTTTATGAAACTTAGGCTCAATTTTCATACAACAGAAAAAGGTTATATGGAAGTGTGTTTTTTCTATTTGAAATGGTAAAATAGCATGATGAAAAAAATAAGAAGCTGGTTTAAAGAGTATCGGTTCCATTTTATTTTCTGGGCTATTTATATTTTTTATGAATGTGTTGTCGCTGAAATGCTTGTTACTAAACACGGCGCTCCTTTAGCTTATATTACCCACTATAGTATCGTAATTATTTTCTTTTATATACATTACACAATAGCATTACCAGGAGCACTAAGAGATAAAACAAATGTTATCTGGAAGTTGCCGTTGGCTTACATTATCGAGATTGCGTTATTCGTTTGTATATATTATATAGATGATGTTTGGCTTACCAGTATGAATGTTTATCTAATGGATGGCAAACCGAATTTGAAATTATCTTATTGGCTGGTGCATGGTTACAGGGGGACATATTATTTAATCATGTCATCCACATATTATTTTGTAGAAAACTACATTGCTGAAACTAAGAAATCCAGAGAACTTGAACGGCAACGACTAACCGAGATCATCAATCGCCAGCATGTTGAACAGGAATTAGCCCGTGCCCAAAACGCCTTCCTTAAGGCCCAGATAAACCCACATTTTCTATTTAATACGCTCGACTTTATTTACCATAACGTTATGGAGGTATCGCCGAGGGCTTCAGACGCTATCATTGCGCTTTCCGAAATGATGCGGTATGCCATTGATGCCGATAAGATGGGCGAATTTATTATGATAGGTGATGAGATAGAACAGGTACAAAACCTGGAATACCTTAATCGCTTAAGGAAAAATGAAGAATTTTCGTTAAGGTTAATTTATGCCGATGAAATATACAGGATCAATTTTATACCGCTGGTTTTATTAACCCTTGCCGAAAATATTTTTAAACATGGCAACCTGCTTAACGGGCATGAAGCTACCATGGAAATATATATCAAAAACGGGCTGTTCATTATTGAAACGGACAATTTAAGCATCAGCAACAGGCATAGTACAAGCCACCGTACCGGTTTGCTCAACATTGAACAGCGGCTAAAACATGCCTACGGAGACGATATTTATTTTAATTATTACCACGATAAAGACAACCATTTTAGAGTACAGATAAAAGTTCCGGTTTCTCAACTGAACTGAGCTTCTACGCTTTTAACAACTTCAATAAGTACTGATAGGATTTATACGCGCGTATATTTTATATTCAGACATGCAGTAGTTAATATTCATGTATCAATATCGGTAAGCATATTTGTTTTCCATGTATGTTTTTGATTTTATTTTTTCTCTCGCAACAATTTTTTATTGCAACTTATGCTGGGTTTAATTTGCAGAAAAGGCCAAACAAAAAGATATGCCTTTTATTAGAAAAAAATATATCGCGTGATGAACAATTTGAAAATATGGTTGGATAAGTACCGGGTGCACTTTACTGTTTGGGCAATTTATATATTTTATGAAAGTGTTGTTACTGAACTACTAGCTACTAAGCATGGGGCTGTACCTGCCTATATAACTCATTATAGCATTGTAATATTTTTCTTTTATTTACACGCCAATTTGGCCTTACCATGGGCATTAAAGAATAAGTCGTCGGCCTTTTGGAAGGTTCCTTTAGCTATGCTGTTAAGTTTGGTTGCTTTTACAGCTGTATATTACCTGGATGATTTAATTCTGATAAAGTGCCATGTTTATCTTATGGACGGCAGCCCATCTCTGAAACTTCAATATTGGGTTCTTCATATATACCGGGTTACATATTATATTATTCTTTCATCCGCATATTATTATTTTAAGAACTATTTTAAGGAAACTAAAAAAACGGAAGAGCTTGAGAAGCAAAGATTAACCGAGATCATCTACCGCCAACAGGTTGAACAAGAATTGGCCCGTGCCCAAAACGCCTTCCTTAAAGCACAGATCAATCCGCATTTTTTATTCAATACACTCGACTTTATTTACCATAATGTTATGGAGTTATCGCCGAGGGCTTCGGATGCTATCATTGCGCTTTCCGAAATGATGCGATATGCTATTGATGCAGATAAGATGGGTGAATTTATTATGATAGGTGAAGAGATAGAACAGGTACAAAATCTGGAATACCTTAATCGCTTACGGAAAAGTGAAGAAATGCCGTTAAGACTGATATATGCCGATGAAATATATGGCATCAATTTTATACCGCTGGTTTTATTGACTCTTGCCGAAAATATTTTTAAACATGGCAACCTGCTTAACAGGCATGAAGCTACCATGGAAATATATATCAATAATGGAGTGCTCATTATTGAAACGGACAACCTAAGCATCAGTAACCGGCAAAGTACAAGCCACCGTACCGGTTTGCTCAACATTGAACAGCGGCTAAAACATGCCTACGGCGACGATGTTTATTTTAACTATTACCACGATAAAAACGATCATTTTAAAGTGCAGATAAAAGTTCCGGTTTCTCAACTGGGTGGAATTCCCGTGTCTTTATCAGCTTAAGCAGGTATTGGTACAGTATAGCCTCATGCATCCGTTGATCTGTATAAAAAATACGGTTAATATGCATGTGCACCAGGTCGGCCGGCATACCTGCTTTTTCGCTGGGGGTGATACATCGGTTTATTACCTTAGCAAATGCTTCTGAATACTGTTTTGAAAATTTTTGTTTGCCGGGAGAGCCATAATTTCCCTGTTCTGTTTTGAGCTTTTCAAACAACCTGTTTATGGCTTTGTAGTCTTCATTACCAATGGCAAACTCCCTGCTAAAATTATCAGTAATAGTTTTAACCAGCTCCATACGGTGGGAAATATCTTCAATAGCCAGTTCAAACAAATCATTCATCCATTGAAGGGTTAGGGGATAAAGCTGGTAAGGTGTTTTGCCTTTTGAAAGCATCCTCAGAACATACTGGCTGTCGTGACAAAAAAAATCTTCAACCAGTTCTATCCGCTCATGCCCGTATCGTTCCGTCTCCCTGTGATATGTTTTCACCTGGATATCCGACACCAGCCCATCAGCACAAAGTGGTTCAATAATGAGCCTTAACGCATCCATAACCATATTGGCCATGGAAACATCAACCAATTGCAGCCTAAAGCGGATGTGATATTCAGGATCGGTATACCTGATGAAGAACCATTTTTGCAAAAGATGCTTGTATTGAGAAATCAGCTCGTTAATACATTCATTTAATACCTGGTTGCTCCTCAGCGGATGGCAATAAATTTCAAAGTACAGCCATTCATCACCGGGGTAATACGTATTTTTTACAATGGGCCCTTTAGGGTTAGCCATTGCCGATAGGTCGACACTTTTATATATGCACTGCTCATGAAAAAAATTGGCGATATATTGCGGGATATATTTGTTCCCTTGTTCATCAGCTATCATGTCGGCCTCATTAATTGAGGCTTCTTTAATATATATATCCTGTGCGGTGCTTTGATTGCAGAAAGTTATGAAAGCATCCATGTCCTGCGCATTGCCGGGATTAAAACACAAAGTTTGGTCGCCGTTGCCACATTTAAAATGGGAATTGACATTATTTAGCTGAAACCATTCGCGCAGGGCATCCATATTTTTTGTTTTTGATGACCCGGCGGGGAAAAGTGCTTTTGGATCAAGCCGCCACATTTCCGCGCTAACAATAATGCTTTTGTACATTACACGCGGGTAATGGTCAAGGCCGGGGAAAAACTGCTGCAAGTTCAATGTAAGATCAGTTTTAAGGTTTTGATGCTGCAGATCGCACAGAAAACGGTAAACAGCCAGGTCAGACCGTGTATAGTTATAAGCCGAGGCCAAACGGGGCACCAGCCGTTTGTTATGTCTCTCCGACCATAAAATAATTTCACCATTCCGAACGATCACAAATATATCATCCAGGGAAAGTGGCACTTCGCTGCACGACCAGGTCAGGATAGGCAGTTCATATTCGTAAAGCTGCTGCCTGCGGTTAACATTGTCGACCCGCTTTTCTGCCTGGTAAGCAATATCAAAAAACATAACACCGGGGTTGGCCTTTTCTTCAATAGCTGTTATTGATTTACCGAGATCTTCGGCCTGTTCATTCCCAAGTGTAAACCTGCCAAGCAGCGAATTTGCCGTACATCCGCCGGCATTTTCTATTACAGGGGAACCATCAAATGAGCTAAACATAACACTAAAAGTATTTGGCAACGCAGAGACATTATCACCACTGTTTGTTTTTTCAAATTCTTCGAGGCAGATAGTTTGGCCCTTCATCAGCTTGTTTAGTAAAAAACGGTGCTGCGGCGTATAGGAAAATTGGGTGGCGGTATTTTTCTTATTTGCTAAATTCCTCAAAACCGAACTTAATTCCGGATCTAATAGTTCCTGCGCCATATTACCATACCCTATCCCAGCCTCCGGGTCGATGGCTATGCCAAGCGGCATAGCTTTCTGATCGAATTTTTTACTGAATTTTTGTGCGAAAGTGGTTAGATTTTCATTTTTATATGTCGGAGTAAAGTCCTTCATGAAAAATAGATATTCGGATAAATTGCGTGTTATTGAAATATCAAACCCGCCGCTTTTTACCTGTCGTTCGGCTATAATATAGTTAATAGAAGTAGATAGCTGATTTAATTGTATCCTTTTGAAATAATCTTCGCCTGTAATATTCGGCTGTTTGTTGGTTAGCAATAGCTGGCAGCCAACCAATTGGTAAAGCATATCATCAATCACTTTCTTATCAATTTTAAATTCGTTGCCCATCAACTCGTAAATTTCACTTCGCGTTAATTTGCTTTTACAGGCATTTAAAAGAGCGCTTAACTCCGGGAAATCCGTTACTGCAGCCAATTCAAATTGTGTATCAATTCGTTTTATGTATCGTACCTCACTACCTACGCGGTACCAGGTAGCGTTAGCCCGGAAGTATTCGGATGCAGCTACAAGTTTTTTTAAATTTTGAAGATAGACGTCTTTTTCGGCCCAGTCTGTATAGTACAGGCTGTCCATTTTTTTATTGATGATAAGGGGAGGGGTCACTTTGCCGGAACTAACGGGTACCAGGCTTACAGCCGCAAAATTGCCAAATGGTGTTGCGCGGTAGCGTGCCCGGTTAAAGTATTTCCATATGGAGAATGCCACTTTTTCATTTGCGGAATTGATTTGAGCGTGGCCCGTCCCATCAATAACCTGCGAAAATTGTGGCGAGGATTCCTTAATAATGCCCTTTAAAAAAGGCCAGCATTGTTCTATATTTTCATTGAAACCGAATACCGGCGTACGGCAGATAACCGTATCCATTAACCTTATATCTTCTTTGCGGCTTTTCATAAAAAATTATCCTTTAATGATTCTTTTTTTCTTCAAAAAAGGGTTTTTCGGTATGGATATTAAAAGGTCTTCTATGAAACCGATAATTTTCGGGTTAAAAAGGCAGAATTTCGTGATAAACGGATATGGGCATTTTGAAAAGAAACGACTTCAAAACAATACCTTAGAACATACAATATAGGGCTTAAACCTAACCCCATTTTTTAAATTATTGCTAACCCCGACCAGGCGAAATGGCCTGGCGGGTAAAGCCATTTTAGCCGTTGCCGGGTTTCAAGCCCATTGTGCAGAAGACGAAATACAGGATTATAATTTGGGATAGACATGACACAGATCGAGCAATTCAATCTCTATTGGCTTGCAGAAGCCATGACAGATTCTACAAAGAGCGCTAAGCATTATTATTACGATTCCAGGGACAGAAGTTTTTTCTATTCGAAAACCCCGGCAGGGTACGATGGAGTTATGGAGTTTTACAAACCGATGGGTTTAGCCATTAAGGGCGATGACTATTATGAACTTTTTATACGCCTGGTAAATCCTTATATATCAAATGGTGGTATAATAGAGATCGTCAAACTCGACAAAATACAGAAAAGAAATATTCAATGGCGGTTCCTTAATAAATTTGGCGGCCACAAATACCATTTTAAATATTTTATGGCTGTGATTGACCAAACCGAAGAAGAGCATTTTGTGCTTGACAAAATGATTACCGGTAATGGGGATGATCACTTGTTTTTACTTTGGGATGCATTTAAACTGGATGCTATCCGCATGTATGTGACCAATTTTGCGAAAGCAGCCGGTGTCGAAATAGACCTTTCGGCCTAATTTATCCCGTTAATGATTGTTGTTGCGCCGCTTACATTGAGCCCTGCGAGATCGTCATAAGCCTTGGTTAATTGTGTTTCAACAGTAGTATTACCCGCGTATTTTTTTCGTAGCGTGTACCATTGATATATCAACTGTAACTCGGTTATGGTATAGCTTACCCCGGTATAGGTTTGGATGGTTTGCAACGAGCTGAAGTTGTAATCGAGCGTTGGTTCAATCATGGTGCCTTCGCCATAGTCGTTCCAGGTGATCAGTTGCAGGTATTTGGCATTGTTGCTTTGCGACAGGCTTAATGTACTTTGCAGCGTACCGCTATAATCAATCAGAAATAAAGTACTACCCCAGCCGCCCTGCGCATAAAAATCTTTAAAGCCGGGATAGGCAGCCGAGAACCAGGTGCTTAGTGACGGCACCCTGCTGCTGTAAAAGTTTTGCAGGTTGGTAAGGTTAGTGGATTGCACCCAGGCAAACTCGCCGCTTGCGGATAGGCCTGTTAAATTGTCTTCATATTCCAAAGGCAATAAAGCAGGCTTAGGTGATAGCCCCGAGAATGCCTGTGTCCAATCGTTTGGTGTTTTGAGGCCCTGCGGGCCGAAGCATAGCAAAAGCGGCTGGCTGTTGATTTTGATATAGCTGCTGCTACCAAAATAAGCTGATTGCAGGTAAATAAAATCGCTTTTAGCGGCGGTTATGGTATCGATATTGGCCACTGATTTATCCTGTGCAAGCGTGGCATCTTCATAACAAATGCCAAATTGCAGGCCAACACCGGGCACCCGGCTGAATATGGAATCGGTATTGCGTTTGATGAGCGGATAATCGTCTACATTTTGTACGCCGTACCAATCGATGATCACACCGTCGATACCCGAATACTTCATTAATAGCAGGTGGTAATCGATAACATCCCTATCCGAACTGGCATAAGGCCCGATCATGGGGTAAAACCATGAAGCGATTTGTCGCCTGCCGTTTGCGAGTATGGTATTCGGGTTTTCATTAGCCATCGTCCAGTGTGTGCCCCATTGCCCGTTAGGTGAGGTTTGCGGCGTTTCAAACCAGGCCATATAATGCACGTAAACTTTCTGGCTGTTGGTTTTTGTTACAGTTTTCGGCCCCGTTGATGTGGTAGTATCCGTTGGCGGAGGATTGTTTTTTGTTGTTCCTGTATTGCCTGTATTTGTACTATTATTATCCGAATTACTTTTGCTGCAGCTCCAGAAAAGGCTCAATGCTAAAACAGAAAATGCTAAATGGTATATTCCCTTCAACTTCATTTGTATTTTTTCAATCCTTTAACATCATCGCCTGCAGGTTTTATACTGATGGCGGCGCCGCCGCCCGGAGCCAGCCATAATTTGAGCATTGTTTCCGAAGTTACTAAATAAGTGCTGATCTTGTACGATTCGGGGTTGGCTTTCCAGTCGGCATCCGCACCATCGGCATAGATGGTGGCAACGTATTTTTGTCCTTTATTCAGGAAGCTCAATGAAATAGCCTCGCTGCGCTGGTCCTGGTTAGTTACCGCACCAATGAACCAGTTCTCAGTGCCTTTTTCTTTACGGGCCGTGGTAATGTACTGGCCTGGTTCTGCTGTGATCACTTTTGTATCGTCCCAATCTACACCTACATCTTTTATAAACTGGAACGCATCCATATACTTTTCGTAATTTTCAGGCAGGTCGGCAGCCATTTGCAGCGGACTGTAAAGTACCACATATAAGGCCAGCTGTTTTACTAATGTAGTTTGAATTTGCCTGTCGGGTTGATCGGTATAGCCCTTTACTTGCAATATGCCCGGCGTAAAATCCATCGGGCCGCCCATAAAGCGAGTGAATGGCATAATGGTTTCGTGTTCAGGCTTATCGCCATGGCCAAATGCGTTGTATTCATTGCCACGACCAGCCTCGCAGGCCATCCAATTAGGATAAGTACGTTGTAACCCGGTTGGGCGCACAGGCTCATGCTCATCAATCATTACATGGTATTTTGCAGCCATTTCGGCACAGCGTACGTAGTGGTTTATCATCCATTGCCCATCGTGGTGCTCGCCGCGTGGGATGATCCTGCCTACATAACCGGTTTTCACCGCTACATAGCCGTATTTGTTCATAAAACGGTAAGCGGTATCCATCTGCCGTTCATAATCCGTAGCAGAGGCGGATGTTTCATTGTGCATGATCATTTTCACACCTTTTGCCGCCGCATATTTGGTAATAGCACCCACATCAAAATCAGGGTAGGGGGTTACAAAGCTGAAAACGTTTTCTTTCCAGTTTCCGAACCAATCTTCCCAGCCGAAATTCCATCCTTCAACCAAAACACCCTGTATGCCGTTTTTTGCAGCAAAATCAATGTATTTCTCAACATTAGCCGTGTTTGCGCCGTGTTTGCCATTTGGTATGAGCTGGCCGTTGGCATCAAGCGTGTCGGCACGGTCGGCATAGTTCCAGGTAGCTTTGCCTGTTTGCATGGCCCACCATACGCCTACAAATTTCATAGGCTTTATCCACGAGGTGTTTTTAATTTTCGAGGGTTCGTTTAAATTCAATATCATTTTCGATTCCAGTATTGCCGGCGCGTTATCCGCCACAATAATGGTCCGCCACGGCGTATGGCAAGGCGCATGCATGTAGGCTTTGTTGCCAACTGCATCGGGTACAAGCGCTGCTGTCAGTTTATAAGTTGCCGTATCCACATGCAACTGCATGGATGAATAGTTTACCAGTGCTGCTTCGTGTATGTTAACGTACAGGCCATCGGGTGTTTTCATCATCAATGGGGTTTGTACGGCGTATTTGTCAGGCGCTACCTTTACGGCAATATCATCGGAGCCATTAACCATGCGGGTATTGTTTATTTGGCTGATGAGCGAAGTAGTGTAAGGGTATTCGTTGGTATCATAGTCGCCCGGTATCCAGAAAGTTTTATTGTTGCCGGCGAGGGCAAACTCTGTTACTTCGTTGGATACAATGAAATATTTAAGGTTTGGTTGTTGCGGAAATTCGTATCTAAAGCCCACGCCATCTTCAAAAACCCTGAAAATAATATCAAGTAGCTTGCCGGGGCTGTTTTTCTGTTTCAGATGAATGGTTACCTGCTCATAATGGTTGCGGATGGTTTTTACTTCGCCCCAAACCGGGTCCCAGGTTTCATCAACGCTTTTTCTTTCGGTATTGATGATGGTGAAATTACTGTCGAGGCCTGCCTCGTTCAATATTTTTATGCCCATTCGGGATGGCTTTATCACTGGTCTCTGATCAAAATATACATCATAAAAAGGCTGCCCCGTTGCATCCACAGAAAAATCGAGCTTTACTTTGCCCATGCCCACGGTAATAGATTGCGCTATCACATGGTTGAATATAAGCAGGCCGACTATGCAGGTAAATATTTTTTTCATATTGATTGGGGTTAGTTCTTTCAGGGCCAGCCTGGTGTTTATCATAGTTTGTGTTATTAGTTCTTCTCAACAAATCCCGTGTTGTATTCATGCGAGTAGCCGGGCTTAAAGCCGGGGTACAAGTTGCTGTAAAAGCGGTCGAATTCGCTGCTGAACGTGTAAGTTATCCTGTCTGTTCGGTAGGGGTGATCGGTTATACCTTCTGGTGTTGTAAATTGAACGGTCGTTTGTCCGTCCCGGCTAACGCTAACCGAAACAGGGCCGTTCTGCTGCCTGAATTTGGTTGATATCAACCCGGCAGCAACATTTACCGATTGGCCATTAACCGTTAACTTTCCCGGAGCTTTTAGCAGGGTTACTACCTCTATGGAATCTCCCCATTTTTCGGGTATAAACTCCTGCTGAAAACTCTTTATCGGGATATTGAAAGGATAAGGTTTTATATCGTGTTTGTATTTTTTAAAGAATGCAATGGCTACATCCCTGCCCGCATAAGGCGAAGGCTGGTTGTTCCAGAGGCTTTTGTAATAATTGAGCAGTATGGAAAAACCATCATTATGGTTGATCTCCGGTGCAAGGTGATGTCCTTCCGGGTAATCGTTCCATGTGATCACATTCATAATGGGCGCATTATGCGCAATGCCAAATTCAAATAACTTGCGGAAGTTGTAGGATAGGCCGGTTATTACCTGTTTGCGCTCCACGTTTCCCATTCCGGCTGTTACGGCTTCCTGTGCTGTGCGGTACATATCCCAGGTGCCGGTTTTTAGCAGTTTAGAAGTATAAAAATCACAAAAAACCGATCCGGTAAAAGTGCGGTGACGTTTTGCACATTCATCCGCCACCATGTAGCCCATATAGTTTTTATAATAGGGCCATGTCCATATCCAAACGGCGGGGAAGTAGTCCAGTATTTTATTTACTTCCCATTTAGATACTTCAGTATTTATGGTAACCACGCAAGCAAAGCGCTCATGCACGGCATCGGCTAATCTTTTGTAGGCACGGGCTATATAATATTCCTGCGGCAGGCCGTCTGGGTCGGCCGGTATATCGGCAAGGCCTTCGCCAACCCATTGGTAAACAACCAGGCGGCCATCGGGTGTACGCAGCCAGTGCGGGTTATTGTGGCCAACTTCGGCCATAATACCGTTTATCCGGTCGGCAAACTGGGCTATTTTAAGCGCTTCACTACCGCCGTTAGGATGAGAAATGCAGAATGTGAACTTAAAATCGATGTGTTTTTGCTCCGCAACGCGGAAATAAGCCTTAATAATATTGTCCCAATCGTTCGTATTTAAAGGATAGTAAAATTGAAAAGCATCAATACCCGAGCGCTTTGCCGCCCGCATTTCAAACTCGACTGCTTCATCCAAAGTCATATTGGCGCGCAGCTCATTATCCATCGGTTTTACCTGGGTTAAGCCGCCTAACGTCTCTGTGATATTTCCTTTTTCAGGGTAATAATCCGGGTTGCAGCTATCCTCATACTCATGCCCTTTGTAGCGGATGATGTTGGTCATGCAATGGGCGATAACCAGTTTCTCGCTTGTAAGCGGAAGGCTTAATTCAGGTAAGTTCTTTAACGAATCCTGCTGGGCCCTAGCACTGCATGTTAAAAAAAGCACAAAAAGTATTATGAGCGGAAATTTCAGGTTTCCGTGGCAGTTGGATGGCATATATATTTGGGATTTTAGTTTAAGAGGTAAAAAAGTGCAGAGCCTGGTTACAAGCCCTGCACTAACCAATTATTAACTATTATTATTTATTTATACCCCGGATTCTGTACAATTTTGCTATTCGTGTTAATTTCACTTAGCGGAATAGGCCATTGATATGACTTGCTATCCTGGAAGGTTGCCGGAAGCGGCTGAGGGCAGTTTAACGCCGATCCAAAATAAGCAGCTTCAGAGTCGCCTATTTTCCATCTGCACACATCAAACCACCAGGTGCCTTCGTTAAATAACTCGGCCCAGCGTTCGTAGTATAGCGGATTATGCCCCAATACCGGGTCAGGGTCCAACGCATTGTTTGCAGGCGTTTTATCAGTAAGTGATGCATAATCAATTGACGATGGTGTATTTATCGGTAAACCATAAGCCCTGCGTTTAACTTTATTCAGGTATTCAAGCCCGTCTGTATTATCACCCGTACCTATGCATGCTTCTGCGTATAATAAATATACATCGGCTAAGCGCAGCAGGTAATAATCCCATTTATCGGAATTGATGGTGTTTTCATTATAATTAATAGGTGAATATTTTCTCATACTGAACCCATAATGATTTTGTTGATAGGCATAAACATCAGGTTTTGAAACCAATGCCCAGTTTACACCATCAAACTGAACTGAATCTACCCATGGCTCCAGGGTGTTTACAAACAAACGCGGATCGCAGGTTTTGTTTGCTCTTACCTGCAAGGCCTGTGATTTGTAATTAGGGTCCATTATTTGGGCAGGGTTAAGGTATGATGGGTTGCTGCCGGTATATTTCGGGTTAGCCACCAGGTTATAAGATGTGGGCAGGGGGAAACCGAAACGGACAACATTTTGGTCGTGCACAAACTCGTTCGGGTAGCCCAGTGCCTGGGTATTACCTTCGGTACCGTTAAAGCCCGGGCCGCCAAAAGTACGCGGAGCCCATATCAGGCCGTCAATAGTTGATGAGTTGGCGGCGCCGCTATATATACCATATCCGCCTTCTGAATTGATATCAATATATAACTCCAGCAATGATTCGCTGTTGAATTTATTGTCGCCGTTGAATGCATCAT
>Ga0302309_10000691_pt1 | contig 36856 bp, 32 predicted proteins | sample III_Palsa_N1_1_FD_200453 | JGI IMG/M metagenome (GOLD analysis project Ga0302309, IMG submission 200453) | Peat permafrost microbial communities from Stordalen Mire near Abisko, Sweden - III_Palsa_N1_1 | ecosystem: Environmental > Terrestrial > Soil > Palsa > Peat permafrost | place: Sweden...
AATTCAAACAACAATATGATATAAGTTTGCTTTCATCATTTTAATCAATATTTCAAAGAACACTTTATAGTCTCAAGCCTATATTTTAATACAATAGTTGCGCAACGATCACAAATTTAGGGAAAGGTATCGCACTGGGCCTGCGCCTTGTATGATTCTCTATTTACCCCTCCCCATTCACTTCTTCGCAAGCATATATTCTCCCCAAAAATCGGTAGCGGCGGTTAGTTCGCGAGCATTGGGTGGTATCAGTTTGTTGTTAATATCGAGCGAGGTTATGGTCCCCTGGGCATTCCGGACAATGGTAAACCCGGGTATATCGTCCATAATTACGGGGTTAAGCATCACGTTATAAGTGAATTTTACCGGGTCGTTCACCGAAAGGCCTGCGAGTTTTAATGATACCGCCAATTCGCAGGTATACACCAATTTATTATCAAACAATGCCGCTGCTTTAATGCCGTCTTCGTTATAAATGGATACCAGCGTGTCCAATGTCTTTACCCCGGTAACCTTTATCGACTTTATCCTGTCGGTCATTCGTTTATTGTTGGCATACATAAATGAGTCGGCCAGTTTTATAGAAGCTGGCGAGCCCTCAACAATTTTTGGGTTACCCGTTAAATGTAAACCAGGCTTGTTGTTCTTTTCAAATACGGGGTAGCTGATGGCGATTGCGTCATTGTCATTTTTCTTTCCCGATTTGTTTATCGTAAAAGTAACCCGCCCGTTAACAAGTTTATTAATAATTGAAGGATCAGTAGCCTGTATAACTAAATACAGGTTGTTGTCATCGTTAGCTATGGTATAAAATACATCCGTAGCTTTATTGTACGCCTGTAACTTATCGCCCCATTCGGTTGGTTTACCATCAACCTTTACATTTTCAGGTGCGCGCAGGCTGGCTTGCTGTACATTGGGTAGTTTTTGCGCATTGGCCATTATAGAACTAAAAATTATCATTAAGGCTATTATTGGCAAGAGCGAATACCGGGTCATAAGTAGTTAAATTGGTTATGATAAAGATAACTAATTTAATAGGCCACTACAAATGATATTTGCAGGTAAAGTTATTTACCAACCGGCTGAAACTCAAATGGCAGCAGTTTGCCAACGCGGTCATGCCCCATATCGCCGTTCCAGTCTATGCCTTCGCCAAAGTAGCCGTTACTATCAATCAAGATGCCCAGGTAGCCATCTTTCTGTTTGATGTATGAGTCCCCGGCTTTGCGTTTGCGCGGCTGGTACAGTACCGCGACTTCTTTTTTAAAGGTCATATATTTTTGATCATGAAAGATATTATCGTTTTTAATTCCTACAACATCCTCATAAGAAAGCTTTTTTGACTTTTTCTCGTCATAAACATTTAAACGTGGCGAGTTGAAGGTAAGCTCAATTATTTTGTAATCGTTCTGACTTAACTGGTTTGCCCATAAGGCGCGTATAAAGTGCATCCTTGAACCATAGTACGCATCATCCCTTGCCTGTAATATCTTTTTGATCTCTCTTGGTTTCATACCGGCGGTATCCTCGGCAAAGAAATAGTTTCCCCTATAGTTTGTTTCATTTCCCCGGGTGCCGTTTTCGGCATACCTGAAAGTATCTAAAAAGTAAGTGATCTTATAACCGAGGGTTTTATTATAGATCAATAATGGTTTGTCTGAACCTGCCGCCAGTTCGCTTGTCTTTTTATTATAGTGAAGCCAGATATCATCGGGGTTACGGATGGTGCAATCCGGTATATCAAGGCCAATAAATTCCCTTAAAAATATCTTCATTTTCTTTTCACGGCTCATCTCGTCAACCTTGATGGTTATCTCGCTTAACCTGATGACTTTATATTTGAGCGCTACGACCAAATCTTTATCCCCATAGTTATTGATGGTTTGCGTTTCGTAGCCAACACAGCTCACTTCCAGCGGGATGCCGGTTAGCGTAGCGGTAAATGAAAAATTACCCAGCGTATCTGTTGAAGCGCCCACATAGGTGCCGTTTAAATATACGGTAGCGCCGCCAATGGGCTTGCGGGTTTGGGCATCAATAACCCGGCCTTTAATTACTTGTGGGGTTGCAGGGTTTTGGGCCGATGCACAGTAAGTAAATAGCAGTAATAATATGGCGCAGGTCAGTTTTTTCATGATATTAAAGTTATCATTTTTTTATTAAGGTATAATCACCCCATAAATCTGTTGTAGTTAGTAAATCTTCATTTGTATATATAAAAGGTGCGCCAGATGGTTTTTGACCAGGAAGAGGCTCAGCCCGTATCGACATCCCGAAATGGATACCTATTTTTGTTGCCGCATCAAGCCTGATGCTATAGCTGAATTTGGGATTGTTTTCGACAGAAATTCCGAGGTGTTTTAACGGTATGGCCAATTCATAGGTATAAGCTCCTTTTTGATTGATCGTAGCGGCTACACGGATCCCTTTTTCATTATATACAGATAATAGGGTGTCCGGTATTTCACCGATGCCTTTAACTTTAATTTCAGTTGCATTTTTGGCAAACAGTTTATTAGCAATAGCTTTCATGGAATCTGTCGCTGGGGGAAATCCGCTATAATATTTATCGATTTGTATACCTTGCCGAACGCCTATATTTATATTAGGCTTTACATTTAAACCTGCGTTTATTACAATTCGCGGACGAATGTTGCTATCTAAAAGCGGGTAAGTGAAAACCATATTGTTTTTATTGTCGCGGCTCTTTTTTCCGGTCGGATTCACGGTAAAGGCAATGTCCGACTCAATTATTTTAAAAATAGTGCGGGGATCGGTTACCTTAACTATCAAATACAAGTTATCATCATCGTTTGATAAGGTATAAAAAACATCAGTTGCGGTATTAAAAGCCTTAAAAGTGTTATTCCATTCGGCTGACGACCCGTCAATTTTTATATCACCAGGCGCACGGACACTGACCTGCTGTATATTCGGAAGCTTTCTCCCCTTTGCCGCTATTGCAACTTCTGAAAGCGAAATATCCGTTAAAGATGAATTGCTGTCGGTTACCGGTAGGATGGCCTTTTTTTGATCAGCGGTATTTTGCGCATGAGTAAAAGCGGGGGCTATCAGTAATAAAAAGGCGGAAAATAGTTTTATTTTGCTCATGATGATAGGTTTTATTGGCTTTGTAATACTAATGTATCGTAAACTAACGAATTTGTCGTATAAAAAGTAGATTTTATTATAATTGTTACATAAAAGGTGAAAAGCCAGTTCTAAATAATCGCCAGATAGCCCCCTCTAAATCTCCCCCGGTAGGGGAGACTTGCCCTACGCATGGGCCACATCTGTAGCTAAATTAAAAGGGCTTCCAACTCATCATTATGATGAGAAAGCCCACAATTTAAGAAAATCAAAAGTCTCCCCTACCGGGGGGGATTTAGAGTGGGCTATCACTTCCTTGCCAAAGTATATTTTCCTGAAAAATCGGTAGGGAAATCATAAGTTAAACTTTCGGGTGTATTGGTCAAAATCACCCGCATTCCGGTTCCGGCATCTCTTATCGTTGCGCCGCCATCGGGAGTAAGGCTGATGCTTACATTATCCGCGTATGCTGTCCCGTTTAGTTTAACGTTATAACTGATAAGGGGTAGATCGTTTGCGGCAATTTCCATGTATTTTAAGGGTATGGCTAATTCATAAGTTAAAGCCAGCTTATGGTCAAATTGCGCTGCCGCTTTAATCCCGATCTCATTATATATAGATGTGACCGTATCATCGCCGATCTTTGTGCCGGTAATCTTAATTTCTATTCCTTTATTGTACAACTCCTTATTCAATACCGCCATTAACGAGTCGGGGTTTTTAAAACTAACAGCAACATTGCCGGGCTGCTTTTTTAAAGGGAAATTACCAATTATAGTTCCCCTTTCATTAGGCCTTATTTGCGGATAGGTGATGAATAGTTGTTGTTTGGTATTTTTTTCAGAAGAATAATCTGCAGTAAAAGTGATACCATGTGCAATGATTTTGCGGATAATTACCGGCGTTGCTGCCTGTATAACTACGTACAGGTTTTTATCATCATTGGCCACCGTGTATGAAACCCCGGTAGCTTTATTGAAGGCCTGTAATTTATTATCCCATTCAGTTGCCTTGCCGTCAATTTTTACATTAGCAGGTGCCCATAAACTTACTTCCTGTTTACCGGGAAGTTTTTGGGCATTGACGGTAAAGGGAATTGTCAGTAATAAAAAGGCAGACAGCAACTTTAGTTTTTTCATGACAAGAAGGCTTTAATTGGTTTATTAATTGAAAGTTACCACTAAATACCAAATAAAAGTATACGTAATGAAAAAGATACCGAATAGTATAGTTACAGGCCAAACCTTTCGGCAACCCAGCTATAAAAAGCAGGAAAAGCATTACGCCACTGCGTTTCATTATGGATAGCGCCGGCATTAATTTTAATTGGGGGCACCTGCTTCAACGAAAAACCTTTTGCATGTAAAAGAGAATCCATTTTGTTAACATACCCAACTTCATTTCCCTCACTATCACCGCAGGTTAAATAATAACCCGACTTTTTATTTGGTGCAGCTATTTCCGTATCAGTATAAATTTGAGGGCCTATCCACAAGGCCGGAGAAAATATACCCGCGCTGCCAAATACGCCAGGGTATTTTATGGCAGCATACATAGCCAATAGGCTACCCATTGAACTGCCCGCTATGGCCGTATAGCGCGCGTCCTTTTTAGTACGGTAATGGGTATCAATATATGGCTTCAGCGTTTCTACCAAAAACCAGATATAAGCATTGCCATCGCCGTTGCCATAGGTAGAATTATAAGGATCATATTCCGTTATCCTGTCTTTACCGGCATGGTCAATGCCTACTATAATGCATTGTTTATTGGCAGGCAATGCATTTAATATACTATCCACACCCCAGGTGTTTTTTATTTCGGCATCGGTTTTAAACAGGTTTTGTCCGTCGGTCATATAAATAACCGGGTAGCTTTTGTTTGATGAGCTATAACCTTCAGGCAAGTAAACCCGGATAGTACGCTGCCTGTTTAATTGCGGCATATCGAACTTTTTGAGGTTGATGATCTGCGCAGTATCTGCGTTGGTTTGCGCTAATGCAGAAATGGCAGTTATAAATATTAACAAAGCAAGCAGGGATGTTGCCTTTAGGATCATTTGGGTCATTATCAAAGATAATTAAAAGATAACTCCATCAATATCTATGATAAATAAATCCATTTTAAGTTAAATAACATTAGGGTTCATTCATCTATACAAAACCGCCATTCACCGATACATTGTTGCCAGGCAAATAGACTTTTTACAACTTTAAACCATATGCCGCAGGTTAAAGATGAAGAACTGATTTGTGCAGGTGTACTATTTTCATAGGTGAAAGCGCCCGGGTAATACGGGGCGCTTTTTTATGAAACCACTTTATTCAACTATATTTAGCTGCCGTCAACAGAAAGAATTAATAATGCTGCGCTCAAAAGCCACTAACTTTTTTATACATTCAGCCGGGTGGCTGGTTTTCCTGGGGTTCCCGCTGTTGTTTATGAACCGCACGCAGGATAGCAGCAGCAGTACTTACTTTATTATCCTGTCGCCCTGGTACTGGCTGTTTTGCGCCACCTATATCGTGCTGTTTTATTTAAATGCGTGGTACCTGGTACCGCAGTTTGTTTTTAAAAAGAAATATATAGGTTATGGCATCATCGTATTGATATTGCTGGTATGCGTCTATTTTTTGCGTCCCTTTGATAATTTATTAAACCATAACCTGCGGCAAAGTCCAAAATCCAAAGCAATGGTTGGCACATTGGCCCAGGATAGTTTAACGCCTTATAGTAAAAGCCTGCCGTTTGGCCCGCTACCGCACCAGGATATGCGGATGCAGGACCCCGGACTAAAACCGGCAAACGGCCTTCAATCGCTAAATATTGATATGGTTGGCCTATTCATTTTTATCATGATCATGGGCTTAAGCATAGCCGTAAGCACGGTAGAAAAATGGCAGTTCACCGAACAAAAAATGATAAAAGCCGAAGCTGAAAAAGCCCATGCCGAGTTGTCCTTTTTGAAAGCGCAGATCAACCCCCATTTTTTGTTTAATACGCTGAATAATATCTACGCGCTATCGGTAACTGATAGTAAAAATACTTCGGCCAGCATCATGAAGCTATCAAACATTATGCGGTATGTAACCGATGAGGTAGCAGAAGATTTTGTTTCATTGCAAAATGAATGGGGCTGCATAAATGACTATATTGATCTGCAAAGGTTGCGCCTGGGCAAAAAAACAAAGCTCAGTTTTGAATTATCAGGTATCATAACCCGCCAGCGGATAGCGCCACTTGTGTTAATGACCTTTATTGAAAACGTATTTAAATACGGTATCAGCAAACATGCAGAAACGGAGATCACTATAAAATTGACAGTTGATGAAAATAGGCTGGTATTTTTTAGCCAAAATACGATTGTTGAAAGTGCATCGGCGGCCAAACGGACAGGCATAGGGATATCAAACACCCGCCAGCGTTTAAACCATATTTATCCCGGCAAACACCGGCTTGATATTGTTAAGGAAAATAATTTGTTCACTGTAAATTTAGAAATCGATTGTTAAGTACATAACCAAAGGTGTTTGAAACAAGTTAGTTCCCCTCTTGAGAGGGGGCGCGGTGACAGTGCGGTTGCAGGGGTATGTTATTGAATATACATAAACACGCCCCTGCACCCCTCTCAAGAAGAGGAACCGCACAAGCCCTTGCTTTTTTCAGATACGCCAAATTTAAAACCCTATCATTATGCAGTTAAAATGTGTCGCTATTGATGATGAGCCGCTGGCGCTTGAAATCATAAAAAAGTATATTTCAGAATTTCCGTTTTTGCAGTTGCTCCACACTTTTGAAGATGCCATTTCGGGGGCGGAATTTTTAAAAATGAATAAAGCCGACTTGCTTTTTATTGACATCAACATGCCCGATATAACCGGCATTGACCTGGTGCGTGCATTGGCTAACAAGCCAATGGTTATATTCACCACAGCTTATAAAAACTATGCCTTTGAGGGCTTTGAACTACAGGCAATTGATTATTTATTGAAGCCCATTGACCATAAACGCTTTGCCGCCGCGGTTAATAAAGCGGTTGAATATGCCGACTATAAAAACCAGGAGAAAAGCAGCGGCGATGAGTGCATTTATGTACACTCCGAATACCGCGCCATAAAAATCAACCTGGCCGATATTGAATATATTGAAAGCATGCAGGATTATATCAAAATATATTTGGCAAACACACCCAAACCCATCCTTACCTTAATGACCTTAAAAAGTGTATTGGAAAAGCTGCCCGAAAAACAGTTTGCGCGCATACACAGAAGCTTTGCCGTTGCTATTAACAAAGTACGGTCAATTCATAATCGCAAGGTACAGTTGCCATCTATTGAACTACCTGTTGGTAACAGCTTTGTTGATGTGGTTAAGGGTTGGTCGGCGTAGCCCCCTCTAAATCTCCCCCGGTAGGGGAAACTTTGGCTTCTTCTTAATTAAAGAGCTTTATCGTCAAAAACGAAAATCAAAAAGTCTCCCCTACCGGGGAGATTTAGAGGGGGCTGAAACGTTCGTTCATCGACACATTCCTGTCATTCAGCGATACATTACCGGTAATTAAACTAATAACCGGAATTTTAGTCTATAACAATTATTAAAACAATTGGTTATGGAATTATTAGGGAAACAGAAAAGGATATTAGTATTAGATAAGGACAATCGTATACTATCAGTAGTGGATGAGATCATGAACTATGGCGATTGGGAAGTGCGTACCACGTACGATCCGCATGCCGTTTTTGATATCGCTAAAAACTACCGGCCCGATCTTATTATCCTTGATTATTTATTGCTGGATAACGACTGCGCGTTGATATGCCAGGATTTTAAGGATGATGCCGAATTTAAATCCGTACCAATTATTATAGTAACCGCTTATAAAACCAAAAAAGCCAATGCCGATTCGTATAACTGCGACGCGCTTTTCATTAAACCATTAGATATGGAAGTGCTTGCGTCAAGGATTGAATATTTAATGGCATCATGATTAAACCTTATAATATTTTTTCCGTTTAACAAATAGTACGGGTAATAATTTATTAATTAAGAATAGAATTACAAGTATATTACCAGCATTACCGCTGAAAACGCATCAAATGAAAAAAATATTACTTACCCTGGCAGGGTTGTTTTTTTTTGTGGTGGGGATAGTGTGGATCTGTTTTAAAAGAAATTAACAGGTCTGGTTTTAATAATTGTTATAGTATATTTAGCATCCTTGTATTAAAGGATATGCTGATACCATACCAATTATTAAAATGAGAATTAAAAAAAACATTGCAACAAGCGAAAATGGGTTCATTTTTAACCCGGCCACCGGCGATTCATTTTCGGCAAATCATTTAGCCTCGTCTATATTGCTATCCATGAAAAATGGAGAGGATGCAGGCCTGATCAAACAAAACATTCTTGAAAAATACGATGTCGCCCCCGAGCAATTGGAGCGCGATTGGGAAGATTGGCTGATGCAGCTAAAGGAAGCTAATTTAGTGGAGGTTTAACCTATATGATAAAACTTTTATGATCATAGGCATAACCGGCCTTAACGCCAACGATAATCCCGGCCCCGGTATAGCGGTGATCCGCTCATTAAGAGAAGCTTTTAGCAGCGATTTAAAAATAATCGGACTGAGCTATGAATCGCTTGAACCGGGTATTTATATGCAGGGCCTGGCTGACAAAACCTATCAAATCCCTTATCCAACTGCCGGTACGGCCGCCCTTTCAGAACGTTTGGAACATATCCATCAAATAGAAAAGCTGGATATGATCATCCCCAATTTTGATTCGGAACTATATAACTTTATTAAAATAACGCCGTGGCTAAACTCCATCGGCATCAAAACATTTTTGCCTTCGCACGAACAACTGGCATCCCGCGACAAAATAAACCTGTTTGAGTTTGGTAAAAAACACGGCTTTATGGTGCCTGCTGATCGGCAGCTAAACAGCCTTAACGACCTGCAAAAAGCCGGTGAGGAATTAGGTTACCCATTGGTAGTAAAAGGTAAATATTACGAGGCGTATGTAAATTACACGCCCGACCTGGCCCAAAAATCATTTCACCAGTTAAGCGCCAAATGGGGCCTGCCGGTTATAGCCCAGCAATTTATAAAAGGTACCGAAATTAATATTGCCGGCCTGGGCGATGGTAAAGGCAACGCCATAAGCGTGATACCTATGCGCAAGCTATACATTACCGATAAAGGAAAAGCCTGGGCAGGAATAACTATTGAAGATAATGAGTTGATTGAACTTGCCAAAAATTTTATTGCCGTTACAAAATGGAGGGGCGGCTTTGAACTGGAAATAATGCGTGATGCCGATGGCGACCTGTATATTATGGAAATAAACCCCCGGTTCCCGGCGTGGATATATTTAGCCGCGGGAGCGGGACAAAACCAGCCGGCTGCGTTGGTAAAAATGGCAATGGGCGAAGAAATTGTTCCGTTTACAGAATATGCTGTGGGGAAAATGTTTATCCGTTACTCGTGGGACCATTTGGTTGATATTGCCGATTTTCAGCAATTTTCGGCTTTTGGCGAATTGAATATAACAAAATCCTAATTAATTATAATATCGTGCAAAAATTAAAATACGAGCGGCCATACATCAAAAAGCTAAATGCCGGTCTGATGAACAAATTTGGCACACGTACCGAAACACAGGCCGTAACAACTATCGACGGCGTATCCGTAAAAGGATTGATAGAGCAGTATGGCTCGCCGTTATTTGTGTTATCCGAAAAACAGGTACGCCGTAATACACGATCGGCGATGAGGGCGTTTAAAACACGGTACCCAGCCGTCCAGTTTGCATGGAGCTACAAAACCAACTACTTAAACGCAGTATGCAATATATTTCACCAGGAAGGTAGCTGGGCTGAAGTAGTATCAGGCCTGGAATACCGCAAGGCGCTGGGTAATGGTGTAGCCGGAACAAAGATCATCTTTAACGGCCCCGGTAAGCAACGCAAGGACCTGCTGCTGGCGATTGAAAATGACTCGCTTATCCACATCGATCATTTTGACGAACTGTACACCATTTTAGAAATATGCGATACTTTACATAAAAAGCCGCGTGTAGCTATCAGGGTGAATATGGATGTGGGTGTTTACCCGTTATGGGACCGCTTTGGTTTTAATTATGAGAATGAGGAAGCCTGGAATGCGATTTCAAAAATAGTTGCATCAGGAAAAATGCAGTTGGTTGGTTTGCATTGCCATATCGGCACATTTATGCTTTCGGTTAATGCATACAGCATAGCTGCTAAAAAAATGTGTACGCTGGCTATGCGCTGCAAAAACCAGTTGAATACTGTTATACAATATTTGGATATGGGCGGCGGCTTCCCATCAACCAATAATTTAAAGGGCGCTTATTTGCCGGGGGTGGATACCGTGCCCTCTGTTGATGACTTTGCAGAGGCAATTACCACAACCATATTAGAGTTTGGCTTTAAACAGGAAGAACTGCCCATGCTGATATTAGAAAGCGGCAGGGTGCTAATTGATGATGCCGGATATTTATTAGGCAGCGTAATAGCCAACAAGCGTTTAAGCGATGGCCGCCGTGCTACCATTCTGGATTTTGGCGTAAACACGCTGTTTACCTCGTTTTGGTATGACCATCAGATAAGCCCGGCGCAGGAGGCTACACAGCATACCGAAAATATGGTTTTATACGGTCCATTGTGTATGAATATTGATGTAGTGAGAGAAAGCATTAACCTTCCCCTGCTCAATCCCGGCGACCATGTAGTAGTGCATAAGGTGGGCGCGTATAATATGACCCAATGGATGCAGTTCATCATGGCACGCCCCGGTATTGTATTGATAGACGAAAACGGGCAACCGCATAGCATCCGCCTGCCGGAAACGCTGGAATATATGGAAACGCCCGAATTAGTCCCCGATCATTTAAAAATGGATAAAGCATAGTGAAAAAAGCGATATTTTTTATCATACAATCGGTAGTAAACAGCTACGCAATTTTGTTTTTCTCACAAAACAAAGTACTGGGCTTGTTGCTGCTGGTAGTTTCATTCTTTAACCCGGCCGCCGGGACAGCGGGTTTGCTGAGTGTGCTGTTTGCTGTCGGCCTGGTTAGTTTAATGGGCTACCAGCGCGAAAATATCCGTATGGGCTTCTATAGTTTTAACGCTTTGTTGCTGGGCATTGGTTTTGGTACGTTTTATGTATTTAGTGCTTCATTTTTTATTTGGTTGCTGCTGGCCTGTATAATTACCGTTATGCTGAGCGTCATTTTAGCCTCGTGGCTGGGCAAGTTTGGCTTCCCGCTTTTATCTGTTCCGTTTGTTATTACATTTTGGTTGCTGCTGCTGGCGGCAAACAGTATTTATCACATGGGGCTTGAACAACGAAACAGCGCCATCCTTAACGAAATGTTTACAGCGGGCGAAGGCAGCTCTTATCATTTGCCTGGCCTGTTAAATTTTATAGTACTTCCTGAGTATTTCGGATTGTTTTTCAGGGCGTTAAGCGCTATTTTATTTCAAAATAATGTAATTACGGGCATATTAATAAGCATTGGATTATTGATCCATTCGCGCATCAATTTTAGCCTGCTGGTACTGGCTTTTATAGCCGCCTGCCTGTTCAATTCATTTACCGGGACTTACGCCGGGGGTATCAGCTATTATCATTTAGGCAGTAATATCATGATGGCCGCAGGCGCTATCGGCAGCTTCTTTTTGATACCGTCTGCCCGGTCGTATTTGTGGGCCCTAATTACTATTCCTGTTACTTTCCTGCTCATTAATGGTTTGACCCGGCTGTTTGGCGTGTATGACCTGCCTGTATTTTCGTTGCCCTTTTGTATAACTACCCTGTTGTTTCTTGGCTTTTTCAAACTACGTATTAATGCAGGCAAATTACAGCTTACGCCTTTGCAGCATTATTCGCCCGAAAGAAACCTGTATCAATACCTAAATGGCAAAGAACGCCTCGATGATTTGAATTATATCAGTTTAAACCTGCCGTTTATGGGTTTATGGTCGGTTTCGCAGGGTTATGATGGCAGCATTACCCATAAAGCCGACTGGGGAAAGGCGCTTGACTTTGTGATCAAAGATGAAGATGGTCAAACTTATAAGTATCCCGGTACTCGGCCTGAACATTTTTATTGTTTTAATAAACCCGTACTGGCCTGCGCGGATGGTACAATTGAAGAAGTGGTAGCACATATTGAAGATAATGAAATTGGCGATGTAAATACAGTCGACAATTGGGGAAACAGCATTGTAATTAAACATGTAACCGGGTTGTACAGCAAAGTCTCTCATCTTAAAAAAGATTCGGTAAAGGTTAAGACCGGCGATTTTGTAAAACAAGGCGACCTGCTGGCAATGTGCGGTAATTCAGGCCGCTCGCCCGAGCCACATATGCATTTCCAGGTACAGGCTACGCCTTATATCGGGTCGAAAACATTGGCATACCCGTTTGCCTATTATTTAGACCAATCGGATGAAAAAAACAAATTGCGCAGCTTTTCCATCCCAACGGAGGGCATTGAATTAAGCCCGGTAGCAATTAATTCATCCATAAAGCAAGCCTTTAAATTACAGCCGGGTTATACGGCCATTATATCAGCTAATAATGGCAAGAATGAGCATTTTGAGGTGTTTACCGATGCTTTAAATCAATCCTATATCTACAGCGAAACAATGGGGGCAACCGCTTACTTTATCAATAACGGCACTTCGTTTTATTTCACCAGCTTTTATGGCGATCAAAGCTCGTTACTTTACTGCTTCTACCTCACTGCATATAAAGTGATTTTTACCTCGGACGCGGCAATAACCATTAATGATGTTTACCCCGTGCAGTTAACTGCAGATAAAGCCTCTTTATGGCTGCATGACCTGCTGGCACCCTTTTACCAGTTTATAAAATTGAAATACAGTAATAGCTGTATAGTTAACGGTCAAAATATCACGATCAGCGCGAAGCAATATAAAAACGACAGGCAAATTATGGAAGCCGCAATACATTTAGAGGGCAGCAGCATTAAGTCATTTACTGTAGATACCAATAATACTAAAATTGAAGTACAATGGGTAGCAGAAAATATTTATTGATACTGGCTTTAGTTGTCGCCTCTTGTAGCGTCAAAGCTCAAATTATGCCTTTGCTTCCGCCGCGTGTGGACAGCGCTGCTTACGCTAATTTTGTGGCCGGTAATTACAGCCTGGCTTTAAGCCAGTATAATGACCTGCTGGCCAATGATTCTTATAATACAACGGCGCAGTATTATGCCTATTTATGTAGCAAGTATTTGAACCATGAATTATTGGCCTCGTACCATGCAGCGCGTTTAGATACCGGTCAGCAAAATTATGAGCATATAAACAATTTTGCCTTAATAGATGCCGGGTTTGAAACAAGCGTAAAGGTACCCAATGACCTTTACCGGGGTACTGCATCTTATACACGCGTTTCGTTAACCAACCGCTTGTCATGGCGGCTGCAATTAGAGCAATCTGTTGCTTTTTTCGGTCAGCAAATTGATAAGCGGCCCAATACTACCTATAAAGTCGCTTTTAACCCCGATCAGCAATTAGAATATTATACTAAGCTGAGCTATTCGGCAACAGCAAATTTAGCCCTGTTTGGTGCTTATCATTATCTATACACCAATTATCAAAGCACAAACTATAACAGCAATGTTGGTGTAACCGGCATAAAGTATACAGGTACTTATTTTGATATTTGGGGCGATTTTGACTGGAGCTTTATGATAGATCATCATTTAATACAGTACAACGCGGGGCTGATGTTTTACCCATTAGGAAATTTGAATTTTTATACCATAAGCCGGGTATCTAACCTAAATCAAAATGCCGCGAGCCAGGTAATTTTTAGCCAGGCTGTGGGCTTTAAGGCCTTTAAAAATGTTTGGCTGGAAACCTCTGGAACATTTGGTAATTTGGATAACTATATTGATGCCGACGGATTGTATATTTACAACACTATTGACGCGTCGAAACTTAAATTAGGGCAAACTATTTTTTACCAGGCGGGTAAACACGCGCAGTTACAATTGAATTATACTTTTGAAAAAAAACAGGATGATCTTCATAGCTTAACTTATGATCAGCATTCTGTTACAGCAGGAATATTATGGAAATTTTAAAACGTTTATTGCTTGTTTCATTATTGGTTTTAGGCGGTGTCAAACTAAACGCCCAAACAAATGCCGTACTGCAAAAGGCATTTCATAACAGCTATACCGATGAAACCAACAAAAATTATGTTGCAGCTATAAATGATATAACCCCTTACTATGCCGAAGTTAATTATGAAATTAATGTAAGGCTGGGCTGGCTCAATTATCTCAATAAAAACTATAACGCTTCGCAAACCTACTATCTAAAAGCTATCAACCTAAAACCCGGCTCAATAGAAGCCAAGTTTGGATATGTTAAACCGTTATCGTTTTTGCAAAGCTGGGATAAGGTATTGGAGCAGTATAATGACATTATTAAAATAGACCCGCAAAACACACAGGCTAACTATTGGGCAGGCGTTATTTACTATAACCGCAAACAATATGACGCGGCCATAAAGTGTTTTAAAATAGTTGTTACACTTTACCCGTTTGATTATGACGGCAACCATATGCTGGCGTGGTCAAACCTGATGGCCGGTAAAAAAGCCGAAGCTATAGCTTACTTTGAAAAAGCCCTTATTATCAAACCGGATGACGCTTCGAGTTTGGATGGGTTGAGTAGGGCGAAATAGTTTAAAGTAAGATTACGAGGCTTTTTTAGAATATTTTTGTTATTTTTGTTATCAAGTCATTATAGTTTAAAAATATGATTATCACTGTAAAAAAGGATACAAAAGCCGAAGACATAAACGAAGCTTTAAAAAAGCTTGCCAAACCTGCAAAGAAAGGCCTAAGCAGCTTTCACGGTAAACTGAAAAGTACTTTTGGTGATGGTATGGCTTATCAAAAAGCGGTAAGGAATGAATGGGATTAAATATCTTGCCGATACCAATTGTTTTATTTATTTGCTTGACGAAAATCCGATAATACTCCCTTTTGTAAATGATGGTTGGGCGTTTTCCTATATTACAGAAATGGAATTGCTTAGTAAAAAAAGGGATAACAACAAATGAGGACCTGCTGACCAGGGAAATGCTAAGTTCATGTTATAAAGTAAACCACTCACAATCAATCACTGAATTGGTTATCAATTTAAGGCGAAATAATAATATAAAACTTCCTGATGCCATTGTTGCTGCCTCGGCGCAATTATTACAATTGCCGTTAATCACTGCCGATAAAGGATTTGCCCGGCTTATTGATATAGACTGCATTATATTGGAGTTTTGATAAAAACCATCCAATTACATCCTTCCTCGCCCTTGTCTTTGCTTCACGCCAACTAAAATACAATTTCCACCGTTTATCGGTAGATAAATCCTCTTTATCGACACACATTCAATATCTTTTCACTGTCGTCCTACATTTAATTCATAATTCAAATACAGGAAAATTATAAATTAAATTACTTACGATATGAAAACTAAAAGCTATTACCCGATCATTATCCCCGCTTTAATTGCAAGTGTGTTTGCCGCTTGCCAAAAAGGTGTTATTTCTAAAACAAACGGCATAACCACCACAACAACTACCCCATCCGCTACCGTCAGCGCATCAACGGTTTTATCTACCGGCTCTATCGCCATTGGGACAACCTTATCGTTGGCCTCAACAACTCCGTTTGCCGCTGTAGATAGTATTTATCTAAAAAACTGTTTTCCACCTAAAGGTAAAAAAGATTCGGTTGCATTTAGCGCCTTGCCTGCCGCGATAGGCACTTATTTAACTGCAAACTACTCAGGCTATACATTTACAAAAGCCTTTTCAATTACTGATAGTACCAAAACTGTTATCAATTATATTGTTGTTATTAAATACAATGGTAATTTGATCGGTTTGAAATTTACTACAGCAGGTGTATTTGTTAGCGTGCAGGAACAATGTGCAGGCGCCGACCTGGGCGGCGCCCCCGGCTTTCACCCCGGCGGCCCGTTTGATAACCGTAGCGGAAATCCTGATACCGTAGCCTTATCGGCCATACCTGCGGTTGTCCAAACTTACTTTACCACTACTTATGCAACAGATACACTTTTACATGCCGCTATTGCCCCGGATGGAAGTTATATACTGATCAGCAAAAATAAAACACTTTTTGCCACAGATATTACAGCGACCGGCACGTTTATCAGCCGGATGCAAATTCCTGGGCCGCCTGCCGTTCATACCTCGGTGTTGCAGGCTAATTTACCATCAGCAATAACCACATATTTAACAGCCACCTATCCCGGCTACGTGTTTGACAAAGCATTTTCGGCAAGCAATAAAAGCGGCATCATAGGTTACGAAGTGTTTATCACGTCGAACAATACCAAATACGCGGTAACCTTTGACGCTACCGGTACCTTTGTTAAAGCAATCGCAGTGCATTAATAAAAAATATCTTTTCCATAATTTAAGTTTGAACCCGGCCCGATTAATAATTGGCCGGGTTTTTTTGATGGATAATTTTTATAACTTTAATCAATTATGAAAAAGACCAGTTTAATAGTTGCTTTTATTTTATGGGTTAGCGCCGTGTTTGCGCAAGGTATAGTTGGTGATTGGTCGGGCGCATTAATGGTTAACGGTGCCAAAATTCGGATAATATTCCACATTGTAAAAAATGATGATGGTTACAAATCTACAATGGACAGCCCCGACCAGCACGCGAATGGATTACCCGTTGGTGCAACAACATTTGCTGATAATAAATTAACCATCAAAGCATCTCAATATGGCATAAACTATACAGGTACTTATCTGCCCGATAGCAATAAAATAAATGGCTCTTTTCCGCAGGGCGGTAAAATTGTTCCGCTTAATTTCACCTGGTCCAAATCAACAATTGTAGCAAGGCCGCAGGACCCAAAAGATTTCCCATACAAACGCGAAGAAGTTGCTTTTGACAATCCAAAAGGCGGCGACCGTTTAGCAGGTACCCTTACTATGCCAACAGATGGCAAGGCTTCTAAAATTGTAGTTTTAATTACCGGGTCGGGTGCGCAAAACCGGGACGAAGAATTAATGAATCATCGCCCTTTTTTAGTATGGAGCGACTGGCTTACCCGTCACGGTATAGCTGTTTTGCGTTATGACGACCGGGGTACAGCGCAATCTACGGGCAATTTTGCAACGGCGACATCTGCTGATTTTGCAGATGATGCCGAAGCGGCAGTAAGTTATATCCAGTCGAGGCCTGATCTGAAAAACCTTTCTATAGGCCTGATGGGACATAGCGAAGGTGGTTTGATAGCGCCAATGGTAGCCAGCCGTAATAAAGCAGTTAAGTTTATTGTGCTGCTTGCAGGGCCGGGTGTGCCGACCTTGCAATTAATGGTAAAACAGGCCGAAGACCAGATGCGTTTGGCGGGCATGAGTGGAGAGGCAATGAAAATTTCTTTAGATATAGATACCAAACTTTTTGATTGCGTGAAAGCCAATCCAGCGCTATCACCTGCTGAGTTAAAAAGCAAACTGGATACCATAACACTAAAGACCCTGGGCAGCTATTCAACCGCGCAACGTGGTGGTAAAAGTATGGATGATCTGATGAAAGCTAATATAACATTGCTTAATCCCTGGTACCGGTATTTTATCGCTTTTAATCCTGCTGATTATTTAACCAAAGTAAAATGCCCGGTATTGGCGCTGGATGGCACCCTGGACATGCAGGTAAACGCCGAAGCTAACCTTGCAGGCATTAAAACCAGCCTCGAAAAAGCAGGTAACAAAAATTTTGAGGTAGTTGCATTACCCGGTTTAAATCACCTGTTTCAAAAAGCTACTACAGGTGCAGTAGCAGAGTATGAGCAAATCCCTGAAACGGTTGACCCGATTGCTTTGGAAAATGTTTCGGTATGGATAAATAAGTTGTAGGGAAAGATTAAAGATTGGTTGTTGAAGATTAGTTATTGAAGATTGTGCCTCCAATTCACTAATCTTCAACAACCAATCTTTAACCTCTAAACCACAATATTCTCTAAATACTTATACCCGCTGCCGGTATTAATAAGTAATACTTTCTCGCACGGTTTTACCCAGTTAGCAGCTTTTAGTTTTTTATAAGCCTGCCATAATGATGCGCCTTCGGGGGCTATCAGCATGCCTTCTTTTCGTGCAATTTCTTTTATGGCGATGCTCATTTCTTCATCGCTTATGGTGAGGGCATTACCCTTGCTTTCGCGCAGTACACGTAATATTACTTTATCGGCATATGGCTTGGGTACGCGCAGACCGTTGGCAATAGTAAACCCGCCGTCGGCAAATTCAGATACGTATTTACCCTCATGAAACGCCTTAACAATACCATTACAGCTTTCTGATTGTACTGCTACCATACGCGGACGTTTGCTGCCAATCCATCCCAATTGCTCCAGTTCGTCAAATGCCTTCCATATACCTATCAGGCCGGTACCGCCGCCGGTTGGATAAAATATTACATCGGGCAATTGCCAGTTAAACTGTTCGGCAATTTCATAACCCATTGTTTTTTTGCCTTCCAGGCGATAAGGCTCTTTAAGCGTTGATATTTGGAACCAGTTGTTTATTATTGATTGTTCGTTTACCAGTTTACCGCAATCACTTATATTGCCATCCACCTCCACTAATTCAGCGCCATATAAGCGGCATTCGTCCTTAAAAACCTGAGGGGTAAGCTTAGGCATATAAACAACAGCCTTTATGCCTGCGCGGGCAGCATAAGCGGCAAGCGCGCCACCAGCATTGCCTGCTGTTGGTGTTGCAATAGCTTCAATGCCCAGTTCTTTGGCTTTTGATACTGCTGCGCCTATCCCACGTGCCTTGAATGACCCTGTCGGATTGCCTGATTCATCCTTCCAAAAAACTTCATTATCTCCAATAAAGTTTCTCAGGTTTTCAACCGGGAAAACCGGCGTAAAGCCTTCGCCGAGTGTCACTATATTTTTCTCTTCAATAACAGGCAAAAACTCCTTATAGCGCCACATGGTGGCAGGCCGGCCCTGTAAAACAGCTTTGTTAATGCCCGTACTTAAATTATATTGGGCAAACAAAGTCGACTTACAGTTTTCATTAATACATACCGTATTAACAAAAGCCGCATTATGTAATGTGCCACATTCGGGGCACTTTAAATTGACAAGTAAAGAACCTGTTCCCAACCCTATTTGATCAGCAACCATTATTAATTATTAATTTGTTTCAAAAATATCACCTTTATTCCATGTTGGGCGGTTCGGGTCCTGGGCTACCAGGTAGCCTATCAAAAAGTTAAGTTCCGCATAAGTTTTTCCCGCCCTGAAATCAAAAATACCGTTAATATCATCCTGTGGCTTATGGTAATATTTAGCCCGCCATACCGCTACAAAATCATTCAAATTATTTTTACCGTCGGCGGTTTTCGCGCCATATTTTATGTGCAACGCCGGGATGCCATTCACCACAAAACTGTACTGGTCGCTTCGTGTAAAACGTGCCTGTGCCGGTTCGGGGTCATCTTCAACACCTAATCCTAAATAACCTGCTGCCTCTGCAACCTGTGTCGCCAGCGACGAATGCTCAGCTCCCAAAGCCGTCACCGACAATAATGGCGCTATAATAGTAGGCATATCGGTATTTACATCAGCTACCATACTGCCCGCTGGTACGGTTGGGTGTTTGGCAAAATAACTCGATCCCATATCGCCTAACTCCTCACCTGTCATCAAAATAAAAATGATTGAGCGTTTGGGTTTAACTTTAATGTTTTTATAGATATTGGCTATTGCAAGTACACTTGCCGTGCCTACTGCATTGTCGTGCGCGCCATTGTATATCGAATCGCCCTGTACCGGCCTGCCTACGCCTAAGTGGTCTAAGTGGGCACTGTGTACAACATATTCTTTTTTCAATTTAGGGTCGGTACCTTCAACCATTCCAACAACGTTATAGCTGATCATATCCTGGTAGGTTGAAGTGTACGATACGTTAACCGTAATATTCAGATCGAATGAATTTGGGGTGCCTGCTTTTAATTGCGACAATATGGTTTTGATGTTTTTACCAACTTTTTGAGCCAATGTGTTAAAAAGTTGTGCCCCGAGCGTTCCGTTAACGTCAATATTACCATACTGAACGCTGGATACCACGGTTTTACCATTTTCATCAACAATATTATTAACAGGGCGGGCACCGCCTCCCCCACCGCGGCCGCCACGGGCTGCGCCGCCGGTATCAACAGAAGCTACTAAAACACCAATTGCGCCGTGGTCTGACGCGGCTTTCATAATAGTTGTGCGGTTACGGGTATGCGCCGCTACCGAAGATGAAAATTTATCAGGAACACCTGATACCACCACTACAATTTTGCCTTTAACGTCTACTCCTGCATAATCATCATAACCCAATTTTGGTTCACTATCGCCATAACCTACAAACACCAGGGGAGCGGTTACTTTTACGCTTGCTTTAGACGGGTTTGAAGAAATGCTGTAATCAGTACCTTTTTTCAATTCAGCGGTTGCTCCGCCTATTGTCATCAATCCATCGCTTGATAATGATTTCCTGAATTTAACGGTTTGCACCCATGTACCATTTTCGCCTGCGGGCTTAACACCTAAACCTTTTAAACGGCCAACTACATAATCAACTGCCATTTGATAACCGGGTGTACCCGGCGCACGGCCTAATAATTTATCATCGGCCAAATAGGTAACATCGGCCCTTATCTGGTTAGAATCAACCATATCCATCGCCTTTTTAACTTCATTGCTTAGTTTAAATGGCAATGCAGGAACTGTACTTATACTTGCGGCCTTTGGTGCATCAGTAGGTTTAGTTTGCTGCGCAAAGCCAACGCGGCTAATTGACACCAGCAAAACGAAAAATAATAATTTGTAACGTTTGGTCATAATGAGAGGAGAAAAAAAATCAGTTAAAAATACTTTGCAAGTTATTAAATTTAGCTATTTAACAGCAAATTTTAGCGATAATGTTACGATGGGATGGCTGAAATATGTCTAACTTGGTAAATAATTCTGAGGCCTTATGTATCCAATTAAAAAATGCATTCTTATTATGTTGTTGATATTTATTGGAAAGGGTGTTTATGCTTTTCAATCAACAGACCCGGATGACATTACTATTAATATTTCATGCAACCCGGTTTTTCTTTCATTGCAACCTTATTGGATCGATATTTACAGAACTAAGGGTAATATTAAAATAGTTTATTCTATTCGAAAAAGCTTGCAACTTGATCTTTTAAACAATAACAATGGTTATATCAGCATCAGACAAGATTATGACGTTATGTTTCATTCTGATCCAGCCAGTAAAAAATGGACCGACCTGCAAAAAGATTCGCTTAGTACAAAATTTGAGTCTTTATTAAGAAATTACGCTATATGCGATAAAGACTCGCTCTTATTAGATAGAAAAATGGTTGCATCTTATGACAGCCTCCTTAACCATGTTAATAATGCAGGTGTATCGGAACTTGAGAATACAGAGGCAAATAAAAACAGGCATCTTCTTGACGGAGTATTTTTCGGGTTTACAATCATCTCCCCCACAGGAAGTAAAAAAGCACAGGCTCAATCGCCTGAAGCATTATCGCATCCTCTTTTATACGAACTGCTAACCAAAACTTGTGCTCTTTACCGCGATATTAAAAACAACAACTTCTTGGATAAGCGGAAAACATTTGGTTATTAAACGAAAAAGACTTCCGAAGTTTTGAAAACTTCGGAAGTCTTTCATTGTGAAATCAAAAAATTCCGAAATCCGAAATCAAATATGTATCGCCCTATTCTCCGTAGCTCCCAAACAGGCCTCGCGGAATGCTTCGGTATAGGTTGGATGCGCATGGCTGATCCTTGCAATATCTTCGGCAGATGCGCGGAACTCCATCGCGACAACAGCCTCTGCTATCATATCCGCGGCGCGCGGGCCGATAATGTGTACGCCTAAAATTTCGTCGGTAGCGGCATCGGCCAAAACTTTTACAAATCCGTCCATATCGCCGCTGGCTACCGCCCTGCCGCTGGCACGAAACGGGAACGAGCCGGTTTTATATTTTACGCCTTTTTCTTTTAACTGCTCTTCGGTTTGCCCAACGGCGGCAACTTCGGGCCAGGTGTACACTACGCCCGGTATCAGGTTATAATCAATATGCGGTTTTTGACCAACGATGGTTTCAGCTACTAAAACGCCCTCATCTTCGGCCTTATGGGCCAGCATCGCGCCGCGTATAACATCGCCAATAGCATAAACGCCTTTAACACTGGTTTCCAAATGCTCGTTAACGGTTATTTTCCTTCCGCGTTCTTCAACAGCCAGGCCTATTTTATCCAAACCTAAACTATCGGTATAAGCTATACGACCAACAGCAACCAAGCAATAATCGCCTTTTAGCTCTTGCTTCTCCCCTTTCGGATTATCAAATGTTACGGTAACTTCTTTGCCTTTTACGGCAGCCCCGGTAACTTTATGGCCAAGGTAAAACTCCATTCCTTGTTTTTGCAATACTTTTTGAAGTTCCTTGCCCAAGCTTTTGTCCATAGTCGGTATAATGCCATCCATGTATTCAATTACCGACACTTTAGCACCCAAACGCGCGTAAACCGACCCCAGTTCCAGGCCAATAACGCCGCCGCCAATTAATATCAAATGCTTTGGTATCTCTGTAAGTGTTAAAGCCTCGGTCGAGGTAATAATACGTTTCTTATCTATCTTAATAAACGGCAGACTTGACGGTTTTGAGCCGGTTGCTATAATGATATTTGTTCCAGTGATCTCTTGTATTGTACCATCAGCTTTAGTAATAACAATGGTATTTTTATCTTTAAATGATCCCATTCCCTGGTAACCATCTATCTTATTCTTTTTAAACAGGAAACTGATGCCAGATGTATTTTTTTGAACCACATCTTCCTTACGTTTGATCATTTGCCCAAAATCAACCGACAGATTATCTAAATTGATGCCATGTGTTTTAAAAGCATGTGAAGCGTTATAATAGTGTTCGGACGAATCGAGTAAAGCCTTTGAGGGGATGCATCCCACATTAAGACAAGTGCCCCCATAAGTTGAGTATTTTTCAATACAGGCAGTTTTTAAACCCAGTTGGGCGCAACGAATAGCGGCCACATAACCACCCGGGCCAGAACCGATAACGATAACATCATATTGCATAGCAGTGTAATTTTGGTGTGCAAAGGTAATTATTTTAGCGTTTAGTGATTGGTTAATTAGTGATTTGTTGACACGGGGATTAAGAAAGCAGAGATTAGCGATTTAAACTTTATATTTGGCTATGCCTAAAACTAAACTGCCTGTTACGGGAAAATATATTGACCGTTAGTTGACTTTGCCTTCAAAAAAATATTTGGAAGTGAGCCGAACAAAGATTTACTGATCGCCTTTTTAAATGAGATATTCCGTGGGCGCAAACACATTGCTGATTTGGTTTACAATAAGAATGAACATCCGGGCGATATACAGGAAGAGGGCACTGCCATATTTGATTTGATCTGTACCGGTGATAACGGCGAGCGCTTTTTGATTGAAATACAACGTGCAAGACAAGGATATTTTAAAGAAAGGGCTTTATTTTATACTTCCCGTGTCATTAGTGATCAGGCACCAAAAGGCAAACGAAGCGCCTGGGCTTATAATATTACCGAAGTATATTTTATAGCCCTGTTGGAAGATTTTACATTCGGAGATAGCCCTGCAAATAAATATCTGCATGATATTTGCTTATGTGACAGGGATACCGGTGAAATATTTTACGATAAACTGGGTTATACTTATATAGAATTAAGTAAATTTGTAAAAGCGGATACTGATTTAGAAACGGAATTGGACAAATGGCTATATTTTCTAAAGAATATGCCAGGAATGGATAGGCTTCCGGTTTACTTACGGAAACCAATATTTGAAAAACTATTTAGTATTGCTGAATATACAAACTTGACAAAGGAGGAAAAAACCATGTACGATAGCAATTTAAAATACAAATGGGATAATAAGAATGTATTAGACTATGCTGTGAAAGAAGCTGAATATAAAAAGACTTTGGATATTGCCCGTGAAATGAAAAAAGACGGTTTGCCGCCTGCTCAAATTGCGAAGTTTACCAAACTATCTATTCAAGAAATAGAGAAACTTTAACTGCATAAACATTAGTACACATTAAGAATGGCTGCCCCGGAATTAATTTTCGGGGCAGTTTTTATTTACAAACCGATTATTTGTATTAAACGAAATGCTTTTCCTAAATTAGCTTCCCATTAATTGATCTTAAAACACAATGAAGAAAATCCTACTCACTCTTTGCATAGCGTTATGCGTTATCAGTATTTATGCCCAACGCCGCGGGGGCGGCGCGGCAGGAGCAGCCGGTGCAATACCAGGCGGCCAACAAAGGCCACCTAACCTCGAAGCTGCTTATATTAAAGAACACTATGTTAAAACACAGGCGTATATCCCGATGCGTGATGGTGTAAAGTTATTCTGCACTATTTATTCACCTAAAGACCAAAGCCAAAAGTATCCTATCATCATGACGCGCACACCATATGCGGTTGGGCCGTATGAAGAAGCGGCTTATAAAACCTCACTTGGCCAGGACACCTCGCTTACTCATGAGGGCTTTATTTTTGTTTATGAGGATGTGCGCGGCCGCTATATGAGCGAAGGCGAATTTGTAAACGTACGCCCGCAAATAGATACCAAACCAAAAGCCAATAGCCGCCCTGTTGACAAGGGTGCCAGCTTAACTCCGCAGCCAATTTCGCAGATCAAACCATCTGGCGTACCGCCAATTGACGAAAGCACCGATACGTATGACACCATCGATTGGCTAATTAAGAACGTGGCTAACAATAATGGCCGTGTAGGTATTGAAGGTATCTCCTACCCCGGTTTTTATTCTACAGCTTCGTTGCCAAACGCGCACCCGGCTTTAAGAGCGGTTTCGCCGCAGGCACCGGTTACCGAATGGTTTAAGGGCGATGATTTTCACCACAACGGCGTGTTTTTTGAAATGGATGCCTTTGCATTTTTAACCGGCTTTGGCGTACCACGGCCAAAACCCGAAACAAAATATGCCAATGGCATCCCGCACGGTTACAAGGATAATTATAAATTCTACCTGGAAATGGGCGCTTTGCCTAATTTCAAAAAGAAATACCTGGGCGATTCTGTTAAATTTTGGGATGATATGATGAACCACCCCAACTACGATTCGTTTTGGCAGGGCATGAACATTTTGCCCCACCTGGTGAATATCAAACCTGCGGTATTGACCGTAGGCGGATTTTTTGATGCCGAAGATGCTTACGGCGCGCAAAATGTTTACAAAGCTATTGAAAAACAAAACCCGTCAACTACCAAAAATATGCTTGTTTTAGGCCCCTGGTACCATGGCGGCTGGGAGCGCAGCGCCGACGGCCAGTATTTTGGCGACCAGGATTTTGGTTCAAACACCAGCTTATATTTTCAGAAAAATATTCAGTTGCCATTCTTCAATTATTACCTGAAGGATAAAGGCACAATGGATTTGCCCGAAGCCAGTATTTTCATCAGCGGCAGTAACCAATGGCATAAGTTTAATGAGTGGCCTCCAAAAAATACTACCGAAAAATCATTATACCTGCAAGCCAATGGCAAACTGTCATTCACTGCGCCAAAAGAAGAAACCAGCTTTGACGAATATGTGAGCGACCCTGCTTCCCCGGTTCCTTACCAGGATGGCATACAGGAGCGCCGTACCCGCGAGTATATGCTGGACGACCAGCGCTTTGCCGCGCACAGGCCTGACGTTAAAACTTATCAAACCGATGTTTTGACCGAAGATATCACGTTGACGGGTCCGGTTATAGCTAATCTGTACTCATCTATCAGCACTACCGATGCCGACTACGTGGTAAAACTGATCGACGTTTTCCCGGATGATGCCATTAACACCAACCCAACACCATACACAAAAGCCCCAATTATGGCAGGCTACGAAATGATGGTGCGCGGCGAGATATTCAGGGGGCGCTTCCGTAATTCGTTCGAGCATCCCGAGGCATTTGTGCCGGGCAAGGTTACAAATATCAAATATTCAATGCCTGATATTGGTCATACTTTCAGGAAAGGGCACCGCATAATGATACAGGTACAAAACTCCTGGTTCCCGCTTGGCGACCGTAACCCGCAAAAATTTGTTGATATTAACAAAGCAAAGGATTCGGATTTTCAGAAAGCTACGATCAGGATATATCATGATGCCAAAGCGCCGTCGAGCGTAAAGGTGTTGGTGTTGAATAATTAAGATTATTTCTTTATAGTTTCAATAGCGATGGGTTTAAAGCCCATCGCTATTTTTAATTATGCGTCCCGAATATTATGTAAAGTGGGGCAGCGCGATACTTTATCCATAATTTTAAGGAAAAGAGGAGGATACCGCGTGCCGCCTTAGCTTTAGCGGTGGCGCGGGGTAAAGCAAAACGACAGATAAACACCTCCTCTGTAAAAAATCACATACCATTACCATTTATCCCCTGCAATAACTAAATTAGCCCATTAACTATTAACTGACTTCCCTCAAAAAATGAAACTACGCCATTTACTCTCCGGGCTTTTAGCCATCCTGTCATTAAGCACACAGGCCCAACTGCTGGTACCAAAAACAACTTTTACCCGCGCCGATTCGCTACACGGTAACAACGGGCCGTTGCGTGCCTGTTACGATATGAATTACTATCATTTGGATGTGAAATTTGATATTGATAATAAATTTATCAGCGGCAGCAACCTTTTTAAATTTACCGCAACAGAGGATTTTACTAAGTTACAATTCGATCTTTTCGCCAATTTGAAAATTGAAAAAGTGGTGTATAAGGGCAAGGAGTTGCCTTACACCCGCGAGTTTAATGCCGTATTTTTAACCTTTCCGAAAACTATAACTAAAGGCAGTAAAGATGAGTTTACCGTTTTTTACTCAGGTAATCCCACAGTTGCCAAGCGCGCACCGTGGGACGGGGGTATTGTATTTAGTAAAGACTCATTAGGAAAACCCTGGGTAGCTACAGCCTGCGAGGGTGTTGGTTCGGCTATTTGGTGGCCAAGCAAAGACCAGTTGGCCGATGAAGTGGACAGCATGATGATCAGCATAAGTGTGCCTAACGGATTAACCGATGTTTCAAACGGCCGCCTGCGAAAAAAAACAGACTTAAAAAATGGCTATACCCGTTTTGACTGGGCGGTAGTGAACCCGATAAACAATTATGACGTTGCCGCTAACATTGCCGATTATAGCCACATCAGCGATGTGTACAACGGCGAAAAAGGTAAGCTTACAACCGATTTTTGGGTGTTAACGTATGATGTAAATAAGGCCAAAAGCCAGTTTGGCAGGGATGTGCCCAGGATGCTGCAGGCATTTGAGCATTGGTTTGGCCCCTACCCCTGGTATGAAGATGGCTACAAACTGGTTGAAACCCCGCACCTGGGTATGGAACACCAAAGCGCGGTTGCTTATGGCAATCATTTTGTTAACGGATATTATGCGGCGGGGCAACCTATTGGCCGTGATTTATCGGGCACCGGCTGGGGCTTAAAGTGGGATTATATTATTGTCCACGAAAGCGGCCACGAATGGTTTGGGAACAATATAACCGCAAAGGATTATGCGGATATGTGGATACATGAAGGCTTTACCTATTATTCCGAATCGTTGTTTGTGGAAACCTTTTATGGTAAACAAGCCGGGTTGGAGTATGTGAACGGCAGCAGAGTAGGTAGTTTGAGCAATAGCGCGCCAATTGGCGGCCTGGTTTATGGTGTAAGCAAGGAAGGGTCGGGCGATATGTATAATAAAGGCGGTGTTATGCTGAACATGGTGCGTACTATTATTAACGATGATGAAAAATGGCGCAGTATATTACGGGGTTTAAACTCAACTTTCTACCATCAAACCGTAACGTATGATGATATAACCAAATATATCTCTGCACAATCCGGCGTAAACCTAACCACATTTTTTGAGCAATATGTACATACCAAAGATCTGCCGGTATTAGAATTTGGAATGGTAAGGGGAAAGTTGAATTACAGGTGGACATCATGTGTAAACGGCTTTACCATGCCCATAAAAATAAGGATGAAAGGCGGCGAATACAAGTTTGTAACACCAACAACACGTTTTACCCCGGTTGCTATTGATGGCCTCACCAAAGATAACTTAGAGGTTGATACTTTTAATTATTATGTAGGCGTGCTGGTAGATTAGTTTTGAGTACTAAGTCTTGAGTCTAAAGTCCTAAGTCTTTTTAAAAAAATAACCGACTCAGGACTTTAGACTCAAGACTTAGTACTTAATTATCTTTAAATCTCGATATTACCTTCCTCCCCAAATCATAAGTCACCCTGAAAACTTCCTGGTTATCGTTAAAATGATCGGGCGAAAAGTGGAAGCTGGCAACAAACTGACCCTTAATGTGATTGTATAAGAATGGCGTAAAAATTATATCCAACCTGTTATAAAATGATTTTTCATAATACGAGTCGCCATAGGTAATATAAGCGCCTTGCCCCCGGTAAAATTCATCAAAAAAGGCAAAACGGTGGTAGCTGGCATAAAAATTGGCTACAAAGCCCGCAGGCATGTTCCACCCGGTTAGCCCCCTTGAGCGATCCATTCCTACCAGCGTACCGGCTTCAACCGACAGCGAATCAAACGTAGTTTGCTTACGCGTTAAATCAAGGCCTGCCTTTATTTCGAATCCGCCGTTATCACCTATATGGTCATCAGGTAACAGGATAGCGGCACCCGCATCGTGCATCATCATAAAATAATGCGACATATAAAATGGCCCATAAGCATTTGGCCGCCATTTACCTGATGCGGCAAACATAAACTGCTCACGTTCTACATCGGTTTGACGGCTTAGCCAGTCGATAAAGCCCGTTTCGGTAAAGGTTCCGTCGTTGCTGGTATACCGGGCAAGCAAACCCTGTATATTTGGCCTGTAATACATTAGCGTATCATTTAGTAGCGCTCTTGGAAAGTCAGTTGTTAATCCCGCCCGCGGAAATTCACCGGCATTAAAAAGCCATGTTTTACTTTGAAACTTATAATAGGCTACAGGTGCTACATCCACAAAAAACGGTATTGCACCAAATTCGTGCAGCATATTGGCACCCACTACAAAATGATTTAAACTATCAGCATTCAGTCCAAAATCGAGGGCACTGCGTGTACCGGAATAGGTACGCGAGCGTGGTATAAACGCCTTGTATTCACGGTTATCCAGGAAGCCCAATCCATTAAAATCAACATCGACACTTTCCTGTGCAAGGGCGGCCGTAGCAGTTATTGCGGAAATAAAAATAAGGAGGTAAACTTTTTTAAACATATTAAATTAATTTATTCGACTGTAAGATGTATCACCCGGCTGTTTTTACTACCGGTAAACGGTGTGGTAATTATAGAAAACAATAAATCATATTTGCCCTTTTCAAGCGGAGCTTTTAATGTAAATACATATAAGGTAGCCTGCCCCGGCGGCAATAATATCCGGTTAAATGTACTATCTGCCCTTTGCGTGCCGACCATGGTATCACCTTTAAAAAAACAAGCATCCAGCGCAACTTCATGCTTAGCGCCATCGTTGCTAAAATTTATAGGGTAAGGATATGGATTTGCCAGCTTTAAAACAAGTGTATCCTTTTGTCCCGGCGATAATTTTACTTTATAATTATCAGCGTCAATAATTACCTGCTGATAAGTACGCGTGTCATCAAGCCATTCGCCATACCATTTGCCGGCTTTAACCTTTATGGTATCTGTAGTAGCTGCCGACGGCCCATCCTGCAAATAATAAACCCGCTGATGCTGAAAGCCTGTTTCAATGGGCCATAGATCATACTGTGTTTTGCGGTAATAACGCGAGTCGTACGAAAAATCTTTGGCAGAGTTGGTATAGTAATTATACTTCGACGGATTTTGAAAACCATCCGACATAATTACATAATGATCGCCGGCTTTTTCCTTTACGGCGTGTGCCCAATCCCTGAAAGTATAAAAACTTTTTATTTCGCCGATATTGGCGATGGGCGGTATCCTGAACATGACGCTTATCCGTAAAAAAAGAATAAGCGCTATATTGATGTACGCCAGGCGGTAAAACCATTTTGGCAAAGTGCCTGCCTGTTTAAAGCGGATCAATACCAGCATGGCCAGGGGTGCAAAGGCAATCAGCGTCCAATGGGGTTGCGCTTCGCCACGAAAAGTAGAGATAAAAAAGAAAATGAAAGTACCTATGCAATTAACTAACAAACATCTTATAAAACTATCCTTTACCCGTATACTAAAAGCCTTATAAAACAGGAACCAACCAATAATTGGCCCGGCCATTAATAATTGCCCGGGGATATACAGGTAGCTGTTTGAAAGATCGTAATTTGATGCCGAACGGTCATACAAATGATAATTGATGGATGGATAGTTATGATCTATCTGCCAGTAAATATGCGGCATATATAAAGCAGCCGCCAATGCAACAATACCCCAAAACGACATTCGCTTTAATAGTTTTATGTTTGATGCCACTGTAAATAATATCAACAATACAGCGTGATACTTACTGTAAAGCATACAAGCCGTAACAATACCCAAGATGACCGTCAACAGGATACTATCTTTTTCCAGGTATTTTTGATAAAAGAAATAGAACAGCACTGTAAAAAAGAACAGCGGCGCATCGGGCGTAGTAATAAAACCGTAAATATGAAAAATGAATATTCCGGAAATGACGAGGATAAATGATAATGCATCGACAGCATATTTTTTAAGGATGAGCCATAGCAGGTAAACCGATGCCGTACTTGCTAAGATGGTCATCAGCCGCAGGCCCAATTCATTATGCATTAAGCTATCCCCTATCTTAATAAAGATGGCCACCATAGGCGGATGGTCAAAATATCCCCAATCTAAAAACCGCGAGTACATCCAGTAATAGGCTTCGTCCGCGTGTATCTCTAATTTATACGCTTGTAAGGCGTTCAGGATTGTCCAGCACAGCAGGAAATACCAGATAGGCTTGTCAGACGAGGGGGCTTTCTGTGACAGTGACAACGACATTAAGTACGGTTAAGCTAAGTAGGCAAATGTAGATAAATAATTGCAGCATTATTTGGCACATTAAATAGTTTTAATGCGATTTTAAAGTATAACTTTTCTTTACTTTTACCCATATTTATAACACATGAGCACAGCAACCGACATCATCAAACAACCGCGTATTAAAATACTGGAAATTCTTAAAGAGTTCAGTCTTGAGCAATTAAACGAAGTACCGGCCGGTTTTAATAACAACATCCTCTGGAACCTGGGCCACATGGTTGCGGCGCAGCAGGGAATATGTTATTCACGCATGGGTTTGCCAAGAATTATTGACGACGAATTTTTCATGGCCTATAAACCCGATACCAAACCCGAAAAATTTATAGATGCCACCAGGTTTGATAAAATTAAAGAATTAATGTTCTCAACTCTTGACCAATTAGATACCGATCTGCAAAATAACATTTTCGTCAATTACCCAACATGGACCACCCGCTATGGTTTTGAAATAACCAGCATACACGATGCGATCGGCTTTTTACCTTTTCATGAAGGGCTGCATATAGGGTACATTATGTCGTTGAGGAAAGTGGTGAAGAAGTAAACCCAAAAGAAGTTGTCAAACAGAGGCACCTGAAGCATGAGCGTAAAGGCCTTTGCCCGCAACACTTCGACGAAGCTCAGTGTGACAGCGCTCTTCGAAAGTTTAACAGGTAATAAATTTACCTGTCAATGAGCAACTTATATAAATAAACTAAGCTGGTAGCATCATGCCTGAGCTTTGTATTAGCGGCGGTTATAGCGAATTTGTTTTATTGGTAATAACAAATGAAAGATATACGAAAACAAGAATTTGAAAGTATTGCTGAATTACCTGAATGGCAAAAGCAACTTATTGACGATAGGCTGATTGACTTTTATCAAAACTCAACAGATTGTATGGCTTTTGATAAGCTGCTTGATGATATAGAAAAAAGTTTGTAAGGTTAGATTTGACAACTTTTTAAAAGTTGTCAAATCTTTAATCAGCAATTCAGACCCCCAGCAACAACCTCGCCGGATCTTCCAATAACTGCTTAACCCTTACCAAAAAGCTTACCGACTCACGCCCATCAACAATACGGTGATCATAAGAAAGCGCCAGGTACATCATAGGGCGGATAACTACCTGCCCGTTTACAGCAACAGGGCGCTCAATAATATTGTGCATACCCAATATAGCCGATTGCGGCGAGTTCAATATCGGTGTCGACAGCATGGAACCAAATACACCGCCATTGGTGATGGTGAATGTTCCGCCGGTCATTTCTTCCAGAGTTAATTTATTATCGCGGGCTTTACCTGCCAATACAACAATTGCTTTCTCAATATCAGCCAGGCTCATGCCATCCGCATTGCGAATAACGGGAACAACCAATCCTTTTGGAGCAGAGACAGCAATAGAGATATCGGCAAAATTGCTGTAAACCACTTCTTCGCCGTCAATACGCGCACCTATTGATGGCCAATCCTTCAAAGCTTCAGTAACCGCTTTGGTAAAGAACGACATAAAGCCTAAGCCTACGCCATGTTTCTCTTTAAACTTATCTTTGTATTTACCGCGCAACTCCATGATCGGCGACATATCCACTTCGTTAAAAGTGGTCAGCATAGCGGTTTCATTTTTAACGGCTACCAATCTGCGGGCAACTGTCTTGCGTAATGACGACATTTTTTCGCGTTTCTCACTACGTTCTCCAGCCGGAGGGGCAGCAGTGGCAGGAGCAGTGGCAGTAACAGCAGGTTTTGCTGCCGGTGCTTGAGCGCTTAAAGCGTCCTCTTTAGTAATTCTTCCGGCAACACCGTTACCGTTAACCGATGCAGGATCAACACCTTTTTCGGCTAATATTTTAGCAGCAGCAGGCGATGGTGTGCCTGATGCGTAAGTAGTTTCCTTTGAACCCGCTGCGGCAGCTGCAACAGGCTTAGCTTCTGCAACGGCGGCAACTTCAACAGCTTTTGGTGCGGCAGCAGGTGCAGCGCCACCTTCTTCAATACTACAAACAACCGCGCCGATAGGTAACACATCGCCCTCTTTGGCAATTGTTTTTAATATCCCGGCCTTTTCGGCGGTAAGCTCAAACGTAGCTTTATCTGATTCCAGCTCGGCAATAGCTTCATCCATCTGTACCGCATCGCCATCTTTTTTAAGCCAGCTTGATAAGGTTACTTCAGTAATTGATTCGCCTACCGGCGGAACTTTGATTTCTAAACTCATATTATATAGGTTATACGTTGTATTCTTTTATTATAATTATACGCTATTTCAATAAACTAAATTACTGCCGTTGCAAACCGCAACTGCTACTAATCAATCCGCACCGGCATTAGCCATTTTTTCAGTTGTCTTTTTTACGGTTTCCTTAACCGCTTTGCCGGCAGGAGTTTCAAAAGCCTTTGATACGATATATAGTTGCTGCGCTGCATGTTGCTTGGCAAAGCCTGTAGCTGTACTACTGCTTTCATTGCGCGAAATTACATCCAGTTTTAACACTTCATCCGTACGGAATTTACGGCATAAATAAGGCCATGCACCCATATTTTCCGGTTCTTCCTGCACGTAGATAAAGTCTGTCGTGTTGCTGTATTTGGCTTTTATTTTAGCCATTTGCTCAATTGGCGTTGGATATAATTGCTCTAACCGAACGATAGCTACATCCTTACGCGCGTCTGCTTGCTGTTTCTCTAACAAATCATAATATATTTTGCCCGAGCAGAATAATACACGTTTAACCTTTTTAGCATCCGCATAACTATCATCAATTAACTCCTGGAAAACGCCGTCAGTAAAATCAGCCAAAGGCGAAACACATTTAGGGTTACGTAATAAACTCTTAGGTGTAAATACGATCAGCGGCTTGCGGAAATCGCGGTATAACTGCCTGCGTAAAACGTGAAAGAAGTTTGCCGGTGTAGTACAATTGGTTATTTGGATATTGTTATCTGCACAAAGCTCCATAAAACGCTCAATACGTGCCGATGAGTGTTCAGGGCCCTGGCCTTCATAACCATGAGGTAATAACATTACCAGCCCGTTACCACGCTGCCATTTTGTTTCGGCGCTGGCTATATACTGGTCAACTATGATTTGAGCCCCGTTAAAGAAATCGCCAAACTGCGCTTCCCAGATGGTCAACGCGTTAGGGTTTGCCAATGCATAACCGTATTCAAAACCTAAAACACCATATTCAGACAGCAATGAATTAAATATGCTAAATTTAGCTTCGGTTTCTATGGTACTCAACGGTGTATATTCATCTTCCGAATCGGCCAGCGTCAATACCGCGTGGCGGTGCGAAAAAGTACCGCGCTTAACATCCTCGCCGCTTAAACGAACAGAATGTCCTTCTTTTAACAGGGTGCCGTAAGCCATCAGTTCGGCCATGGCCCAATCAAAAACATGGGTTTTATTAACCATGTTAGCACGTTCTTCAAACAGCTTTTCTATCTTTTTGAAAAATTCTTTGCCGGTTGGCAGATCGGTTAACTTTTTACCGATTGCTAATAACTCGTCCTTCTTAACAGATGTATCTGTTGGTTTAGAAAAATCAATTTCCGATGCCAAATGCAACCCTTCCCAGGCACCTTCAAACATGGGTATGCTATCTGTAAACCTGTCTTCGGCCTTTGATTCGTTTAGTTTCTCCTGCAAAAGGTCGCGGAATTTCTTTTCCATTTCCTTTGCCATATTGGCATCCACATCGCCCTGGGCTAATAATTTCCCCAAATATACTTCGCGCGGGTTGGGATGCGCCTCAATGGCCTTGTATAATACAGGCTGTGTAAATTTAGGCTCATCCGCCTCATTATGGCCGTAGCGGCGATAGCATAAAATATCTATAAATACATCGTCGTGAAAATTCTGGCGGTATTCCATCGCCATATTTATAACGTACGCTAAAGCCTCAACATCATCTCCGTTAACATGAAAAACCGGCGATTGAACCGTTTTAGCCACATCAGTACAATAGGTGCTTGAGCGTGCATCTTTATAATTGGTAGTAAAGCCTATCTGGTTGTTAATTACCAGGTGGATGGTGCCGCCTGTGCGGTAGCCATCCAGTTTTTCCATTTGTAAAACTTCATAAACAATGCCCTGACCTGCTATAGAAGCATCGCCATGTATCAGTATCGGCGCTATCTTGGTAAAGTCGCCTTTATATTTAAAGTCGATCTTTGAGCGCGTCAAACCTTCAACAACAGGATCAACCGCTTCCAAATGCGATGGGTTAGGGCAAAGACTTAAATGCACCTTATTGCCGCTTGCGGTGTCAATATCGGTTGAGAAACCCAGGTGATATTTCACATCACCACCAAACGGCGATTCCATATCATAGTTTTTACCCTCAAATTCAGAGAATATCTCTTTATAGGTTTTCTCCATGATATTAGCCAGCACATTTAACCGGCCACGATGCGCCATACCTATAATAAATTCCTGTATGCCTAAAGTTGCCCCTTTTTGAATAACCGAATCCAACGCCGGTATTAATGATTCGGCACCTTCAAGCGAAAACCGTTTCTGACCCAGGAACTTTGTCCCCAAAAAGTTTTCAAAAACTACGGCCTGGTTCAATTTATTCAGCATCAGCCTTTTCTCTTCTACCGTGAAAGACGGCTTATTGCGCTGGCTTTCCATGCGGTCCTGGAACCATTTTACTTTTATCGGGTTGCGAATATATTTGTATTCAACCCCAATAGTTCCGCAATAGGTTTCTTCCACCATTTGCACAATATCGCGCAACTTGGCCGGACCGATACCAACTTCATGACCTGCATTAAATACGGTATCCAGGTCGGCATCGCTTAACCCAAATGTCTCCAGTTCTTTACCGGGGAAATATTTACGCCGCTCACGCACAGGGTTAGTATCAGCAAATAAATGACCTCGGCCACGATAACCGTCAATCAGGTTTAGTACGTTAATTTCTTTTAAGAAATGCTCGGGAGTTTCCGCCGACACAACCGGCGCTTCAGAGCCCCGGCCAAAATCAAACCCTTCAAAAAATTTTTGCCATCCAAAATCCACCGAGTCGGGATCTTGTTTAAATGCTTCGTATAAAGAATCTATAAAGGCCGCGTTTCCGCTATTAATGTAATTGAGACGATCCATGATGAGAATACCAATCGATAAAACGGTACAAAAGTAAGCATAACGATGTGTAAACTTTAAATTTAATTTGTAAAATGTTAGTAGAAAGAGGGATTGTGGGAATTAAAAATAGTTACTTACGCTGTTGGTATTTTTAAGAATAAAAGTTAGTACATTAGATATACTGTTTATAAATCAGGATATGAAACTTATTTTAACGTTGCTATTCCTATTATTTCTCGCCCCGGTGGTATTTGCGCAGGTTGATAGTAATAAGATATTATATCTTGCCCCTCCAAAATTTGTCGAGGTAAGTAATAATGTTAAGAAACAGACTACCGTCAGAATATGTTGCGGGGCCATAGCGGATGCACCTGCGTTGGTCGTTATATTTTCTCATGATAAAATCATTTATAAATCGGCAAGTGGCCCATATATTTTAGATAAAA
>Ga0302309_10000693_pt1 | contig 36793 bp, 29 predicted proteins | sample III_Palsa_N1_1_FD_200453 | JGI IMG/M metagenome (GOLD analysis project Ga0302309, IMG submission 200453) | Peat permafrost microbial communities from Stordalen Mire near Abisko, Sweden - III_Palsa_N1_1 | ecosystem: Environmental > Terrestrial > Soil > Palsa > Peat permafrost | place: Sweden...
AGTTCGCCTGACCGCTGCCGGAGGTGATGCCTCGTAGCACGAGCTGGGTCTGACCTTCCGCGGTTGAGATGACATTAAGGCCGGGCACTTGGGTGGCGTAATCGGCAAAGCTGTTGGCGCCCTCGCGTCTAAGATCGTCCGCGGAGATGGCCGATACCGCCATAGGAACGTCTTGCAGTTTTTCTGCACGCTTGTTGGCCGTGACCACGACGGCTGGCAGGTTCGTGGCTTGCTTGTCTTGAGCCGTCGCCTTTTGCCCTTGCGATGCGTCCGGTGCCGGAGCCGTCGCGTCACTTTGCGGCGCACTCGGCAGGCCAGCGGGTTCGGGTGATGGATTGCCCACGCCGAAAGCAAGGGCACATGGTGCAACGCCAGTTGAGCCGATCAAGGCAACGGCGACGGCTGTACAGATGACACGCCGATTGTGCTGAAGATCCCGATGCTTCATGACGTTCTCCCCACGTGATAAGCGAATGGCTACCCCAGAAACATTGTTATGTTATTATCATATTTGTGTCAATGATATTTTTATATCCACTTCGTCTGGGCAGCGCAACAGAGATATTTCGGCGTCTAGTTCGGCAAGCCCACAACAGCCCGATGTCCGCGGCGTGCGAGGTTGGGAGGGAATGAACAGTTGTTGCGGCCTTCTCCCTGATGGGGTGTGCCCCATGCTCGAAGTCAGACCAGCACGCGAAGGCTTCATCTTGTTCGATGCCTATGAGCAAGAACCGATCATGCATTTTGATAGCAGTGACGAGGCCGCCGACCTCGTGGCCGAACTGGTGATCGCCGAATCGCTGCATAGCCTCGATCCGGTTAATACGTCCGGTTGTTAGCCGGACCGAGCGCAGATAAGCTCCAGGCGAGTAGTCTGGGGCTGCGATGGCGGTAGGCGTGTATAAACGGACCCAAGGTTCGTTTATTAAGTAGTTAGAAGACAGGGGAGTTCAATGAGTTTCACTGCGCCGACCTTCAAAGGCTCCGCTTTCAGCTGTCCTCATTGCATGGCGTACGCGCACATGCAATGGCATCCATTGTGGTTTCAGGGACAGGGCTGGAATACAACAGAAGCATTCATTGTCAAATGTGGGCATTGCGACGGCAGTTCGTATTGGCTTGGCAACCAATACAACACCGCGGGCCAGTTTTCGGGTGGAAGCATGATTTATCCCGGCTCTCTTCTTTCACCACCTCCACATGCGGCGATGCCACCTGAGATCCGGCAAGACTACGAAGAAGCCAGGAACATAGTTCAACAATCCCCCCGTGCAGGCGCGGCTCTTCTCAGGCTATGCGTCCAGAAGTTATGCAAGCATCTCGGAGAACCAGGAAAGAACATCAACGAAGACATTGGCGCTCTCGTGCAGAAGGGACTTCCTGTAGAAATTCAACAAGCTTTAGATATCGTACGAGTAATCGGCAATAACGCAGTCCATCCCGGAGCAATAAGCAACGAGGATGTTGCGGGCGTGTCCACAGCCTTATTTGAGCTAATTAACCATATAGTGGAAGACCGAATTGCTCGACCCAAAAAACTAGCTGCGCTGTTCAATGCCCTTCCCGCGCCAGCGCTTGCCGGCATCGCTTCAAGGGACAAACGGTCCTAATGCCACGGCGGGCGTCTCGTATTTCCTCAAGGCGGCAGGCTTCGACGCCGCTTAAATCCAGCGTCAGGTCTTCGAGAAAGTTATGACATCTTTCGACTCATTCACCGCTGTAAAAGCTTTACAGCCCAGCACCTTAAATGCGGTAGCGGCGAAGCTAAACGCCAGCGGATTCGTCACTGACGAGGATGGCTTAGGTTTCGGCTCAAATATTATTGAGCACTGGAAGCTTAAGTGTGATCAATTGCTTATCACTGCTGGGTATGTCGGAGGCAAGCTCGAGTCTATCGGCAAACATTTTTCACATTGCGGCGCTATTTACGTTCTCTATGACACGAATAAACACGATGAGTCAGCCGCGACAAAAGAACTTAATGCTGCGGCGAGCAAGCATTCGTGAGTCGTTGCCTTAATCAATCACTCGAGGCGGACGCCTCCGGCGCCTAAGACTCACGCGGAATGTACTTAGGGGGGAGATTCATGGCCGAAAAGTCGTAGTTTTCGCCCATGCTCGTTTCAAACTGCGGCACTCCCTCCCACCCTGGCGCGGTCTTGAACTTGATGCCGTGGCTGACGTCGATGCGCTCCCACATGTCTGGCTCGCGCACTGGCCGGCTACCGACCTTGATGCCGTACCAGCCACCACGGAACGCCAGCGCCCCCGCCTCGCCGTTGAGCGTGGCCGTTCCATGCAGCACCCAACCTAGGTGGTTGTCGTGAGGGTTCAGGGGTGTGGCAACGGCTGACCAGTCGGCCAGCAGATCAAAGGCAAAGGATTTGGCGCGCTTGGGCTATCTTGGCATGGCGGCAGCATAGGTGGCTGCAGTCTCACTCAGCGACACCTATGAAAATCAATGACTTGTGTGAATGAGCATGGCGAACCGTACACTCCCTTCCCGAGGGGACCGAGGTAAAGCGTAGGAAGGGAGTGTACGGTTCGCCATGCTGGAAAAAGCAAAAAAGGGCCGGCAAGCCGACCCTTTTATTGAATTGGTGAGCGAGTTTGCCTTACCCGCCCTGCGTATCGTTGTCTTTGTACATTGTCTGGCTCCCTTAGCCTTTCGATTGAGATTCTACACTAGATCTTTGTAGAGAACGTGACGGGGAAACTGGGACGAACTTCCTTCGCAGCATATATATCGCCTCCTTTACCCGGTTCGAATACATGCGTGGAATCTATGTTTACGAACTGCGGCCTCTTCGGGCTTGGATTAGGCGAGATCTCTAGGGGCTTTGCAGTTAGGTTAACAACTCTAACAGTTAAAAGTTCAGCAAATCGGTTAACTCCTGTCCAAAAGTTATCCTCACACCTCACCCATCCTTCGTACTCATATTCGTAGAGAAGTTCCCCGTGAGGCGGAATTGTCAGTTCTATTTCGTCCCTATATTCATACTTGCCGTTGCTTTCCGTCAAAGGTGTCGACTGATCGAGATGAATGACTTTCCGCCCAAAGTGCCCGTCTAAGTGGCAGGGAGTTGTCTCGACTCTAAGCATCGCACCCATGTTGTGTTCGTGACCAGCCACAAGGTCCAAGCCCACACGCAGAAGCATGTTTTGCTTATAAGTATCGCGCTTCATCATGTTGACGATAGTCATCGAAATTCTTACGTTAACTCTGACCGCGGTGCCGCTCGCGTCAATTTCCAAAAAATTATAGAGAGATTGAGCACCCCGAACTGTTGCGCCCAGCAACATCAGTTGTTCGGTCAAATACTTTTTTGTCGGGGGACTCCCCGCCAGCCTCGCTGAATAGAGATAAGCGATCCGGTCCGCAATCGGATCTTCGTCAGGTTTGCGTAGTGAAACGACAAATGTAAACGCACCGAGAAGCGCGAAGGCGATCACCCCAGCTAAAAATGAATCAACAAACGCAGCAAACCTGATCGAGGATGCTATCGCCGCCTCTGGATACCATTTCCAGAGAACAAGATAAGCGGCGATGACAAGTACGAAAGAAGTTGAGATTGCGAGTACAACGCCGAGCGTCCCTCGCCTCACAACCGGGGAGCTAGTCGACCACCAATCGTTTAAGCGCAAAGCACTCTCCCCTGTGGACCCGCTCGGCTACACCTGCGCCAGAGGGCGCGATGTCGCCCGCTTGTAGCCCCATTTCTGGAAAGAACAGGTCACAACAAGCTAACCCCTTGATTTTCCTGGTGCCGGCACCCGGATTCGAACTGGGGACCTACTGATTACAAAATACTTAAGTCGGCCTCTCGATGACTGAGGCGCCATGCAGACTTTCGTCTTGAAACGCTTGCTGTTGCTTGAGTTGGCGTCTTTTCAGACCTTCGTTCAAGGTCGCAAAAGGTAGCAAAGGGGTCAACTGGCGGGAGCCATGGGGAGCCACACGATGCTAGTCTCCCGGCACCGAACTCAGGACCGAATTCGATGCCCAGCTCCAAGCGCGCGCCCATCAAAGTCCAGCTGACCGCGGCCCTGGTCGAAAGCTTGGACTTCGCTCATTGGCCGGTTTCTCCTGTCGAGTTCTACGGCAAAAGGCTGATCACTGAGCCCACGCCTTCGCATGTGAAAGACTGGGTCATTCGGGATCTCCTTGTTCGCGGTATGGGTGTTCGCGTCACCGCCGGCTCGAAGTCCTACTTTGTTCAACGCAAGCGGATGGGCAGCACGTCCGACCGGTGGGTGTTGACCGATCAGCACAGTCTCCAAGCGGCGCGTGCTCAGGCCGCCAGCTGGTATGTGAAGATGGCCCAGCCGGATGGGGACCCTCGGGATCTTTTGAAAGATCGAGCCAAGGCGGTGGCCGAACTTCGCCGAAACAAAAAAATGAGCTTCGGGCGAGCGTATGAAGAGTTCATCGCTGATGGTTGTTTGCGGGTGGACAATCTCACCTTGCGCCCGGCGAGCCTGACTGACCGCAAGATTGTTCTGCGCTGGATGCGTGATATGCCGCTCTGGTCCACACCCTTGATGGACGTGGACCAAGCCTTGGTGGACAAGACGTTTGCCCCGCTGTTCACGCAAGCCGAGTTGGCTCGCCGCGCGCACCGGCTCACCGGCGGACCCAAAAAGCGCGGCGGCGGTGCCGGCAACGATGTGGCCGCTGTCCACAAATGCCTCACCCACTGCATCAGCGCGTGGAACGAGATCGAGGCGAGCAAAGCGCCGGCCAATCCGTTCTCGGCATGGCGCATGGCCCAGAAGAAAAACAAGAAGCTTCCGGAAGTGGGCCGCCGCCACACCATGCTGGCCACGGATAGCGATCAAGGCGTGGCGTGGTTGCGCGGACTGCTGAAACTCGGGGAAGATCCCGACCCCGCGTTGGCCATGGTGGCGGACTATGTCTTGTTGACCGTCTTGTGGGGCGGGCGCAAGACCGAGATTTCCTTGATCCGCTGGATGGATGTGAGCCTCGCTGATCGAGCTCTGTGCTTCTCCGCCGAAACGACGAAAGCCAACAAAGATCACTATGTGCCCCTGACGCCCTGGGCACTCGAACTGTTGAAAAGGCGACGGGAGAAAAATCAGGAACAGGGCTGGCCCATAGCTCCGGCCGACTTGGTCTTTCCGTATCCCCACACCAAATCCCGACAGATCGAAGATTACCGCCCGGTCACCCGCGCGCTTTTTGAAGAGACCGGCTTGTGGATCCGACTGCATGACCTGCGCCGCACCCTCGCCGGTTCCGTCTTCGGTTCGGTCAAAGATCTTGGGACCGTGGCGATCGCGCTGGGCCATGCGACGGGCCACGACGTCAGCATGGGCTACCTTCAAAGGCAGGTCGCTTTGACCGCGCTGCGTGAGCTGTATGGGGCGCGGGAAAAACAGTTGCGGCTTCTGGTCGGTCTCGACCTCCCCGCCCCAACCGATGAAACCTTGAACGACGCTCAGCGAACGATGATTGAACTCATGCGCGGCATGATGAAACAAGTGGGGCTGGACGCCATGCCGGCGGAAAAACTCCACGAGCTGCTGAGCGCCAACGTAGTTTGAAGCTCCGTCCCGCACCTACGGCTTACATCAATTTGCCCCGGACGGCATAAGAACGTGCTGTCGGACAAGCCGCAGGTTTTCAATCGCGTTCGTTCGCCACGATTGTCATCAATGGGGCGGCCCTCTCTATAGGAGGTCGGTCCCGGGCGGCTAAGGGTAAAGGGTAATGATCCGGGCTCAACAAGCAATGTGCCGCCAAACATTTGGTCGCGTTGACCAGCAGAAACGGTGCTACAACCAACTCAAACCCGAAGAGGTAGCCGACCAGTAAGTGATGCGCGCTTCCCACCACATAAGCTGCGATCGCGACAGCGCAATACACAACGATCATCAGTGACGCCAAAACTTTAAATCCGGTTTCAAACGACAATTTGGGATTTTTACGTGCGTCTTCAAGATTCAATCGGTCCGGTGCCAGCTTCGCCAGACGCCGGGTCAACTTCATGGCCTGCAAGACGGCCAACGGCTTATCTCGACGCATGGCAAGTCGTATCTCGTCCCCGCACAGGTCCACGCTGACGGCGCCCTTCACTGCAAGCTCCAAAGCACCCGAAGAAATCTCATCCCAGTTGGGCTGACCCTGCATCAGATCGTAGAGCCGCTGTGTTCGTCCTTGGGAAAGCGAAAGATTGCCATTTTTAAACTTTACCCACGTCACCAAAATGAGAAGCGGTGTCGTCGCGATGAATGCGATGGTTTTCAGCGCTGGCGAAACGGTCAAAAAGTCTAGGTCCATAAGGTCATTCTCACTGTTGCGGTTGATGATTGCGCATCATGAGATTGGCACGAAAAAGTCGCGCCACATGAGATTGTTCAGAGGGATAACGCCTGCTCCCTGCTAAAACCGAGAGCACCGGCCACTTGCCTCCTCAATCCGCACTCTGCAGCGCCTCATTGACACTCGCGGATTGAATTTTCTGTAGCAACCACTCCGGCAGCATCAAAACACTCATCTTCCCAATACTGCTTTGCGCCCACGGTCCTTTCGCATCCGGAACAAGCCAACACTGATTCTTGTCTGTCCCGAAAATTCCGATGCCCCTTGGCGTCAGATCTAGGCTCAGCTCTTTCGGGTTGACGCCAGATGCGCTGATCTCTGGAATGAGTGGTTGCGTCGGATTTAGCACGCACCTGGCCAAGTCTCGTGCCCCACGCACTACATTGTTTCTAGCTAGGGATACTTGGCTAGATGTCGACGCCGTCGTGATACCGAAGTTCGGCAGATACGCCTTACCATCGATCGCGGTATATGTGGCAAGGCCGGCCACTCGCATCTGTTTAATCTCTGCGGCTGAATGGCGGGCGGACGAAAAAAGAACGCCCTTCAATCGAAATGACTCTGCGGCCTCTGGCCAATTGCGAACGAACGTTTCGAGCAACGTTTGATCTTCTAAGGCCTCGTGATCGCCCACGTCGATAAAAGCGATAGCGTTGTCAAAGACTTTGGTAAAAAGTAGCGGACCTGATCGAGTGGAATAATACTTGGACGGATCAGACGGCAATGGCGCCATATGAAAATGATGGATGCCCCAGTCGGCCCATAAATGATCCGTGCGTTTGGCACGATTTTCCGCGCTCACATCATGAAACAGGGTCAGTCCTTTCCCTTGAAATGGATTGATATCCTCGCCCAACACGTTGGCACGATCGAACGCACGAAGGGCTCGATCGACTTCTGCAGGAAGCGCTTTAGGAAACTTGTTTGAATAAAGCACCTGGCGGGGCTTGGGCTCTACAAAACGAAGGCGAAAGTCCATCCAGCGCAAAATCGCCTCGCTTAAATGCCCAACCGTTTTGGCATGCGCGACGTCGCAATATTTAATCAAGTTAGAAGCAATGCGCTCAAGGTCACTGAGAAACCTATCTTCAAGTTCCATGAGAGCGGGGTCTTTCGTGATCATCGTCCCACCTTACTTACCAAAATGGCGCCACCGTCATGGTCGCGAAGTCACGTAGCTTCAGTTGCGATCCCTTTTCGAGCCGTCATGGTTTTCCTCGTGCAGCGGAAGCACTCGACGCAAAAACTCATCTTTCCGGCATCGGCACTATGAACTGCGCTTTCTCGAAACATTTGAGCGTTTGCGAATAAGAGCGCTCGCTGGCTTCGTTCCCGCAGTGATCCGCTTTTCCAACTCGCTCACAAAAGCGAGCCAGTCGCCCCCGTAGGCGCGCACCAAATCTCTCACCACCAGTAACTCCAAGCCGCGGTCATTCGTTTCGAAATCGCTGATGCTGGTTTGACTGAGCCCGAGATGCTCAGCGGCTTGGACCTGGGTCATACCTGCAGCCAGCCGAAGCTCCCGCAATAGCAACGCCAAGATGGCATTTTCCGGGCGATGCGTTGAGGACGGCTTGGGCGTTGTCTTGGGCATACGCTCAACCTAGCGCGCGCCTTTAGTTATCCCCCTTTCATGTTTTTATGTGTAATTGGAATATTCTCAGGCCGTCCGTGAGCAAAGCCATGGATGCGGCCAGCCGGCCACTTCGACGATCACACAGGGGCTTCACATGATCAAAGCACTTTTTCTTTGGCTGGTGGCGGGATCTGCCGGCCTCTTCCTCGTCAATCCCGTCAGCGCACAGAGCACCGGCTTCCAAGGCTTCTTGCAGCGCGCGGGCTCCGCCGTCTCTCAATCTGCCTCTGCCGTCTTGGGCAAGAAAGCGCCCGCCTCGCCTGCCGGCACGACCACGACGACCGGCGCGTATTTCCGTCCGATCTCTCCTGCCGACGGCGGGCAGTTCCAAGGCCTGTTTGATCATTGGAAACAAGGCGACGCTTGGCCGCGCGCGGCAATCTATTTCACCAAATGGGGAAGCTCGCTCCCTTGCTGGACGGCACGCGCCACGGTCTGGCGTTCGCCCACTAGCCATCACGACGAAATGTTCCAAGTGTGCAACGCACCGCTGGTCATTCATGACGACATGGGCGGCACGCAGACGCTTGGAGCAACCGGCGGTTTCGACCCGTCGCAGACGATCTACAAGATGGATTCGGCCCAAAACATTCAGGGCATTTCCCACGCCGATTCATCGAACACGCGAGACACCGGACCCAACCCGCCGCACAACCTTTTCTCGTTGAACTGGGGCACCCACCAAGCCTTGCTGCCGCAATACCACGAGATCCTTTTGCGGGCGATGTATGCGTGCGGCTATGAGGATCCGACGAGCAAGGGCATCAATGTGATGGCCGGAAAAACCCTGTGGGTCGTCGGTTTTGATCAAGCCGGCAACGCCGACGCCGGAGCCAACCCATGACCTTTTCCATCAAGCGCGTCGCCGTGTCTGCGGGCGTGGGCGTGGCGAGCTGGTTTGCCCTGATGATCCTCGCTGAAAATCTGTTTTCGTTGTATGGGCTATATCAGCATGGGCTGCTGTTCTCGCTCATCTTTTCAGGAATCGCTTTTTACACTCTGCCAGCTTCCGTAGGATCCGGCCATGCTGGCATCGGCAACGCGGGATCATCGAAAGGCGATGCTCCGCTGACGATCACTCAAGATGGCGAGTGGGCCGTCATCCATGCGAGGCCTGTAGACATCGGTGGCTACGCCGCGTTTGCCTGGATCTTGGGCGCCATGCTCGGAGGCATGGCAGGCGCGGCGGTGGCGTCATTTATTCACATGATGACCGGTGGCAACGTGCCGATGGTTTTTCTGGTCATATTCGTCGTGCTGACGTTTTTGATTGCCAAGGGCTATGTGTCCCAGATCAATCGACATCGCAAAGTTCAGCGGGCCCCTTTTGCCGTGTCAGCGACAGGAGTGCGACTGCCGAATGGTCGAGAGGTAGCCCGCGCCAACGTCTATGCGTGGACCGTGCGCAATGCACGCAATGGGCAAGTCTTCATTGCCGCCAACAGCTACGCGATCGCCGGTCAGCTCATGGCCCAAAACTTGGGCGAGAAAAGCTACGTGCTGGAACTAGAACACGACGGCAAAGCCACGGTGGTTGCCGGCGGCCTGAGTTCGGCGTTGGCTCATGCTGCACGCGCAGAAGCCACGCGTCGGCTGTCGGGCGTCCAGTAAACAAGGCGCTATCCGATTAGAAAGAAATGGGTTCCGCGCAGAATCCGAAAAACAAGTGTTGTTGAGTAACAGTAGTCTACGGTTATCTAAGACAACCTACCTTAGGACAGCGCGCGCGATCATCTGGCACTCATCCATATCCTGATGCCTATCGGTAGGTGGGGATGTAAAACACGAAGGGCCTGGCGCAGGCCAAGCCCTTCGCCACATCGCTACCGACTATTTTTGCGCGGGGTAAGCCGCTTCACAACGACCTTTGGCCCAAACCACCGGTCGGCCTTACGCTTAAATTTCGATCGGCTCCGTTCGTCGCAAAACACAAATCGCAGATACTGATGTTTCAGGTAGCGCTGATTCGTTTGACCAGCGATCGAGCAAAAGCCACCCACGCCGTTTGCTAGACCACGGACCATGTTGGCGATGTCCAAACCTTCGCTCGGATTTTTTACAACGATATAAGCACGGAGTGCTTTTTTCTCAGCCATTTCTATACTTCCAGGCAGCGGACAGAGTTGTCCACTCATCCTTTACAGTTACAAAAAGTCTTACCCATCCGCGACACGAAAAAAGACGAAAATTACGGCTCGTCAGGTTTTTCGGTTTTTCGAGATAAATTTCACACGTCCGGGAAAACAACGCCATGTTCAAGTTCCCGCCTCCCGCCACGAACTACTTTGAACATACCAACGCCGGATTGACCGGCCACACCAAGCTCGTTCAATCCCTTCGTGGTTTTGCGTGCCGATTTACCATTCTTCTCTTCGCATACCGCCAGCACGAACTGGTGGCGGCCACGATGGCTGATAGGCGAGCCGCGATGAGCGCGGACGAATACGGCATGTATTGGTTTCTTGAGCACACGCTCAGCCAAAGCATTGCGCTCAATATCCGAGCCCTTTGCGATCACAGCGCGTATTCCCTGGGCGCCAAAAGTATTGCGGACGGTCTGAATGATCCGGCCGCGCGCGCTGGCCTCTGCGACTACTTAGATCGCTATGGTGAGGGACGCCATATGAAGGACAGCGTCGAGCGTAAACGTTATTTGGACTACACCGCCAAATACATGGAACTACTTGCGTCAACGGCAAAAGCGGATGGAACCTCCGATGATCTGGTGGTCAAGGTGTCCATCGTTCGGCGATGGGCCAGCAAAGCCATCGCCCATTTAACTTTGGATGACTATCAGGTCGACAGCGTGGATCTCCATCATGTCTTCCTGGCGATTGCCATTCTTGCCACTGCCATCGAATGCGTGATGGGCGATGCGGCGTGCCAGTCGGACTTGAACTCCTGCGAGCAGCAAGCCACTCGTGCGGGCGCCGCACTTTTTGATCCGCCGCCCGCCTCTCCATCGCGCTACATTGAAACCATCCGGTTCGCCTTGCCGGATTGGGTGCGTTCTGGGGAAGAATTTCCCTTTGTTAATGTTGGCTAATGCACGATCTGAGAACAGTTAACCGGCACCTTGCGGACAGGGAAGGATCTTGTGCGGCCCGCAGCCCGTAGACGAGGACACCAGCCCTTGACCGTAGAAGCCGACCGAAAGGCCGCTTTGGATTTGGGTTTCCCGCCATCACATTGTGCTACCCACAGGGCTTAGGCCACCGGGATAGGACGTGAGCAGCATGCTATGCATATAAGAACTTGGAGCTAGTGGTTGCTGAGTTTCCGGAAAACCTGGCTAAAAAAAATCTTAGCTCAGACAGGGTGTTACTTGAAAATAGGTCATGTGTGTATTAGACCCGGCCCATTCCTGTCTGGTGGTCGAAACGGCAAAAAAAACGAACGTTTCGAAACTGAGTAGACATGGGCAAACCGTGGTGACGGCCTGAGTTTCTCAAAAGCAAAGCAGCTGTCAACGGGGGCGATGCGTATCGGAGGACGCTGATCAAAAAGGGCGGGAATCCGCGGAAATGCGTGCCTGAAATTATTTTTTCGCTGTCCTACGCCGATTCGAGGCAACGTAAGTGTTTTCGGGCATTTACAGGGGGTTGACAGGCTTCTGACCTTAGGTAGAAACAACACCCCTTCTCACTCATTCGCCGCCATGCTCTCCGCATCCATCGCTTCGTCACCTGCTGGGCAACCCGCTCACCTCTACGATCTCGTCGCAACCAGCGAGGGCATCCATGTGTCTTCAAACAGCGCGGACGGGCACGTTCTGGTCATGGAGCTCCTGAGCCGATTGGGATGGATGCATCAGCGCCAGCAAGGTGAAAGGGAGAATGGTTCCCAGAGTGATGCGACCGGTCCGGTCATGCCGTTTCGCGTGCGCCCACCTGCGCCACCGTGGACTGGCTCGCCGTCGCTTGGATTGGAGCAAAAGGAAACCTTACCTCTTCATGAGCCGAATACTGGCCCTGTTCTACCAGTCGCTCATGCAGCGCCTGGGCGCGCACCGAATGCCGACACACCGGGCGCAAACGTTGCACCCGAAGTGATCGCCCCATCGCGCGGCAAACGGATCAGCGAGCTGATGGCCTTCGACCTGGCCAATCTGGCCGGCGGCGCCAAGAAAGCGACGCCGGCCACACGGGATCGGCAATACATCATGACGTTGCTGCTGGACGTGCTGGGGGATAAGCCGGTCGCTGATGTCACCGCCACCGATGCCAACGCCATGGCGGACGTGCTTGCCTCCTGGCCGCGCAACCGGGCCAACTACCCCGAGTTCAAGGATCTGCCCGCTCGGCAAGTCGCCGCGATCACCAAGAAGAAGAAATTAGCGGTGATCCAGCGAAGCACCCAGCACAAGCACATCATGGCGCTCAATGCCTTCTTCAACTGGTGTGTGAAGTTGGGCGCGGTGCGGGAAAACCCATTTCATTACGTGCGGTCCTCCCGCTACAGAGATGCGGTCCCGAAGAAACGGGACATCTTTACCGCGCAGAACCTGCAAGCGTTGTTTGCACCCCAGCACCTGACCAATTACACAGAGCCCCACAAGTATTGGGTGCCGCTGATTGCGATGTTCACGGGCATGCGCGTCAACGAAATTTCCCAACTTTACGTGGACGACGTCCAGTCCGACATCGAGATGGATGACGATGGGGTGGAATATGCCATCCCCTACTTTGACATCGCTCCGTTTCATGATGGACAGAGCGTCAAGACCGGCTACTCCGTGCGCCGGATCCCGATTCACTCCCGATTGCTGGAGCTGGGATTTGAACGCTACGTGGCCGACGTTCGGGCCTCCGGTTCAGAACACCTGTTCCCTGGCTTGGCTTGGGCAGAAGGTGGCCCTGGGCGAACCGTCTCTCGGTGGTTCAATAAATATCATTTGCGCCAGACATGCGGCATCACCAGTTCCAAGAAATCACTGCACTGTTTTCGGCATACCCTGACCACTCGATGTAAACGTGCGAACGTGTCGAACGGCATCGTCATCACGATCAACGGCCACAGCGACGGGCAAGGTGTGGATGATCGCTACTACATGGCTCGGGGGACATTGCTCGAATGCCAGAAAGCCTTGGAACAAGTCAAATATCCTCCACTGGAGCTGGTGCCCTATGCCTCGGAGCGCTTTGCCGACTACTTGGCACAAGTAGCGGCGCAAGCTGCTCACGGGGATCGATTGACTGCCGAGGGAAAGCCAGTGATCAGCCGGAAGGGGCGGCGGCCCAAGATCGCATCAAAAACGCACCAAACGCCGGTGGAAGAATGTTTGCCCTAGTGGTGATTGACCCACAGTCTGATCGGCACTGACCACCATAATGTTGACGTCGATCTCTTCCAAACCTGCGTCACATTTTGGGCAGCTCGATTCTCGACGGAAACGACGGGCAAGTCATGATCCAGACCCAAAATCTTTACGCCTATTTCGATCACACTACGCACCTTTGTACTGCAGGAAAGACCGATCATGGCGATGCGCTTTCGGATGGCCAGTGGCCACCTAGTCATTGTCTCTTAGCTGCCTAGCGGTTAGCTCCAACAAGCATCGAGTCGATTACTCGCGCAATCGCGCGTTAACGCATCTAATTCCCCGTGCGCGTGGATGCCGATGCATAGGCAGCGAGGAAGGCGGTCCAGCAACCACCTAAAGACTTCATCGCCGCACGATGGCAATATCAGTAGCCAACGAAGGGGGATTTGATGGAAACAGACTTTCGCAGTCAGTCGAATAGCAGTGTGCCATCGACTCATGGTATTGCTACGTACTCTCCGTTCCTGTTGATGAAGCACATCGTGCGCCGCTGGTCCACTGCGCTTCTATATGGCAGTGCCATGCTTTTATGGTTGGTGCCCATAAGCGTTGCGACTGCGCAAGACTATTGCTCGGCCGGACAAATACTTCCTCCCGGACAAATACTCAGCTACGAGCCAGCTGGCGCTGACGATTCAACACTAAGCCCGACATGTAACAACGGAAGCTATCCAGCCAATGTGCTCGGAAAAGGCTTCACCTCAGCATCAGCCGCAGGGGCTGCTCTCGCTAGCGCCTGTGACGGCTCGCAGTACCACAATCAAGTTTCTTGGGGATCAGTCGTTCGGCAAGGTGGTGCCCAGTACGGAATGGATGCCATCATCGATGGCACTGATTACGGTACTTCTTCAGGGACCATAGTATCTGTCTGTACAGGGGGCTACTTCGTCGCCGTACCTGCCCCCACGGCAGCACCGGCTCCGTTGCCGGCGTCAGGAAGCACCTGCTCGGCTTGCAAGACTGGCGCGGTCTCGGTCGGACACCCGATCGATCCCGGGAGCGGCAACGAATTTGAGTCCGCCCTGGACTACCAGGCCGGCGATCCGCGATTCCGATTTACCCGTGTCTACAACAGTAGTTCTGTGGCGTTAAGTGCGTTGGGAGGGCACTGGCAACACAATTTCTCTGCCAGCATCGGTAATGCCTACGGGGCTTATCAGAGCAGCGGTGCGATCGCGGGCTATGTCTCGGACGTTTACTCCAGCCCTGCCGACGCTTGCAGCGAAGGTTGGTCGCGCATCGCAACGGCCAGTGCCGTGCAGACGCCCGCAACGGCAGGGGCGACGGTAACGTTCGACGCCACCACGAACACCTGCCAGCTCTCCACAGGCCAGTCCCTTCCGGTGTACAGCACCACAGCCACGGGCAGCGATGTCTTTAGCGCGACCACGTATCCCGCGTCCGTCGCCGTGTATCGGCCTGACGGCGCGGTGTACTTATTTCAGTGCTCAAACGGTACTTGCGTGCCCAATACGGACGTCCCGCTGCGCCTGATGCCCAGCGCGAACGGCTACACCCTGATCGATGAGAACGGTGACACCGAGGGCTATAACAACAATGGCGCGTTGGTTACCACCACGGACAAAACGGGCTACCAGCAAACGCTGGGATACGACAGCTCCGGGAACCTCATCAGCGTGACAGATAATCACGGGCGTGCACTGAGTCTTGGCTACAACGCCGGCGGCAACCTGGCGACGGTCACGCCGCCCGATGGCGGCGTCATTCAATACGGTTACGACAGCCTCCAGCGATTGACGAAGGTCACTTACCCGGACAGCTCAGTACTGACTTATCAATACGGTCCGGCATCATCCTTGTCGGTGCTTTTGACCGGTGTCGTCGACGAGTCCAGTCAGCTTTATGCGAGCTTCTCCTACGACGCTCAGGGACGCGCCAACGGAGATAGTCTCGGCGGGGGTGCGGATGCCGTGTCCATCGTCTACAACGCCGATGGCAGCGCCACCATCACGGACGCTTTAGGGACGGTGCGCACTTACCAATATCAACTGGCGCAGGGCCGATTAAAGTTCAGCACTGTCCAGGGGCCGCCGTGCGATGGATGCGGCATCAGTGCCGCCAATACCTATGACAGTCATGGCTATCCTGCGAGCAGCACGGATTTCAACGGCAATGTCACCGCCACTACCTATGACGCCGATGGATTGCTGAATCAACAGATTGAAGCTCAGGGGAAGAGCGTTCAGCGCACGACGGATACGACATGGGATACCGTATTTCGCAATCCACTGCAGCGCTCGGTTGAGAACGCTAGTGGTGCCGTGATCTCTAGTGACGCGTGGGTCTACAACACCCGCGGTCAACCGCTGGCGCGCTGCGAAATCGACCCGGTCCAAGCCAATGGGTATACCTGTGCAGACACCGGTACACCACCGGCTGGAGTGCGCCGCTGGGTCTATGATTATTGCGATTCCATCAATGCGTCATGTCCGCTGGTCGGGCTAGTGCTCAGCATCACCGGTCCACGCATGGACCTGACCCAAACCACGACCTACAGCTTTTACACGACGAGTAGTGCAACGAACTGCGGCACGCCGGGCGGCGCCTGCTATCAATTGGGCGACCTGTATCAGATCACCGATGCTCTGGGCCAAGTCACCACCATTGCCTCCTACGATGGCGCCGGGCGCGTCACACGCATCACCGACCCCAACGGGGTCAACACGGACATGACCTATACGCCGCGCGGCTGGCTGGCCTCTCGCAGCGTCGGTGGTTCGACCACCACGTTCACGTATATGCCCTATGGGGAAGTGCAGACCATCACCGATCCCGATGGGGTCATAACCACCTTCGGCTATGACAGCGCGCACCGTCTAACCGACATCACCGACGCCCAGGGCAACGACCTCCACTACACGCTCAATGCGGCCGGCAATAAAACCGCCGAGCAGATCACCACAGCTGCCGGTACCGTGGTGCATAGCCTGTCACGCAGCTACAACGCACTTGGGCAGCTCACCGCGGTAATCGATGGCCTGAGCCAAACGGTCTTCAATGCCGGCTACAGCGACAGCTATGACGCCAATGGCAACCTGACCCACACCGCTGATGGGTTGGGCTTCCAACGCGAGATGAGTTTTGATGCGCTCAATCGCTTGAACAGCACCATCGACAACTACAACGGCACCGATACCGCCACAGCCAACACGGAGACGGTGGTGGTGCAGGATGCATTGGACCGGATCACCGCCGTCAGCGATCCGACTAATCTGAATACGGTGCCGACGTATGACGGCCTGAGCAACCGCACCAAGCTGCAAAGCCCCGACACCGGCACCAGCACCGACACGTTTGATGCGGCCGGCAATCGCCTGGTCCACACCGATGCCAAGGGGGTGGTCAGCACGTCCACTTATGACGCACTCGATCGCCTGAAAACGACGATGTATAGCGACACCACGCAAAATGTGTCCTATGCCTACGATGATGCCAACTCGGTCACCGGCTGCACGAGTTCATGGCCTGTCGGGCGGCTCACGCGGATCATCGAAAACGGTGTCACGACGACCTACTGCTACAACAGCCGCGGCAACGTTCTCCAGAAGAAACAGGCAACGTCCACGACCACGGACACCACCACCTATACCTACACGTCGGCCGACCGGCTGAGCAAGCTGGCCGCGCCGGACGGCACGCTCATCACCTATGCCTTCAATGGCGATGGCCTGCCGAGCAGTGTGACGGTGACACCGAGTGGTTCCACTTCGGCATCGCCAACCGTGGTGAGTGCGATCACCTACCTGCCCTTTGGCCCCATCAACAGCTACACCCTGGGCAATGGGCAAACGGTCACGCGCACCTACGACGCCAATTACCGCGCCACCGACATCACCAGCCCGGCATTCAACCTTCACTTGGCTCGGGACGTCATGGGGAATGTCTCGGCCATTGGGCCGGCATCAGGTGCCAATCCGGCGACCGAAACGTATACCTATGACCCGCTCTATCGCCTTGGAAGCGTGACCGAAGCCAATGGCACGACGCTTGAAAGTTACACGTATAACCAGACGGGAGATCGACTGAGCAAAACGGCGTCGGGTTTGGCTACGGGGGCCTACCTCTACACCACCGGCACCCACCAGCTGAAAACCATTGGCAACGCACCCCAGGCCAATGATGCCAACGGCAACACGACGGGCAGCGTGATCGGGGGCGGCACGTATGGGTTTGCCTATAACGGGCGCAACCGGCTGTCTCTGGCCCAACTCAACGGGTCAACTGTTGGAACGTATAGCTACAACTCGTTGGGTCAGCGCATTGGCAAGGTGACCTCAACAGCTGAGCGGTTTGCCTATGACCAGAATGGCCAATTGCTGGCCGAATACGGCGCCACCAACCGTGATTACATTTGGTTGGGCAGCCTACCCGTAGCGGTGATCGACAACACCATCAATGGCAGTGTGGTCACCAGCGTCGTCAACTACGTGATTGCCGACCAGCTGAATACGCCGCGAGCCGTAACCAACAGTGCCGGTGCGGTGATCTGGCAGTGGGCCTACCAAAGCAACCCGTTTGGTGAACAACAGCCGACATCGACGGCTGGGTATGTGCTCAATCTTCGTTATCCCGGCCAGTACTTCGATGCAGAGATCGGCATGAACTACAACATGTTCCGTACCTATTTGCCAGCGACGGGACGCTACCTGCAGAGTGATCCGGCAGGCCTACTTGGTGGTATCTCAACGTATGCTTATGTAACCAACAATTCGCTCAATTACTTCGACCCATATGGCTTGAGTGGTGCATCGACTGGAGCAGCTTGGGGCGCTGCAATCGGCGGTGGGATAGGCGTATTGGGCGCGGGGGCTGCGACGTGGGCTACTGCCGGTGGAAATGCGCCATTTATAGCGCCCGAAACCGCATGGGCAATTGGAGCGGGAACAACAATTGGCGCAGCTATAGGAGCTGCAATAGGAAATGACTCGGGTGCATCAGGAGCATACGCTCAGGCGCCCGACAACGCCTATGATCCCAATGGCCCGAAGGCTCCAGGAAAGCCTGGTCCAGCTGAAGGATTTATTGACCCGAAGGCCGGGGAGAACTGGGTCCCCAATCCATTCCCGGGTCGCGGTGGTGCAAGCCATGGATGGGAAGACTCGAAAGGCAGAGTTTGGTGCCCGACAGGTCAAGGCGGGAGAGCTCACGGCGGTCCTCATTGGGATGTGCAAGATCCCAAAACGGGTGGGAATACCAATGTTCCGCCAGGTATCAATGTCAATGATCTCTGAAAGAAGCAGCTTATGAAAAATGAATTCTATTTGAGAGAAAAATCGTACTACTCATACTTGGACGAAAAGCATTTTTACGAATGGCTGGAATCCATTGAGGGCGTCAAAAGTGTTCGCCACTCCAAGCAGGGTTTGCACGTAGAGCTAAAAGAAGATGGAATGTCCAGAAGCGGTGTATACGACTTGGTCGCGCTGCTCACTCGCTATGAGTACGAAATGCAATTTGTGCGAGATCTGATTCGAGCAGAGGACGAATCGTGGTTTCGCGAGCCCGATAAATATTGGTATTTGAGAGTATTTGGAGGCGTTGATCTTGTGTGAGAACTTGAACGCAAGCGAAGATTTCCAACCGACGTCCCGCCGTAATTGAGTAGCACTGAGCTTTGGAAAAAGTGCGTCCGCTGGCTAGAAATGGCCAACTGGCTTAAACAGCGTGGCCACTCGAAGCGAAACGCGCTGGCCGAAAATAAAACCACGTCTCACTTCGAGAAATCCTGGGCTTGACTGAAGCTGAATGCAAGCCACGATCCCGGCCCAATTTTCAGCAGTCTTCAATGGTGGATCAGGGACGCCGGGATGGTCTGGATGTCGCCACCGTCACGACCAACAGAGCGAACGTGGCCACCCCTACCGCGGCACAGAGTAAAGACCTTGGGCCGTGTGCACGGGGTAGAGCCTTCCAATAAAGATCACAACTACCACATAGACGGCCATCGTGAGCCAACCCTGCCAGCTGGCGGGACCCCAGCCAACGCCGTCTTTTTGCGACCGAACCAAGCAACCATATGCTATTCCTCCGGCAATGGGGATTCCAAAATTATAAGCAAAATAGTGCGTTGCTAAATGGATGCTCACGCCTCCAGCAAAAATGAGCCACGCAGCAAAAATAATAGATCTGGGCCATCCTCAGGATGACCCAGGATAAAGCGGGGCTTACATCAGCCCCCTCGCCGCCAGGCTCACCGACGAACCCGCACCCACCACCAAGTGGTCGAGGACCCGCACGCCGATCATCTGTAAAGCATCTTTCAGTTGCCGGGTGATCTCTCGATCTGCCGCACTGGGTTCGGTGACGCCACTGGGGTGATTGTGAGAAAAAATCACTGCCGCTGCATTGATGTTGAGAGCGGCTCGGACAACTTCTCTTGGGTGGATGGACGCGCCGTCGATGGTGCCACTGGCCAGCTTTTCGGTGGAAAGGATCCGGTGCCTGTTGTCGAGCCATACCGCGTGAAACTCCTCGTGCAAGAGGGCGCCCAGGCGCATGCGGAGAAAGTCGCCGGCATCACTGGGGTTGCCGATGCTGCCCTTGCGCTCCAGCTTGGCCAAGAGGATGGCTTCGGCGGCGGCCAGCACGTCGTGCTCAGTGGTCTTGCCGGTGAGTTTGTAGTTGCCCTTGCTGTCGCGGATGAGGCCCATGTGTTTTCTCCCCGACGCGGAATTGCGCCGTGGGCACCGGGAAGCAAAACAGGAAAAGCACAGCAGCACCCGGAGGCGGCCGCCGTGCGGCCGATGAAGGGCGGGAACACCGTGGACGAGGGCACCCTTGCGCTGGGCGACTGTGAAGCAAACCTTGCCCATGAAGGCGAAGACCGGTTCGGGAAGACGCTGGTGACACCTATCGCACCGCGGCATCAATCAATCGCTGCTAACTAGCATTCTGTGCCAGGATCAACCGCGTCTTGCCTAGGGCTGAAGTTAGCTAGTCCGCTTCCCACCTGCCCGTCCTCCAATCGGCTAATTTGAATGTTGATTTTGGACAGGAAAGGCGCTGGTCTAGCAATCCACTGGATTACCTGCACCTTCTCTTCGCCGCCAGGAATGTTTTCACCCGTTGCATGGCCTTGCAGCAGGTCTTGGACAACGCCTGCGGCCAAGTCAGCAACGCTTAGCAGATCATCCAAGTAGCTTTTTTCCTGAAACGACTTCGCAAAGCCCACAACGTCGAGCGCATGCGTGGCATACATACCTAAGATGGCAGTGAACAGCTTCTGGGTGCCGGTAAAATTTCGACTATTGCCATCTACGTTGATGGCGTCCTCATCGCAATACCAAAGCAGACGTTGATTGCTGCTCGTCATCAACGACACAAAAATGGCGAGCATGTGGCATACGCGGACAACCTTTTCTGCATCCGGCCCCTTCCATTCGCCGAAGCCCATGGAGCCGAGCTGTTCCACGATGGATGCCTGAGCCTCCTGTTTGGATGTTCCAAACAGCGTCTCAATTTGCTTTTCCACAGCAACGGTGATCACTGCGCCATGGATGTAGTTATCGATGAGTTGTAGAAATTCAGGGAGTGCTCGGCTACGAGCGCCAGAAGTGAGGTAGCCACGCTTATATCCAAACTCGCTGTGTTGATCGAGCAACCCGTGCTTTCCCCGAAGCTCTTTGACCTTCTTCTCAAAAGGCCCGATTTTGTCTTGAGCCAGGAGAATGAAGGAGTAGGTGTAGAAGCGTGCGGATGCGTGTTCCCCACCAAAATCAGACATGACAAATATTTTCTTGTCGTCGGAAAAATCCGGTAGCTCTGAGAGCTGCCCGATAGCGTTCGCCATGATGCTAGAAAGCCATGGGTAATCCGGGGCGATCCTGGCAATCGAAAACGGGCCACTTTTCCGGATCTTTTGGGGGGCTTGTTCTACGACACCCAGCAACAGCGATGAAAGTGTCTCTGGTGAAAGAGCGATTTGAAATTGCCGCCTTATTCGGGAAGCCAGTCGTTCAAATGCAGCAGCATCCAAGGCATGTCTTTCGACCTGATCCCGGTGGGCCGTCAAGTTGGCCCAGTCGATAAAGCCAGGTAACGCCGCAATTACATCAAGAGCTTCTTCGATGCTAACAGCCCGATCCGGGTTCTCCACCAAGCTTCTTAAAAGCCACGCCATCATAGACAACTGCGGTGTGCCTATACGTTGTGTCATGTCTTGTTCTCCTTAGCGTGCCACCGCTCCACCCAGCCATTTCAAAGCGAGCTTCCACCACAATGGCAACGCTGACGGACGATCGAGCGACCGCATGCGCTCATCGAGCATTGTGTCCTTCTGCGCTTTCGGTGTTAAAAAGCTCGATGCGATCGTGACAAATCAATTGTTACGCCCCTGTGCTAACGCCCAGACAGGACAACATGGAGAGGTAACATGCAGGAGTGGCGCCCATCCCTATTCGGCAAAGCGTTTACGCGATCAGACGATTGGAGTCTGACCCTTCAAGGCTCTGTGCTCACGTTGCAGATCGATGGGCGGAAATTCCAGAAGACCATTCGCGGGAAGTCGCCCGTCGTCGTGCATGCCGGCACGTTTTGGACAGACATCACGTTTCAAGTGCGAGAGCGCCCGCCGATCGTCATGGATGGTATCCCGAACGCTCAGGGTTGGAAGATTGCCAACGCCATTGACGCGGTTGTACGAGAGCAGGCTGATGCGGCTGCTCGCATAGTTCGAAGGTCTCAGTTCGACCAAACGTTTTTACTCATCAGGTCCTGGCATGCCTCCGTTCTAACGGACGTCAGCAGGCATAACCGCAATCGGCGCTGGATGACCTCGGAGACGATCCAGGATCATTTGGAAGCAAAACCATCCGTGACCCTGTCCGATCCTGCGTTGGTCGCGATGCTGGACGATGCGGACATTCAAAGTCATCTGGGAAGCGAACTTCCGAGCGCCCGAAAAATCATCAACCTTTGGCGTAACAGTTTCGCAAAGACCATCGCGACCCGGAACGAGAAGTTCGTTCAAGCGGAGTTATTGGCCTGCCAGTCACTTTTCAATTCCGTCGAGAGTATGCCGCTAACCGACGAACAGGCGCGCGCGGTCATTTGCTTCGATAACCGAGTGCAGGTCGTTGCGGCCGCCGGATCCGGGAAAACCTCAACGATGGCGGCCAAAGCCGCCTACGCCATCGAGCGCGGGTTGGTCGAACCCCGGAAAATTCTCATGCTGGCCTTCAACGACTTGGCCGCCAAAGATCTAAAGGCGCGAACACAACGGGCGTTGGCGCGCGTCGGTCGAACCGATATTGATATCCAAGCCAGCACATTCCATAGCTTTGGATCGATGGTCATTGGCCAAGCGACCGGCCAACGTCGGCGGATTCCAACTTGGATGGATGGCGACGAAGGCATCGGCCGTCTATCGCAGCTGGTGGACGACCTTAAAGATCGGGACTCCATTTTTCGCACGAGATGGGATTTGTTTCGAATCGTTTTCAGTCGAGATTTGCCGAAATTCGGTGCCAAAACCGATCATGAAGACTGGGATCGAACCACCGGAGCAACCGGATTTAGAACACTTTCCGGGGATCTCGTCAAAAGTCTGGAGGAGCGCACGCTAGCAGACTGGCTTTTCTACAACGGCGTTCCATTTTTTTACGAGCGGAATTACGAGCACCCCACTGCTACAGCGGACCACAGCCAGTATCGTCCAGATTTCTTCTACCCAACTGCGCATTTGTATCACGAGCACTTCGCGCTCAATGAAAAGGGACAGCCGCCAGAGGAGTTCTCGGGGTATCTCGATGGGGTCAAATGGAAACGGGACACGCATAAGCGCTATGACACGGACCTGATCGAAACCACCTCAGCTCAAATCCGAAACGGGAAAGCATTTCAGACGCTCTCCGATGCTCTGGCTCAGAAAGGCATCCAGTTGGACCCCAACCCAAATCGTCCTACCCAGGCGCGCAAGGTGATCGAGCACGAAGAGCTCGTCTCGCTCTTTCGGAGCTTTATCCGACACGCCAAAAGTAACAGCCTCACCGTAGCCGATCTTCACAAGCGCCTAGCGAATGAGCCGGTCGATGCATTTCAGTACCGCCACGCTGTATTTATCGATCTGTATGAGCCCATTCGTGAAGCGTGGGAAGGAGCGCTCGCAGAAGACGATGGCATCGACTACGAGGACATGCTCATTCGTTCCGCCGAAGCATTGGAAACCGGGGCGTGGCATTCCCCCTACGACTTGGTCATGGTCGACGAATTCCAAGATGCTTCCTGGGCTCGTGCCCGTATGGCCCTGGCACTCGTGAAGCCCCGCGGCCGTTTCTTGTTCGCCGTTGGCGATGACTGGCAAAGCATCAACCGCTTCGCGGGCGCCGATGTTTCGGTCATGACAACGTTTTTGGACGTATGCAAGCATGGGCAAGAGCTGAGACTGGAGCAGACGTTTCGTTGTCCTCAGGCCCTATGCGACGCCTCAAGTGCCTTTGTGCTCAAGAATCCCGCCCAGATCAAAAAGGGTGTGCGTTCAAAGACGCCGGCTGTCGGCCCAGCGCTCCAGGCGTTTCAGGTCGCAGATCGAAGTGAGTTGCAAAGCGCGATCGACGATTACGTGCACATTCTGTATCAAGCCATCGCCTCGGGAGATAAGCCACCTGGCGAAGGCGACCGGACCAGCATCTATGTGCTGGGACGCTATAAGAAAGATGAGCAATACGTTCCCAGCGGATGGAAACAGAAATACGGTGACCGCATCGACCTGTCGTTTAGGACGATCCATTCTTCTAAAGGTGCTGAAGCCGATTACGTCGTTCTTCCGGGTTTGGTCAAACGAGGCTTTCCAAGTGCTAAGCAAGATGACCCAGTGTTGAACTTTGCCATGCCGTCAGGAGACACCTTTTCACAAGCAGAAGAACGACGATTGTTTTACGTTGCACTTACTCGTGCACGCCGATCGGTCGCCATGTTTACGGTGATCGGCAAAGTTTCGGAGTTCTTGATTGAACTGGTCGAAGACAAGCGTTTAGACATCCTGGATCGCCAAGGCCAGCCAACCTCCGCGACTGTTTGCCCTAAATGCCGTAAGGGTTTTCTTGTGGAGCGCCATAGCCGATTCGGACCATTTTTTGGGTGCACCAACTACCCACTCTGCAAACATACGATCCATCAACGACGTCAGCGAGGGCCTCGGCAACGTTAGTAGCCTTGTAATGTTCGCCCTCAAATAGAAAATTTTTTTATGGAACGATTTATCAAGCCATGCATGGTAACTTCCCCGCTTGTAAAAGTGCGCTTCAACGCGTCCATAAATAGAACTTCTGAGGAATGTCCCATGGACGAAGCCAAACGAAAAGCCGAAAAATCGCCGTATACCGCGTCGTTAAAAATACACCAACTTGTAGTTCTGGAATGGCTGCGCCATGACGAGCATAGAACCGGAACTAATTTGGTAAAAAAACTCAGAGCATCTAAAGCCAATCTTCCGGTTACGTGTATTGATTGTTGGTCCCGTCAAGACGTTTTGGATTGTATTGAAAAGTTAACGGATGATATGAGTGAGTCCGATGCCAAGGTGCCTATTCTTCACATCGAGGCTCATGGCTTTAGCCCTAACGGCGACGGTGAGAGCGCTATCGGAATCGTGGGTCCAAAGTCGCAAGCCGGAGGAGAAGAGATACTGCTTTGGAGCGATCTCGCTGCGCCTCTTCGAAAACTCAATCTAGCCACCGCATTCAATCTTCTTTTTGTCGGTGCTGCATGTTGGAGTGACAGCTCAATCTATACAGTTACTGCATCTGACTTTCTACCCTTCATGCTTGCAATCGGATTTTCCACCACGGTTTATTCCAACACATTGGAATTGGCAATGGTCGAACTATATGAAAACCTGTTGATAAAAAGCCACTCAATCCAAAGCAGCCTAAATTTAGCTCACGAAAAGCTCGATACGACATCGGAAAAACTAGCTTGGTTTTCGTTGCCGCTCATGATAAAAAATGCGGCCCTGGCTGCGGTTAATTTAACGAAGGATCCCAGTGCAAACGAAGATCGCTATCAGCATATGGTCGCTGAACTGACCGCAGCGGGAGTAGCTCCGCTTGCCCGTGACGAATTCCACCGGCGCCATTTAACCCACGCACCAGCTGCAATCGAAAAAATATTATCGGTTCTCTTGGCTTACGATCTTCTCCCAGCCAACCGCACTAGATTTGGCTTCGACGGAAAAAGGCTCGCGATGGAGGCGCTCGACAAGCAATAAATCGGCGGCTGGCTGGAGATCTATTGAGGCCGCCGGTCGCACCCCGCTTTGTTAAGAATGTTCAAGCCGGTCGCAAGTGGATAATCTGACACCTGTTGGCCGCTAGTCTGGAACAGCGTGGCCACCGGAATGGAACAGGCTGGCTGGAGCCGTGCTTCGACATCTGACATAAGGAGCCTGGCATGAGCTCGACATGCATGGCGACGCCCAATTAGTCTGGCCCCATCATCATCAAGGGCGGGAACTCATGCTTTCGTCGCCGCTCATTACTATCACAGCCGCACCATCTGCACCGACGGCAGATCACACAGTCATCTGGTCAGTCCTCATCACGCAAGTGGTGACACTGCTGATCTTTGGTTTGACTCAGTGGCTCGGGCACCGCAGCGATCGTGACAAGCGAGCACGTGACACGAAGCGTGATGTGTTGCTTGAAGTGGCGCCGGCCATCCAACGCGTATACACATCCCTCGCAGAACTGACCAATCCATCGACACGCATGGATGATTTTGCAGCGAAATTGACGGCTGCCTCTGGAGCGGTTGCAAAGCTCACAGCCGTCGCAAATGATGAAACGCTCGAAGCAGCCCGCAAGCTGATGACTGCCTTAGGCAGCATCATGCTGCGTCTGATGAGAAAACGTGTGGAAGTTGGAACCGACTTAGAGGCCACCAAGCAACTCATTGCACTTTGGCGTGAAGAGACCAAGGTTATTCCCGATCTTCTTGCCGATTTCTCCACCAAGGCGCGCAGCGAGATCCCGTTACTCTTGGACAAGAATTTATTTGGCGATGGGCTCAAAGCATCGAATGCGACGATGTTCGCAGAGATGGAAAACCTCTTAGGAGCGTTTGCCAAACAGCAAACCGGATCCACCAGAGAGTCTCAGGCAGGAAAGGCCATCGAGGATGGTGCGCAGGCAAACAGAGGTCAGCCAAACGTCAACGCCAGCGTTGCACAAATGGAAGCGGGCACGCATCTCACACCTGAGCAGATGGCAACAATTTCCACCCAAGTCACCGAGCTGCGCCAGCAGGCTGTTTTCTGGGAATATCGTTATTTAAATCATTTTCTTGTGCACCGTACTCAGTTGGTTCTCAACTGGCTCATTGATCGTCAGACCAAGGGACAGCCAACGACGGTCGGCTATTACGATGCAGAACTGACAGCACGAGTGGTCTCTCCGGAGGAGCGTGCAGCGGTTCTTCAAGCACTGAGGGCACATGCTCTTGTTACCTCAAACGATGGGCTCCTGATCGCCACTGAAAAGGGGCTCGACTACACGCGCTGGCGGGGACCAATACCCCAAGTTACTGAGTGATTGATCCCCGATGCCTGCGCACGCACCAACATAGTCAGGTTCATTAAAAAAGGAGCTACACATGGGTAAGGCCGCCGTCGCACCGCATTCATCTTGGGACGCTAGGAAGTGCGTCCGCTGGCCGGATATGGCCGCTCTGCTTAAACAGGCTGGCCACCCGCAGCGAAACACGCTGGCCGAAAAAAAACCACGTCGCATTCCGAGCAATCCGTGGCTTGACGAAAGCGGTGTGCAAGCCAAAATCCCGGCCCGATTTTTACGCGGCGCGCATCTTGATCAGGGACGCCGGGATGATCTTGCCGTAGCCAATCCGAGCGTCGTTAGGCATCGCTTCGGCTACTTCTTATCAGTTATGGCATTCAGACCAAGTATTGAAAACTTTTTGCTATACCGCGGCGACATAAAATATCTGTCGGAAACGGGCGATGCCGTTTTGATTAAGTCTTCGATAGCTTGTTCTAATCCCGCGTCTGCGTAGGCAATGGATGCGCTTGAATATGCCGCATCTGGGTCCTTCGTTTGGCAAGGAACAGACGGATGCTCGATCTCTTCCAGGTATTCGTCGAAGGCGTTCCGGCTAATCACTAGACCGTAACGCCGCCACGCATACTTCCTTCCCCAGTGATATCCCGCCATCTGAGCGTGAGTTACACGGGTGTCGTTATTTAGCTTGTTTGTTGCCTCAATGCTCTTGGAAAATGCTTTTGCTGCCGCGTAGCTCAGCGGAGGATCCACCAAAGCAGTCGGCGAGATCGCTGCCCGATCGATGATATGTTTTCCCGCTCTATCAACTGCAAAACCGATGTTGTAACGGTGACCCTCTTTCAGCAGAGGCGTGGCATTGTCTTCGAACTCATAAACCGTGGAGGTCGTCGCCGGATGAAAACTATGACGGTAAAGGCTCGGACCGAGCTTGGTGATCGTGTAGTCAGTAACGATTAGATCGTGGATTGTGTTGAGCTGCCTCGATTTCATTTCAGTTCCTCGGCTACGGCGTCAGCCGGCGCGTTAGTTGAAGATTGACCAAAGCTCAAAGCTTGTGGCCTTTCAGAAGCGCGGATGGGTCATACATGTCGGTCAGCATCAAAACGTGATGTCTGGCGCGTGTGATGCCCACTCGTGCAAGTCTTCGACTTTTCTGATGTGGTTCAGTCTCGTTACAAAAAATCAAAGGGCTGCTATGGGGATCGTCGAACATGATCACAGCGTCAAACTCTTTGCCCTTGGCCTTGTGAACAGTCATGACGTGAATGCCACGCAGCTCATTGTCGCCGGACAAGATTTGTTCCTCCGCAAGTGCCGCATCAAGAGCCCGACGCGCGTTGCCGTAGTGCCCCTGTGTTTGCCATAGATTGGTGAAGCTGCCGGCAATCCGACGGCCCCGTTGGAATGCCACCAGCTGCTCAGCGTCTTTGGCAATCTTTCGAAGCGGATCGGCGCCCGCATCGCGCAAGATGCGGCGCGTTTCGATCCAGTCTCTTTTTGGGTCGCCTGAAAAAGTGTGCTCGCGCATAGTTCGAAGCGCCCCTAAAAGCTTTGCAGCTACCCCATTGGCGCGTGGGATCTGACCGGCTCTGCTTTGCAGCGCACTGGCTGCCAAGCGCTGCGCGATGTCCATATTTCCTTGCTTTCCGCGCGCACGGAAAACAGAAGCCGCCATTTCAAGCGCATCGGCGAGATCCAACAATTCCGTTTGCTGAGGACCTCTTGGTTCCATCATGAAGGCAATCAGGCGACTGGAAAGCAACACCGAAGCCTCATCAATCATCACTCGGTGCTGAATGCTTTTGTTGGTGCCGTCTCCGGATAACGCTCTGGAAATCACATTGACGCCACGGTTCCAGGTTGCCAAAAATGCCAAGCTCTCGTAGTCATTTGGAGCGGCCTTCTTGGCTTCTCGAATGGCAATGCCAACCGATGAGCGGATAGCGCTGTCCCGCTTGGCGGCTTTGGCTTGAAAACTAAATCTCGAAACTCCCCGATAAGGTCCCGCACGAGGCGCGTTAAGCAGCACGTCGTTTGCAAATTGGACGATCTCTGAATTCGGACTTCGATGATTTTGTCCTTCCAGGTCAACACGCAGCGGGTTGAGTGCCTGCATGATTTGGGTCACGCGCTCAGAACTTACGCCCGGTCGAAAATCATAGATCTGCTGTTCAAGATCAGCCAGACAAACCAACTGAGTTGTTTCAGACAATAGCCGCACGCTCTGCCATTGATCGTCGGCCGTGTCCTGGGCTTCATCGACGACAATGAGTGGATGCCGGTTGGAAAACAGAGCACGCAATCGAACGCTGGCTGCCAACAGTGCATGAGCCTTGTTCGAGAATAAATCGAAGGCCACCCGGCCCTCTTCACGAAACAGCCGTTCTCTTTCTATGTCCCAGTTCCCTCCGTCGTTTTCCAGCTGATGCTTCAAAGCGGCCTCATCTTGGGGCAGTAACAAGGTCAGCCGTTTCGGCGCTCCCAGCAGATATCCGTAGCCCTTTAAAATTTCCCAGAAGAATGAATGAAAGGTTTGAATTGAAAGTTTGCTTTGAAGCGCCTTGGGCAACTGCGCTTTGCTGGCTTCCACAACACGCGCCACCGCAGAACGAGAAAAACTTAGGAACAACACTGTCTGCCCTGGCAAAAGGCCTGCTTCGACAACACCCCTGGCTTTGAGTAGGGCAATCGTCGTTTTCCCGCTTCCAGGCCCTCCCGTAACCAGGACTGGTCCGGGCGCGTCGAGGACGCCTTGCCTTTGCTCACAGATGACCAATGGCATGGCTTATTCCGGGCGGAGATTGTCAAGCCAATCGTATTCATGACCGTCCGGCTCGTCCGGCGGCACAGGCTTCCGTTTGGGTTTGGGGTATTGCTGATAGATCTCACTGAGAAACGCAGTGATGGTCGGTGGCATTTCGTTGATGTCGCAAAGGCTCAGCAACCGGGCAGCTCCCCCGTCTCCCTTCATGCCTTTGAGTATCATGGCTGTCAGTTTTCGAAGCTCAGCGTCGCCGGGTGTCGCAGCGGGAATGCCAAGGGGATGATCATCCTTTTCTTCGTTCTTCACTGCTGTTAAAAACTCCCACTGCCGCTGCAAGGGCGTTTCTTCTGCTATCAGCGCCTCCGCGCCCTTTTGCGAAATTTCCCTAGCAATCACGTAAGCATCTTGGAGCGCCCTGATATCATCAGCGCTCCGCTTCGTTTTGTCGAAGAAGGCAAACGCGGGTATCCCCACCTCCTTGAAGAAAGAACCAAGCTTTTCCAGGTTGCCATCGCCATCGGCGTTGATTACGCAGATACCGGCAACATCCAGTGGGAAGAGATCAGCATCGTTTTCTTCCATGATCTGGGCCACAACCAACAGGGCGTCTTGTTCCGTGAGGCCCTCCCCGACGATCACCCCACGACTGAGCAACGCCTCGGCAATCACACGCCGAAAGTTCTGGCGGTAGTTTTTGGCCTTCATGTTGGTGGGGAGTTTGACGGGAATGCCCGAAAGGTTTCCCTGGCCGTCTCGGTTGATCTTCACAATTCCCTCGGGCTCGAAACGCTCGATGACATAGGGCGAGTGAGACGTGACAAAACATTGAGACGTTTTGCTGAGCAAGTAGTTGGTGATGCGTCTTTGCGTGTGTGGAGGCAACGCGATTTCTGGCTCCTCCATGGCGAAGATCACGTCTTTTTTGAGTTCGGCAATGAAAGTGAGGAGTGCCAGGACCAAGGTGTTCAGTGTCCCGGTGCCTGCATGCTGGAAAGGAACAGCGACTTCCCCTTCTCCCATGGTGAGAAAAAAGGCGATGGATTTTCTAAGGTGCTCACGGGTGAGCTGCGACACAAACAATCGGGTGGCCCGACCTTCACCGCCCGGCGCGATATATTCCGCCAAGCGCTCTTCGATCTCTTCGAGTATCGGCCCTAGCTCTGTGGCCTCGGCATCAATGGGCGGGTCGAGTTCGACTAAGCGTTTTCGTATGCCTTCCCACATGCCCTTACGGGCTTCCTTCATGCGAAGAATGTTGTCGAGCAGCGTGCCACGTTCAAGGCTTAGTGCTCGGGATCCAGTGCGAATGGTCCGCAGATAGAGAAATCCGATGGATCGCTTAACTTTGGATGGAATGGACCTGGGCTCTTCATCGAGGTCATCGTCATTGCGGCGATAACTGGTCTTTGCAACGAACTGGTCGTCTTCAATATCGTAGCGTCCGACGGTGATCAGCCGTAAGCAAAACTCCACGTTCGGGTCATCCGCCAGTCCCACCTCCCCCTCGTCGAGCACCCGCTTTTCGATCTTGTGCCACAACTCCAAGTTTGCCGCGCAAATGTTTCTGATTTCATCGGTCAGCCCGACCAGCGTTGCCTCTATTCGCAGAGGCACGTGCGTCTCACCATCCTCCGCGAGATAATTTGCATTGTGAAAATCGAACTCTTCGACAGGAGGTGTTCGGTTCAGCCGATCTGGCCCCAGGACCAGATCGAGTGCTTCGCACACGGTACTTTTCCCGACGTTATTCCCACCGATGAGGAGGGTATGACCGGAGAAATCCAATTCGGCTTTGGCGATGCCCCGGAAATTTTCGATGGACAGACGGACAACGCGCATCGAACTTCTTCCGAGTGGTCAGGTGTCAGCAATCTATCTGCTGAACACCGATATCAGCAAACAATCAATCTGATCGGTCGGTTTCACGGCCGAAAAGTTCGGTGCAAGCGCTGAACTAACTTGTCGGGCGCCTCAAAATTTACCTCGGGCATTTCTAGTTGTATCGGGCAAATCGGCAACGCTTCTTCAATCCATCCCAACTCTTCACCGTAGGCTAAACCCTTTAACGGTTCGACAGCTTCCGCGTTTGTGGCCATAAGTGATCCCAGCGCCGCCCGTAACCGGTCAGTCGCATCAGCCTGCGCCGCCTTCAACTCGACTTCGTCCACGGCGAAACCATCCAAATGCACCTGGTGCGACCTCAGCGACGATTTCAGAACTTGAACACGACGCTGGCAAGCTTCGAAGGCCCCAATCAGTGATTGCCATGGTTTCGACCTTGCACCATCGCCACCGCTAAACGCGCGTGCGGTGACAACCTGCCACCGATGGTTCGCCTCCCATTGTTCGAGCTTTTCTTTCGCCGCCGCCCGCTGAGCGCGGCACATGTCCAATTGGTAGTCGTTATCAAGCTTGGCAGCCATGCGCCTGTCTCGATCTTCTGTATGGCGCCGAAACCGGTTTGCCAAGTCGCTCAGCGCCGCTAACACACGTTCGACAAGACCCACGATTTTCAAAACACGCACGAACGTTTGCCTTTCTTCAAGCGTCGTCGGCGCGGACGCGGCAGCATGGAATCGCGCGACTAGCGAGCCATTCGGCGCCGTCAACGGAGGCTTAGGCAAAGGCGCTTGGACAAGCGGCGCAACCGCTGCGGCGTCAGATTGGGGCAGAATCGACGGCGCGGACGAGGCCTCGGCTGCCAACCGGGCTGCCCTAGCCGCCGGGTCGGTCCGTTCCCGAATAGCATCCTCCACAGCCTGTTTCCGCTGCACGTCCAACACAACAGCGTGGGCGGCCTCGTAGGCCAAAGAGGGCACGAGGATGTCACCCCTCAGGGCATCACCACGTCGGGTGAAGAAGCCTCTGCGTTCCATGGCCGTTACTGCCGCGCCAAGGGTCGGCTGCGGCTCAATCGGCACCTCTTGGCGCACATAGCTCCGATGGTCGTAATCCGCTGGTAAGTCATTCGCCGCGGTGAATCGATTGGCCAAGAGAGCCCAGTGTTCGTTCAATCGCTCGACGAACGCGCCGCCGGTTTGCTTGCTCGACAGCACCATCAATTTTTCGCCCAGACCCCACGCGGATGTTCCGTCTTCTTGGGCGATTTCTTGAAGCTTGCGTGTCGGAAAATACAGGTGGGCGTGGAAGCCTTGTTGGTGGTTCGGCTTGAGGTTGCCCAGGGCGTCGATCTCCGCATCCCGATGCAATCCGATCGAGACTGCGGTGTGGAGTTCGTCCGCAATGAACCGCGCCATCGCCTCGGCCATGTCGCCGGCCACCTGATCGGTGAGACCCAGCGGGATCGGGATGCGATAGTCGCGGGCAACCTGCGCATCCCTACGCTTCTCAGCGGCTTCGGCCCGATTCCAGAGCTCACTGGGATCCGAGGCCCAGTCTGGTGCGCCTTCCGGCGCAATCGTCAACGCGCGGACGATCTCTTCGCCCAGCTTGCGTCGACGGAAGTCATGCCATTTCTTCGCGCGCACGTCGTAGAGACGTAAGCCAAGGCGATAGGCCGCGCCCGAAACGGCCGAGTGGTCCTTGCCGCGCGAGTGAACTTGAAGGTGGGGGCGAGCATGTTGAATCATTTCTCATCCTTGTTGATGCTGCCCTCCCCCGGCCGAGGAGCGGCAACGCGGTCATCCGTGACCAAAAACACGCAGTGGCTGCCGACCCCTTCGCCTGCTCGCCCCCACTTCAACCAGTCAACCAAAAATCGAACGAGAGTCAAGGAGGCGGGAGCGACTAATTTGCGCGTTTAAGCGCCCGCCGTGTTTGCGTTTTGCTCGGGCGGTGGCCTCGATGCCAACACGTATGTGTTGGTGCTGCCTTGGGCTGTGCTGTGAGCGGATTGTTCGTAGAACACGTAGACGCGCTCTGATCTCGGATCTTGCAACTTTTTTGGTGGAAGTTACCGCGGTCATCAACACGATCTTACTTAGGGCGTCCCTTGACAGATGCCCGCTCTGGCCTAGGTTCCCGGTACTTCGAACTCCGCCCATACCCATATGACCCGTCCGACAATTGCCGAGGCCACGCATTATTTCCAGAGCTTAGGCTTAGTGCTTGAGCCCATCCAATGGTCGCACTACCGCTATCGCCTTTCTCGGATAGACGGCATGGGAGCACCGGGGCATAGTGATAACTTCTCACAAGTCTGGAGCCTCTGGAGAACAATGGCCGGCTTCCTTTTGCGAGAAGCCGCATGGGCCACCCGGATCCTCGAGGAGGCTCGTGGTTCGCCAGAGACATTGGCGGTGCTCTTAGCTTGGCTTCGGAACGGTGACGAGATGCCGGACCTCGTAAAACAACTCGTTGAACCAACCGGGTCGAAGTCCTTGAGGTTGATACCGAGGTGGCGCGAGGCGGTGAGGCCCTGGATGGCCATCACACCCATCAACCACTTGACGCTGGTCCCCACCATGGCGGCGTTAATTCGACCGGGATTGCAATTGATCGCACCCGCAGAATGGCAACAGTGTTTTAATCTCCCATCGGTCTTAATCGAGGCGGCGATGGATGGACACGGACCAGATCACCCCAGCGGGAAAAGCCAAGTTGGCGTGCTGGGGGCTACAGGAGACCTCCTCCCTTAATGTGCTAAGCGCCGCGTTTCAGATCGCGTGCTTGACCATCGAAAAGGACTCGCTGCTCAGGATGAACCAGGAGGTGGGGGCAACCGCTTCGTTGGTCACCACAATTTGGCAGCAGGCGAAGGAATGCGCCGCGGAGTTCGGCACTAGGGATAGCCCTGGTTGCGAGTGGGTTCAATACCGCAATAAGCGTTCCACCGTCACCGAGGCCGAGTCCGGTGCAGATTTCGCCGTGGTGATCCGGCTGGCAAAACAACAATCGCGTATTGCAATCTTTCAGGCAAAGCTCCCCAGATCGGAAGACCCAGAGATGCTTGAGGTTCACCAGATGAGCCCGGCGGTGGAAAAATTTAGTTGGCCTCCGGAACCTCAATTCACGCGTTTGGTTCGGTTTGGCGATCAGGTGCTACAGCATGCCAGTAGTTCGAGCCATGGTTTGTCGGCGATGAGGTGGCTTCACTACTTGCATTACCTGCCTGGTATTTGTAATTCCTACAGCGTCAATCAGATGGGCGTGATTGAGGAAAGATATCTCCAACGCGGTCAGGCGCACATGCATCTTGCTAACTCCATTCCTCTAAATGAGATGTTGCCGGAGCGCTTGTGTGAGCTGCTGAAGGATGGCGCTGAAATCACCACAGGCCCTTTCCCCGAAGACTGGGGCTGGCTTGAAGTGCCGGACGCGGTCGCCGCAATGGCCATTCTTGACGCCGCTGAGATCAAGATGACCGTCTACGAAGCAATCGATCGCTCCACAGGCCCAGTGCTAGCACTCAACGACGAGGCAACGCTGTTGGCCCATGACATCATCGTCACCCTTCCAAATTCGACTGACGATGCCTCGCCTGCCGATACCCCCAGCGGGGTTGTTGCCAATAAGACGTCGGAACCAGTCATTGGCGCAGAAAAATCAAACACACGGCGGCGTGTCCCTGGCGGCAGATCATCGAAAAAATAGGTTAAAGAGCAGACCGTGAACCTCATTACAACCAAGAATGTCGATCTATTGAGCTGCTCAACCGATGAAGCCTCTGGCTGCCAGCCTCGCTTTTGCGCTGGGGTAAGATCTAGGAAAGAGAGAGGTGCCGCCGCTAGCCCGTTTGTAGGCTCAGCGATTGCCTAGCAGCGAACTTACCGACAAGCTAGGCAGCTATTCGTAAGCTGCGAGCCTTCGTCATGAATACCACGATCTATCACATTGACAAGAACGAACGCCTAAAAATTGGAAGCATCCTTGACACTAATAGGACCCAGTTATTTGGATTCGGAGACAAGTGCATTTTCGCCATGAAAAAGAAAGGCGTGACGCTTCCTCAACCTGGAAAAGAGCGAGCGCCCGACGAATTATTGAGCACTCTGCACCCCATCGTATTGCGCGAATACTTGCTTGAAACCATGCGATTGGAACGGAAAATTCCAGTGTCCCGACTGAAATGTATGTTTGCCTGCGAATCCATCGAATCGGCACAGGCGCTGGGAAAGCGTATGGAACTGTCGTCAGGACTGCCCATATATCGAGCACAGACCGACGGCTTAATCAGCCCCCACGACATGACTTGGCTTGATCACGACTTCGGTGGCCCGCCGTATAGCCAACGTTCTACCCACTACGCACACTACTGGGAAGGGAAACGCACTGATGAAGGTCAGAACCAAGGACCGGCAAGCAGGCCATCTTTGATGGAGCTTATTGTTCAAGGACGTATTGAGATTGTTGAACTAGCAGGCCGCACTGTTCCGCCCCCATCGGAGTAGACGGGTATAGAAAATTCTTAATGTTTCTTTCCTCAGGCCAAGTCAGGGCAACGACCTAACCCGAATACTTCCAATGATGGCTCCGGCCCGCGCCTGCCGATCCTTCGCCATCGCAACGGCGGCGTTGTGATGTTCTGCATCAGACTCTGCCTGAGCTGCCGCCAGCCGCGCTTCCAAATAGTCTGCAAGGGACAGCCACCGGATGACATCGCTCCGACCCATGCTCACTTCTCCCCGAATAGTGGCCCAGGCATCCACTGGACGCTTATAGGGACCAACAATGGCGCAAGGCCAAGGCTCCGATTGCAGGTTTGCGTTGTTGAGCCATCCCGCAAAACCACCAGGCTGGCGCTTGGCGATGACGGCATTGACCTCGGCCTGTTCCTTCACCCATTCGCGATAGCGCCGAACGGCGCCCAACGAATACCAAAGGGCCTTGCGCTCTTTTTCGCGCGGCTCGGGATGTGGCGGCTTCGGGGGTCGGGTGCGTTGGCGCTCTTTGAGTTGCCCGACGCTCAACCCCGTAAGAAGGGTCACTTGCTGCGGCATAAGCAGCACTTCGTCGGCGAGATCGCCAACCTCCCGCCGCAACGTCTCGTCATCAATCGCAGGCTTTCGGCGCGGCATGGGGTGATCTGACCTCCATATCAGCGGAGCCATGAGGGAGCCATGACACGCGAAAGAACGATTGATTCCCGCCTCAAGCCTTGTAACTGCTTGTATTACTTGGTGCCGGCACCCGGATTCGAACTGGGGACCTACTGATTACAAATCAGTTGCTCTACCAACTGAGCTATGCCGGCGAAGGGCTGCGATTCTAGCAGTCGGGTGGCTCTGCTCAAAGC
>Ga0302309_10000694_pt1 | contig 36737 bp, 32 predicted proteins | sample III_Palsa_N1_1_FD_200453 | JGI IMG/M metagenome (GOLD analysis project Ga0302309, IMG submission 200453) | Peat permafrost microbial communities from Stordalen Mire near Abisko, Sweden - III_Palsa_N1_1 | ecosystem: Environmental > Terrestrial > Soil > Palsa > Peat permafrost | place: Sweden...
GCATTTTGGTCGTAGACACTGTCGGGATATCGCCCGGCCCATTGCCAGGCGGCGACGGCTGCCTTTCGGCAGGAGTCCGCGAGGCCCGGCAGTTGGGTGGAGAATTTGCTCAGGATACGGGCGGCTTGTGCCGTCACTGCAGCGAAGTCAAGCGTAGCTGCGGTACCTTTCTGCACCACGTAACGCGGCGCCCTGGTTGTACCGGGCATGACCATGCCATCGAAAGCGGCGTTTGTGCATTTGTGGTAGACCCCGCCGTCAGCCGGGTCCTGCATCAGGAGCATCCAACGAAGGTTGTAAAGGGCTTCGTTTAAAATATCAGGAATGCCTGATATGGGTGGAATATTCGTATGCAGCGTATCGAAATATCCCGAAAAATCCTCATACGCATCAAACAATGTACCCATCGTGATACCCGAGTTGACGACGTATTTATTGTAGTCCCCCGCATCATACCAGCCGCCTGCAGCGGAAATAACAGTGCCCTCCGGTCGCCGGGCGTCCGCGGCGGATGCATGGACAAGCACCTGGTCGTCGGGATGACCTGCTGCCCGGCTCCACTTGCCCGCATAAGGCGGCGTGAGTGCCATTGCCGACCGTTGATAGTAGTAACCCTTCAGGGCTGCCGCCGCCACTGGCGAGAACAGTTCCGGCGCGATGGAGAAAACGGCGGAGTTCGGAAAGCCCGGCACGACGACCCGATACATACCTGGCCGGCGAAACGAACTAAAATCCGCATCTCTTGTAGATAAAGAAGAATTGGCCGAAGCAATGACGGGGCCAAGGCGGCCAATGAATACCGTGTCAGCCCTGAGGGCCCAGGAAGCGGAATTCGAGCCGACGGAAACGATGAAAAATACATCCCGAACCGTAAGCCCTGTCACTATTGCGCATTTTGGAGCCAGCGGATAAAAACCGATCTGGTTGACTTCGATAGCCGGCGGAGGGGTAAGAGACTGGGAAAATATGGGTTGAAAGACGGCGAACAGGAGGATTGTCAACAGGATGCGCATGCGGATTCAATTGAAGGGGCTAAGATACGGCGCTTTCGGCAAGAATTTATTCTTGCTGAAAGCACTAAAATTTTGTAATTTGAAAAAAACGCTTCCTCACCAAAAAAAGGCTATATGAAAAAAGTTGCCGATATTCTTTCCCACAAGGGCGCACGGATCACTTCGGTGCCGCCTTCGACCACTGTGCTGGAAGCATTGCGGATCATGGCCGACCAGAATATTGGATCGGTGATGGTGACGGAGGGGAACCAATACCTTGGGATCATGACGGAACGGGATTATTCCCGCAAGGTCATCCTCAAGGGCAAGTCATCCACGGATACCCCCGTTTCGGAGATCATGTCCAAAGACTTCCCTCTCGTAACTCCCAACGACACCGTCGAATTTTGCATGGAGGTGATGTCCGACAAGAACATCCGCTATCTGCCGGTATTCGACAAAGACGCCCTCGCCGGTATTGTATCCATCAATGACCTCGTCCGTGAAACGATCCGCACACACGAAGAAACGATCACGCACCTGAAGGACTACCTGCATTCGGGGGGCTGAGCCATTCAACTCTTGTCGAAATATTTCTCGAGCAGCTTTTCCACCCTTTGCTGACTTAGTGGTTTGTTCTCAAAACCCGACACTTCGGGAATGGTCCGGGTCCTGAGTTCGTCGTCCGGATTGAGCGAAGTCGTGAGCATGATCAGGACGATGTCGGCCTTGCGCTCAGGAGGAAGAGAACGATACTTTTCCAGGAACTCCCAGCCGTCCATGGCGGGCATGTTGACGTCAAGGAAGATGAGGTCCGGCCGCCGGTTACCACCCATTCCCCCGACAGCGGATGGTTCATCGCCTCTCCCGGCGCCGTTCGCAGGCCCGGCATCCCCGTCGATGTTTCGCAGATAATCCAGGGCTTCCTGTCCGCTCTGGGCAACATGAATAGCACGGGTACAGCCCGTCTGCTCCAGCGTAAGCCTGTTGAGGAAATTTGTAGGCTCATCGTCATCGATGAGAAGAATACAGTTAAGTTGCGTGCGCATGTTTTCAGCTGTTGAAAGAATATTCAGACCATGGCGGCCTGGGCTGTAAGGGCATCCTCCCGATGAGCCCCTGGCCCATCCGGATCAAGCAAACACGACTAAGAAGAGCCTTCTGGTCAACAAATGTATAAATTGTCTGCCAGACACGCAACATTCACGAGCGATTAACCAGATTTGGGTCGGAAAAGCTGTAAATTTGATTTACAAAGGTTTACAGGTTATGGCTGAAATTCTACAACGGGACGAGATCATTGTTAAGGACATCGTCGATACGGCCAGGGCCTTGTTCAGGAAGACCGGGTTCAAGAAAACAACTATGGAGGACATCGCCCGGAGTATGGGCAAGGCCAAGAGTTCCCTGTACTATTACTACCCCAGCAAAGAGGACATCTTTGAAGCCGTGCTTTATGCCGAAATGGATGAATTGCTGGAACAGATCCATGGGGAGATGAGCAAGGCATCCAGTTCCAAGCAAAAGCTGATCAGCTATTGCCGCTGCCGGCTGATGAAACTCAATCAACTTTGCAATCTGAGCGACGCCTTGAAGTCGGAGATCGCCGAACTGCATTGCGTCATGGCCGATCTGAAGAACAAATTCGATACCACCCACGTAGAACTGGTAAAGGGCATCCTGGAAGAAGGCGTCAGCAACGGAGAGTTCAAAAAGATAAACGACGACAATATTGAGCTCATCGCCTATCTCATGGTCAGCAGTTTCAGGGGGCTGGCAGTACCGTTGATGGTCGGCCAGAACCGGAGTCCAAAGCTGGACCTGCAGATCGATTCCATCGTGGATATCATGGTCGAGGGCATCGGACGCTAACTCGGCTGAGCCGCCGCGGGCGGCTCCACGGCCCTGATCCATCGCCTCACCAAACGCGTAAACCACCCCACTTTCCCAAATAAATAATTGAATAGGCTGATGCCGGCGATGCCACAGCCAATACCGGCCAGCACGTCGAGCACGTAGTGGTGGCTGGCATATACCGCAGCAAACCAGATACCCACCATGATCAAAGCAAACAGCGCATTCCACCAGCGCATTTTATAACGGATCCCGTAATATAAAACCGTCAACGGATACGCCGAATGCAGGGAAGGCATCGCGGCAAATACATTGCTGCTCTTCGCGTAGAGCCCTGCAAATACATGCACATGAAAATAGGTATCCCAACGCCCAAGCCCTGCCGTATTGCCCGGCGTATGCGGATTGAACGCAAATCCATATTGCTCCACGTACCAGGGCGGAGCCGCGGGACATATATAGTACACAACAAAACCAACCAGGTTGACGATCAGGAAACTGAGGGCAAAACGAAAGAACGCTTCCTTATCCTTGTAGAACAGATAGCCCGCAAAAGCGAGCGGCAACGGGATCCAACAGAGGTAGAATATGCCGGATATGATGTCCAGAAAGGTTTGCTGATGCACGAGCCAGAATTCATTGGGGGTGAGCCGCTCCTCCCCCACCCCAACACCAAAAAGCCTTTTCTCCAGCCGGTAGATGCTTTCGATATGGACGGTATTGTAACGGTAATTCGGGAAAGCCTTCATCGAATCAAAAAGTACCCAAAACACAATGAACACGGTAAATCCCAGGATAAAGCGACGTGTACGGCCGGAAAGATAGAAAAACCCATTGAACAGCAGCACGAGAAAGATCTCGTCGCTTTTGTAACCGATCAACCAGGAACTGAAAAGGAGATAGAGCAGCGAGATACCAGTGGCGATGAGGGCCGTTCGAAGCGTAAGCGGGGTGCCTGTATCCATCGACACTACACTTTAAAGCGTTGGACCAATGCTTTACCATTCTCCGTGTCCACTCCTGTGACCTCGAGATAGCGCGCGTTGGGTGACCAAAAAGTTCCTCCGGGGTCGATCCGCAGATAGACGCGGTTGAGGATCGCCTGTCGGCCACCGATATTGACAAAGACATGCTGCTTATTATCGACGGACCATTTCATCAGGTAGAGGGGTACTTTCTTGTACGATACAAAACGGAGTTCGTAGACGCCGTTGCCCATATCCTTTTGTTTCAGTCCATAGGCAAAATGGCGCTGGATCCAGGACAGGTCCTGGCGCTGCCGCTTTTCGGTATAGCGCATCCAGACGATTTTTACCGGTTCATCCTTATCGGGAACTCCGTTGGTCTCGTTCAATTCATAGAGCACCGTATTGATGTTGGGTGTGCGTTGCAGATAGAAGAGCGAGTTCCCATTTACGGGTGGGACGGGGAAAGTGTCGACGGGGTCGGAGATGGTCGCCGGGTGGGGGTGCAGGGTCCCGGGAGGGGCCAGGGAAGCCGCCATTATAGTTGTCTGGGTAGAACCTTGCAGGGCAACCGACAGGCCTGCCAGCAGGAAGATAGTCGTCGCTCCCGGAAGAGAGGACCGCTTGGCGCTGCCGGTGGGTGCGCCTGCGACACTGTTCGCGCCTCCGCCAATTGTAGACGCCGTGCCATTTGCAGAAGCCCCGTTATTACCCGCGGCGACCTCGTTCGCGTTGGTCGCATTGTTCGCGGCCCTGGCCTCCAGCGCCCGCCGGGCTTTACGCAGCCGCCCGATTGCGGTGAAATTGGCTAAAAAGGCCATGATCGTCAACGGTATCGTAAAAATGGAGATCGTCTCGAAAACGGGAAAATTGGTGTCCGGCCAGGCGATCTTATAGTCACCCCCCATCCAGCGGGAGGCGATACCGCAGGCCAGCGCGGAGACGCCGATAATTATGACGCGCTCAGGGCGTTGCATGAGTCCATCCTTGATCTCTATTCCAAGCCCTTCGGCCCGGGCCCGGGTATAACTGACCATCATGCTCCCGATCATCCCGATAAAGGCGATCAGGCTGCTCAGGAAGTAGTGGTGCGATACCAGGTAATAACAGATGCCGAGGAAAAGGATGAGTTCGCTGTACCGGTCGAGGACGGAATCGTATAGGGCGCCAAATGGAGAACTCATATTGCCAAGACGCGCCACCTGGCCGTCCAGCATGTCGAAGAGACCCGCGAAGAGGATAAGCCCCCCGGCCCAGCCGACATAACGAAGGTCACCGCGACGCCCCTCTTCCGCGCCGCTGATAAAGATGATGGCCACGCCAATATTCAGCACCAATCCAATGGTTGTGACCATGTTCGGGGTAAGTCCCAAACGGATCAGCAACCGCACCAGCGGATTTATGACCTTATAAATACCGAGTTGTAGTTTATTTCGCGTGCTCATGGGTCAGTCCAAACCTCCTCAAAAAGGGAGCAAATTTTTCAAATGTACATCTAAAAATCGAACTTTGTCCTCACCCGGATGCCCCAGGTCGGGATGTCCGGATGGTTCAAATAGGTAAAGCGTTTGATGAAATCGATCCGCACCAGCCGGAAGATATTCGCAATCGCAAAACCGCCCTCGATATAAGGTGTCCTGCTCAGAGAATACGTTTCAACCTGCCCATTGGTAAAGGGGAACTTCACTGCGTTTGGATTTTTACTCGGGTCGTTCTCGGCCCGCAGTCCGCCATAAAGGATCTTCGCCTCGACGACCTCCCTCCATTTGAGCTTTTTCAGAAAGGGGATCTTATTGAAGAAAAACCCGTTGAAATAGTGGTCGATATACGCCGTAGCGTAGTGGTCGCTCACGAATTCCAGGAAATTCATGAGGTTATAGCTCTGCAACTGATACGCATAGGTTTGGTTGGCATGGTGGATATCGGCCAGCGGGAAGGGTACTTTGCCGATGATGTAACCAAAGTCGGTGGTGATATCGGTATACCCCAAAAAGGACTCATAGAACCGTTTGTAGAAGTTGAGATCGATGTTCTGATAGGTGTATTGACCCCGGAATAAACCGGAGACACCCGTAGTCCAGCGAAAGTCAATGATCGGATATTTGTTGATAATGGGTACCCTGTACAATTTCCCGATATAGAACTGCTCATGCGGCGCCCAGCGCAGCTCGCCCGAGATCTCGCTGGTGGTCAACTGCCGGATCGTATCGATGCCGGCATTGTTCACCTGTACATAGGAAATGGTGCCAGCCGGAGTCTGCTCCCACCACCGGAAGCCGAAATAATAAGAGAGGTGGTTGTGAAGCTCCTTCACATATTGTAAACGGAAGTTATTGTTGTAGGTCCACTTATCATTATTACCCCGTTTGAAGCTCAGGAGAAGATTGTCCTCCTGCACGAACTGGAGCTGTTGGCCCGGGATCTCCGTTTCCTTCTGGTAGGAGGCCCGGATATAGTTCTGCGGAAATCCGTAAATGGATTTGTTGTTCAACGAATAGGTGCCGCTCACGAAATATTTCCATTTCTGGTCCTTGAAGCCATAGGCCGCATAAGCTTCGGAATAATACCGGTTGCTGAAATGGGTGGTGGTCCTGCCGCCCAGGCGAAGCCGGAAGCCTTCCACCGGGTTGAAGCTTTCAAAGGTGCTGGCGGGGCCGATCTCCACCGGGCCGGCCTGCTTATATCCTGCGAGCAGGAAGGTCGACCAGTCCATGAGCCGTTTAAAGGACTTCATGTGCTGGAGACTGTCCACATTGGCATAAACCTTGGCTTCGAACTTTGTCAGCGTATCCGGCCGGTGGTTTACCCAAAAGCTGTCCGGCAGGCTGGAGGCGCTGTCGAGCATCACGGTGGCCGCCCCCTTGAAAACACTGTCAGGTACGGGTATATTGGTCGTAAAATTGATATAGGTCACCTCTCGCTCGCCGTATAGACCGGTACCCGATTTATTGATCCCAAAATCCCCCAGCACATCACTTTTTGTCAGCAGGTAGCGGCCGTCCGGCTGCCGGGTAAAATCCTGGTTGATGTTCATTTCGCGGACAAAGTTGAAGTTGATGCTTTTGCTGACGAGCAGGCGCAGCTTCTGGATGGCATATTTGCCGTCCAGTGTGATCCACATGGTGCCGCGGAAAAGCAGGTCATTGGGATTGCGCGGACGGAATGACAACCTGATCAGTTTCTGGCTGTCGACCATTACCGTATCGTCGATAAAGAACATATAGAAAGTCGGCGCGGTCTCGGCGATGGGGCTAAGAAAGAGGTTGGTGAATACGGAAATATTGTTGTCATAGACGTTGAAGTCCTGGTAAAGGCGATTCAGGTACATGCTGATACCCTTCATATCGATGAGTTCGCCATAGTCCACATTGCGCTTGCCCGTTATGACCGACTTGTTTTTCTCAGGATCTTTGCGATAATAGTTATTGGAATAGGTTTCCTCCAGGTAAACTGGCGCGAGCCTGCGGCCTTCCAGCTTGGTCGTGTCGCTGTTCTCGACGAGGAAGTGGTAGGGCTTAAGGATCTTGTTTTTCGTTATCTTGTCGTTAACCTTGTCCACTGAGACCACTAGTTTCTCATATTTCTGGTAGGTTGCGTACGAATACGCTTCCATCCGGTTTTGGCTCTTGTGGTCTATGACCTGCCGGATGAGTTCGACGGCAGGGTTCCCTTTGTTGCGGTATCTCAGGGATTTGTTCTTGACCAATGCAGCCTTCAACTGCTGCGCCTGGCGGGAAAGCGTGAACAGCAGTTCGTGATCGGGAACGGAATCCAATTGGAGCGTCTCCGTGTTATAGCCTATGCTACTGACAACGACGGTGAGTTCGCGCTGGTTGGTCGGGATGCGAAAACGTCCTTCGGCGTTGCTTCGGGCGCCGCCACGCAGCCCCTTGATGGAGATGCTGGCATTGGTGATCGGAGATTGGGCGATGGAATCCACGATTAAACCTCGTAGGATGACGCCCTGGGCGGAGCTTGTCCAGCCGGCAGCCATGATCAGTGTGAAGAAAATCCAAGCTTTAGTTCTAGTTCCAAACTTTATCATCGATATTATTTAAATACAAACCTTTTCTGCAGCACGTAATTGTAGCAAACCGCCACCGTTACGGCTGTTATAACCTTGGCAAACATATCTTTTAGTCCCGTATAATGCGTCAGCAGCCAGAGCCCGGACACGTTGAGCAACAGGTTACCTATCCAAACCAGCACATAGCGGTTCAGTTGGGCGGCCCATTTTCCTTCCTGCGCATTGAACACCCAGTTACGGCTGATCAGGAAGTGGGTGGTGCCGCCGCAAATGGTCCCGGTTGCGCCTGAAGCGACTATGGGCGCGCCTGCGAGGTGCAAAAGCAGGAAGGTGATCGCAAAATCGACACTCGTTGCGAGGATAGCGGCTAGTTGAGCCTTGGTAAACGTGATCATACTACTTCCATGGCTTAATCAATACGACGATCTGTAGCAAAAGGTTGGCGTAGACCCCGGCAAGCATATCGTCCAACATCACTCCCCATCCGCCACGCAATTTCTCCATTTTCCGGATAAACAATGGCTTAGCTATGTCAAAAAACCGGAATAATACAAGTCCCAAACATACGTATTGCCAACCGACGGGGATTGCCAAAAGGGTGAAGCCCATTCCCGCCACCTCGTCGATGACGACGCGATAGCTGTCTTTGCCCCATCCCATCTCCACCTGGCCTGCTGTATAGACCCCGATGGCAAAGACGATCAGTATGGCCAATGCCTGCCCCAAAAAATGCTCATTTCCACCCCTCCAGGCAAAATACCAGACTATACAACAAACAATGGCGGCAACAGTTCCGCCACCTTTTGGCGTATAGCCTATTCCCAGACAAGTGGAAATGAGTCGGCAGACCACTAGTTTCACGCGGTGACGGCTTCTTCGGCGTAAGTGAGCCCCTCAGCATTCACCAGTTCTTCGCCCATCAACTTCCGGAGCGCGTTTTGGAGCACCGTCAATTGCTTGAAGATGTCATGTTCGGGCCGGAAGCCTGGTGCCGTCTGGGGTGACTTGAAATAGAACGAGAGCCACTCCTGAACGCCACTGAGACCGGCTCTTTTGGCCAGGTCGCCAAACAAGGCGAGATCCAATACCAGCGGGGCGGCTAAAATGCTGTCCCGGCAAAGAAAATTGATCTTGATCTGCATGGAGTAACCCAGCCAGCCAAAGATGTCGATATTGTCCCAGCTCTCCTTATTATCGCCGTGTGGCGGATAATAGTTGATCCGGATCTTATGGTAGAGGTCGCTGTATAGTTCGGGGCTCAGGTCCGGACGCAGGATGTCTTCGAGCACGCTCAGCTTGGAGACCTCCTTGGTACGGAAGTTTTCGGGCTCGTCGAGGACGTATCCGTCACGGTTGCCCAATATGTTGGTACTGAACCAGCCTTTCACCCCAAGCGCGCGCGCCTGGAGGCCGGGAGCAAGGATGGTCTTCATGAGCGTCTGACCCGTCTTGAAATCCTTGCCGCCGATAGGTGAGCCGGTCTTCTTGGACAGTTCGACGAGGGCGGGGATATCCACGGTCAGGTTGGGGGCGCCATTCAGGAAAGGAATGCCCAGCTTCAAGGCTGCGTAGGCATAGATCATCGATGGGGCGATCCTGGGATCATTTTCCTTCAGGCCTTTTTCAAAGGCGCTCAGGCTTTCGTGGACATCCGAGATCTCCGTATATTTTTCAGTGCTGCCGCACCAGACGAGCACGAGCCGGTCGCAGCCGCGTGTCTCCTGGAATTCCGTCATGTCTTCCATGAGGGCTTTTGCCAGCATGTATTTGGTATCGGCTTCCTTGATATGGGTTCCGTCGAGGTTCTTTATATATGAGCGGTCAAACACGGCTTTCATGGGCTTGATGACCTCGAGTTCGGCCTTAAGCGCCTGGAGCGTGTGTGCTTCGAGTACTTTGGCGCGGCTGGCCGCCTCGTACACATTGTCTTCATACACATCCCAGCCGCCGAAAACGATGTCTTCGAGTGAAGCGAGGGGAACGAAATCCTTAATCTTCGGATAATTATCGCCGGTCTTGCGGTTCAGGTGGATATTGCCGAGCTGGGTGAGAGAGCCAATTGGTTGAGCAAGGCCTTTTTTGATTGCTTCCACGCCCGCTATAAGCGTCGTGGCTACTGCGCCCATACCAGGTAAGAGCACACCGAGCCTGCCTATCCCTTCTTTTACTTCCATGTCTAGTCGTTTTTGGTTTATGTGGCACCGGGGATGGTTTATCCCCGAAACTAACCCATCCCCGGTGCGCTGTGATGATGGGCCTTCGGCGAGCGGATTGGAAATCAGCTCAGGCAGAGTTGAACGAACAAAATTATTGAAATAAACAGTTTTCGAACAAAATTGTTTCTTGGTCGAAAAATAAATCTTTATCCACATTCCGATGACAGTGAACTAATTGCAAGATAACTTGTCCAGGTTTGCTAAGTTAGTTAAAGTCGGTGAACCCCATATTTGTGGGGATGAATCGCCATTTGGCCAGGTCGAGCTACACTTTTCGATCGTTTGAAAACCGGTCCGCATTTGCCGGTCACCGGCGTCTTTCATTCCCGGCATGATTGGTCGCCGGCCTTCGTTTGCCGGTCACCGGCGTCTTTGGCCCCTCTGTTTACACTGTCAGCTTGCGATCGCGGGCCACATTGCGCCAATCTGCCCCGGCCTTCCCGTTCTCGACGGTATAGGCCCGTTCATAGAGGGCCACAGTCGGGCAGATATGATAAGGTACCCCATAGAAGACATCTCCGATCTGAAAATTGCGGCCTGGGCCGTCTTCGCCATTCAATTCGACCACCAAATGTTCCTCGCTTTGTCCGACTGCCGTCAGGCCCGGTCCGTTGAGCAGGCCAACCCGCTTGGTGATCTCATTCTCGGCGGAAATGGACTTATGGCCCAGATCGAGGCAGAGTCGGGTCTCGCCCCGGAGGGAGATCACCCTGGTGACGACCAGGGCAGCCGGGGTAAATGGTTGATCGGGGAACTGGTCCCCATATCCCTTGTCCCAATAGACGAACGTTCCCGGGCTGCATTGGATCTCGGCGGCCCGGCGGGCGTGGATGGGGAAGGTGGGTGAGCCGCCGGCAATGATTTTTGGCGCGGCTCCGCTGATCGACGACGATGTCACGGCCGCTGGCAAGGCGGCGGCGATCGCTTCGCGCAGCGCCAGTACCGTCTCGAATGCCGCGTCACAGCGCCGGGCCCTTGCCTTCGGGTCACTGTCCCGGATATGTCCATCATAGGCATGAAGCCCCACGGGAATGATGCCCTCCAATTCCATAGCCTCCCGATAGAGCTGTACAGCGGCGGGTCCCGGCGCAATGCCAGTGCGATCCATGCCGACATTGATGTCGAGCCAGACCGCAACAACGAGCCCTGCTGCGGCAAAGACGCGGGCCATAGCCTTCGCGGCGGCGGAATTATCGATAAGACAGGAAAATTGCGTGTTTGGGAATTTTTGTATCAACGCCACCAGGCGTTCCACTTTGGGACCGATCGGCTGATAAGCCAGCAGCACGTCCGGCGCCCCTTCAAGCGCCAGCATTTCCGCTTCGGCAATGGTTGCACACTTGAATTGCCGGATACCGGCATCCAGCATCATCCTCGTCACCTGCGGCGACTTGTGCGTCTTTACATGCGGCCTCAGCCTCGCTGCGTCGCCCACCATTTCAATGGCTCGCCGGATATTCTCGCGGACCCGGTCCGGGTAGACTACAAGTGCGGGCGTATCAAGCTCCGCTATGTTGCTGATCGTATACCAATCCATATACAGGTTTTAGTTTCCCTCCTGATGCAATTCGAATAATACTTCGATCTCGACAGGGATATTGCCCGGAAGCGAACCCATGCCAACGGCGCTCCGCACTCCTACCCCATCGTCGGTTCCCCAGATCTGCGCGAACAACTCGCTGCAACCATTGATCACGAAGGGATGCCGCTCGAAATCGGGTGTGCACCCGACCATGCCGAGGGTCTTGATGACCCGTTTGACTTTGTCGAGACTACCGAGGTAACCGCGTACCGTCGCCAATATGGCGAGCCCGACCTGGCGTGCCGCCAGTTTGCCCTGTTCTGCGTCGAGGTCTTCGCCGACGCGGCCGATGATAAGCGTGGCATCGTCGCGTAATGGACCGTGACCGGATACATATAAATATTTACCGTCCCGCAGGCAAGGCTTGTAGACGCCCATCGGCGCCGGCGCCGGCGGAAGGCCCAGACCAAGTGCAATAAAATTCTGTTCGGGAGTGCAATTGCTCATACTTGATTGTTGTGGGGTAGTTGTCACACGCGAATGTACATCGCGCGATCCGTTCGCGGAACAAATTTTTTTGCCGGCTTGGCTAAATTATTTAGTAAATTTGTTTGCTCATTCCTATGCTATGACACAGACCGCTTATCCCTATAGAAAAGTAAGATCGAAGCGCTACCACTTTATAAGCGTCGGTAAAAAAAGAATTGAAAAAGTAGTGGAATTTATTGCACTGGGAGAAAATCTTGTCAATCTGGCTTTCGGCGACTTATTGCCAAATGGATCAATAGACTATAGAGCCAACTCGAACAATGGTGACATCGTGAAAGTACTCGCTACTGTAGTGGACATTTTGAAGAGTTTTATAAGCCTCGATCCAAACGTGAAAATCTATTTCCGCGGCAGCACACCCGAGCGCACCAAACTCTATGCTCGAATTCTCAGTACCTACTATTCGGTTTTCAGCAAGGATTTTATAATAACCGGAATTTCATGGGCAAATGACCATTCGAAGCCGCGCCCTTCGACCCCAACACAGACTGGGAATATCATTCTTTTCTTATAGAAAGAATTTCTTAAATTTGGAATATGGCAACAATCAGAAAAAAATTGACCCGAAAAAGACTGAAAGTAAAGACCACTACCGTATTCGTAATTGAAAAAGACATTTCACCAGAAGAAACGCTTTTTCCCGAAAAGGTTGCCGAGGCGAAAGCTACACTACGCAATGTAAAAGTAAATGACCCAAGGATTGGCCCCATTAACATAGATTAAATGGCCCAGGAATTTCCTTACACCACCATCCTCGACATCAAATACGACCACCTTGAACTCATCGACGTGCCGGCCGTGGTAAAGGCCGTCAAAGACAAATGGTATAATGAAACATTGACGAAGGTGAATGACAGTGTCGTACGCGTCGCTGTCATCGAAGGCGAATACCATTGGCACAAACACGATAAGGACGACGAGTTCTTCTTCGTGCTCGACGGCCAGCTCCTCATCGACCTCGAAGACCGGACGGTGGTCCTCGACCCCTGGCAGGGGTTTACCATTACTCGAGGTATACTCCATCGCACCCGGGCGCCAAGAAAAACCGTCATGTTGATGGTGGAGACCAGCGAGATCCTACCCACCGGCGATTAGGCCGCGCTTGCAACCGGCCGCGCGCCACCTGTGATTAAGCCGTGACAACCGCGCGGCCCGCGCTATTCCGAGCGAAGGGTTTTGACCGGGTTGGCCAGCGCCGCCCTGATCGTCTGAAAACTCAGGGTAATCAGCGCGAAAAGCAGCAAGAGGCCGCCCCCAAACGCGAAGACCCACCAGTTCATGGGTGTCCGGTAAACAAACCCCTGCAACCATCGGTTCGACGCCCACCAGGCCGCGGGAACCGCGATCAGGAAGGCGAGCAGCACCAACCGCACGAATTCACCGGAAAGGATCGACACAATAGTGGAAAGGGAAGCACCCAATACCTTCCTGATCCCGATCTCCCTGGTACGCATATTCGTAGTATAAATGACAAGCCCCAACAAACCCAGACAACTGATCAGGATCGTCAACGCCGTCGCCCAATACAATAAATGCGCCATGTCTTGTTCGCTCTGGTACCATTTGGCCACCGTATCGTCCAGAAAAGCGTAGTCCCAATCCGCGCCGGGGTAGACGCCGGCAAAGGCTTTTTGCATCTTTTCGATCGCATTGCTCCACCCTGCCCTGTCTTCCGGTCCGCTCTTCAGCCGGATATGAAAGGTGTGTCCCGTCATGCCGGCAAAGGCCAGGGGGGCTATTGCCTCATGCATCGATCCCTCGTGAAAATCCGCCATTACCCCCACGATCGGCAGGTCTTTGCCATTAAAACTCAGCGGCATGCCAAGCGCATCGTCGGGATGACGGAAACCCAACAGCTTCGCATACGAAGCATTGATCAGCACCTCGCGGGCCGTATCGCTTTGCCGGACATTACGCCCTGCCAGCAGCTTGATATCATATAACGGGATATAATTGGTATCGCCCCAGCGTATCACCACCTGCGCCTGGATATCGGGCCGGGGTTTATAGAAGATATTGCCAAATGCAGCCCCGCGATCACCAGGGCTTTGAAACCCGATAGCCGCCCGTTCTACTTCGGGAATGGTTTTGATCCGGTCCAGCAGCAGGGTTTGGTGAGCGGCGACGGTGTCGTATGGTGTGGTAAAGGTTAGCACGGCGGTTTTGCGAAAACCCAGGTTTTCGTTCAGGGAATAGCGGATCTGCTTGCCGACCATCAGCGTCGCGATGATAAAGAATTGGGCGATCACGAACTGCGACACCGTGAATGTCTTCCTGAGCCAGGTGCCGCTGGCGCGGCCGTCAGCCGTAAACCAGCCATCTTTCAACACCCGTACGGGGTTAAAGCCGGATAAAAGAAAGGCAGGATAGAAGCCTGCGAGTGCGGTGATAGCGATCGTCAATCCCAGCAGGAAAAATAAACTATCGGGATGCTCCAGCCATTCAGGGTGCAGATCGGGCGGGATAAAGCCGGCAAAGGCGGTCAGCAATAGCGGCGTCAGCGCAACGGACAGGGCCGTTGAGGCCGCCACCAGCACAAAGGTCTCGCCCAGGAACTGCCGGATCAGTTGGACACGTGAGCTCCCCATCGTTTTGCGGATGCCGATCTCTTTGGCGCGGCGTATAGCCTGGGCCGTGGATAAATTTACAAAATTCAGACAGGCCAGGAGCAGCAGGAAGCCCGCTACGGCCAGTAGTCCGTAGAGCGTCGGTTTTGAGGCGATTCGTTGGGTAAAACCAGAGTAATCAGCGTTGAAATGGATCTCATTCAGCGGTAGGAGACGAAAGCTGAAGCCGTCTCCCGGATGTTGTGGATTGTGGCGGCCATATTTCTTATACAGTCCGGCTACCTGCGCTTCCGCATTCCGGCGGTCCGTGCCTTTCGCAAGTTTTATGTAGAGTTGGGAATAGGCCATCCAGTCGTTCCATTCGCTCATCATAAAATTCTCAGCCAGCCGGGTTTTCGAAATGGTGGCGAAAGAAATGAATTCGGAACCATTGATGTCCGTTAGCCCGCGCAAGTCGCGCACAACGCCGGTTACCGTGACCGTCATATCGTTGTCGTAGATCAACTGCCTGCCGATGACCTGCTCGACCGAAAGGCCGGGAAAATAGAGACGAGCCCTGCTTTCCGTCAATACGACGGTAAACGGCTCCTGCATAGACGATGCGGCCGAGCCTGCCAGCCACTGATGCGGGATCAAATCAAAATACTCCGGTCCCGTATAAATAACCGCCTCCTGTCTTGGAAAGATGGTGGGCTGCCCGCCTTGAACGCCCGGCACTGCGACCTTGGCGGCGCCATCCCCCTGGTGTTGAAAAATGGGTACGGTCAGCTCCACGCCCGTGGACTCCTCCCGCACCGCCTTGCTCAATGGCGCCGGTACAGCGCCCGAATGAAATACCGTACCCGAGAAAGTAGGATCCATGACCACCCTGTAGATGCGGTCGCCGTCTTTTTCAAAACGGTCATAGCTGAATTCGTGATGGGCGATCAGGTAGATGACCACCGAGGCGCTGATCCCGATGGACAACCCCAGGACATTGATAAGCGTAAATAGTTTATTCCTGCGGAAGGTCCGCCAGGCGGGAAGGAGGTAATTGCTGAACATGCCGGTTAGTTTATACCCTTCAGCAGCCAAGGCAATGCCGGATTTTCTATGACTTGACAATTAATGGTTTGCAGCAACTGGTCAGCGGATGACTGTCCGCTTTCGATCCACGGACCGTCCGGCTTCTCAGGCCCGTAAAAAGGCGGTGATCAGTTTATTCGGATGGCCGGGAACGGAGCTGGCCTGGGGAAGAAAAAGCGCCGCAATGAAAAAACGATGGCCCTTCAATTCCAATAACCTGGCTTCGCCTATATCATCGGAGCCCACGTTGACAAACCCCGATCGGTCGAACGCCGTCTGATACGCGGGGGCTATGCCGTAACTGCAGTTATAGGTTTCGCTAATGAAAGCAGTGTCGTAGATCGCGGAGACAGCCGAGTCACCTCCCGACAGCGTTATGTCCAGGGGCCGCCCTTTTAGGTTACAGCTTAGCGGTGTCACTACGAGTGCCGCCGAATCGGGCCGATATTCTGCATGCTCGGCGTCTTTGATCGACAATACGTTGCGCGCATATTCGATCACCATTTGCTGGAAGCCCCCGCAGGTGCCTAGCGTAGGGCGGTCGTTTGTTCGCGCGTGGCGGATGATCCGCAGGACGGCATCCCTGTCCCGGCATGGGCCTCCAGGTGCGATCAGGAATGCATCATAGGCTGACAGAATGCGCTCGAAACGACCGGCGATTGTCTCCGTTCCGATCCATTCAAACGCAGGCGAGATGCCAAGATGCTGAGCGGAATGAACCAATGCTGCGGCCGTGGCAGCATGCGATTGGCTGTTTGGATCGAAATCGCCGATGATGGCTACATTCTTTACTGAATTCATGCAAACGAATATAGCCGTTCGGCCAGGACTTAGCAAGACTTAACAAATAGGTCATGTTGGTCCGGTAAATTCGGTAATGAACTATTTCGCCCCTAAAGAAGCCGCAGAACGCTATGCCAAAGGCCGGCCCGATGTCCACTCCTATAGTATCGACCAGATCAGCACCTACCTGCAATTGGATCAGAAGCTCGACAGGGTCCTGGACATTGCCTGTGGAACGGGGTTGTCGACGAGGGCATTGCTGGCCATCGGCGAACGGGTGTACGGCACGGACATCTCGGAGGAGATGCTAGCCTTCGCACCTTGTAAGGACAACATCCGCTATTATGTTTCAGCCGCGGAGCTGCAACCTTTTGACGACCATTTCTTCGACCTCATCACCGTATCGTCCGGGGTACATTGGTTCGAGATCGATCGTTTTTTAATCGAAGCCCGCCGGATCCTGAAGAGCCGGGGCTGGCTGGTGTTGTATGAGAATTATTTTGACGCGGCCATGGAAGGCGTTCCCGGATTCAAGGACTGGTTCACGAATATTCACCTGGTACAATTCCCCACCCCGCCCCGAAACAACCGATATGATTGGAACGTTGACAACCTCCTCCGGATGGGTCTGCATTTTACAGAAGAGCTGCGATCCTCATATGCCATCCCCATGACAAGGGAACAACTGGCGCTCTACCTGACGACACAAAGCAATGTCATCGCAAAGGTGGAAGGCGGAGTCGTTGGTTATGATTCCGTCCTGGGTTGGTTAAAGGATGAACTCGCCCCTTTTTATTCGGGGGGTGAGGGTAGCCGCATGATAAATTTCGGCAACTGGATAAAGTTCATCCAACGGATAAAATGAGGCCAACCGTCCGGCCCGCGTTACGACACTGCGTCCTTGGCGATCACGGTCCAATCTGATTTGCCAAAGCCCCTGTCGATCCAGCGATCCATCTCCGCCGCAACGGCGGGTATGACGGCCAGCTGAACGCCGGCATTTTTTGCTGTCTCGAGGAAGATGCGGGTATCTTTTCGTGCCATCACCAGTTCCCAGCCCGCCTTGCTATAGTCGCCGGAACTCATCCGCTTGATCCTCGCCGGCAGCAGGGCGCCGGGATTCCAGGCATCAAATAGCGTTGAGAGGTCACTGATAGGTACATGCATCGCCTTGGCAAGCGTAAATGTATCCGCCAGACCGGTTGTGAACGCCACCAGAAATAGATTGCCGAGCAATTTCATCGCCGCGGCCCGTCCGGCTTCGGGACCAAAATTGAGTAGTTTCCCCGTCATCTTTGACAGCTCTGGCTCAACACGCGCAACCAGGGCCTGGTCACCCGAGACCAGCATGTAACCGGTGCTCTCGAGGGCATTGGGTGGCCCCATAAAGACGGGCGCGTGCTGGTATAAAAAGCCGCGCTGCTTCCATTTTGCCGTGCGATCGATGGCGCCCTCCACGGTCGTCGTCGTATGGTCGATGATGACCGCACCGGGTTTGAGCCCGGGGGTCGCGGCATCCAGAACTTCTTCCACGGTGCCATCGTCTTTGAGCGTGAGGTGAATGGTATCGGCTCCTTTGACAGCGTCGGCCACGTTGGCGAACGCGGCAGCCCCGTATTGTTCTAATTCTGCCGCCTTTGATGCGGTCCTGTTCCAGACCTGTACGGGATCGCCTTTTGTTAACATCGCCCTGACGAAGTTGGCGCCGAGGAGGCCCATGCCCAAAAATGCTTTCATAGCTTTTTTTACGAAAGTAAGTTTAATTGGAATATAATATTGCGTTGCAACAAGAGCCCTGAAAATGTTGTCATTTTGCTGAGAATAAACAACGCGACTTCTATGCGCCCTACTACTGCAATTGCTACCCTTATCCTTGTGACAGTCCTGTTTGTCGTCAGTGCCTGTAATAAGCACCACGACGCTCCGGCACCTATATTGACCACCGCCCCCAACAATGTTTATGTCCTCGGAAGTTCCGGCGATACGCTGGCATACTGGAAAAATGACTCGCCCGTGACGCTGGCGACCACGGCCACAGCCGCCAGCTATCTCAGCGGCATGGCCCTTGTGAACAACTCCGTCTATGTAACGGGCGGCGGCGATGCAAACCCCACGACGCTTTTTGGCGAAGTCTGGACCCGGATCCAAAACCAGTCTGTGCAAAGCAGCAGCCTGCTGGACACGGCGGGCAATTCCAGCAATGTACACACGAACGGCATCTTCACCAGCAGCACAGGCGACGTATACGTTGCCGGTACCGTTTGGTATAACGGGCAATCGAATGTTCCCTACACTACGCCCACCGCCAACTACCCGCTATCCGGCTATATCGCCACCTATTGGAAGAACGGAAAAGCCGTGAACCTGCCGAGTATGGGCTATCTCGCAGGTGGCACTTCCACAACTTCGGAGCATGCGGATTATGTCAGTGGTATCTTTGTCAGCGGCAGTGACGTGTATGTTGCCGGCGGCAGCAACGAGTATATAGCCGATAGCGCCAATACCTATCAGTTCGCACGATATTGGAAGAACGGTGTTTCCGTGAACCTCTCAGGCGGCCTGATCGACAGTTCCACGGGCGGCACCGTTACGAGCCGGCCAAATACAACGGGCATCTACGTATCGGGGAGTGATGTCTACGTCTCCGGGACCCTATCGGGATCGCGGGCACTCTATTGGAAAAACGGCGCACCCATCTTCCTAACCGGGGCTGGAACTCTCGGCGCGGCGGCACAATCCATTTTAGTAGCGGGCAGTGACGTTTATGCAGCGGGCTATGTGGATTCCGCGGGCTCCTCCTATGCCGTCATTTGGAAGAATGGCGCCTCCACGACCCTCTCGGCCAACCCGTCCACGGCCAACGGCATCGCCGTCAGCGGCGACTCGGTGTATGTGGCTGGTTCCGAAAATGTCAATGGGAAAAGCTATGCCACCGTTTGGGCCAATGGCCAGGCGACCCACCTGGGAGCGGGTGGTGCGGCATGGGCGATAGCGGTGCAATAGGCATTTTTTTTCTTATTTTACATCAACGCTGTCCAATTCTTTTGCATCCATTTGTTGTAAGGGCGTTACGTATTAATTCCAAAACAAAAAAACTTCAAAAGATGGACGAATTCATGTTGATCTTCAGACACGAGGATGGTAGCAAGATCGCCTCACCCGAACAAATGCAAACCTGGATGAAACAGACCATGGACTGGATCGGGGGCATCGCGGCTCAAAACAAATACGTTGGCGGCAACGGCCTGATCTTCGACGACAGTCGCGTGGTCCGGCATAACAATGTCGTCACCAATGGTCCCTTCGGCGAGATCAAGGAGACCATCGGCGGCTATATGATCGTGCGGGCGGAATCCCTGGAGGAGGCCGTGGAGTTCGCAAAGGGATCGCCCATCCTGCAGGGCGAAGGGAATAGTATGGAAGTGCGAAAAATCGCCCGGAGAGATGGAGTCCACTAATGCGCTGATACCACATTTATTCCGGACGGAATATCGTAAGATCGTTTCCGTCCTGGTGAAAACCTTTGGGTTTGACCAAATCGAGATCGCGGAGGATATCGCGAGCGAGACCTTTCTGGCCGCGGCGCAGACCTGGGGTTTGGAGGGGCCGCTGGAAACTCCGGTAGCGTGGCTTTACCATGTGGCCAAGAATAAGAGTAAGACGCTGCTGCAACGGGATAAGTTGTTCAGGAGCAAGATCTCGCCGGACCTGCAATCGGAGGCCGCGGCCGCATTCGATGCAGCGGGTGCATTCGATGCCGCGGCCATTGAGACGGAGATCGACCTCTCCCCGCAAAGCATTGCCGATAGTCAACTGCAGATGATGTTCGCCATCTGTCACCCCTCGATCCCCCGCGAGTCGCAGATCGGTCTCTCCCTCCGTATCCTCTGCGGATTCGGGATCGAAGAAATAGCAGACGCCTTCCTAACGAACAAGGAGACGATCAACAAACGGTTGTTCCGGGCGCGGGAGAAGCTTCGCGAGGAAAAGGTTGATATCAGCATGCCGGCTGCCGCCGAGATCGACGGCCGTCTCGAGACCGTCCTCACCACGATCTACCTGCTGTTTAACGAAGGATACTACTCCGAGAGCCAGAACAATATCCTGCGCAAGGACCTCTGCCTGGAAGCCATGCGGCTTTGTAATATGCTGGTCAATCATCCGCCAACAGACAAGCCGCAGGTAAATGCCCTGCTCGCGCTGATGTGTTTTCATGCCAGCCGATTCGAGGCGAGGATGAACAGTCATGGGGAGATCGTGCTCTATGACGACCAGGATGAGACCCTGTGGAATAGTGAGCTGATCGCGCAGGGGGTTCATTTCAGCAACCGCGCCGCCCAGGGAAATAGCCTTTCCAAATACCACCTCGAAGCAATGATCGCCTACTGGAGCACGAAAAAGGTCGACACACCAGAAAAATGGGAGCATATCCTCCAGTTATACAACCGGCTCTTACAGATCGAGTATTCACCTGTTGCGGCGCTAAACAGAACTTTTGCCCTGGCCAAGGCAAACGGGAAACAGGCGGCCATCATTGAAGCGGAAAAACTGCAATTGGTCCACAACCCCTATTACTTCGCCCTACTCGGCGAGTTGTACACGGGTACTGCCCCGGAGACGGCGCGAGAGTATTTCCGTCGCGCGCTTGAACTGGCCAAGACACCGGCCGATCAACAGTCGATGCGGAGGAAAATGGACGGGGCTTAAACCATCGTGCGCGCTTATACCTTAAAGGGACCGTAGACAGCCCGGCGGTTGACAAAGCGGAGTAACACGGATGGGGCTAGACCTTGGTCATCACGTACATTCCGCCTTTAAAGCTCCCCTCCTCTTTTAACACCTGGTGGCTGGCCTTGTCGACCCAGAAATAGCCTGTGGTCGAACCATGTACAAAATGAATGACGCGGCAATCCATCCTGTGACCAGCGGCCATGATCCAGGCCTCATCGAAGGCGTATTCCACGGTATAGGGGTCCGACGGCGCAGATGCATCCTTGTTGAAATCATCCAGGATATAGGTCGTGCCTTTTTGTAAGGCCAGCCATCCGATAATGTATTCGATCATATTGTTTTCAAAGTAGCCGCGCTTCATGGGATAAGTTTTCACCGAAGCAACCCCCTTCCTGACCGTCCTGACGCCAGCCAGGGTATCGCCAAACGACATCTCGAAGCTGGTCTCCCGCTGGAAAAAGAGTTCGTGCATGGATAGCGGTTTGAGGTTTAGGTCGGTGAACGAGGTATCGGTGGAAAAACTGCCGGCCGGGACCTGCCGGAAACGGGCAAAGACGATCTGTTTTTTCGCCGAGTCTATAGTAGTGAAATTCTCCATCACGAAGTCGTACAGAATATTTCCTGCCGAATCGGTGACGGTGTTCCGGTAAAAATCGTGCGAGGGTTTGACCCAGTCGTAGCGGATCGTCGGGTCGCCGGGCTGGATGGTGTTTTGGGCGGTGGCCGAAAAACCGGCCAACAGCAGTAGTAGGGCTATTTTCATAGCGGTAAGATAAGCCTGCGCGGCTGCATCAACATTGCCTATTCAACCGTTACATGGGGGAATTCAATGAGATTGGTTAATTTTAAAGCATGCGAAATCTTTTGTTTGCCTTTTGCCTGCTTTTCTCCGACGTTGCCTTTTGTCAAAGCCCGGATCGGCCTGCCTGGGCGGAACGAGGCAACATCTACGAAGTTAATGTCCGCCAGTATACCAGCGAAGGCACCTTCAATGCCTTTGCCAGACACCTCGACCGATTACATGCGATGGGTGTAGAGACGCTCTGGTTCATGCCCATCAACCCGATCAGTCATGCCGACCGTAAAGGAAGCCTCGGCAGCTATTATGCCGTCGCCGATTATACTGCCGTCAATCCCGAATTCGGTACGCTGGCCGACTTTAAACGGCTGGTAAAGGCTGCACATGATCATGGTATGAAGGTGTTGATCGATTGGGTACCCAACCACAGCGGCGCTGACAACCGCTGGCTGCGCGAGCACCCCGACTTCTACGTAAAAGACAGCACGGGCAAGGCCGCGGTGCCTTACGATTGGACGGATACGCGGCAATTGAACTATGCTAACCCTGTACTTCGGGACAGCATGATCGCCGCGATGAAATATTGGATCACGGAGACTGATATCGACGGGTTCCGCTGCGATGTCGCCTGGAATGTGCCCGGTGATTTCTGGTCGGCCTGCATCGCGCAACTCCGGCAGCTGAAACCAATTTTTATGCTGGCCGAAGGCGACAAGTCCTACCTCCCCAAAAGCGGTTTCGATGCCGTCTATCCCTGGGCGCTTTTCCATAAGATGGTGGAGGTAGCCAGGGGTGAGCGGCCGGCATTCAGCCTCGACAGCGTGCTGCACGAGTACGACACGGCTTATCCGGACAGGACACTTGAGCTGTACTTTACCAGCAACCACGACGAGAACAGCTCCAACGGCGCCGACTATGCGACGTTTCCGGGGCCGGCACATGCGCCCTTCGCCGTTTTCACGCAGACGATGCCAAGGGGCATCCCGCTGATCTACAGCGGCCAGGAAGAACCCGTGCTCCGCGCCATAAAATTCTTCGATAAGGACACTATCGCCTTCCACGCCTATGGCCGCGCTGCGTTTTACAAGACCTTGCTTGCGCTGCGACACCGCAACGCGGCGCTCGACGCGGATGCGAGCTTTGAAAAGCTGAGCCCTGCGGGTGACAGCAGCGTCTACGCGTTCGTGAGAAAAAAAGCGGGGAAAACGGTTGTTGTCTTACTTAATTTTTCGGGTCAGCCGCGGAGCTTCCATCCCGGACAGGCGGTTTGGGGCCGCGCGACGAATGTCTTTACGGGTAAGCGCGAGACCATCGATCAGGGCGCAATTCTTCTGGAACCCTGGGGCTATAAAGTATATGAATACTGACCGGCTATTTCAGGGTTCCTTTCAGGACCTTTAACGAGCCATCGATCGGCTGGTCGATTGTCAGGCCCAGGATATGCGCGATAAGCGGGTAGACATTCACATTTTCAAAAGCGGGAATGGTAACGGCCTGACGGAAAGCCGGGCCCCAGGCATAGAAGGTGGCGCCCATGTCGGGAATAGCCGGGTCATACCCGTGTTCGCCGGCGAGCATCCGCCCACGGTCATGGAAAACGCGCGGAAAATGGGCCACGAGCAGGATATCGCCGATGCGATGGTGATGATCGTCTGCAACCGCATAATGCCAGTTGGCCGGGGTCTGGTCGGGAAGGTAGACGTCATATCCGTCGGCGGATCTTTTTAACTGCCCATAGGTGGCCGCGATGGCGGACTTGTCTTTGGCATACAGGTGGATCATCGTCCCGCCAAATGCCGTGATGAATTTCGACGTATCGATGGCCGGAGGTGCGATAGGATGCAGGGTGTCGACGGCGCCCATGCCATGGTCGCTGACAAAGACATAGTTCACGGGCAGATGGAGCGAATCGACCATACGGGTCATTTTGCCGATGCAGTCGTCAACAAGATGGACGGCATTGTCTGTCTCTTTGGAGTCGGGGCCAAAGAAGTGTTCGGCGTGATCGACTTGCGAAAGATAAAAAAGAATAAGATGGGGACGCTGCGCCGCCGGCATCGTCAGCCAGTCCTTGACGGCCTGAAGCCGGGTGTCGAGGGAGATTTTGTCGTTAAAGCGATAATAGTAAGTGGGACGAACGCCGTCGACGGCGGCTTCGGAGCCGACCCAGAAGAAGCTGGCGGAAAGCAGTTTTTGCCTTTCGGCCAGCACCCATATCGGGGTGCCGCCATAGAAAGAGCTATCCTCGACCGCAGTGCGGTCCCTGATCGTATACCCCCTGCCCTTTGCCGGGTCGAAGAAGGCGTTGTCGACAAGACCGTGGTGCGAGGGATAAAGGCCGGTGGCCAGACTATAATGATTGGGGAAGGTTACGGAGGGGTAAGAAGGGGTCATCGATTCGGCGTTTATACCGGCAGCGCGCAGGGCGAGCAGGTGGGTGGCCTGGTATTTGTCGGCCAGGTCATGCCGGAATCCGTCGGCTGAGATGAAGATCACATATGGTTCCTGTTCCTGATGTGAGCCGTTGGACCGGCCGGGCATGACCATTTGGGTGCTGTCGGTGATCTGGGCGGAAGCGGCCACGCTCATCAGCACGATGCCGATAACCAAGGAAAAACGCATGATACATATTTGCGCCAAACATACACAATAAAATTGTTTTAACTTCATGAGCAGAATAAACCAATCGTTATGTTTGCCAAACAAATTACGTTAGCCCTTACCCTGTCTTTTTCCCTTTTGCTGAGTTCTGCCTTTGCGCAGGACTACTTTCCCAAAAGCACGCCGGAGAAAGAAGGTGTCCAGGCCGGAGCGATCAGTGACTTTATCAATGCCGCCGGTCATGGCAAGACAGAATTCCACAGTTTCATGTTCCTCCGTCATGGCAAGCTCATCGCCGAAGGATGGTGGAATCCCTATGCGCCTAATCTCAAACACACGCTTTATTCTACCAGCAAGAGTTTCACGGCTGCTGCGGTCGGCTTTGCGCTGACAGAAAAGAAATTGAAACTCACGGATAAGGTGATATCGTTTTTTCCGGATGAGCTGCCCAATCCTGTTCCGCCTTATTTGGCCGAGCTTACCGTCAAGGACGTGCTGATGATGTCCGACGGGCAGGACCCCGATCCCACCCCAAAAGTGGTCACGGATACCAACTGGGCCAGGCATTTTTTTGCGACGACCATCGTCAATGAACCCGGCACCAAATTCCTGTACAATTCCACCGGAACATATATCCTCTCGGCCATCGTGACAAAGGTGACGGGCCAGAAGGTGATCGATTATCTGCGTCCCAGGTTATTTGAACCACTGGGCATTTTTGGTGCGGACTGGGAAACGAGTCCGCAGGGCGCCAACACAGGCGGCTGGGGTTTGCGCTTGAAGACCGAGGACATGGCCAAGTTTGGTCAGCTTTATCTGCAGGGCGGCCGATGGAATGGCAAGCAGATCCTGCCAAAAGATTGGGTGAAGGAGGCGACGACGATAAAGATCCTGCAAGACCCAAGCGCCTCGCCTGCAAAAAGAGATAGCTCCGATTGGCTGCAGGGTTACTGTTACCAGATGTGGCGTTGCCGGCACAATGGGGTGCGCGCCGACGGCGCCTTTGGACAATATATCATCATGTTGCCGGACCAGGAAGCGGTGATCGCCATTACCGCCGAGACGCCCGATATGCAGGAAGAGATCAATCTGGTCTGGCAGTATCTGCTGCCCTCAATGCAGAACTGGGCCTATAAAGACGATCCCGATGCCGATGCCAAATTACAACAGCAGCTGGCGGCACTTGCCCTGCCCCCGCTAAAGGGGGCTTCGACCGGTGCCGATGTATCCATAAATGGTAAGAGCTATGCATTGCAGCCCAATAGTAAAAAAATTCAGGCGATCGCCTTTGCATTTCAGAATGGCGTCTGGACGGTAAAGCTAAAAGACGACAAGGGAGAATATGCCGTTCCATTCGGGGATAGCAAGTGGGCAAGAACGGAGACGACGATGTCGGGGCCCAATCTTCTCACCGGCGCCGTCAACCACGACGCAGGTCTGCCGCCATTCCAAACAGCAGGCAGCTACCACTGGATCGACGAGAATACATTGGAGCTGGTACTGCGGTATATCGAAAGTCCGCATACCGAAACCCTGACCTGCCACTTCGATGGAGATAATATAAAGGTCGACGTACACAACAGTTTTGAATACGGCAGGCCGCCGGTGGTGCTGACGGGGACGGCGCAGTAAGACGGGGCGGCCCGGCTATCCAGCCGATTCTTCCTGGGGTTTGTCGAGTACGACGGTGAGGTCGGCGAGGTCGACGGTGATGGGGATGAGCCCCACCTGGACAATCGCTTTTTTGCCGCGGATCTCGCGGATGGTACCTACCTGATGGTTCTTTTTCATCATGACCTTATTTCCGACCTCGGCATTGCCGCCGACCTCGGTGTATTTGGCATCGAACTTTTTACGCACCTTCTCGTTGACCTGCTTTTCCTTTTGCTTAAACAGCAGCGTCTGCATTTGCTTGATCACCTCGTTCTTGTCATCCGTTTTCCGCCAGTCGAAAACGATCTGTCGCAGCTTGCGTTCCATCTCCTTAAGATAGGCGATGCGTTCTTCCGTGATATGGTTCTGGTGCTTTAATAGCTCGACCTGCTGCTGGTGGCGTTCGCGATGGATGATCGCTTCCATCTCCTTCTTTAGCTTTTCATTCTCCTTGATGAGTTTGTGCAGGTCCTTCTCGCGTTTTTCGAGGTCGCGAAGGTCCTGTTCGGTAGCATTGAGGAGTTTGTCCAGCCGGAAATGATCGTCATCGACGAGGGTGCGGGCGCGTTGGATAAGACGCGGGTCGAGGCCGATGCGTTCCGCAATGGAAAAAGTATAGGAGCTGCCCGGTTTGCCGATTATGAGTTTGTAGAGCGGCAGCAGGTTGGTCTCGTCGAAGGCCATGGCGCCATTGATGATACCCGGCGTTTTGCCGGCCATGACCTTGAGGTTCAGATAGTGGGTGGTGACGATGCCAAAAGCATGTTTGCGCACGAGTTCTTCGAGTATCACTTCTGCGAAGGCGCCGCCCAGGTTGGGGTCGCTGCCGCTTCCCAACTCATCTATGAAGAACAGGGTCCTGCCGTTGGCATTTTCCATGAAATACTTCATGTTCTTCAGGTGCGAGCTATACGTGCTGAGCTCGAATTCGATACTTTGGGTATCGCCGATGTGGATCATCAGCTGTTTGAAGATACCCATTTCGCTGTCGGGGTGCACGGGGACAAGGAGTCCGCTCTGCAACATCAATTGCAGCAACCCTACGGTCTTTAGCGTCACGGTCTTCCCCCCGGCATTGGGGCCTGAGATCACGAGGAGACGTTCTTTGTCGTTAAGCGAGATATTGGTGGGTACCGTCGTCTTTTTATTCTTGCGGTTGTACAGGAACAAGAGCGGATGATATGCCTGCCGGAGAAGTACATGCGCCTTGTCCACGAGCAAAGGAAAAGTGCCGTTCATGTCGGCGGCCAGTTTCGCTTTGGCGCGGATAAAATCATATTCCCCGAGAACGTCGTGCCACACCTGCAGCAAGGGTGCATGAGCCGAGAGCCGTGCAGTGAGCTCACGAAGAATGCGGTTGACCTCTTTGCTTTCTGCGTGTTCCAGCGAAAAGACCTCGTTGTTAAGCTCGATGGTCTCCTCCGGTTCCACGAACGAAGTACGGCGGGTGTCGCTTTCCCCGTGGAGGATGCCCTTGACCTGGCGTTTGTGCTCGGCAAAGATGGCCACTACCCTGCGGCCGTTCAGGAACGATTCTTCGATGTCGGCGACATAACCTGCCTTGCCGAGTTTGGACAGGATGCGGTCGAATACCCGGCGCAGTTCGTTGCGCCGCCGGAAAAGAGAAAGCCGGATATTCGCCAGTTCTTCGCTGGCATTGTCGCGAACGGTCCCGGATTCATCGAGTACTTCGTCGATGGCGGTAATGATGGCCTTCTCATAGTGGGTGTTCTCGATGACCCGGGCGAGGGCTGGATAGGCCACGCGCCGTTCGGGATCGAACCAGCGGAAGATGCTTTGGATACTTTCTGCCAGCCTGCGGATCTGGAGGAATTGTTCTCCCGAGAGGGTGGCGCCGGGGATACCGAGCAGCTTGAGCTCCCGCGCGAGGTTGAGCGTATCGTCGTTTGGAAAATACTGCCCATTCTGCATGAGCAGTTTGAATTCGTTGGATTGCCGCAGTTCTAATTCTATGAATTCCCGGCGGGTATGGACACGAAGGTCTTCCGCCTTGGCCCGGGCATATTCCGTATTACACTGCTCCGCCAACAAGGTCTTTACCTTATCGAATTCCAATTGCACCGGGGCTGATTCGGGAAAAATTCTCATCGTTTTTTGGAGTGCAAAGATACGAATTTTAAATGGACGGGCCGACGCCGGCCCGTCCATCCAGAGAAAACTATTTCTTGAGCCCGACTACCCATTCGGCGGTCGTCATGACTTCCGCCTGGCGTGGGAAAACCTTGCCCGTCAGCACACTATGTACTTCGCTGTCACGGTCCGCGCAGGCATCGGACAGTACAGATAACCGGTAGTCCATATCGGCGGCCTGGCGGAGGGTCGAAAGGACCACGCCGCTGGTGGCGATGCCGGTGAGTACGAGGTGTTCGATGCGATGGCCACGCAGGATGACTTCGAGATCGCTGCCGGCAAAGGCGCTGACGCGGCGTTTGGTAACGACCATTTCACCCGGCAGCGGTGCTACGGAGGGATCTACGGTAGGTTCTTCGAGACCCGTCATACCCGATTTTGCGATAGCGGCAAAGGATGCGGCGGTGCCTGAGCCGATCTCGGGAAAACCTTTGCGAAATCCTACGACGACATAGATCACCGGAATGCCTGCTTTCCGGGCGGCACCGATCGCCTGGTTAAGCGTGTCGGCTAAGGGCGCGGCGCCTTCGCCCATCATTTGCATGATGGCGGGTTGAATGTCCATGACGAGCAGTGCAGTGGCTAGAGCCTTGCTGTTTGTTTCCATTGTGATGTTGTTGTATTGGATGAAATAAAAGGAGATTTTTTTTCATCCGGCGTAGTCAAAAAACGCCAGAAGATCCCGAGTACGATCAGCGCGATGACACCCGATCCGAAGACAGTATTGGGCGTGCCCGCGTATTGCGAGACGGCGCCTATCAACAGACTGCCCACTGGCATCATCCCGAAGTAGGCCATCGCAAAATAACTGATGACACGACCCCGCATGGCAGGCGTAACGGTCGTCTGGAGCATCGTATTGGTCATGGTCGTCTGCGCCATCATACCGAAACCGCTGATCACGGCAAAGACCATCGCCAAAGGAAACCAGGGCGTGTAAGCAAAAAGGAGCAGGCCAACGCCGAAGATGAAAGTAGTCATGCGAAGGATCTTCTTCCGGGCCATCTCGGTCGCCGCGTTTTGTGAGGTCAGGTACAAGGAGCCGCCAATGGCGCCCAGCCCGATAAAACTATTGATCCAGCCAAAAGTGGCGGCGTTGCCATGAAAAATAACTTTGGCGTAGATGGGCAGCAGCGTCGAAAAGGGGATGACGAAGAGGCTCATGGTCGCCAGCATCAGGATCGGACGCGAGATCGCCGGCGTACGCGCCATATATTGCCACCCCTCGCGCAATTCCTCTATCGGGTTCTTTTCCCGCACGGCGGGCAAGTAGGCCGGCAGCTTCATACGAAGCAGCGAAATGATGACGGCCAGGAAGCTGACAGCGTTGAGCAGGAAACAGGCGCCCGCCTGAAATTTCTGCAAAACGATGCCCGAAATCGCGGGCCCTACGAGCCTGGCCAGGTTGACCATCGTCGAATTCAGGGCCAGTGCGTTGGGCAGGTGCTCTTTGTTATCGACCATTTCATATACCATCGATTGGCGGGCAGGGACGTCAAACGCATTGATCGTCCCCAACACGACGCTGATAGACAGGATCTCCCATACTTTGTAATGCCCCATGAGCACGAGGGCCGCCAGCAGCAAAGACTGAACTAACGAGGCCACCTGCGTGATCAGCAACACCTTGAATCGGTTGTAGCGATCCGAAATGACACCCCCGACGGTGGAGAGCAGGAAGGACGGAAACTGCAGACAAAAAAGCGAGAGGCCGAGCATGAAACTGGAGTGGGTAAGCGTATAAACGACCCAGCTGACAGCGGTGCGTTGCATCCAGGTACCTATCAACGAGACGGACTGACCATAAAAATAGAGCCGGTAATTGCGGCTTCCAAAGGCTGTGAATTTGGGTAACTCCATACAAAATCATTTATACACAGGCCGGACTATTCGTCGACCAGTTTTGTCAAAATTGTCAATGCATCCATCAACAGGCTCTTTTCGGACTCAGATACCTTTTCGTGCAAGGCTTTGGCCAGCCATTCCTGTTTCTCCTGTCTCGCCTGTTCGACCCGTGCCCTTCCGAGGTCGGTGAGCGATAATATGGTCTTGCGGCCATCGTCTGCGGAAGGCGTTCGGGTGACGTAGTTCAATTCCACTAAGTGATTGACAACCTGAGACATAGACTGTGTCGTGACTTTTTCGGTGCGGGCGATGTCCGTGGGCGCCAATTGTACATCGGGGTAAAGCAGGCCGAGGGTGGATCGTTCAGTCAGGGAAAGCTGGCCATCGTTGCGGGTCTCGCGGCGCATGATCTTGACGAGGCGGTTGAGGGTGATGCGCAGGTTTGCCGCGATCTCCATGTCCCGCGGTTGCGGGCCGGCAGTCGGACCCGCGCCCAAGGCAGAGGGGCGCGACTGGTCCGACGGGAATAGGCTTTTCATAATGCGAAGGTAAACTTATAAAGTTACTTTACAAAATTTGCCCTCTGCAAATTTGCTAAAATTTGCCACCGGATTTTGCCCCGCGAGGGGGCTGGGGGGGCAGGATTTTTTGCCAGGGGTGGTTTGGACTGAGGCGTGTCGGCAGTTATCTTTAATCTATGATAGGCCTTATAATTGAACTCCTGCTCTCCTGGGTCCTCCTCCATTTTATTGAACATCGTAACCTTTCCGTTCTCGGCTTTAAGCCGACGGCGCGGAGACTGCGGCTTGCCGCCATGGGTTTTCTGCTGGGGGTCGTCTACCTGACCGCTTTTTATCTCGTGCAAGCCGCCCTGCTGCACAACCCGTATCATTTCAATACTGCCTACAGCCCTCCGGACATGCTAAAAGGTTTGTGGTATGTATTCAGAAACGTTCTCTTCGAAGAGCTGATCTTCCGGGGAGCCCTGTTGTATATCCTGATCCGACGGATCGGGCCTTCGAAAGCGGTGCTGATCGCCGCCATTGCCTTTGGCATCTATCACTGGTTTACTATCGGCTTTGGCAAGCCCACCCAGGTGGCGTTCTTCTTCCTGGTCATGGGATTGACGGGATATGTCTTCGCCAGGGCCTTCGCGAAGACCGGCACCATATTGCTGCCCTTTGCCCTGCACTTTGGATTCAATTTTACGATCATGATCCTGTTCAGTAAGAACCCGGGCATCGCACCGCAACTTTTTGTACAGACAGCGGAGGTGCATGTGCCCACGAAGAGCCTGCTTTTCCTTGCATTTATGATCGGCGAGAACTTTGTCCCGGCCCTGTTGGTGCTTTTCTGGCTACGATTCGTCAAAAGGGAGCGATTTTAATATATTTGTTATATGAGCAACGAAAAGATCCCCGCTGGGGTTAAGACAGAAGTCGGCACATTCGGTACCGGGTGTTTCTGGTGCACCGAAGCCGTTTTTCAGGAACTGAAAGGTGTTGTCAAGGTATACTCGGGCTATATGGGCGGGCATGTGGCCAATCCCAGCTACGAAGAGGTTTGCACCGGCACGACGGGCCACGCCGAGTGCCTGCAGATCTTTTATGATCCGGAAGTGCTCACTTACGACGAACTGCTCGAGGTCTTCTGGGAATCACATGACCCTACCCAGCTCAATCGTCAGGGAAATGATATTGGAACGCAGTATCGCAGCGCCATCTTTTATCACACCGAAGAACAAAGGGAAAAGGCCGAGCATTACAAGGCGCAGCTCGACAAAGAAGGCGCTTACCCGAATCCCATCGTGACCGAGATCACCCCGGCCAGTACCTTCTATCCCGCCGAAGATTATCACCAGGATTATTATAACAACCACGGCTCGCAGCCTTATTGCTATATCGTGATCAGGCCCAAGGTCGAGAAGTTCGAGAAGGCCTTTGCGGATAAGCTGAAGAAAAGCGAAAAGAAATAGCCGCGGCGGCAACGGCGCGGGCGGAGCCGCGGTAGGGGGCGTTTTTTTATTCCGTCCGGATACTCTTTGCCGGATTGGCCCGGGCCGCCCGCACAGACCGAAAACTGACGGTTAGCAGCGTCACTGCTATCGCCGCTCCACCCGCAAGCAGAAAAACAAACGGACTGATGGTAATGCGATAGGCATATTGCTGCAACCAGCTATGCAGGAAATACCAGGCTACGGGCGAGGCAATAATTGCGCTGATGGCCGTCATCGCCACAAAATCTTTACTAAGGAGGGCCCAAAGTTGCGGCACCGAGGCCCCCAGCACTTTCCGGATGCCGATCTCTTTGCGACGCGTATCGGCCATATAGGTCGCCAGCCCGAAAAGACCCAAACAACTGATAAAGATCGCCAGCGCCGCGAAAAGCGCGGCAAGCTGCCCGATTAAGGTCTCGACGGAGAACTTAGCCGCATAGCTTTCGTCTGCAAAATGCCAGATGAAGGGTTGAGCAGGGTTGTAGTGCTGAAAGATCGGCCCCAGTTTTTCGACAGCTTCGTGGATGTTAGCATTGGGGGTTAGTCGATAGATCATCGTCCTGGTGTACTGCGGCCGGTCGATAAAAAAGCTGGGCTCGGCAGACGCGAAGGGTGACATCATTAGTGCGTCCTTGACTACGCCGACGACCCGGAATTTCCATTGACGGCCATTCATCGTGATATACTGGTTGACCGGCGACCGGAGCCTCAACCGACGAACGGCAGACTCATTCAAAATAACCGAAGCCGAGTCTCCATCCGTGAAACCGCGGCCTGCGACGAGCGTCATGCCAAGGGTCTGAAAATAGGCGCCGTCTACGGCAATCGTGGCCATGGTCAGATTGTCATCGGCCAATTTTCCGGGCCAGTCATCGACACCCCACCAGTTGTTGATCGTCGTCGTGGCGCCGTCAGCGCGCGAGACCGCCGACACTAATCCGCTTCGAAGTAGTTCATTCCTTAAAGCCGGATAGTTGCGGGTAAGGTCGGCTCCCATATCGGTGGTCATCAACCGATCGATCATATATCCCGTGGACCTGTCCTTTGCGTGGCTGATCTGTTGATATACGACGACGGCACTGCTGATCAGGGCGATGGCACAGCTGAATTGCGCGATCACCAGTATCTTGGCCGGGAGCGAATGCCCCCGCCAACTAGCCGTCCAACCCTTTAAGACCTTTACCGGGCGAAACCCGGACAGAAAAAAAGCCGGCCTCGCTCCGGCTGCTATGCCCGTGAAAAGAATATAGCCAAGCATGGCCAGCCAAAAAAAGGCATTGCCGAAAGGCAATTCGAGCGGGCAGCCTGTGAGCCGGCTGAAGGCGGGCAGACAGAGTTGTGTCAGCACCATGCCGATGACAAAGGCTATAAAGACGAGCAGCACCGACTCGGTGAGAAATTGAAAAATGAGTTGCGCCCGCCGCCCGCCAATCGCCTTGCGGATACCCACTTCTTTGGCGCGTCTTTCCGCGCGGGCGGTGCAAAGGTTCATGAAATTGATACAGGCGATGGCCAGTACGAGGACGCCGATGATGATAAATAGCCGGACATAATCGATCATCCCGCCCGACTGGACGCCGTTCTTGAATTCGGTATAGAGGTGCCAGTCCTTCATACCCTGCAGGAATACTTCCGCCTTGACGGCGTTGTATTCGTCGGGGCTATATTTCCGAAGGATAGCCTTCAACCGAGGTGCGATCTTGTCGAGGCTTGTGCCGGGGCGAAGCGCAATAAAGGTCTGGAAGGCATTGTAGCTCCAGCGGCCGGCGGCTTCATTGATCTTATAGGAAAGGGGGACAATATAGCTGAAGCGAAGGGTGGCGTTATCGGGGATATCGGCCATGACGGCGGTGACCCGAAGGTCATGTTCATTGTCGATCCGGACTGTTTTGCCCAGCGCATTGTCGTTGCCAAACAACGCCTTGGCTGCCGAAACGGAGAGGACGATGGAATAAGGATCGGTCAGACTATTGGCTGCGGCACCTTCCTGCATGGGATACCTGAACAGTTGAAGGAAGTCCGAACCCGCGAAGATACCGGGGAGATAGGCCTGGTTTTTACCGGCCAGCAAAGCATGTGAACCCGGATCGTCGGTATGTACGGCCCAGCTGATCTCCGGGATATCATGTTGCAGCGCTTTTGCCAGCGGCAGCGAGGTATTATTGATGCTCGAAATATCACCGCCGATGTCTATTTTGTAGCGCACCTGGTAACAGTCGGCATAGCCGGGAAGAAACCGGTCGTAAGAATATTGATAATGGGCCCAAAGCCCGATGGTGAGGGCCACCGCCATGCCGATGGCAAGACCGACGATGTTAAGGCCGCTGTAGAGTTTGTGCCGGGTGATGCTTCGTAGGGCGGCGCGGAGATAGTTGGTGATCATGGTAAAACAATTACCATTGAAATGCCAAAAGCTAAGCCATTGATAATTATGCCTATTACGTTGGCATAAAAGGGGGTTTAGTACGATTTCGATACAGATTTTGTGCGATGGCGATACAATTTCGCTTAAATTCAATCACCATAAACTAAAGTCCATGAAACAGCAAATGTTCCTATTGATCGCTGGCTGCCTGGTGATGGCAGCCCGATCAAACGCACAAAAGCCAGCCAATGCGGCCGACACCACCAAAAAAGCCGGACCGGCGAAAGTTGCAGACAAAGTAAAAAGCAGCAGAAAAGTCGAAGGGTTGTTGACCATGTACCAGGACACCAGCTCCGGAAGCGTCCAACTGTACGTGAAAAAAGACCAACTAGGGAAAGAGTTCATCTACCAGAGCTACGCCATGGGCGGGCCTGCGGAGTTATTCCTGAATCAAAGCATGCCAAGGACGACCTGGATCTTCAAAATCCGCAAGAGCTATGACAAACTGGAATTCGCGCAGGTGAATACCAATTTCTATTATGACAGCAGTAATGCCGTCAGCAAGGCCGCCAATGTGGATGTGTCGGAAGCGGTGTTCTTTGCCGACAAGATCGCGGCGGAAGACTCCGCCGGTTATCTGATCGGGGTGGATGGCCTTTTCCTGAGCGACAAACTGGACCCTATCAAGCCGGTAGTGCCGCCGTCGGTTCCGCCCACGCTCGTGTACAACCTGGGAACGCTCAACCCGGCCAAATCCAGATACGATAAGATCCGCTCCTTTCCCGACAACACTGACGTGATCGTAGAACTCGCTTTCGACAACCCCGCCCCATTCAATCCGGGCGGGAAGGATATCACCGACCCACGTTATAACCGCATCCGCTTTCAGCATTCCTTTCTGCTGGTGCCGCAAAACGATTATACCCCGCGTCGTGACGATCCGCGGATCGGCTTTTTTTCGACACAGCAGGATGACATGACCAGTAAGAGCCCTACCCCCTATCATGATTTCATCCATCGATGGAATTTGAAGAAAAAGGACCCCACCGCGGCGCTCAGCGAGCCTGTTGAGCCGATCGTATTCTGGGTAGAGAACACGACCCCGGTCGAGCTCAGACAGATCATCCTCGACGCCGGAATGAAATGGAACGAAGCCTTTGAAAAAGCGGGCTTCAAAAATGCCCTCGTCATGAAGATGATGCCCGATACGGCGACCTGGGACCCCGCGGACATCCGATACAATGTGATCCGCTGGGTATCTTCGAACCTGGGTTATGCCATCGGACCCAGTGTGGAAAATCCGAAGACGGGCCAGATCCTTGGCGCCGACATTACCATCGATTGGGGCTTCATGCCCTTCACTGCTGCGGAGGAGGAACTCTTTAGTGCTTCCGGCGAGCCAAAAGATCTTGAGAGCAGTCTCCCGACTCCGCCCTTTTGGAGAAGCTGCATCTACGCGCGGGAATCCAAAATGCAACTGGCCGTCGCGCAAACGGCGCTTGATGCCGAAGGCGCCGACCCAGGCCAATTGGGTGAGCTGCAAAAAGAGTATTACACGGAACTGGTCATGCATGAAATGGGCCATTGCCTCGGGCTGATGCACAATATGAAGGCCAGCCAGATGTTAAGCCCCGCGGAATTAAAGGACAAAAAAATAACGGACGAATGGGGTGTCATGGGTTCCGTGATGGATTATAGCGCCGTGAACCTGTCCCTGGACCCCAGCCAGCAGGCCGGTTATTATACGAACCATCCCGGCCCTTATGACAAATGGGCCATCGAATATGGGTACAGAGAGTTCAGTCCTGCCGAAGAAAAAGCGGGACTGGACAAGATCCTTAGTCGAAGCAAAGAGCCGAAACTGGCATTTGGCAATGATGCGGATATCACCGGACCCGGCCGGGGTATCGATCCAAGGGTGATCACCTGGGACATGAGCAACGATATGGTTACCTATGCCGACGAACGCTATAGGCTTGTGAACCGACTCATGCCAAAGCTGAAGGACAGGTATACCCTGCCAGGGCAATCCTATTCCGAGCTGATAGAGCGGTAC
>Ga0302309_10000695_pt1 | contig 36737 bp, 45 predicted proteins | sample III_Palsa_N1_1_FD_200453 | JGI IMG/M metagenome (GOLD analysis project Ga0302309, IMG submission 200453) | Peat permafrost microbial communities from Stordalen Mire near Abisko, Sweden - III_Palsa_N1_1 | ecosystem: Environmental > Terrestrial > Soil > Palsa > Peat permafrost | place: Sweden...
CGGGCCTGGCAATACGGTATTTACGGTTACATTTGTTCCTTTTGTGAGCTCGGCCAAACCGCGCGATACCGCCAGCTGGGCCGTTTTGGTTGTGCCGTACTGTATCATTTCAGCAGGTATCTGCAATGCCGATTCGCTCGAAATAAAAATGATGCGTCCCCAGTTTTGTTTGAGCATTTTAGGGAAATAAGCCCGCGCCAACCGCACACCGCTCAAAACATTCACCTCGAAGAAACGCAGCCAGTCGGCATCGGTGATCTTTGTAAACTCCTTTGGTTCGAATATAGCTACGTTGTTTATCAGTATATCCACTTCAGGCAATTGGTCTATCAGTTTTGCTATCGATGCCGCATCGCTAAAATCAGCCGGAATGCCGGTTACATTTTCGTTTCCGGTTTCGGCTTTAATTTCGGCAATTGCTTTCTCTACACGCTCAATTGTGCGGCCGTTTACAATAACGGTAGCGCCCTCGGCAGCAAGCCGTCTCGCGATAGAAAAACCTATACCGGCAGTTGAGCCGCTTATAAATGCTTTCTTATTTTTTAATAGCAGATCCATAGTTTCGATGTTTGTATTACAAAACTACCTGACTAATGTTTATTGACAGTCACTTCGCCGTCAAATTGCCCAGCGAAATCGCTTTTAAATATTCGGCTAAAGCCAATGCTATTTTAATAGTTATCCGCCCCATAAATGGGGCGGCAATGAATTTATCATTGCCGTTCGACTTTAGCCAACGGTTTGGTTTGTCGGTCAATCCAGGCTTTAGCCAAAATATTAGACATTCGGCCCTTCCTACGTCTCAAGAGCGATTTCCCTCGTCAAAAATGCCTGCTTTGCACATTCAAGCAAAAATGATATGTTTGAATTATGAACCAGCAACCAGCATCCCCTAATTCGGTTGGCCGCATACTTACGGCCAGCCTCATTGGCACAACCATCGAATTTTTCGATTTTTATATTTATGCTACCGCCGCAGTGCTGGTATTCCCAAAGCTGTTCTTCCCATCAGCCGATCCTGCATCGGCTACGCTGGAATCGCTGGCTACTTTTGCGCTGGCGTTTTTAGCCCGGCCATTTGGCGCCGCGCTATTCGGGCATTTCGGCGACCGCCATGGCCGTAAGGCCACGCTGGTTGCGGCGCTGCTTACTATGGGGCCGTCGACAGTGGCCATCGGGCTTTTACCGGGCTATAAATCTATAGGGATTATTGCACCAATACTACTGGCGTTGTTCCGTTTCGGCCAGGGCTTGGGGCTTGGCGGCGAATGGGGCGGCGCGGTGCTTCTGGCGACTGAAAATGCCCCTCCACATAAAAAAGCCTGGTATGGCATGTTCCCGCAGTTGGGTGCACCGATAGGTTTTCTCATCTCCAGCGGCATATTTTTTATTCTTGGCAAAGTAATGAGCGAAAACGATTTCCTGGCTTACGGCTGGCGTATACCATTTATTGCCAGCGCGATACTGGTTTGGGTTGGCTTATACGTGCGGTTAAAGATTACCGAAACGCCGGAATTTATGAAGATAATAGACAATAATGCACGATCAAAAGTGCCATTTGCTGATGTGTTTGTTAAAAACACAAAAGCCATTATACTCGGCACATTGGGTACGGTAACCACCTTTTTATTGTTCTATTTGATGACGGTGTTTACGTTGAGCTATGCCACGTCCGCATTACATTATACAAAAAGCAGTTTCCTTATTGTGCAAATGATCTCCATGTTGTTTTTTGGCCTGGGCATCCCGTTGTCCGCAGTCATTGCCGATCGTTATGGGCGTAGTAAAATGCTCATCACCGCCACTATTATCATTCTTATCTTCGGTCTTGTATTTGCGCCATTATTTACAGCCGGCAATATATATAAACTGGCTGGGTTCCTGGCGCTGGGTATGTTCCTGATGGGGCTTACCTACGGGCCTATAGGCACTGCGCTGGCGGGTATTTTTCCTGCATCGGTACGTTATACCGGGTCGTCCCTGTCGTTCACCCTGGCGGGCATATTAGGCGCTTCGTTTACACCATCCATTGCTACTTTGCTGGCAAAAAACTTTGGCTTACCTTATGTAGGTTATTATTTATCCATTGCTGCGGTAATTACACTTTTGGCATTACTGGCCGCACAGCAATTGATGAAGCAGCAGGCGGAATAAAGCTATTACACCAGGTAGCGTTGCAATTTAGGCGCTTTCTTTTCGAGCAATAAAACCAGCAGGCTGTTAAACCAAACAGTTAAAAAAGCAACTGCAAATGTTGTCGGGATTACAAAAAACGCCCGGTTACGTAACGACCATGCCATCGGCACTTTAAAAATAAGCTGCGCCATAAACAAAATGAGGTAAAAGTGCAGGATGTACAGCATGTAATGTTTGCCTTTATCATAATGCATATCGTGCTTTATACCCAGGTGGTGCAATGCGCATTGTACAATTAAAAATGCCATGGCCGGCACCACAAGCGAATAAGCCGTGTTCGGGATGTCGGTAAATTCAGAAGTTACGCCAAAGCCGATTGTTGAAGGATCGATATGGAAATAATATTTAGCCAATAAGCTTAAGCCGATAAAGAAAATAAGCAAGCCGATTATAGTGTAAATATTGATGAGGAAATAAAAAAGGCTGCGGGCAAAATCCTTATAAATTCCCAACACACAACCTATCAGGCAAAACAGTACGAACCTGAAATGCAATATCAGCTCCATTTGCGGGAATATGATGTAGACTATCAACGCCAGCACCGGCAGTGTAAACTGGAACACCTTATAGTGCATTAATACCGGCATAATCAGGAACATAATAATCAAATGGTGTATATACCACAAATGCGGACTAAAGGCCAGGTATTCGGCCGTCCACCGCTCGTTATCTGAGCAAAAAACACATTTTACAAACCTGCGTAAGTAATCAGCAATTGCTCCTAACTGCATCCCGCGGTGCGCGGCGATATTATAAATACAAAACAGTAATAGAAAAGTGCCGAAGATGAGTATTTTCCATGAAAGGTAAGGCACAATCAATCTTTTCAACCGTTTTTGATAGATGCCCGTTTTAAAAAAGGCGCCGAGTGTGGTCATTTTGTAATTCGCGAAATACAAGTAACCCGAAATAAGCGCCAACACCGATACCGGGTGCATGTTATTAAGCAGTATACTTCCATACTCGCGGCTGAAGGCATTATTGCAATAGCCAAGCGCAACGATCAGTATTGAATGCAAAAAAACAACCAGGAACAAAAAGAAATAGCGGGTATAGTTTACCATTTGTAGGATTTACTGCAGTTGATCAGGCTTTAACTATTTCTCGTATAGGTGTGCCTACGTAAGTTTTACCTTTTTCGCAATTTTTGTTTACAAAGCTTAATGAGCCGATTTTAACATTGTCTTCAATAGTTATTCCGTGGTTTAGTACCGATGCGGTACCTATAAAGCAATTTTCGCCGATATGCGCCCCGCCTATGGAATGCCTGTTGGTATCGAGGTTATTGGTCATTACCTGCGGACAAATATAGGTGTTATTGCCCACGCGTACGCCGCGGGCGATGATCACCTTGTACCTGAGCGTTACGTTATCGCCGATGACCGATTGCCCCGAAAATGCCACGCCCGAATCGATATAACAATTTGAACCGATACGCGTGCTGGAGCGTATCTCCACATGGTTCATGATCTGTGTATTGGAGCCGATGGTAACATCCGGCCTGATGCTCACATGGTCGCCTATGGTTACATTATCGCCTATAACCACGCCATCATCAATAATGCAAAACGAACCTATAACACAGTTCTCGCCGAGTGTTACGCCAATGCCAACCTCGGTATAATGGCCTTTTTTAAAATGGGGCAATGCCATACAGCTTAAAATAAATGGTAAAACGATTTACAATTGGTGCAATACTTTATCGCCAATAGAACGACGATAAACTTTATGATGACTAATGTATAAAGAAAATGTAAAAAAACAAGTACCTAAATCGATTTTTTAATAATGGGCTGGAAAAATAGAAATAGAAATACTGTATGGTTAAATACTTATGTGCTTATAACAGGCAGATAATTTGGTTTTCCATTTTTTCCGGTAAATGGAAGCAGGACAAACTTGAACTTTTAGCGGATTTAAAGAAATTTTTAACTCAAAGGGTGTTATTTTCTTTCTCAAATCAAAATGCAATCAACGAAAATGCGGTGAGATCGTATTCTCAGCAGCAAATGCATTGTGTGGTATATGGTTGTCGGCCGGCCAAAAAGGCAGCAGAAAAAACTATTGGCTAAACGGCAATAGTATTGTGAACGTTGTGCCTTTTCCTGGTTCGCTTTGTATGTTAATTGTACCCTCTAAAAGCTCAACCTGCATTTTTATAATATACAGCCCGATACCTTTGCCTTCCACTGCCGGGCCAAATCTGCCATACATGCCCAATTGCGACCCGGTTGTTTCGAGGTTGATGCCTTTGCCGTTATCAGAAAAAACAAGCTGTATAGCGTTTTCATGAATACTACTTCGGATGGTAATTACCGGGCTCACATCCGGCGCCCGGTATTTGATGCCTTTTAAAATGAGATGATAAAACATGCTGAACAAATAACCTTGTATTGAAACGATATGGGTAATTTCAAACTGGCATTCGATCCGTACTTGTTCTTTGGCAAGTAGGTTTTCGATGCTTTGTGTTACCTCAGCAACAAGTTGTTCCAGGTTTATTAGCGTTTTAGTTTCATCGGCTGTTTCCCGTATTTGTAATATGGCATTAAGGTCATGGATAATCGTATCGAGTTTTTTTGCAGAGTTGGATATGCCATTCAATACTGTTTCAATGTCTGTTTCTGCATCAACCGTGCCCTCATGTACCAATGCCAATAACCCTAAAATATTCGCCGCAGGAAGTCGTAAATTATGAGAAACGATATAGGTGAACTGCTCCAGGTCCTTATTGCGCTGCACAAGGTTTGCCATTATTTTTTCGCGTTCCAGGAGCGCCGTTTTCCTTTGGGTTATGTCCCTGTTAATGCCAAGCAACCCTACAATGGTGCCGGTATCATCTTTAAGCGGGATTTTTGTGGTCAAATTCCATTTCAATTCATTCGTTTTCTTGTCTACAAAATGCTCCTCGTGATTAACCAGTGGCACGGATGAGTTCATGATTGATTGTTCGTCTAAATAAAACTGTTCAGCATCCTCGGGCGGGTAAAAATCAAAATCAGTTTTCCCGATGAGTTCCGCAGACTCGTGGCAACCTGCATTGATGGCCACCGCCTTGTTGCACAGGATGAAATGCCCCATGGTATCTTTGATATAGATTTGGTCTGGCAGGTGTTCAATAACAAGGTAAAATAAATCATTTGCAGCTACCGGGGTTTTCGTGTTAAACACTTTCTCAAGAAGCATTTTGCTAAACCCATTTTGCGGTTTTTCAGTAAGATTGCCTTCAATATTATCGTTCAAACTCATGATGTGGATTGGGATCGTTAAGAAATCTAAAGATAGCATCTTTATTGTCTTTTAAGCATGATAATGAGGCAATACCGAATTATCTAACTGCGCGAGCTTAAAAAACAAAAAAGCCTTGAAAATTCGAGTTCCAGCGTTGTCCTACGTTTATAACTTTGGACGAATATGCCGGCAGAGTCCCACTACCGGGTATAAACAAAAGCCTCTCAGCGCTTCCACCACATCCGACTTTGAGACCTTTTTCCAGCCTGTGGCCGGTGTTTTCGCCATAGGTATTTTCACCGCACCACTAATTGGAATGACGTTCTAACTTTCGCTATCGTTTATAATACTATATCCGTTGTAGTAATGGTAATTCCCGTCTATCAGGTAATATAGGCTGTTGTTGGGGGCGGCAATGGCTGTAACACGGTGCCGGTTGCCGGTTTTATCAATAACCGTGAACGGGCAATGGAGTGTTTTTAATTCTTTAGCCGGGGTAATCACCTGGATGCTTTTTTCGTTAATAAAATGATGAAATTCCAAATTATCCATCTCTAACTCCTCCCTCATTTTACATGCAACCTGTGCAAAAACAAAAGTGCTGCTAAAAAGCATCGACAACAAAACACCCGTTTTTTTACCGCATCGGGCAGGCGCAGCATAGCTGCGCCGCCTTCAACAGACTTAATAGATTGTTAGGGGTATTAAGTATTTTGTCATGTCATCATGTTGTCGTCGTATCTGATTTGCGGTAGGCCCAGCCGAAAATGAGCGGGAATACCCAAAGGCTGAACATCATGGCGCATAAAATGCCCCCGATAACTACCCTTGCCAACGGTCTTGAGCTTTCGGAGCCGATGCCGTGCGAAAGCGCCGCCGGGCAAAGGCCTATGGCGGCCATCAACGCGGTCATCATCACCGGCCTTATCCGTGATTGTACGCCCAGCTTCATGGAGGCATAGAGGGAATGGTCCTGGCCTTTGAATTTGTCGAGGTTTTGTTTGAACACGGTGATAAGCAGTACACCGTCCTGAATACAAATGCCGAATAGGGCAATAAAGCCAATACCTGCGGATATACTGAAATTGGTACCCGTTATCAATAAAGCGAGGATACCGCCCACAATGGCAAATGGTACGTTGAGGAACACCAGGGCGGCATCTTTTACATTGCCGAACATAATGAACAACAGCAGGAAAATAAGCCCCAGGCTCACCGGCACCACCTGTTTAAGCCGCCCTTCGGCACGTTGCTGGTTCTCAAAATCGCCTTGCCAGGCCATGTCGTAACCATGCTTCAATTTCACACTGGCTTTCACTTTTTCCTGCGCCTCTTTAATCGTGCTGCCCATATCACGGTCGCGTACAGAGAATTTGAGCGTTGCGAAGCGTTGATTCTCATCGCGGAAGATGAGACAAGGGCCGGTTTTTTGACTGATGGAAGCAATTTCCCTGATGGGTACTTTCGATCCGCTTTGTGTGGGCACCAGTAGGTTGCCAATGTCCTGCGGCGTTGAGCGGAAGGCTTCGGGGAAGCGTATCCTGATGTCGAACGTGCGTACGCCTTCATAAAGGGTAGAAGCTGCCTGCCCGCCAATGGCCATAGAGATAACCGAGTTGGCATCTGAAGTAGCCACGCCATATTGCGCCATTTTTTGCTGATCGAGATCGATGTCCAGTTCGGGTAGTCCAATACTATGTATTACACCCAGATCTTCAATCCCCCTTACATTTTTCAGTACGTTATATACCTCGTTCACCTTATTTTCCATGTAGTTCAGCGAATCGCCGTAAACTTTTACTACGATGGAGCCTTTTACCCCTGAAACAGCTTCTTCCACGTTATCGCTGATCGGCTGCGAAAAGTTCAGGTCGGCGCCGGGCAATACCGATAGTTTCCGGTTCATCTCGGCTATCAGGCTGTCCTTTGATATTTTTGGTTTCCAGTCATCTTCCGGGTACATTAATACGTCAAATTCATTGTTATAAAAGCCCGCAACGTCTGTACCGTCATCCGGCCGGCCTGTTTGAGATACTACATATTGTACCTGCGGAAAAGTCATCAGCTTTTGCCTTACTTCTTTCGCTGTTTCTATAGACTTATTGAGCGATACGCTGTATGGCAATTGCACCCGCAGCCAGATAGAGCCTTCATCCAGCTCAGGCAAAAATTCGCTGCCTAAAAAGCTGAAAGCATATAAGCCTATGCCCATGGCGATAAAAGCTGTAGTAACAACTAATTTTTTATACTTAAAGGCCGTGGTAAAGCCAAACAGCATAAACTTGTTCAGCTGGTGCACAAATGGGTTGTGTTTTTCGTGCACGTTCTTTTTCAGCAGCAGGCTGATAAGCACAGGCACAAGGGTTAATGTGGTGATAAGTGCACCCAGCAACGCAAAGCCCAGCGTATAGGCCAACGGCGAGAACAGTTTTCCTTCCACCTTCTGGAATGCGAAAACCGGCAAAAGCCCCATGATAATGATGAGCTTGGCAAAAAATATAGCCTTGCCCAGCGTTGCGCCGTTATCTTTGATGAGGCCCAGCTTTGCCAGCTTATTAAACCGGTCCATCCCCACAAGCATAGCTTTGTGGTCGAGGATAACGAACAAGCCCTCCACCATTACCACTGCGCCGTCTATAATAATACCAAAATCGACCGCTCCAAGTGAAAGCAGGTTGGCCGACATGCCCATGAGGTGCAGGCAGATGAAGGCGAACAGCAACGCCATGGGTATAATAATAGATACGATAAGCGTAGTGCGCCAGTTGAACATGAAGATGGACACCAGGAAAGTAACCAGCAGAATGCCTTCAATCAGGTTATGCAGTACGGTATGGGTGGCAAAGCTAATGAGGTCGGAACGGTCGTAATAAGGGATGATCTTCGTATCGGCAGGCAATACATCCTTGTTTAAATGATTTATCTCCGCTTTTACGGCGTTCACTACCGTTGTAGGGTTATCGCCCTTACGCATCACTATAATGGCCTCAACAGCGTCGGTGTCATCGGTAACCTGCCGTTTGCCGTTATCGTCTGTTATGGCGTCGCTGCGGCCTACCCATCCTAATCGCGGCAGATTGGATATGGATACCGTGGCCACATCCTTAACCAGCACAGGTACGCCGTTATTGTTACTGACGATGATGTTTTTTATCTGGTTAATGTCTTTTATCAGGCCAATCCCCCTCACCGCAAAGGCCTGGTTGTTTTGCACGATCATATCGCCGCCAACATTGATATTGGTTTTTTGCACGGCAGCATATACATCAAGCGGTGTAATGTTTAATGAGGCCAGCTTGCCGGGGTCGACTGTTATTTCGTAAGTTTTGGTTTTGCCACCGAAACTGTTGATATCGCCTACGCCGGGTATGGCACGGAGCCGTCGGTCAATTACCCAATCCTGTAAGGTTTTCAGTTCCCTTACGTCACGTACCGAACTTTTTAATGTGTACCTGAATATTTCTCCTGTCGGACCGGTAGGGGGCTGCACCGATGGTGTAATGCCGTTAGGCAACGTAGCGTTATTTAATAACTGGTAAACCTGCGCGCGCGCTTCGGGGTCCTTAACATTATCATCGAAAATAACCTTTACATAGCTCAATCCGAAGATGGTTGTGGAACGCAGGCTGATCTTATTCTGTACCGGGTTCAGTGCGATCTCGATGGGGATGGTCACCAGCTTTTCAACTTCTTCTGCGCTTTGGCCGGGCCATTGTGTAATAATATCTAACTCGGTATTTGTAACATCCGGGAAGGCCTCGATAGGCATTTGCAGGAATGTTATTATACCGGCAATGATCAATACCCCCGACAGGGTGATGATGAGGTACCTGTTCTTTAAGGAAAACCCGATGACGCCTTTCAAAAATTTGTTCATAACCGTGGCTTAACTGTTTAATGAACCATAAATAAGGATTGCATCGGATGCGATCACACGTTCGCCGGGAGCGAGGCCTGCTTGTATATAGGCTGTTTTACCGTTATTGCTGATCAATTGCACCGGCCTTATCTGTACATTCTTATTCCCCGTAACTACGATTACATAATATTGGCTGTTGTCAAATATGAGGGCCTTTGACGATACGGAGATAGCACGTTTGTGCTCGTCATCGTTCAGCGTTACGGTAGCAAACATCTGCGGTTTGAGCAAATAACCCGGATTTTGCAGTACCACGCGCATTTTCATGGCTTTGGTAGTAGGATCCAGCACATTCATCAATTTATCAACCTTCCCTTTGAATATTTGCCCTGGATAGGAAATAGTGCTCACATCCACCGAATCGCCAAGCCGTACCTTACTGATATTTTCTTCGTAAACATTGGCATCAACCCAAACATCCTTCAGATCAGATATAGTGAAAAGGCCGGCGTTATTATCAGTACGTATAGCCATACCATTGGTAACATTCATCTGCACAATAAAACCGCTGATGGGTGATTTGATATAGAACTGGCCGTTTTTATCGTTGCCATTAATATTCAATATCTTTTTCGCGGCTATTTCGGAGGCAACAGCTTGTTCATAGGATACTTCGGCGTTGGTTACATCCACCTGCGATGCCAGGCCACTTTTGTAGAGGTCTTTTTGCTGCGCCAGTTGTTTTGCAGTAAGCGTTACATTAGTTTCGGCGGTAACGAGGGCCGAATTATAGTTGGCTACTTCGGCGCTGCTTACCACGCCAAGCTCCTGGCCTGCGTTAACATAATCGCCCGGAACTACAGTAATACCCTGTACTACGCCGCTTACCAGCGGAAATATGTTAACCACTTTGTCCGTATTAAAATCAACGGTGCCGTTAAACCGGATAGCATCGGTAACGTCGGCCAGTTTTACGGTATCAATGCGTAGTGTACGCATCAGGGAATCCGGCACTACATAAGGGGTGCGGCTGTTGTCGCTCGTTTCCTTTTTTCCGCAGGAATAAAGCATGAAAAAAGCCGCGCAGATGATCATATTTTTTTTCATCGAAGTAATTCGTTTTTTAATGGTGATGAAACTATCATGAGTTATAGTTATTTGGGTGTTTAAGCGGTAGCCCATGATCGTTTCATTAGTTATTTTGATTATAGAATGAAGTACCGGTAACATAGTTCAACTGCTCCAATGCGGTTACATAACCCAGGAGCTGGTTGTTAAGCAGCAGCGTGTTTGTTTTATAGGTGTCGTAATAGTCCAGAAACTCCAGCAGGCTGATGTTCCGTTTCATGTAATTTTTATAAACCTCCTGTATCAGGTGCGTAAAATCGGGCTTGAATTTGGGATCGAAGCTGTTATAGATTTCTTCCTGTCGTAAGGCAGTTTTATACCCGGTAGCTACATCGCTTTCTACCTGGTCCTGGTGTAGTTGCAGTTGCAGGTCGCTTTGTTCTACCTGTATTTTTGCCTGCTTAATATTTCCCTGGTTGCGGTCGAAAAAAGGCAGGTTAAACTCAATACCGGCGCCAAAATAGTTTGTGCCGTAGCCGCCCAGCTTGTCGTAATTTAACGACAGGGATATATCCGGCACGGCAGTGGCTTTTTGTAATTGCAGGTTCATGCGGCTGTAATCAACCCCGGCCTTGCTGTAACGCAGATCGTAACGGTTAACTTCCGCCGAATCGAGCAGGCGGCGGTAAGGTACGTCAGCTAGCTTTTCGTTGGAGGCAAGACTATCGCTAACGATTGGCTCAATGGCTGTAGTTGCAGGTACGCGCAACAGCATGTTCAGCCGGGCCGCAGTGGTATCTATACCGGCCAGTAAACTGCTGTATTCAGCTTGCAGCGAGTATAGCTGTGCCTGTATGCGCAGTAATTCTTTTAGGGCGATGTAGCCCTTTGCATATTCGCCGCGATAGGCTTTTAAAGTAGTATCCAGCGAATTTATCTCCAGGCTATACACTTTCGCCGACTGTTGCTGGTAATAAACCGTATAGAAATCGCTCCGCAAGGTAAATTTCAGCGTTCGCAGCAAATCAAAAAACTGGTATTTTGCCTGCTCTACGCCTATCTGCTGCAAACGGATATTCTTGTTGCGCTTACCGGCGGTAGTAAACAATTGCGAAATGCTGAAAGATTGCTCTTTATAGGCCGGGCCATCAGTAGCATTATTTGCATATATACCGTTGGAAAAGCTAAAATCGGGGTTGGGGAATAATTTTGCGGTAATAACCTGCGCCTGGGCAACATCGATGCCGTAATGTTGCGCCAGCAAGTTAAGGTTAGCCTGCAGAAAATGGTCTTCGGCTTGCTTTAACGTCAGCTTCATGGTGTCTGTCGCTACAGTTTGGGCATGGACTGACAGCAATGGGCACAAACTCAAAAGCAATATATATATAACTTTTTTGTACATGCCGCAAAAGTAGGGCGCTGCTATTAGGGGCTACTTAATCTGTCATTAGAAACAGATTAAAAGTTGATTAAAATTTTCTAATGTGGCCCTGTATCAGACCGGGAAAACGAGGTGCATCGAGGTGCCCCTTCCTAATTCCGAATCGACATGGATAGTGCCGTTGTGAAGTTTTACAATATTGCGGGTAAGCGACAAGCCGATACCATAACCGGAATAATTCAGTGCATTTGAAGCCCTGAAAAATGGCTGGAATATTTTGGGGATATCTTTTGCATCAATACCGATGCCCTGGTCTGCAACGAATATATGCAGGCTTGCATTGTCGCAGAAAAGGCTGCAATACACTTCCTTCCCGTCAGAGAATTTGATGGCATTTTTTATAATATTGTTTATGCCGATGAAAAGCAGCTGCCTGTTACCCTGGATGGTGTATTTAAGCACATCGGGCGGTAGCAGGTATTTAAATTTTACATTCCCGCTATCTATTTCATCCTCTATCTGCCAAAGCAGTTCATCCATTCTTACCGACTGGAATTCGTAATTGGTAGCATTGGTTTGTATCAGCTCCATCAGGCTGTTAATAATCTGGTAAAGCCTTTCGCTTTCTTTTATGATATTATTGAGCACGGCCTGGTACTCTTCGGCGGTACGATCCCTTAGCAGGGTAATTTCTGCTTCGCCCAAAATGGTTGTGATGGGGGTGCGCAACTCATGCGAGGCATTGGCGATGAACGATTGCTGGCTTTCGAAAGATTGCTCCAGGTGCTCGAGCAACTGGTTGATGGTAAGTGATAAATTATCTATCTCATCGGCATTACGGGTGGCTGCAGGCAGGCGAAGATCAAGGCGGGAGGCGCGTATCCTTTTTAAATTGCTGGTTATTTTAACAATAGGCAGCAAAGCGAAACGTGAAAATATGTTCCCGATAAAAAAGGTGATAAATAAGGAAGCCATGAAGAAGAAGGTCATGATGAGGCCCAGTTCATGCAGGTAATGATAGCCCGCCTCATCTGTTGCCGCTACCAGTATGATGAAATTGCCCGAATTATCATGATAATAAATACCTGTGACCTGCTTGCTGCCCCTAAAAAAATGCAGGTTCTTTTTATCGGTTACCTGCATGAGGATATTTGGCCCCCAGCGAACGGAACCTTCCGGTATAAACTGCGAATGGTAACGATCGTTATATATCCTTATCGTTTCGCCTGATAAGGACTGCGGGAATTTATTCAGTACTTTTTTAAAATTATCCTTTGACAAATTGTCTTCAGCAAGATAAAATTGGGCAACGGTCATCGCGCGGTCGTCCAGCTGCTCAAAAAAAGTACTTACCCGGTTACGTTCAGCAAACCAGTAAATGCCGGCCAGTACTGTTAGCAACAGTACGGCAAACATGAAAGTGAACTGTAGGGACAGCCTTTCCTTAACTTTTAATTTGTTGACGATCATACACTATTCGCGGATCATGTACCCCATGCCTACAACAGTATGGATCAGTTGCTTTTCGAACCCCTTATCGATCTTGGCCCGCAGGTAATTGATATATACATCGATGAGGTTGGTGCCCCGGTTAAAATTAATGCCCCACACCGATTCGGCAATATAAGTACGCGAAAGTACCCGGTTTTTGTTATATAACAATACCTCCAGCAAGGTAAATTCCTTTACCGTGAGGATGATCAGTTTACCATTACGGGTAACCGTTTTCCGGTAGCAATCCATTTGCAGGTCTGCCAGCTGATAAACCGTACCGGGTAATACTGCGGAGCGCCGGCGGTCAAGGGCTTTAATCCGTGCCAGCAATTCTTCAAAGTGAAAGGGTTTGGTGAGGTAATCATCTGCCCCGTTTTCCAGTCCCATAACTTTATCGCTAACCGTTCCCAATGCGCTAAGCATAAGGATAGGCAGCTCCTTTTTAAACTGCCTGATCTGTTTGCACAGGTCGAAGCCATTTACATGGGGCAATACCACATCCAGTATCACCAGCTCAAAATCCTCTTCAAGCGCCAGCTTGCGGCCCATATTTCCGTCATAAGCGAGGGTAACCTTATGAAATTGCTCCTCAAGGCCTTTGCGGATAAATGCTGCCACTTTTGGCTCGTCTTCAACTAATAATATATTCACAGGGGTATTATAAATATATGGCAAAGGTAAAACGCCTGCGGATACAAACCACGTTAAATTAGAGGATTCTAATCTACATTAGAATATTCTAATTTCGGCTTAATGTTTTTTACGCGGTGATGAAACTAAGCATGCCGGTTGACCGGCTTAAACCAAAGCGGCTTCGTTATTATACTTTACTTTATATTCCAGCGGAGACATGCCGGTAATTTTTCTGAACACCTCGCGGAACGCCTTCACATCCGAATAGCCAACTTCATACATCACCTCGTTGATGGTTTTACGGCTGGTTTCGAATGCCCGTTTGGCCGATTCGATTTTTACACGTTGCAGGTACTCAACCGGCGTATTACCTGTTGCTTTGATAAACCGTCTGTCGAAATTACGGCGGCCTACTGCAAACCTGGAAGATAAATGCTCTACTGATATTTTTTCGTGAAGGTTATTCTCGATGTATGATTGCGCTTCCTTCACCATTTCATCGCCGTGCAGCTTCTGGCCTTTAAATATAATAATTCCGACTGGCTTTGCCTATCCATCTCTATTTGAAAAACCTTGGAACAAAAAATAGCGGTTTCCCTGTCGAACTTTTTCTCAACCAGGTATATCAGCAGGTTTAAAAAAGAATAAGCCCCGCCGTTGGTATATATCCCGTTCTCATCGGTGATCAGCTTGTCGGTTTGGAGGTCTACTTTTGGGAACATCGTCCTGAAATTATCGGCGGCTATCCAATGGGTTGAGCAACTTCGGCCATCGAGTAACCCGGTGGAAGCAAGCAGGTAAGCGCCTGTACAAACACTGGCTATTTCGGCGCCATTGCTGTATTGCTGCGCTATCCAATCAATTATCGGCCCATTCCCTTTCACCGCGTTGTAATAATTATGGTTGAGCGAAGGAATAATTATGAGATCGGTTTTTACAACTGCCGAGATATTGGTATGGGGTTTTACAGTAAATAATCCACCATAAAATTTCACCTCTCCTGATATACCGGCCAGTTCAATCTTAAACAGCTCCTTTTTGCTTTTTTGTTTATAGTATTCACTTGCCCTGGATAATATTTTATACGAGCCTACTATGCTGCTCAGGTTATTCTGCCCATCCGGAACAAGTATGGTGATGTGTTTCATTCCAATGCTTTTTATCAAATATAAACATTTAAACATGTCCAAATCAACCCGCTACAATGTCCATTTCGCACCCGCTTAATTACAAAAGCGTGTGCTAACTTTACTTTCATTATAACCAGGATAAATTTCAAAATACAATTAAACTATGGAAAACCAGGATCTTACAATCAGTGTTTTGATAAACCAAAGCCCTGAGGTGGTTTTTAATACCATCAATAATGTACGCGGTTGATGGTCGGCAGGAATTGAAGGCGGCACTGAAAAGATTAATGATGAGTATATCTACCATTATAAAGATATCCACTACTGTAAAATAAAAGTTATAGAACTTATTCCTAACCAAAAAGTGGTTTGGCTGGTGCTCGACAATTATTTTAAATTCACTGAGGACAAAGAAGAGTGGATAGGTACAAAAATCGTTTTCGACCTATTGCCTAAGGGCGGGCAAACCGAACTCACCTTCACACATGAAGGCCTCGTGCCGCAATATGAATGTTTTGAGATCTGCCGCGATGCATGGACGAGTTATATAACCCGCAGCCTGCGTGAGCTGGCAGAAACAGGCAAAGGCCAGCCAAACGTAAAGGAAGATGAGGGCATTAACGCCGAATTAGATAAAAAATGGAAAATAGCGTAAAAAACAAGCAAATGAACACAAATAACTATCAGAAAAGCATTACCGTGGGCAATACGCCTAGTGAAGTATATGCAGCGATAACTGAACACATCCGCGACTGGTGGAGCGATGACATTTCGGGTGCAGCAGCTCAAAAAGGCGACCAGTATAATATCGCCTTCAATGGAACAAAAAAGACATTTGAAGTTACAGAAGCTATCCCTAATGAGCGTATTGTATGGCTATGCCAAAAGGCTTATATCGATATGGCCTCCCTGAATAAACGGGACGAATGGGTAGGCACCCGTATTATCTGGTCGATAACAGTTGATGAACGCGGCACCGCTTTAACCATGCTGCATGAAGGTTTGAACAAAAGTGTAGAATGCTATGATGTATGTGAACCTGCCTGGGGCTATTTTATAGCAAGCCTGCAAGCCTTTTTAACCACTGGAACCGGTACGCCATTTCATAAACAGGAGGGTGATTTAGAGTGGGAAGATAAAAAGTAAGCACAATAAAAAAACTTCAAGTCGTTGCACTAATTTTTCTTAGATGCTAGCAGAATAGGATCAACTTCCATCAGTTCCAGTGATTTAACCATATCCTTTGTTTCAATTTTATACTTTTTAAAATGTGGCGTTTCGCGGTGCGCGCGATAGGCCTGTTCATCGGCATAAACTTCCAGCAGCATGATCTGGTTAGGATTTTTCTGATCGGCTACTACCGAGATGCTCAGCACGCCCGGTTCGATACGAACGGCAGTTTGTACTTCGTCAGTCAATATATTTTTGTAATTATCCAATTGTGCAGGGTCAATACTCACTTTGGCTATTTTAACCAGCGGTTTTTTGTCCTGCGCGGTTGCAGCTGCTATAGTTGTCATAAATAAAAAATATAAGAATAGTTTTTTCATGTTATGCGGGTTTAGGCGGTGCTATTTCATTAAGACAAGCTATTGCGTTAAGCGTACGCGGGTAACCGATGTACGGCAATAGCTGGGTGATGACATTGATCAGCAACTGCCGGTCGTTGCCCACATTCAGGTTGCCGCGGACATGTGCTTTAACCTGGGGTTCCACACCGCCCATCGCAATTAGAACACACAAAGTAACCAGTTCGCGGGTTTTAAGGTCGAGGCCGTTGCGTGTATATTAATCGCCAAAGCAATTAGCCGAAAGGTAACGCTGGATATGCAGCAGGTCTTTGGGTGAATCACGGTAATTTTTATCGATGGCATCCCCGAAAATTGCTTTTTGAACAGCAAGGCCTTTATCATGCCGGGTTTCCTGCGTGGTGGTGGATTGGTCTTCCAATGGTAATTCGATGCCCCGACTTTTCAGCACATCGTTCGTCGCATAAAAAAAGTCCACTGTATTGGCCACACCTGCGTAAGGGACCGATTGGTACAAAACCTCTTTTATCTCAACCGGCGTAATGCCCACATTAAGTGCCGCGCCAACCATTGCCTTGTAATAACTAAGCGACTGGCATCCGATGGTAGCTGCCAGTATCATCATTACACGAGTTTTTACATCCAGGTTATCATGTGCGATTGCCTCGTCGTACGCAAAGTTGTCAAACAGTTCCACGAGTTCCGGGTCGGTCTGCGGCATTGTTGAAACGTGACCGGGAAAAAGCTCCTCGTGGTTTTTTATAGCATTTTTAGTAAGGCTCACTTGTAATTAGGAATTATGCACTGCATTATATTCTTCATCAGTAACAGCCTCCAGCCATTTAACAGGACCCTCATCGGAATTGTTGGTTACTGCGATGTGGGTGAAACTAGTGTCGCGTGCAGCCCCGTGCCAGTGTTCAACATGCGAAGGGATCACTACTACGTCGCCTTTTTCCAGTGGTTGCGCGGCTTTGCCACGCTCCTGGTAAAAACCTTTTCCATCGGTAACGAGCAGGATTTGCCCGGTTTTGTGGGTGTGCCAGTTATTGCGGCATCCCGGCTCGAACACCACATTGCCGATACCGTAGGTGCCGGTTTCGTCTTTTGGGACGAGTATTTTTAACCAGGCCGTGCCGGTAAAATAGTCTGCCGGGGTTTTATCGCCTTTTGGGAAAATTGAGTTATCCATGATGTCTATTTTTTTAGTTTAATTATCTCAAGTATCGTAAAGCAGAATGACAATATAAAATCATGTCATTGCCTTTAGATTAGCTTCAACAAAATAGTAATGGTTATTATTATTGTTGAAGCTTTCTTTTTGCTTCTTTTTCTTTGTTAATAACCTTGATTTTTGTTGAAAAGTTAACAACGGTAAGGGTGCATCATTGTCATTGCCAGGCTTAAAGGCCTATTGCTCGATTGAATCCCTTACCGTTTGTTTTAAACTGTGGCATCAAATAGAAATTAGAGTTTGGAAGGCTCATTATTAAGGTTACTGATGTGGTTTAAAACCGTTAACTGTTTACTCACATAAACAGAACAAAGATATGGAATTTGAATTTTTCATCGGGATCGATGTATCAAAGAATGAACTGGACTTTTCCGTTCAGCAAGGCAAGTGTTTCCTGTTCCACAGGGAAATCATCAATGAGCCGGAAGCCATCAAAGCACTTTTAAAGGAGATTAGTAAATTAAAAGGCTTTTCTTTAAGCAACGCTGTCTTTTGTATGGAGCATACCGGCATTTACAGCAACCATCTGTTATCGTGTTTGTATCAAAAGAACGCAAACATTTGTTTGGAGGCAGCGACCCAGATCAAAAAGTCGCTTGGTAATCTCCGTGGCAAGAACGACAAGGTTGATTCGATGCGGATCGCTGCCTATGCGTATAAAAACCGTGATGAACTTCGTTTATGGGCACCCAGGCGGGAACAAGTACAGCAGCTGGCGCATTTAGCATCTACTCGTTCAAGGCTTATTAAAGCGAAGAAAATGCTGAAGACTCCGCTGAAGGAATATGGCTCCTTTGTTAAAAAGAATGCCGTCAAACAAAATACAGATGTATGTAACAAAGCATTGAATGGTATTGAGACCAGTTTGGAAAATGTGGAGAAAGAAATAATGACTATCATCAATACCGACCCGGAATTAAAGCGCTTATTTACATTAGTTACTTCCGTAGTTGGAATTGGTAAAGTCATCGCGGTACAGCTAATAGTAACCACTAATGAGTTTAAAGACATTGATAATGCTAAATCATACGCCTGTTATGCGGGCCTGGTCCCTTATCTTGAAGAATCCGGAATATTCAAGGGAAAAGGCCGGATCTCACACATAGCCAATAAAAAAATAAAGACACTTTTGCATATGGCTGCGCTGGTAGCTATTCAGTATAATGATGAGTTAAGGCTTTATTATGAACGAAAAGTCAATATCGAAAAATAAAATAAAATGAGTGTAATTAATGCCATCAGGAATAAACTTGTACTGCGCATCTTCGCCTGCGTGAACCAAAACAGACCCTATGAAAAAAATTATCTTAAATTAGTTGCATAGATCATAGAAATCGGGCGGATCGTGAATTGGGATGCGCAGCGAAGCAACCTCGTCGCTATGCATGGTAACGAGGTTGCTTTGGCTTCCCTTACACTATCCCGCGCTAAAGCCTTATAATGACATATTTGTTTGATAACTTATCATAAGTAATTTAATTCATCATCTTACAGGCCGCTATATTCATCCCGTAAACCTTATAACCCGGTCATTTTTTCAAGCGCCTCGGGATAACGTTTGCCCTGCACTTCAATCTCAGACGCGGCTTTATCAATATCCGCCAGGTCTTGTGTACTAAGTTTTATGTTCACCGCACCGAGGTTTTCTTCCAGTCGGTGCAATTTGGTAGTGCCGGGTATGGGAACTATCCACGGTTTTTGCGCCAGCAGCCAGACCAGTGCTATTTGCGCCGGGGTAGCTTGCTTTTCGTCCGCTATGCTGCCCAGCAAATCAACCATAGCCTGGTTAGCTTTACGTGCATCCTGTGAAAAGCGCGGAACGATGTTGCGGAAATCTGTTTTATCGAACTCCGTATTTTCATTTATGGTTCCGGTTAAAAAGCCTTTACCTAACGGGCTAAAGGGTACGAAACCGATGCCCAACTCTTCCAACGTAGGGATAATTTCCTTTTCGGGTTCGCGCCACCATAACGAATACTCGCTTTGTAATGCAGCTACAGGCTGTACAGCATGCGCTTTGCGGATAGTCTGCGCACCGGCTTCAGACATACCGAAGTGTTTTACTTTGCCTTCCTGTATGAGTTCCTTTACCGTGCCGGCCACGTCCTCAATCGGCACTTTGGGGTCAACGCGGTGCTGGTAAAGCAGATCGATGTGATCGGTCTTTAGCCTTTTTAATGACGCTTCGGCAACTTCTCTTATATGTTCCGGCCGGCTGTCTACGCCGTCCCCCGGCTTACCGTTTGCAAAGCCAAATTTAGTAGCTATAACAACCTGATCCCTGTAAGGTGCAAGCGCTTCGCCCAGCAGTTCTTCATTTTTGAACGGGCCGTAGGCTTCAGCGGTATCAAAAAAAGTAACGCCTTTTTCAACTGCAGCACGTAATAGTTTAATAGCTTCTTGTGTGTCGGTGGCCGGTCCGTAAGCAAAGCTTAAACCCATGCAGCCTAAACCAAGGGCCGACACTTCCAGCCCGCTTTCTCCTAATTTTCTTTTTTCCATGATTGATAATTTATTGCGTTCTCTTCGGTATTAAATTGAACACTGCAAAGTTGCGGCCTGTTTTTTATTTAAATCTTATATGGATTACGGTATTGCCTACCATTATTACTGATGGCTGCCGGGAGGTGTAAAAAGCCAATGTGTATACCTTACCTTTGATCAGGCAAACAACAAGAACATGGATAATTTCATCAATTTCGAGACGATCAACCAATACAGCGCATTTAATAATAATGAAACGCTGCACCCTTTGGTTAATATAGTAGACCTGTCGAAAGCATCGCCACGTACACACGCCAGGTACCGCTTTGGCTTTTATACAGTATTTTTAAAAGATATAAAATGCGGCGACCTGCGTTACGGCTGTAATTATTATGATTACGAGGAAGGTACGCTGGTTTTTGTTGCTCCGGGACAGATACTTAGCGGAGAGAGCAAAGGAGAAAAGTTTCAACCGAAAGGGAGAGTATTGGTATTCCATCCCGACCTGATACGCGGCACTGCCCTTGGCAGGCACATACAGGATTATACCTTTTTTTCGTACGAGGCACACGAGGCGCTGCACTTGTCGGAAGCCGAGCGCAGGATCATTTTCGACTGTTTTGGAAAGATAGAATTTGAGTTGCAACATGCTATCGACAAGCACAGCAAAACGCTCATCGTTTCCAATATCGAACTGTTCCTGAATTACTGTACCCGTTTTTATGACCGGCAATTTATCACCCGCGAAATACCGCATAAAGGCATATTGGAACGTTTTGAAGGAATGTTGAACGATTATCTTCTGTCGGAAAAACCGCAAACGCTGGGCTTGCCATCTGTAGGTTATTGTGCCGATGAATTGAACCTGTCGGCCAACTACTTTGGCGACCTGATCAAAAAGGAAACAGGCCAGTCGGCGCAGGAATATATCCAGTCGAAACTGATCGATACCGCGAAAGAAAAGATATTTGATACCACTAAGTCATTAAGCGAAATAGCTTATGACTTAGGCTTTAAATACCCTCAGCATTTTACCCGGCTATTTAAACAACGGGTGGGATATACGCCGCAGGAGTATAGGATGCTGAATTGAGTTAACAAGCACATATGGCGCCTGCGCCAGCATTAGAAGCAGATTGGTGTTCAATATGAACGCTTGAACGCTGTTTTTTCGCGTGAACACTCAACCTGCTATTATACAGGAAGTTACCCAAAATTCGTGAACGCCTTGAACAACAACACTACTGTAAATCAATGTCTTGTGTATTTTCTGGAACGTTCATTCCATGAATGCTTTGGCTGTATGACCCGTCCTGGAAAAGTTTAGTAGCCTATATGTATTAATCATCCAACCCTTTCCCAGCCAGTATCTGTGGTATATATTTTTCAACCCTCGCATCCCTGGTTTTGGATTGTTTAGGTTGAGAAAAGTAGAAGAGGTATCCTCGTTGCCTGCCGGGTGTTAAGGCTTCAAATGCGGTTTTCAAGGCAGGGATATGGTCTAATTTATCTTGAAATTCAGCCGGCACTACAAAATCTTCCGTCTTTTTAAGCGCCATCTTCAGCCCCGCTTTTTCTACTTCTATGGCTTCATTAATATAGGCTTTTAGTATAGGCGCCATCTCCGTTATTTGCTCCACACTGGTGAACCGTACCTGGCGCGGCACCTGCACATTCTCAGTTTGCTGGATGAGGATATCGTGGGTATCATTTAACAAGGCGCCTTTGAAAAACAACAGCGCGCAGTATTCTTTAAATGTATGTATTAAAACGATATTATTTCCATTTAAGGCATAACACGGGCATCCCCACTTCAATTCCTCATCCAACCCGCAGTCGAGGATGATCGTTCTTAATTTCTCTACCTCTTCCTGCCATTTGCCGGTTTTGTTAAAAAAGAAATCAACTTTAGGATTCATGTAGTTAAATTATTGGTTCGCTGAAGTACGTTAGACTTTTATTTGCATATAACTTGTTAAAGGCAAGCTCTATCATTGTTTAAAAGCTACCTGTTATACTATGAATCATACCAGCCTGAAAGTTGTAGATAACACCTTTCTTCTGTGCTTTCATCTTGTTGCCACCAACGTGCTAAAGAAACACGAAGCAATGTTCCTGCTGGAATTTTATTAAGTGGTGGTTCAAATCCAACAAACTTTAAACTTCTCCAACCAGTTGGATTTGGATAGCTGTATCTTATACCGTTAAATTCTCTTTTTGTTAAATCCCGGTCAGAAATCCAAAATCCAACACTATGGGTAGGTATTGCCTCTGTGTTAATATACCCACTTCCGCTGTTCGTCCATTTTATTAAATTATCAAATAGTATATCAGGATTACCTTTCCAAATAGAAATTTTTCGTTGCTCAATAAATGTCAAAAATTTTATTTCATCTTTTAACTTCCCCTTAACTTTTTTGACCTTACCAAAACATCTTCAATATGTGGTGGTACAGGGTTGGGGCGCTCATTAAATTCTATATCCCATACTTGTCGAGGAGAAAATTCAGTATTTTCAGGTTGATTTTCGCCGGTCGGTGTTAAAAGTCTTACATATCTATCACCGTCTGTAATTCCACCAATGCAACACTTTCCGTTATTCATATGAGTTTTTGAAAGTATTAAGACATCCATCTTATAAATGAGTAATTTTATAGTTAAAATTATTCGCTATTTTTTCTGCTACAATTGAACGATGGCATGCTTCCGGATGTTCCTCTACACAAAATAGTACTACGCGATTTGCCCCTATCTGATCAAGATTTTCAAAAAAGTTTTCAAAATCAAAGTTTTTTAAAACCTGGTTTTTATATTCAATAATAAATACTTTTCCTAATATCTGTCTTTCTCTTTTTAGTTCGCCTTTTTCATGGTCTATTTCTTTTTGAAGCTCCCTTATTTCCGTAGTCGGGGCTAAGTCAGGTATATAACCATATTTTACGTCAAGGTCATTTAATTTTTGCTGTAATCTATTGCTATTTACAAAAGAGTATTTTGCACCTCTAACTCCGCGACGTTGGCGGATATCACAAAATGTATCAATACTATTTTTGGTGATTTTATCGAAAAATTCTTTTTCAGTTGAATTGTATACTCCTATTGTAAAAAATTCCATAATTATAAATATGACTTTCTTGATGTAACATTCATTCGATTTCCAAAAAGGTCTAATTCAGAAAGTCCCTTATTAAGTTCGTTAATTACTGTGGTTTGATCTTTTAGCTTTCCATTTTCATCAATATGCTTTAAAAAAATATTTTCTGTATTTAATATTCTCCCAATTAATTTACTCCTATGACACTCGCAAGGATTACTTTCACTGCACATAATGACTACGTTAATATCTTTGTTGTAAGCTATTTTTAGGCGGTTAATGCCTTGCAAAAAAAAATCTTTTGTCTTTAATGCCTCATAGTCTACCTTCCCTTCATCATCATAGCAAGAGGTGTCTTTTGGACGTCCACCTATGGTATCGCCCATAAACACATATTTAATACTATTATGTTCAAGGAAAAATTTGATGTCGTTTTGATTGAATTGTGGATTGAATTTTGAATAGGGTTGAGACCTAACATCTATAAGATATTCTATATCAAAATTTTTAAGCAAGCTAAGAAAATCCTCTGGTTTTCTGTTTCCGTGTCCAATAGTATAAAGTGGTTGCTTTTCCATATTCAAATTTAAACTTTTTTTGTTCTTCTTACTATCTTTCAGCCTATTGCTTAACGACGTGCTATAGTTCTTATTTCAGCAACAAAATTTCAGTAGTTTTTTTGAAATTCAAACTTAGATATCTCAAAGTAAAGTTATGAATGGCTATTCACCAGCCGAAATAATTTTCCTATCCGACGGTCGCAAATACCACGATAGCACCGTAAAAACCGCCAGCACAACCGGCGCTATTATTTGCGGCGACACATCATTACTGGCAATGTGCGAGATAACGGCGCCGGTCATGGTGAAAAATATACCTGCGTAAGCCCATTCTTTCAACAGCTTAAATTTAGGGATCAATATCGCAATTACACCCAGCATTTTCCAAATGCCTATCAGCGAAATAAAATAGGTTGGGTATCCCAGTGGCTTAAAACCCTGTATTACGCCCTTCATCAGCAGCGCCTGGAACAATCCGCCCGAAAAAATACAAAAGGATAATATCGCGGTAATTATCCAGTACCAGGTTAGCTTCCTCTTTTCCATTTTAATTATTTTAAAGTGTTTAGTGATTAATACAGTAGGTATTCGTAATTTTTTTAAAATAGATAATTACAATAGTTCCCCTCTTGAGAGGGGGCGCGGCGGAATAGTGTGGTGGCAGGGGTGTGTTTAATCGCTTTGCCAAACACACCCCTCCCCCCTCTCAAGAGGGGAATCACACAGCCCGCCGCTTTAAAAAGCCTTTCTTTCCATAATTGAATACCTTATTTTAAAGTGTTTAATATTTCCTGCATACGATCATGCGCCATGCTCAAACCTTGCTTAAAGGGCAGCTTCAACAATTGATCACGTTTCTCAACAGATTCATATATCACGTGCATATGGAGCTTGCTTGTATCATCGGTTAAATGTTCAAATTCATATACTTCAAGCTGAACACCAAAAGGTGCATTCTCCATTTCAAAAGTCCTTATTATTTTTTGGTTGGGGATGAGTTCGTGGAATACCCCGTTTGAACGGAATACTACATTTCCCTGTGCGTCTGTCGATTCCAATTGATAACTGCCATGCTTTCTACCTTCAAATTTCAGCGCTTTGGCTGTTGCATACGGGTTTGACATCCATTGTACCAAAATTTCCGGTTCGGCATGTGCCTTAAAAAGCAATTCCACCGGGAGATCGAATTCCCTGGTGATTACAATGTCGTGCTTGCCGTCTTCGGCATTGATCTTTGTTTTCAGTTCCATGTTTGTTATGATTTTTTGGGCAGATATTGTTTCATTATGTCTTCCAATTTATTAAATCTGTCATCCCACATTCTGCGGAACGGCTCTATAAACTCTGCTACTTCTTTCATGTTTTTTGCGTTGATGTTATAGTAAATTTCCCGGCCGTTCTGTTTTTGTTCGAGCAATTCGCATTCGGTGAGTATTTGGAGGTGTTTTGAAACTGTCGGCCTTGCCGTATCAAAATTCGCGGCTATGGCGCCTGCCGTAAGGGCTTGCGAAGCTACCAGCAATAATATGGCCCTTCTTGTTGGGTCGGCTATGGCCTGGAATACGTCCCGTCTCAAATTCATTTGCGTAGCTATTTGACTACAAATATAAATGTAGTTATTTAACTACGCAATTTTTAAAAAAAAATATTCGCCGTTTTTTTTTGCGCTTAAGTGCCTCATTATTAAATTAATTTCATTGTATATTTATTCTATGAAACCAGGGACCAAATTTATTAATTCGCTTTTCGAGATAGCGCACGTGGAATTTCAAGCCTATGACCTTTGTAATGACAAATTAATATTTTCAAGTGGCGTGGCCCATCAGCTTTTAGGATATTCTGAGGATGAGTACTTTAAATTAAGCAGCAATTTCTATAAAGAAATCATTTACCCGGATGACTTCCCAAAAGTGCAGGAAACCGTGGAGAAGATAAAAGCATCAAAAAAGGGCGACGTTATTGAAATGACCGTCCGCGTACGCAGATCCGACGGATTTTATATATGGGTCTATTCACGCCAAATGATCCTTGAAAGAAAGCATAAAAATGGTGTTTGCCAAATCATCAGGGAGGTGGAAGACGTTACCCAACTGGTAGAACTACAAAATGAGCTTAGCGGAAAAGTTGAACAATTGAAAATTATCTCTTTTAAAAACTCGCACTTATTGAGGAACCCGGTTGCAAGTATAATTGGCCTCGTAAGCCTTATTGAGGAGCACGACGATATTACCAGTGAACACAGCAGGCAAATATTACATTTTTTAAAAGAAGCGATAATAAAACTGGACCATGTAATACACGAAATAAATGATGTTGCACGATTAGACTGAGGATTACAAAAACCTTTATTACAATGATAAACCTAACTAATATAGGCCGCGTTTTTTTCGGCATAGCTGTAACCGAGATCGGCCTACAGGCAATTTATGAGCACGACTTCCCATATATACTGCAATTGCCGGATCATTTTTGGGCACCGGGCCACGTAATTCTTGCTTTGTTATTTGGGCTGATGTTTGCTTTTGCCGGGATATGTATTATTTTTAAAAAATGGACGAGAGAAGTCTCTCTCGTGTTTGGGGCTGTGCTGCTGTTAATATTCTGCTTTTATTATATCCCGTTTGAAATTTTAACAAGCCCCAATTATAAACATTTTGATGATTGGGAAAATGCCGAAAAAGAACTGGCATTTGCAGGCGGCGCACTTGTTATTGCAGGCTGTTTTCCGGCAAAGAACAGAAATTCCTTTTTCGGGTTTTTGGGAAAGCTGATACCAGCAGGCGCTGTTATTTTTGCTGTAACAATGATCTGTTTCGGCATTCTTCATTTTGTGGTTGGGAAAGATGCGGCATCCTACGTACCGGTCTGGATACCCTGGCACCTGTTTTGGATATATTTCTGCGGCGCAGCGTTAATCGGTGCGGGTATTGCTATCATCTTTAAGATTAAAACCCGGTTATTTGCTACCCTTTTGGGGATAATGATATTTATCTGGTTCATTTCCCTCCACATCCCGCGGGTGATTGTTTCACCTGCCGCCTACCTTGGCAGTGAAATCACCAGCGCTTGTTTAGCACTTGCTTACAGCGGTAGTGCTTTTGTAATTGCAGGTAGTGCTAAAAAGACAGCTTAAATAAAAATTGAACTGAGGCTTTTTCCAAGCGCAAGTTCATAAAACTCCATAAGCTTGGATTGATGTTTCAATAAAGTTCTTCACGAAATCGCTTCGCCAATAACCCTGTTGCTTTTTGCAGGTCGATTTCAGCTACAAAAACGCCCGGTTTGCCGTATTCGGCGTGGGCAACACAGCTGCCATCCGGGGCAATTACCGCACTGGCCGATTCGGGGTAGCGCATGGCATAATTAGAACCGGCAAAGTAAATGGTGTTTTCCATGGCGCGCAGCATTTCGGCTTTTTCGTAATAGGGGCTGCTTTTGTGGCCCCATTCGTTTATCGGCGGCGCCTCGTTAACATTGCTGCCGGTACAATGCGGATGGAATACGATCTGCGCACCCTCCCGCGCAGCCCATCGCACCGATTCGGGGTAACGGAAGCCCTCATGGCAAATAGTTATGCCGAACTTCACGCCATCCACCTCAAAAATATGTCGCCCGGTGCCGGGTATCCATATATGGTCTTCGCTTGGGTCGAGCTGGTTCTTGCTTTGATAGCCTTGCACTTCGCCGGTATTGGAAATAACATAAGCTATGTTCAGCATGCCTTTGTCGGTGTACCAATCCATTGGTAAAATGATAGCAATTTGGTGCTTTTTTGCAACTGCGCAGGCCTGTTCTAAAGCCAACTGCATTTTCTCCGGCGATCCTTTTTCGGGCTGATATTCATCCAGCGGGTAGCCGGGAATGAACGTTTCCGGGAAACAGATGACGACTGCTTGTTGGGCAGCGGCTTCGGCAGTTAGTTTTTCGAGCCATTGAAGGCCATCGGCAATGGATTTTGGCAGGGGTGGTGAGGCAAGGGCTACTTTCATTGGTGTGCGGGGGTTATTCTACAAAGATAAGTTACGCCGGGAAATGTTTAGAAAGGCGTTCAATTTTAATGTTGATATCAGGGAAATCGCGTTTAAGATTTTAAAGTGCGGAATGTTCAATATTTTGGCTAAAGCCCCCGATCGCCTGATAAACTGGACCGTTGGCTAAAGCCAACGGCAATGAATTTTATCATTGCCGTCCCATTTATGGGACGGATAACTGTTAAAAATGCATCGGCTTCAGCCGAATATCCGCCAAAATAGTTTAAAAGCGATTTCCCTGATGTTGATATGAGCTACCTTGTATAACCCCGATTTATTTTTTAGCTTGCAATAACGATCTTTCCCAAATCATGTACAAAACATTACTTATTGCACTGCTTATCATTGTAACCGGGACTGCCTTCGCCCAACAGGATTCTATTATAAAAAAGATACCGGTTGTAAATGGCAGGATAGTGTATGCCGATAGCGTAATAATAACCGGCCACACTGCTGCAGAGCTCGATAGCGCCGCAAAAAAATGGTTGCGCAGCTACTTTCTATATACAGATACCAACGTCAGCCACGCAAATGCACTGGCAGGTGGTATTCTGTTTAACCGGGGCGTGTTCGAGTTTAAATGCAGGCCGGGATATTTGAATATTCCTTTCTACGGCATCCTTACCATACAGGTATTCTGTCGCGATAACTTTTACAGCTACCGGATCACCGATATTTTCTTCAGGCCGCACAACGGTGTGTTAAATGCCATAGGCTACGAGCGCGACCCCAACTTCCTCATGTCGTTGTACAATAAAAAACACCTGAGCTTTTCCGAGGCCTGGCGTGTTGATAAGCATGAGATACGAGGTTACCTGGTAGGTATCGACGCCGCCGTGCGCAGTTGTATTGCATCGCTTAATAAAGCTATGGCAAACTGAGCGGGGACATCAGTGCTGAACTACTGCTATCCCGGTAGCAACAGAATTACGGCCCGGTAAGGCTACCAATGAGCCACCATGCCAATAAACCGCACCGGTGGTTGAGTAACCCGAATAACCGGCCGCGTAAACAATACTATTACTGATAATAATTGAAGTGGCCGTGTATTGCTCGTTGATATAAGGGCTTAGTATATGCTCGCTTTCACCCGACCAATAAACCGCCGAACCATTGATGTACCCTGCAGTATACACGGTACCATTACTTACGGCAATGGCGTTTATGGCTGCACTGGTAGTGCCATCAGTATAGGCAGCGGGAGAGCCGTCGTGCCAGATGGTAGCTATGAGCTGCGTGTCACTGCTGTTTTCAACTGCGCCGGTAATGTACACGCTGGTATCTACCACGCCAACCTGCACTGTACCCCATATATAAGAGCCATAACTGCTGGTGCAATTGGTGGCTATCGTCCGGGGTGTGCCGTTTTTCCACAAAGTAAGCGTGTTGAAGTTACCCGCTGCGGTAATATTGCCGGCAACATACACATTTCCGCCGCTTACGGTTATGCCGCAAGGATAGGCTTCGGTATTTGCGTCGGTAAGGTATGAGGGGGTACCGTTCTTCCATACGGTGGCTACATAAATGCCATTGATATTACTATCGCCAATAACATAAACATCGTTACCGCTGGTGGTTATGCCGTTTGCTATAATACCGCCGCTAAGCTGGCTGGCTACACCGTTTTTCCATATAGTAGCCACTGCGTTAACAGTACCGACAACATACACATCGGTATCAATTATAGCAATGCCTGTAGCATTTGAATTGATACTGCTATCCGCCAGGGCTATGGCCTTGCCGTTGCGCCACAGGGTGGCTACAGAATAGGAGTTTGCCGCAGTAACGGTACCACTAACAAAAACCACCGGCCCGGTTGGGGTGGTGATTTTAGTGCCCGTGTTATTACTTGTGGTATCTGTTTTTTGCAGTGAAGGCGGGGCGCTTTTTTTACAGCCGGATATTGCGGCAAAAACAACGGTTAAAACGATAAGATAGCGGCATTTCATATAGTAGTGATGTTTACTTATTATAATACTACTAAAATAAATGATAATAAGCCGGATTTACAATAGCCGACCCTCGATATCAGCCGATGCACACAATTTTAATACCTTTGCCCCATAATGCAGGGATTAGTCACCAAATCAACGGGCAGTTGGTATACTGTTCGCACTTCGAACGGGCAGACAGTGGAATGCCGTATAAAAGGCAAATTCCGCATCAAAGGACTGGTGACTACCAATCCCATAGCCGTTGGCGACGTGGTGGATATTGAAATGGAGCCTGAAGTAGGCACAGGTGTAATAACTACTCTCAAGCCGCGCAGAAATTATATCATTCGCAAGTCTATTAACCTAAGCAAGCAGGCGCAGATCATCGCCGCCAACCTGGACCAGGCGCTACTGGTGGTTACACTGGCATCGCCCCGCACATCACTGGGGTTTATCGATAGGTTTTTGGTAACCGCAGAGGCTTACGACATTCCTGCCGGGCTTATTTTTAATAAACTCGATCTTTTTAGTGATGAAGGACTGGAAATCCTGGCTGGATACCGCAGCATTTATGAAAACATCGGCTATCCCTGTTATGACGTTTCGGCGCTGGAGGGAACGAATATCGATCAGATCAAAAGTATTTTAAAAGATAAAGTAACATTGTTCTCCGGGCATTCGGGCGTTGGGAAATCAACCATGATCAATGCGCTATTGCCCGACCTCGACCTGCGTACGCACGAAATATCCGACTGGAGCGATAAGGGCATGCACACCACCACTTTTGCTGAGATGTTCGAGCTGCCCGAAGGCGGCTTTATCATCGATACACCGGGTATACGCGAACTTGGTGTCATCGACATAGAAAAACAGGAGTTAAGCCACTTTTTCCCCGAAATGCGCCAACGCATGCACGATTGCAGGTTCAGTAATTGCCGCCACATCAATGAGCCAGGATGTGCGGTGTTGCAGGCACTGGAAAATGATGAAATAGAGTTATCCCGTTATGAAAGCTATTTGAGTATTTATAACGGGAATGATACAAGGGCTTAGTTAAGAAGCGAGAATATAGAGGCAAGAAACAAGACAAATAAATATACCATTTTCAAATTCTTTAGTTAATACTTATATTTATCTAAAGCATTCAGATAATCTTAAATATGGAACGAAAAATAGCGAAGGTAGCTAACCATGTTAGAATGGATGAGGAGGATGCCTTAGACGTAATTTTTTGGCAGTCAAAAAGTGATGCGGAACGATTAGAAGAGGTAGCGCGTTTGAGAAAGAATTATTATACATGGTTAAACGGTTCCTTTCCTGAAAAAATTGCCAAAGTTGTAACAACCAGAATAAATGATCTTTGAGCAAGATTTTATTGACTTTATTGAACTGTTAAACAGCCACGATGTTGAATATATGGTGGTTGGTGCCCACGCACTGGCATTTCATGGCAGGCCGCGACACACCGGAGATTTGGACATCTGGATCAGACCAAGTGAAGGAAATGCTGAACGCATATTGCTTGTTTTGAAGGATTTTGGCTTTGGTTCATTAAGACTTGGCAAAGAAGATTTTTTAAAAGAAAATTATGTTACCCAGCTTGGATATCCCCCATTAAGAATTGATATTTTGAATTCGATATCAGGTGTTGATTTTGAAGATGCCTATAAAGGAAGAATTATAGGTGAACATGAAGATCTGCAAATATCGTTTATAAATATCTCTGATTTTATTGCAAATAAACAAGCAACAGGCAGAGCAAAAGATATCGGGGACATCGATGCACTTAAAAAAGACAAAGGGAATTAAGTTTCCCTTTTGCCATATTATCCTTCTAACGCAGCCCTAAAATCCTCCACCAAATCCTCCGTATCTTCTATCCCAATAGATAACCTTATCATAAAATCAGATATGCCCATTTCAGCACGCTTTTCGGGACCAAGCTCATTAAAAATGGTTTGCGCTACCGGGATGGCCAATGTACGGGTATCGCCCAGGTTGCTCGATTTTACTACCAGCTGTAGTTTATTTAAAAAAGCAAAGCAATCAACGCTTTCGTCAACTTCAATGCTCATCAGGCTACCGTAGGCTTTGAATAGTTTGCCTGCCAATTCATGCTGCGGGTGGCTTTTCACGCCGGGATAGTACACCTTTTTAATTTTAGGGTGCTGCTCGAAGTAATCCGCCAGCGTTTGGGCGTTTTTGGTTGATCGTTCCATGCGCAGGGCCAGCGTTTCGGAACCTACCGAAATAGAATGCGCTGCCTCCGGGGCTAAAGTGCCGCCGGCATCACGCAGGCCTTTTTTGCGTACCTGTACCATACCCCAGGTTTTTGGGTCGCCATTTTTAAATACATCGTATATGTTGGGGTAATTTTCGTAGCTGAAAATACCTGTATCGGTAATGCTGCCGCCCAGCGCATTGCCATGCCCGCCAATATACTTGGTAAGCGAGTTCATCACGTGCGTAGCTTTTACATCGGCCGGGGTAAACAGGTAGGGCGAAGTCATGGTATTATCTACCATATACAGCAGGCCCTTTTCGGCGCACAGGTCGCCTATTTTGGCCATATCAGCAACCTGGGTGGCCGGGTTGGCAATGGTTTCCAAAAAAACCAGTTTGGTATTATCCTTTAACGCCGCACGGACATTCTCTACGTCGGTAACATCCACAAAAGTAAAATCGAGGCCCAGTTCAATAAAGGTCTGGAACACACTGCGCGAATTACCGAACAGGTATGAACTGGCCACAATATGGTCAGTTTTGCGTATCAATGCCATAACAAAGGCCGATATAGCTGCCATCCCCGTAGAAAAACAAATGGTCGACACGCCTTTTTCCATCAACGTAACCTTGTTCTCCAAAGCCGAAACGGTTGGGTTTCCCTGGCGGGAATAGGCGTAACCTTTAGTTTTATTCTGGAAAACATCAACCAGGTCCTGCACATCATCATAACCATAAGCAACGGATGTATGCACTGGTTTGTGCATAGCGCCATGCTCGGGTTTTCCTAATCTGTCGGCGTGCAAAAGGGTGGTTGTAAAGCCTTTTTTAGTATTCATGGCACGAAAGTCACAAATTATTGCGAATTACACTAACACGAATTTGAAAAAATACACGAATTTCACGAAGCCATCTATAACAAACCATGTTATTAAATCAAAATTCGTGCAATTTGGGTATTAATATTATTCGTGTAATTCGTGTATTTTCATATTAATTCGTGTAATTCGTGTTTATTATGAGGGCAGTAATACAGCGCGTAACGCAGGCCAGTTGTACGGTAGATGGCGAGATCACCGGCAAGATAGATATCGGCTTTTTGGTTTTATTGGGAATTGAAGATGCCGATACCGGCGACGACCTGCAATGGCTTGCTCAAAAAATATGCGGTCTGCGCGTTTTCGGCGATGAAAACGGCCTGATGAACAAAGCGCTGGCGGATGTTGATGGCAATATTTTGCTCATCTCGCAGTTCACCCTGTTCGCCCAAACAAAAAAGGGCAACCGCCCGTCATTTATTCGTGCAGCTAAGCCGGATAAGGCGATACCGATATACGAACAGATGATAGAAATACTCAAAACCATCACCGGTAAAAAAATAGCTACAGGCATTTTTGGGGCTGATATGAAGATAAGCTTGGTAAATGACGGGCCCGTCACCATAATAATAGACACTAAAAATCGCGAATAGAAAGCACGAATTTTAAGAAAGCGAATTTGGCTCCATTCGTGCAATTCGAAAAAATTCGTGTAATTAGTGTATATTATAATTTGTGTTTATATATGGCAGATATTTTATTCAAAGAAGAATCATACAAAATCATAGGCGCGTGCTTCGAAGTTCACAAAATACTTGGTCATGGATTTAAATAAGCCGTTTATAAAGATGCCCTCGAATACGAATTAGCCAAACTTTCTATACCTTTCAACAGAGAAAAGCCTTACACCATAATCTACAAAGAACAAAAACTAAAGCATTATTTTGTAGCTAATTTTGTTATTAACGATACCATTATACTTGAAATTAAAGCCGGTAGTTATAATCGGGGATCCATATCTCAAACAAACCCTGAACTATCTTAAAGCATCAGGATTAAGGTTGGGCATGGTAATCAATTTTGGTACACCATCATTAGAATACCAGAGAGTAATTTTTTGAGCACCCTCTATAATTCGTGCAATTCGAAAAAATTAGCAAAAATTCGTGTAGTTAAACATTCGCATAATTCGTGTATCTTAACAATTAATGTAATTCGTGTTTATGGAAATCAAGCAAGCGCAGCATCTTATTGATGAGTGGATCAAAACAACAGGTATCCGTTATTTTAACGAGCTGACCAATACCGCTATTTTGATGGAAGAAGTTGGCGAGGTTGCCCGCATTATGGCAAGGCAATATGGCGAGCAATCATTCAAAAAGTCTGACAAGGAAGTTAACCTGGCGGATGAGATGGCAGATGTATTGTTTGTGTTGATCTGCCTGGCCAATCAAACCGGTATCGACCTGACGGATGCTTTGGAAAAGAATTTAGTGAAGAAAAGTATCAGGGATGCAGACAGGCATAGAAACAATGAGAAATTAAAACCATAAAATATGAAAAAGCTGGTATGTGTTGCCGCTGTTGCGCTTTGTGCGCTAATCTCATGCAAAAACAAAAATGCAGATGTGAGCGAGGTTAAATTTGCGCCACCCGTTGTCTCAGCAGATAAGGAGGTAAGAGAAGCTGCGCCTGTAACCGATATTAATATCGACGGCCCGGTTGGCAGTTCTGACAAAGCAAATGAAAGCGGATATAACAACAGTACCATCACCCATACAGTAGCCGATACCGCCAAAAAGATAATTAAAAACGGCACCATAGTGTTTGAAACCAATAACCTTGCGGCCACACGTAAAAAAATATTGGCTTCCGTGAAAAAATATGGTGGCTACGTTGATAACGATAGTGAAACGCTGGATGGCGATAGCAACCGCAGGGAATATAACCTGAAAATACGTGTACCCGCTGCCAATTTTGATTTTATACTGGATACCGTTTCCTCAACCGCTTACAAAATCGATAGCCGGAATATCAGCGTTACTGATGTTACTACTCAATACATCGATATAAAAACCCGTCTTGATAATAAAAAAGCACTCGAAAAGCGCTACCTGGAACTGCTTGCCAAAGCGGCCAAAATATCAGACATGCTGGAGATAGAGAACAAACTGGCTGATATCCGCAGTGATATTGAATCTACCCAGGGGCAGTTGAATTACCTGAGTAAACAGGTTGCTTACAGTTCGCTGGATATTACTTTTTATACTTCGCAGCCTGCACAGGTAAATAGCGGAGATGGTACCGGTTATAAATTTAAAACCGCGCTGGGCAACGGCTGGCAAATGTTGCAAAACATGTTCTTCGGGCTAATAGGCCTGTGGCCAGTGATATTAATAATTGGTGTGCTCTACTGGTTGCTCAAACGCTGGCGAAAACGCCGCAGGGCAAAAAAAATACAGTCGAACTCTTGAGTGGCGGCAGTAGGTATGGCTATAATATGACCAATTTCTCGCCTACCAGCACGGGTATCGCACTTGCAATATCAACCTGCAAACAAAAAGCGATATCCTTTTCAATACCCAGCTTTTTAAGGCGTTCGCTGTGCGAGGTTTTTTTAAAATAACCATCCATGTCATCTTTGGCTAATTGATACAGGTCATTGGCGGCAATTGCAGCATCATCGGGGCGAAAACCGGCCTGGGTAAGCTGGTGGGTTACAGCGCCTGCAAAAATGGTGTCCTCAAGGTTAAAGTTGTTTTTCCAGCCTGCGCAAACCAGTAAAACATCGTCGTGTTGTATCTTAAGCCAGTCGCATATTGCCGTAAGGTTTAAAAATGACCCGAGAACTACCTTTTTGGCATTGCGCGATAAATGTAGCGCATGCGTACCGTTGGTTGTAGTTAATACTACCGTTTTACCGGCTACTTTTTCTTTAGCATAGGAGAAAGGCGAATTACCAAAATCAAAACCTGTAACTACTTCGCCATTGCGCTCGGCAGCCAGCAGGTAATGCGGATATTTTTCCTGGTAAGCAAGGCATTCCTCTACCTCGGCTACCGGGATAATAGCTTCGGCGCCATTATCAATACCGTAACAGATAGATGAAGTAGCCCGAAAGATATCGATAATTACAACAATGTATTTCTCAACCTCGAACAGCGGTATAAGCGCCGGGCTGAGGCAAACGTTAACCTGGGTCATTGGATAATTAGGTCATTATGTCATTAAATTATCGGGCCAATAATGATTAATGCCCCAATGACTTAATGACTATTTATAAAATGGCGGCTTAACAATTTTTGCCTTTACTTTATTGTCGCGGATGCCGATGAATATTTCGGTGCCCTCTTTTGCACTGTCGGTATGTACATAGCCCATGCCGATAGCTTTTTGCAGCGATGGCGATTGTGTACCCGACGTTACGCTGCCAATGGTATTGCCTTCAGCATCCAGTATCGGGTAATCGTGGCGGGGAATGCCACGGTCTATCATCTCAAAACCAACCAGTTTACGGTTTACGCCTTGTTCTTTTTGCTGTTTCAGCGCAGCCGAGTTTACGAATTCCTTGCTGAACTTTGTTACCCAGCCCAAACCAGCTTCAAGCGGCGAGGTGAAATCATCTATATCATTACCATAGAGGCAAAAGCCCATTTCCAATCGCAATGTATCCCTTGCGCCCAGGCCAATCGGCTGTATACCGAAAGGTTTCCCGGCTTCAAAAATGGCATTCCATATATGTTCGGCGTTTGCATTATCAAAATAAATTTCAAAACCACCTGCACCTGTATAACCAGTAGCCGAAACTATCACATTATCAATCCCGGCGAATTTGCCT
>Ga0302309_10000696_pt1 | contig 36686 bp, 26 predicted proteins | sample III_Palsa_N1_1_FD_200453 | JGI IMG/M metagenome (GOLD analysis project Ga0302309, IMG submission 200453) | Peat permafrost microbial communities from Stordalen Mire near Abisko, Sweden - III_Palsa_N1_1 | ecosystem: Environmental > Terrestrial > Soil > Palsa > Peat permafrost | place: Sweden...
TTCTGTTCTTTTAACCTTGCCAACAATGGAAAGACGCTACTGTTAGCTCTGGAGGGAGATGCTGCATCGGGCAACGTTGGCGACCTTGATATTTATGTAAGTTTTTTGCAGAGCGATGGAACATGGTCAACACCCGTTAATGTGGGCCCTGCCATAAACACTGTTTATGCGGAAGGCACACCGTTTCTGGCGGCGGACGGGGTAACGATGTATTTCTGTTCCAGGGGATACATAGGCTATGGGGATTACGACATTTACATGAGCAAACGACTAGACGATACCTGGAAACGATGGACAAAACCGGTAAACCTTGGCCCCAAAATAAATACAGCGCAGGGCGAACTTGGCTTTTCTGTTTCTGCATCGGGGAAGTATGCCTACATGTATGCCTATAACAACCCGGTTCAGAAGCTGGATATATATGAAATTGATTTGTCTACCACCAAATCCATACAACCGGAACCTGTAGTGCTTATTTCGGGAAGAGTATTCGACGCCAAAACCAAATTGCCATTGTCGGCAAAAATTATTTATGAAACATTACCAGAGGGAAAAGAAGCAGGGGTAGCCAATTCTAATCCGCAGAACGGCGACTACAAAATAGCGCTGCCAAAAGGTAACCGCTTTGCCTACCTGGCGCAGGCAAATGGTTATGTATCCGTAAATCAAAACATAGACATCGCACAGCTAGAGCAATACACTGAAATTCATCAGGACTTATACCTGGTTCCTATTGAAGTGGGGCAGACAGTAAAGCTAAACAATGTGTTTTTTATACAAAGCAAGCCGGAGCTGTTATCTTCATCCTACCCGGAACTGGACAGAATGGTAACGTTTATGCTGGCCAATCCTACCGTGGAAATTGAAGTGGAAGGACATACGGACAACCAGGGCGACCCCAAGAAAAATATGGTTCTTTCTGAAGAGCGGGTAAAAGTAGTTAAAAAATACCTTACTGAACACGGCATTTCCGAAAGCCGTATTGCATTAAAAGCCTTTGGCGGCACAAGCCCTATAGCCAGTAACGCTACCGAAGAGACAAGAAAGCTAAACCGCAGGGTAGAGTTTAAAATCCTTAAAAAGTAGTTTTTTTAACCAGCTTGCTAATGCTTCTCGCAGCGCTAATATGCATCGCCTCGTGAATGTTGTTAAAAGCAATGCCGTCTTCTATATTGTTAATAAAAAAACCGTAAGAAGTTTCGTAAGGTTTGTAATTTTTTAGCAACCCGTTTTTGTAATCGTTTATTATAGTATCCGTGTCAGCAAGTAATCTTTTTAGTTCGCTTATGTTCGGAGTCTCGTTCCATGTTCGGGGAGAAGAATCCTTTCCAAATAGTTGGCCATATTCTTTAGGGATAGAAAGCTGAACGCCCGCCAGTCCGTAGCAAATCCTTTGCTGGGTAGTAACTATATGCCCGGCGTTCCATAATATGTTATTATTAAAACCTTCGGGTATTTCTAAAAGCTCTTTTTCATTAAACTTGTCCAGTAGGTTAAGCAAATGCCTGCGGCTGATTCTTAAAAGTTCAAATTCTCTTTCCATAAAAAAAGTTTTTACTCCACAAAAATACAAAAAAAGAGACATACTTATAGTACTAAAAAAATGGCAAGATTGTATATTTCTAATAGGCGTAGTATATTTAAACAACAGAAGCATAAGTCCGCAAATAAAAAGAGCAATGGCAGTAGCAGAAAAAAAGGAAAAGTTAGAAATACATCAGCAGAAATTAAAAGATATATTTAAAGAGACGGGCAAAGTGGTAGTGGGGCAGGAACATTTGATAAACAGGCTGTTGGTTGGCCTGTTCACCAACGGGCATATTTTGCTGGAAGGCGTTCCCGGGCTTGCTAAAACGCTTACGGTAAACACGCTGGCACAAGCCCTTAACCTGGATTTTAAGCGAATACAATTTACGCCCGACCTGCTGCCTGCCGACCTGGTGGGCACTATGATATTTAACCAGGTAAAAGGAGAGTTTGAGGTGAAAAAAGGCCCTGTGTTTGCCAACGTTATACTTGCGGATGAAATAAACCGGTCTCCGGCAAAGGTGCAGTCTGCCCTGCTGGAATGTATGCAGGAAGAACAGGTTACAATTGGCAATACTACCTACAAGCTCGATGAGCCTTTCCTGGTGCTTGCCACCCAAAATCCGGTAGAGCAGGAGGGCACTTACCCACTTCCTGAAGCCCAGGTTGACCGCTTTATGATGAAGGTTCATTTAACCTATCTTTCCAAAGAAGGGGAACTTGAGGTGATGCGCAGAATGTCCGGCATAAATACCAGCATAAAGGTAAACCCTCAGTTAAACAAAGAGGATATCCATGAGATTAAACAGGAGATTAACGAGATTAATATATCCGAGTCGCTGGAACGATATATTATAGAAATTGTATTTGCCACCCGCCAGCCCAAGGACTATGGCCTTAACGAGCTGAGCAATTATATACAATACGGCGCTTCGCCCAGGGCCAGTATTAGCCTAAACCGCGCCGCCAAAGCAATAGCCTATATAAACGGTAGGGATTATGTGCTTCCCGAGGATATAAAAGAAGTGGCTCCCGAAGCGCTTAGCCACCGTATAATACTTAACTATGAGGCAGAAGCGGATAACATAACCACCCTTAAAATAGTAGAAGATATTTTGGGCAAGGTGAATATTGGCAAGAAGTAATAGTAACAGAGAAATTCAATAAACTTAGAAACAGGTTTTTAAAATTAATTAATATTGAACTTGAAACAAGCGACTTACTTTTTAGTTATAGTTTTTCTAAGTGGCGCCTGTAGCCATTGCTTTTCTCAGGATAAGGGGGTTAACTTCAACAATTCTACACAGCTTGGGCAAACTCTTTCTGAACCGTATGCCAATCTGCTGGATTTTAACCCCATTGTTGGGAGTCCTGATACTATACAAAATGGTTATCCTTTAGAGATTCTTGGACGAATTAATAATAACTATTACGCCGATTTTGACTGTAGCTTTTTTAACGACCAGATTGAATTGGTAAAATATGATAACCTGCTGCGTAAGGCCAATTCAGCTTTTATTTTTAGAGGCATGGAGGATGAATTTAAAGACCGGGATTTTGAGAAGGTATTACTATTTGGCAAACAACTCTTTATGTTCACTACGGGGCAAACTAAAACACAGCAGGGTGGGTATGCCAATAATTTATATGTAGAGCCTGTAAACAATGAAACGCTTAAAAGCGGCGGTAAAAAGACAATCCTGGAAAATAATATTCCCACAAAGGCGAAGGCTGCTTATTTCTTCGAACTGTCTCCCGATTCTTCCCGGCTGGCTGTAGTGTGTTTTACAGAGACAGCTAACAAAGATACTATCAATGGAAAACTAATAGTAGTTGATAAAGACTTTAACATTTTATGGCAGAGTCCTGTGCAGCTTCCTTACCGCTTTGCTGATATAGATGCAGAAGAACAAACCCCTCAACTGAAAATGATGCTGCGGCAAGACGGAAAATTTTATATCCTGGCACCTAATAGTAACTCTAAAGTTCCTTATTGTGCGTTATATACCTATACAAATACAGGTAATGTAAAAAAAATTATGTTAGATGAAAAAGCGGATAATATAGTAAAAGACGTTCAATTTTATTTTGAAGATAAGCACATTACTTTTACCGGGCTTTATATACAGAACGATGAGTTCGCAGAAGTGCAAGGTACATTTTTTTACCGTTATAATTTAGCTGTAGACTCATTTGAGCTGCGCAAACTTTATCCAGATTCAGGAATTGATAATAGGTTTTCAGTTTATAAAGTTCTTAACACCGAAGACGGAGGCAGCTTGTTAGTGCTAACAAAGATGCAGAAAGAAAAATATCCCAAGAAAGGCGCTCAGGCATACTCAACTACAGAAGGGGGAGGCAGCCTGACATCACTCATAAAAAAGCGGAAAGAAAAGTACCCGCAGAAAGATGCGTCGGCTTATTTGTACCAGGATATAGTGGCCCTAAAACGGAACGCTCAAGGGCAGACAGAGTGGAAAGCTACTGTACCCTCTTCTATAAATCGGGATAAAGAGGGCATTGTTGCATTATTTAAAAAAGGAAGGCTGTTTACTGTTTTTAGCGCAGATGGGAAAATGTACATTTCTGTTATTAATAACGATGGCAGCCCAGGGCCAAGTAAACCAATATGGTATAATTACCAGTTTGAAATAGCGCCGCAATACAGCGCTGTAGTAAGGGGCAAAATGATGCTTTACGTTAACAGAGTTTCCACAAGCCCCGTAAAGGTATATGGCCTGCTTAGACTCTTATAGTATTATTTGCTATTATTAGTTAAAAATAAAATTGCATCCCCACATTGTCTTTCAACTGGAATGTTCCCATGCGATTACTTGACATCCAAGCGTGTTGCTGGAGGGCCTGAGGAGATAAAGGTATTCTCTGAATTAGGCGTTACAACACACAAGCTGGTGTTGCAATAATAAATACTTACATGGGAACTAATATATCTAAAGAGTTGGTTATCTTGTAGCGATACTGGTATACTATAATAGTATCGCCATGATACCTTGAGTGTTGCCTAAGCCTGTTTTTTTTGAATACGTTAATCGGGAAAATAAAGTAAGGAAGAACAACTATACCCCATCGTATTCGTTTTATTAATACACACCTATCCAATACGCCGGGTAAATCCCTGGTACAACAATGCCAATAGTACAATTTAACAATCAGAAAGCCCCTTTCTTTAAGAGTCTTAAAGCTAAGGTTGATAATTACTTCTTAACTGCCAAGGTAGATTGCAGCGGAAACGCTAAGCTATACCTAAAAGGCGCCTTGCAGCTAGGCATAGCCGCCGCCCTATATGTTACGCTGGTGTTCTTTACGCCGCCTGCATGGGTAGCCTTGCTGCTGTGCGCTACATTGGGTGTAATGCTCTCCCTGCTGGGGTTTAACATTATGCACGAGGGCGGCCACCAGAGCTTTTCAAAGTATAAGTGGCTAAACAAGGCCTCCGCCTATTTCCTTAACGTGCTGGGCGGCAATACCTATTTCTGGAAAATAAAGCACAACCTTAACCACCATACCTACACCAACATTGATGGCATGGATTCCGACATAGACGCCGAACCGTTTATGAGGCTGCACGAAGGCCAGCCAAGGCGTTGGTTTCACAGGTTCCAACATATTTACTGGTTTATACTATATGGTATCTCTTATTTTGTGTGGATATTTTACCACGACTTCCAAAAATACTTTACAGGTAAAATAGCCCCCATTACGGCAGAGCGTAAAAAAATGGAGATGAAAGAACACATTATCTTTTGGGTTACCAAACTTCTTTATATAGCCGTATATATAGTAGTTCCTATATTAATGGTAGGCTTTATTAAAACGCTTATTGGCTTTGCGGTAATTTGTTTTGCCTGCGGCTTCTCCATTAGCATAGTATTCCAATTGGCGCATGTAGTAGAGGGTACGGCTTTCCCTAAGGTGGACGAGACTACCCAAAAGATAGAGCAGGAGTGGGCTATACACCAAATAAACACTACGGCAGACTTTGTCACTAAAAACAAATGGGTGTGCTGGATGTTGGGAGGCCTTAACTTCCAGGTGGAGCATCACCTATTTCCTAAAGTTAGTCATGTGCACTATCCCGCCATACGCAAACTGGTAAAAGAAACTTGTGCTGAGTTTAAAGTAAACTACATAGAGTTCCCTACTACCCGGCAGGCAATATATTCACATCTGATGCATATAAAAAGACTTGGAAGGGCTTAGCATATATTACTATTAAATGGTAGTAATAGGCCTCTGTTTTTTTGATAATTTATATAGGCATATATTGGCTGAACCAGGGGGAATTACTATTACTTATCCTTCTATTCAACAAACCACCGCCCTTTTTTATAAAAGTTTTGCGGTTAAATATAATTTTTCTTATATTTAACTGGCTATTAACTGCTTTTTATGAAAAAGACCCTCTTTCTGGCTTGTTTAAGCTGTTTGCTGGTATTCTGTAAAAAGAACAATCCTGATACCGGTAGCGGTATAGCCAATTTCCCTAACAATGTGGGCGATAAATGGGTGTACCAGTTGTCGGGCGCCCCTTCCCAAACATTGACAGTGCAGGTGGTGGGTAATACAACGCTGCCGGGAGGCCTCAATGCGGCGATATGGCAATATACTTACTCCGCATATACAGATAGCCTTTATGCAGCAGTAAACGGCGACACCGTTATAATTTACAACAAAACCTGCCAGAGTTGCGCGCCACCCACGTATGCCGAAGTGCGCAGGTTTGTGTTCCCTTTAACGGTGGGCAAAACATGGTACACAGCCTCCAATGGGCTAACCGGACAGTCGCTGGCAGAAACTACCATTACTGTTCCGCTGGGGCAGTATACCAAAGTGTTTGAGGTGGCCCAAACAAGCGCTGTCGCTAACGACACCCTGTGGCTGGAAGAATACGTAGGTTTTGTAAAAATAAGCCAGAGCGAATCCGGTTCATCAGGAAATGGTACATGGCTTCTTAGCTCTTATAACTTAAAGTAAAACTATTTACTATTTAAAAAATAAACTTCATACCTTATCGAAGACAGGCGATGGTAGGTTGATAGTATAATTTTTTAGAAGATTACAGCTCTATTGTGCTATAATAATTTCCCACTCTCTATGCCAACTTGTGGGCAAGCAGAGGGGGCTGGGATGACTTTTTAAACCTCTGTTCAGTTATGCCAGTTGGCACAATTTTAAAAAACGCTAAAATCATACATCACCAAAAAAAATATCAAGCAAAATATCAACGAATATCAAGCGAAATATCAAGCGGAAGCAAGGCGCAAATACTACTCCATGTAATATTATTATTAAAATAGTATTTTTAATAGTAGCACAAAAGTCGCTATTATGCCTTGTTAGGGGCTATATTTAAGATTATTCCCAGGTGTAAAAATAACTGGTTGTGCCAGTTGGCACAATTAATCTATACCGTTAAGTTTAGCCCTTACTACCTCTACTGCTTTTTTCATTTTTTCAGTTTCTTGCAAGGCGGTGGCCTGCTCGGTTTTATTACGGGCTATGTCCTTTTGCAACTGCTCCAGTTCTGCTGCGTTGTCCTTCAGCTTCTGTTCCAGGTTTATTTTGTCCTGCTTGTTCTTTGCCACGTCTTTAACCAGGTTTTCGCCTTCGCGCACTTCTTTGTCATGGGCTTTAACGCTGGCATTCAGTGCCTTCTCAGCGTCTTTTACCTGCTCGTTTATGTCGTCCCGGTAGCATTCGGCGGCAAAGTCGTGCAAAATACGCTCAGCGCTTTTATAGGCGCTGTTGTTGCCCGACGGGGTAACGTGCGAGTCGCCCATATCTATGGCCCACCATACCGTGGCTCCTTTACTGTTGCTTTTTACAATAGACACTATCCGGCAAGGGCTGGAAGAAATGGCTGAAACATTGGCCACAGGCACGGTTATCACTCCGTTGCTTACATCTGTTTTGCCATAGTTCTTAAGCTGTTTCTGCCACGCTTTTTGCACGTCCTTGGCGTCTAGTTCTATTACCGTGCTCATTCCTGTGCGGGTTATTTGTTGTACCTCTTCCGTACTTTCAGAGACCTTTATCTTTTGGGCTTGTACAGATACAGAAAAACAAAAGGCTGTTAAAAAAACAAAGATTTTAGTCATAAATTAAAGCGTGTTCAGGTTAAAATACAGTAAACTATAGATATATTATAAGTAAAAATAAGATATTGCACAATAATTACGTAAATAGATTTTTTTAGTTAACTAAAATAAATGGATAATGTACTTATAGCCGGTGGAACCGGACTTATAGGGAAAAGGCTTACTGAGTTACTACAGCAAAATGGCTATAGCGTAACTTACTTAAGCCGTACAATAGGAAAGGGAAATATAGAAACCTTTCTCTGGAATCCTAACGAGGGGTTGCTGGATAAGGATGCCTTGTTAAATGCCGATTACATCATAAACCTGGCAGGGGCGGGCGTGTTCGACCACCGTTGGACAAAAGAATATAAGGAAGAGATTTTGGCCAGCCGGGTAAATGGCACACACCTGCTGTATGAAAAGCTAAAAGAAATGCGAAAAATGCCCAAAGCCTTTATAAATGCTTCGGCAATTGGTATATACGGGGCCAATACAGGGGAAGAAACTATTACTGAAGAGTCGCCAATTGGTACAGACTTTTTGGCTGAAGTTACCAAGCAATGGGAGTTTGCCACTGAGTACTTAAAAACCATAGGGATAAGAACTACCAGAGTGCGCATAGGCATAGTATTAAGTAGTCAGGGAGGCATACTGGAAAAGCTGGAAACTACAGTAAAAAGAGGTATGGGAGCCGCCTTGGGAACAGGAAGGCAGTTTATCTCGTGGATACACATAGACGATATATGTCGGCTGTTTATGAAGATTATGAAGGACGACAACATGGATGGCACTTACAACGCCGTGGCCCCTAACCCCGCCACTAACGAACAACTTATAAAAGCTATGGGGGAAATACTGCATAGGCCCATCATATTACCCTCGGTGCCTGCCTTTGCTCTAAAACTAATGATGGGCACAGAAATGGCCGAATATGTTTTGGGTGGCTGCAAAGTAAGCGCAGCCAAAGTGTTAAGCGAAGGCTTTACATTTGCCTACCCCGAGCTAAAACCCGCCCTTGCTAACCTTTACGAGGCAAAAACTTAAAGGAAAAATCATTCAAATCTATTATGTCTTAAAAGTCTAAAAACTAAGGTATTGTTGTTTTTTATTTAATAAAACTATTGCCACTCAGAATGTACTACAGGGAAATAATTTTATCTCTTTAGAAAAAGCGGCAAATGGCATTTATACCCTCATTTTAACGGGGCAGAACAACAGTTATGCTCCTTTTAAGGTGATAAAGGAGTAAAATAAGAAGTCAATTTAAGCTTTTTGTAGTCTTTTATCAGCAGTTGGCATTCTTCATAAACCTCCACTCACATTTTTACCTATTAAATTAATGTTAATTTTGCGCCCAGACAAGAACAAGTCTCTAAAATATTTCGTTAGCATAAAGACTATATAAATTAAGTTGAATTAAATTTTTTTATAATATATGACGGAAGAGGGCTATAAAGATAATACTATAAAAATAGACACAAATCCATTAAAAGAAGAGAAGGACAATCTTAAAGAGCTGCGGGAAGAGGAAACAGTAAGGGTTGTGCCGGCGGAAGAAGAGCATAAAATAAGAAGAGCCTTTAAAGACAGGGACTGGAATGAAATAAAAAGCTCAGACTCGTGGGCCATTTTTAAAGTAATGGCCGAGTTTGTGGAAGGATTCGAAAAGCTTGCCAAAATAGGGCCATGCGTATCAATATTTGGTTCTGCACGAACTAAACCGGATAGCCCCTATTACCAAATGACAATAGAAATAGCGGCAAAACTGGTAAGGCATGGATATGGCGTTATTACCGGAGGGGGCCCTGGCATAATGGAAGCGGCAAACAAAGGCGCGCACATGGAAGGCGGAAAATCAGTAGGCTTAAACATACAACTGCCTTTTGAGCAGTTTAATAACATATATATAGATAGGGATAAGCTCCTTAATTTCGAACATTTCTTTGTTCGTAAAGTAATGTTTATCAAATACTCCCAGGGATTTATAGTAATGCCCGGCGGTTTTGGAACGTTAGACGAGCTTTTTGAAGCTATCACTTTAATTCAAACCAAAAAAATAGGAAGATTCCCTATTGTATTGGTGGGCAGGTCGTTTTGGCAAGGGCTAATCGACTGGATAGAAACCATTTTATGGAAAAAAGAAATAAACATCAATCCGGAGGACATGGAATTGATAAATATTGTAGATACCCCATCGGAGGCTATTAAAGTCATAGATGACTTCTACACTAAATATTTGTTGCAACCAAACTTCTAAAGTTGAGAAAAAAAATAATCATTATAGCGGGTTTATCACTGGTAATAGCTTTATCAGCATACAAGTTTTTTAAAAGTTTAGACGCCAGGATTATCTTTAACCCCAAGTATCAGGAAAGACATCAGGCTTATATAGATAAGATACCAGACGATCTTTCCTTTGCTGGAGAACCGGTTGAGTTCAACGGCCCGGAATCGTACCGCAAATTTTACAGGGAACAGTATTTTAACACCCGCAGAAACTCCAGCACAAGGCAATTGTTTAAAAATGTTAGGCATTGGCTGCCCCATATTGCACAGGTATTAAAGGACAACGGGCTGCCAGAAGACCTTAAATACGTGGCCGTGGCGGAAAGCAATTTGCTTAATAACAGCGTTTCCCCGAGAGGAGCGGCAGGCTTTTGGCAATTGCAGGAACAAACTGCTATTGAGTTTGGACTGGAAATAAACGACGAAGTAGACGAGCGTTATCACCCCATTAAGGCTACAAAGGCCGCTGCAAGGTATTTTAAACAAGCCCACCGCCAGTTTGGCAATTGGACGTCTGCGGCTGCATCATACAACAGGGGGATTAAAGGCTTGCAAAAAGCATTTAGGGCCCAAAGCGTAAACTCCTATTACCAGTTGGCCCTTAACAGCGAAACATCCAGGTATTTATATAAAATACTGGCAATAAAAGACTTAATTGCTAACCCCCACCGTTATGGTATGCATGTGCGAAGAAATCATTTTGAGATTAATAAAGTAAGAGTAGATAGTAGCATTGCCGACTTATCCTCTTTTGCCATGCAACGCGGCCTTAGTTACGAAGTATTAAGGGAATACAATCCTTGGATTAAAAAGAACACACTAACTGTAAAACAAAAAGGCAGGTATTATGTCCTTCTTTTGCCCGATGCGGCTACTTTGCCTAAGGAAACAGAAACCATAGCCGTAACAGATTCCATCATCTCCTCGCTAAAAGAAGAAGAAAAGGTAGTTCCTGAAAGCCCCTGGCCAGATCCTCCGGTTAGAATTAATTCTTTCTAACGCATTTGTGGCTTAACCTTCTTAAATTGCAGTTTAATTAGTAAGGGTAAGTTTAATAGTGGCAAAAGATAAAAATAATACTAGTTCAGGCGACTCCACAGGTTACGATAACATAGAAATATTCGGAGCGCGAGAGCATAACCTCAAAAATATTGACCTGACTTTTCCCCGCAATAAGCTGGTAGTAATAACAGGCATTAGCGGCAGCGGCAAGTCTTCCCTGGCTTTCGATACCATTTATGCTGAAGGACAGCGGCGGTACATGGAGAGCTTCTCCACCTATGCCCGTTCCTTTATTGGCAGTATGGAGCGGCCGGATGTGGACAAGATAAACGGCCTTAGCCCGGTTATTTCCATAGAGCAGAAAACCACTTCAAGAAACCCAAGGTCAACGGTGGGTACGGTAACAGAGATCTACGATTTTATGCGTTTACTCTTTGCCCGTACAGGGGAGGCATTTTCGTACGTAACAGGCGAGAAAATGGTGCGCCAGTCCGAAGACCAGATTATAGATTATCTGCTTAGTAATTTTAAGGACGCCAAAATAAATTTACTGGCCCCCATAGTAAAAGGCAGAAAGGGGCATTATAAAGAACTGTTTGTGCAGATACGCAAAATGGGTTTTACCAAAGCCAGGATAGACGGAGATATTACCGAGTTGGTTCCTAATATGCAGGTAGACCGCTACAAAACCCACGACATAGAAATAATAATAGACCGCATTGCAGTAAAGGAGGAAGACCGCTTTAGGATTTCCCAATCGGTAAAAACTGCTATGACGCAAGGGAAGGGTATTATGATGATAATTCCTCATTCTGATAATAGTAACAAGAAAGAAAAGCCTCAGTTCTTCTCTAAGTTTCTTATGGATCCGGTATCGGGCATTGCATACGATGAGCCTGCGCCAAATATGTTCTCCTTCAATTCCCCTTATGGAGCCTGCCCGGTGTGTAATGGATTAGGCGAGATTGAAGAAATTACGGAAGATTCCGTGGTACCCGATAAAACAGTAAGCATAAGCAGAGGAGCCATATTACCATTAGGAGAATACCGCGATATATGGGTATTTAAGCAGATAGCTGCGATACTAAAACGTTTTGGCTGTACTATTTCTACCCCTGTAAAAGACATCCCTAAAGACGCATTTGATATTATACTCTACGGTTCCGACCGAAGTAATAAAATTACTTCCATAAACGGCGATGTTGTAGCTTTCCGATTCGAGGGGATACTCAACTTTTTGCATCAGCAGCAAGAGGCTGGCTCAGAACGTACGCAGGACTGGCTTAGCGAGTACACGATAGTAAAAAAATGCCCGGAGTGCAACGGAGCAAGGCTTAAAAAAGAAAGCCTTCATTTTAAAATAGACCACAAGAACATTTCGGAATTGGCGCAACTAAATATAAGCGCATTGGCAGAGTGGTTTAGCGGGTTAGAAAAAAGGATAAACCAGAGGCAGCTGGCCATTGCCGCAGAAGTATTAAAAGAAATAAAAAAACGAATAGGCTTTTTGTTAGATGTAGGGCTGGATTACCTAACGCTAGACCGTACGTTACGCACGCTCTCTGGCGGGGAGGCGCAGCGTATACGGCTTGCCACACAAATAGGAACGCAACTGGTAGGCGTGCTGTACATACTAGATGAACCTAGTATTGGCTTGCACCAGCGGGACAATGTAAAACTGATTAATGCCCTAAAGAATCTTCGAGACATTGGCAACTCGGTAATAGTAGTAGAGCACGATAAGGACATGATGCTAAACTCCGACTATATTATAGATATTGGTCCGGGCGCTGGCAGGCATGGGGGGCAGGTAGTAGCGGCAGGTGAACCTGCGCATTTTCTTAAACAAAAAAGTACTACCGCTGGGTACCTGGCAGGAAAGCTAAGGATAGAAACTCCTAAAGAGCGACGCAAAGGAACTGGGGATTCTATAGTACTAAAAGGCGCTACAGGGCACAATCTGAAAGATGTTACCTTTGAACTTCCGTTAGGTAAAATGATAGGCGTAACGGGAGTATCAGGCAGCGGTAAGTCTTCTCTTATTCACGAAACGCTATTCCCAATACTTAACAGGTATTTCTTTAATTCCAAAAAAGAACCTCTGCCTTACGAGTCTGTTACTGGCTTGGAGCATATCGATAAAGTAATAGAAGTAGACCAGTCTCCCATTGGCAGAACGCCCCGCTCTAACCCTGCTACTTACACGGAAGTGTTTGGCGAGATAAGAAACCTATTTGCACAGTTGCCCGAAGCAAAAATACGAGGCTACAAACCCGGCCGATTTTCCTTTAACGTAAAGGGAGGCCGTTGTGAGACCTGCGAAGGCGGCGGCATGAAGGCCATAGAGATGGATTTTTTACCGGACGTGCTGGTGCTTTGCGAGACTTGCAAGGGAAAGCGCTACAACCGCGAAACGCTTGAAGTGCGCTTTAAAGGAAAATCCATATCGGACGTGCTGGATATGACGGTGGAACAAGCAGTAGAGTTTTTTGACAGCCAGCCCAAAATATTACGTAAAATACAAACCCTTAACGACGTTGGCCTGGGCTACATTACCCTGGGCCAGCATGCCTCCACACTATCCGGAGGAGAAGCGCAGCGAGTGAAGCTAGCCACTGAACTATCTAAAAGAGATACGGGCAGAACCTTATATATACTGGACGAACCTACTACCGGGTTGCACTTCCAGGACATACAGCACCTGCTGAATGTGTTGAATAAACTAGTAGAAAAGGGAAATACCGTGCTGGTGATAGAGCACAACATGGACGTTATAAAAGTGGCAGACCACCTGATAGACCTTGGCCCCGAAGGAGGAGACAAAGGCGGTGAGATTCTTTTTGCAGGCACGCCGGAACAACTGGCTAAGAATAAAAGAAGCTACACCGGAAAATTCTTAAAGGAAGAGTTGGAGAATAAATAACTAGTAGTTACTATTAGTTATCATTACTACTGTTGTTGGCGTCTCGCCAACAAAACAAGCAGACAAAACTTGCATATAGATAAACCTGAATACTATATTTTTATCATACCATCTTCCTTCTATGCTGCATTTAGTTGCGTAGCATAGTAAACTAAAACACCAATTTTTTTGTTCATTCACTAATACTCGCCCATCCAAAAGTGACTCATTGTGCCAGTTGGCACAGCCTCGTTTAAAAAACAAAGAAATCTTACATACCTCCAAAAATTAGCAGGAAAATTAACAGAGAGTAACAGGAAAATTAACAGGAAAATAACAGAGAGTAAATTTAATATATGTAAGATTTACTACATTATTTACCTGTTTTTATATAGCACAAACTGCCATTTATTTCGTCTTTTTTCAATAATTTATACACATATATAAACCATAAAACGCAATAAAATTAATAGGCAGATAATCAACTAAAGGGCAGATGATAAAATATGTAATTAATGTAACTTATTTAAATTATCATGTAAAAACTACTTAGTATAGCTTATTATATTTGTTAATGTTAAAATTTAGATATAGTAATTGAAACTGTTATGCAAATACCTGAATCTACAAAACCAAGATTAGTGATAATAGGCGGAGGCTTTGGCGGAATAGAGTTAATCAAAAGCCTGGGCAGGGATAATCCTTTTCAGGTTGTGCTTTTCGACAGGCACAACTACCATACCTTTCAGCCATTGCTGTACCAGGTGGCTACAGCAGGCTTAGAGCCGGACTCCATTGCAGCGCCTTTAAGAAAGATTTTTGAAGGGTATAATGATTTTTACTTTCGTATGGCGGAGGTAACTAAAATTTACGCAAAAGAAAATAGCATAGATACTACTATCGGAAAGGTGTCATACGACTATCTTGTTCTTGCAACAGGTTCTAAAACCAATTACTATGGCATGGAAGATATACAAGAAAAGTCAATGCCAATGAAGCAGGTGCCCGAAGCGTTGGATATACGAAGCAAAATACTTCAGAATTATGAAAAGGCGCTGTTTACAGAAGACCCACACGAAAAGCAAAGCCTGATGGATATTATAGTAGTAGGCGGCGGCCCAACAGGGGTGGAGTTTTCCGGGGCAATGTCCGAATTGCGTAAGCACGTATTACCCAAAGACCTGCCGGAAATAGATTTTTCTAAAATGAATATTTATCTGGTGGAGGCTACGGGGAAACTATTGACGGGCATGTCGGCTAATGCGTCGGAAAAGGCTGCGTATTATCTTAAAGAATTAGGAGTAAATATATTATTAAATAAATCAGTTAAATCATACGATGGGGATAAAATTACTTTTGCAGACGGTGAAACACTATGCTCACAAACAGTAATATGGGCTGCGGGAGTGATGGGAAATTTTCCGGAAGGCATTAGGCCGGAGTCTGTAAAAGGGCATCGCTTACTAGTAGATCAAAATAATCTTGTTGAAGGTTATTATAACATATATGCTATAGGAGATATTTCGCTGATGATTTCCGAAAAGCTTCCAAAGGGCCACCCAATGTTAGCGCAGGTAGCCATTCAGCAGGGGAAACTTTTGGCAAAGAATATTATTAATAGCAAAGCTAAAAAGCCGTTAACGCCATTTGCTTATTACGACAAAGGCAGCATGGCTACCATAGGGCGCAATAAGGCTGTTGTTGATTTGCCTAACTTTAAATTCTCTGGCATTTTTGCCTGGTTTATATGGATGTTTGTACACCTGCTGTTTCTTGTAGGTTTCCGTAATAAACTTACTACTTTAATAAACTGGATATTTAATTACTTTACCTACGACCGCGCTACCCGCCTTATCATTCGCCCGTGGACAAAGAATGATGAAAAAAAACAGTTATAAAATAGTAATTACTGCTCTACAGACTTTACCGGGTATTTAGTAAAAATCTTGCGTATATCTTTTGGGAGTTGTTGTTCCAGGTCTTCTTCGTTGTTGAGCGTACCTACCGACCAACCTTTCCAAACCAATTGGTTCGTTTTGCGGTCTATCACCTCAATAACTAACGTCCCTTCGGTATAAGGAACCTGCTGCGTATTGTACCCTACCACCACAGGGTTGGCGTAATATCCATAACCATAATAGGGATAACCAAAAGGGGCATATCCATAGTAAGGGTAAGGGTTAGCATAAACCGGAGTAGTAAGATTCTGAACCCCGTGCCTGATAACGGCATTGTATTCCAAGAGTATATCAGGATTCATAGTATCAGGTTTATAACCTCTTTGTATTAGTTCCTGGCTTACATACCGTTTTATGTTTCCATCAACAAGTTGGTTGTTATAGTAAATATCGTCTATGGAATCGGGCCTGTTTATCCAAGCAAAGGTTTTATAGTTAGTAAAAACTGCCCCTTTGTCATAATCCGAATATACCTGTATGGCGCAGGAAGATAAGCCAAGAACTAGTATCAGAAGATATAAATAAGTTTTCATAGCTAAAAAATTTACAGTATAAAAATAAACAGTTTTATAAAACCTTGTAATGATTTAAATCAACTTAAATGCTTATCTATGTCGTTTTTATAAACAGATCATAGCTATGCAATCACTACAACCGTTAAACTTGAGAAAAAGTGCAATTTAGGTTTAAGGAGTTTCTAATCTTATGTAAAAAAGTTCTGTTGCGACTCTAAACTCCTGGATGTTTTTGGAAGTAAATGAATACGATTGCAGGCGGGAAGTAGGGCTTAGCCTTATGCTCTTCTGGCCATCTGTATATATAACTATGGGCATAGAAAAACCGGTAGTATTGGCTTTCCATTTATAGTTTAGGGTATAATTATTACCCTTGTCCTTAATTAACTCATAGTAAAAAACGGGAGGGTAAGTATAGTTAAGGTATTCGTTAAACAAATAGTCAAAGTTTTTACCAGTCCTACTATTAATAAAACCAATAATATCTTTAGACGATACAGAAGAAATTTTAAAATGAGTCGCTAAGTCATAAATAGTAGCAAACCAAAGCGAATCGTTGTTAAGCGTATTGCGGAGGCTATGCAGCATCCACGCGCCTTTATAATACATATCCGAATCTTTCCACTGGTTGTAGTTAACGTTTAACGGCCCTTTTATAGGTTCTTTGTTTTCTATTCTGTTTCGTATGTATAGCAAGTATTTTAAAGCTATATCATAACCATGCATGCATTCCATTAAAAGAGGCTCCGAGTATGTTGCAAACGATTCGTGAATCCACAGCTCAGCATGGTCTTTTGTACTAAGGCTGTTGCCCCACCACTCGTGGGCGGTCTCATGCATTATTATGTAATCAATGCCTAAAACATCTTCATTGTAGTTATTGCCATAAGCAATGCAACTCTGGTGTTCCATGCCCCAGTAATGGGTTTCTACCAGGGCGTAACCATCTTTCCGGAAGGGGTAAGGTCCGAATAGTTTTTCGTAGCAACGAAGTATAGGTTTTACCTGTTTTTTAAAATGCGCCTCCGCTTTTTTCTTGTTATAGTCCAGTACATAGTAATCCAGTTCTAAGGATTGTTTATCGCCCTGTAATAAGGTATCTGAGAAATGAGCGTAATGGGCGGCGTTAAACGTAACGTTATAGTTGTTTATGGGGTAATGCACACACCATTCGTAAGAGGTCTCGTTCTCGCTTACCTTTGTCTTCTTTAATAAATTACCATTAGCTACGCATACCAGTTCGGAAGGTACAGTAAATGTCATCCGCATACTATCTGGCTCATCAGATAAGTGGTCTTTACAGGGCCACCACACGCTCGCGCCCAGTCCTTCGCAGGCTACGCCAACCCAGGGTCGGCCCAGGGTATCCTGCTTCCATACAAAGCCGCCTTGCCACGGAGGCAATATGGCCTCTGTGGGTTTACCATGATAGTATACTGTGAAGCTTTCCTTCTGCCCTTTAGCAATGCTTTTTTTTAGAGTTACAAATGTGGCGTTACTATCTCTTCTAAAAGTAAGCCTGGACTTTTGTGAAGTTATACTATCAATAATTAAATTTCTGAACAGATCAACCTGAAGCATATCTATGCTTTGTGAGGGGGTAAAGTAAATGGTATTATACCCGCTAATGCTTTTTTCTATAGGGTTTATGGCGAGGTTAAGGTCATAAAAATAAACGTCGTAATTGCGGTAAGGGCTTAAAGACCCTCTCAGTGTATCGTGTCTGGTAAATTGGGTTTGCTGGGAGAATAGTTGCAGCGAAAGTAAAAGGAGGGTTAATAAAAAAAATATTCTCCTCATGAATAATTGAGGAATTATTTTCTTACAAGCGTTAATAGGTCGCGTTGCACACCCCAATCTCTGGCGAGTTTAAGCATAGCGGTGGCTTCCATTTCCGTAATATGTCCTTTGGAACTGTTTGCGTCCCAGGCAATTTGTAGGTACTCTAGTTTTTTGGAGTTATCGTAAGTGGCAATGGTGGTGTTAAAGAATACCCTGGCGCGCTCAAATGCAGTATAGATGTCTTCATTAATAAAATCCAATACCCATTTCAGTTCCTCCTGCCCGTCTATATTAGCTGCAGTGTCTTCCAACATAGCTTTTTCGTCATCTGTTAAGCCGTGGAAACTTAAGATGAGCGACTTTAAAAGTAAAAAAGCCTTTTTTTCATCACTGCTCATGCTACTTCATGATATTATATTCCAAATATAGCTATTCTATTGAATAAATTAATTATTTGAACATTAAGCCTTAAATATCTTTTATCAAAAAAAGGTCCCTGGTAATTTTATCGGCAATTAGTTTACCTTTAACGGTTAAAGAAATACAATCCTCGTTGTAATTAACAAAACCCTCTTTTTGAAGAACAGCTATTTTTTTTAATTGTTCTTCAAAAGGATAGCCTAAATGTTCCTGTATATGCTTAACGTTAATTCCCCATATTGTTCGTATACCAGTCATTATATATTCATTAATGCAGTCTTTTTTGCTCAGTTCCTCATGCTCAAAAGGCAGCTTATTTAACAAAAGAGCGTCCATATATTTTTTATTGTGGGCGACGTTAAACTGCCTGGAAGTTCCATTAAATGAGTGTGCAGATGGGCCTAGCCCCAGGTATGCTTTGCCCTGCCAATAACTGCTGTTGTGCCTGGAGTATAAGCCAGGCTTACAAAAGTTAGAAATCTCATACTGCTGAAACCCACTTTGGGAAGCATATTGAATAAGGTATTCAAACTGTCGGGCTGAAAAATCATCTGGGGCTTCCAAAATTTTATTCTTTCGTAGCCACGTTCCAAAAACAGTGCCCGGTTCTATGGTAAGGCAATAGGATGATAAATGCTGGATATTTAATTGAATGGCTGTTTGCAAGTCGTTTTCCCATACCGAATGATTGGGGTGAGAAATGCCATAAATAAGGTCTATGCTAATGTTATTAAAACCAGCGTCCTGGGCTTGCAGAACGCTGGTTCTGGCCTCTTTGGCAGAATGAGCCCTATTCATGTAACGTAGGTGAGGTTCGTAGAACGACTGAATGCCTATGCTTAAACGATTAAAATAGTTGCTTAGAAAACTCAGTTTATCCTCATTCAGGTCGTCAGGGTTGGTCTCGATAGTAACTTCGGCATTTGGGGCAATAGTAAAATGTTTAGAGATAGTATTGAACAGATTGCCTATTTCCTCCTCTGTTAGTAATGATGGAGTGCCTCCGCCAAAATAAATGGTTTCCAAATTCCGGTCTGGCAAATAGTCTTTCCGAAGTTCCAGTTCTTTTCCAATCTGTTGGATCATTTCCTTTTTTAAGGATTGATTGGTAGAGAAATGGAAATCGCAGTAGTAACAAGCCTGTTTGCAAAAGGGGATATGTATATATAAGCCGGACAAGTGGTTTTAACTATGAATTTTAATAAATATAACTTTCGAAAATACTATTTTTGATGCACACTATCGTTTATAGCAGGTGAAGTCCTTTTACTTAGTCTCAATTACCCTTCTTTTCCCTTTCCTGCTCCATGCACAATCCTGCAAGCTTAAAATTATTTATGTTAACAAAAAAGATAATGATAAAATGCCTGAGCTTAAAATTAAAAAGGAGCATAGGGATTCGATATTGGCGATAGGCGAACTTAATAGCCATATTACGGAACTGCATAAACTGGCCTACCTTGCCGCTACGGTAGATACTACTGACTATATTAATGACACTTTGGTAGCCTATGTAAATTGCGGAGCAAAATATCATTGGGCAAGGTTAAGCAGGGGTAATCTGGGAGACGCTATTCTGGACAAGACTGGCTTTAAAGAAAAACTATATGCCGATGAGGAGTTTAATTATAAGGAGTTTATAAAACTGGAAGAACAGATTATTGATTATTCCGAAAATCATGGTTATCCATTTGCAAACATCAGGCTTGATTCTATTGAACTTGGCGATTCTCTTATACAGGCATCCCTATTTTATACTTCCGGCCCTTATATAATTTTTGATTCCATTGCTATAGTAGGTAAAACGAAAATAAAAAAGAAATTCCTGATGAGCTACCTACGTATATTTCCCGGCCAACCCTTTAGCCAGGAAAAAGTAATGGCCATGGAGAAGTTGATTCAGCAGCAGCCCTATCTTAAGCAGTCGCAACCGGCTCAGGTAGTGTTTGTGCGTAAAAAAGCCAAGGTTACTATTTATCTGGAAGAAGCAAAATCGAACCAGGCAGATGGTATTATTGGTTTTTTGCCTAATGCCAATAATAACAATAAACTGCTTGTTACCGGGCAGTTAAACCTAAATTTGCGGAATCTGTTTTCTTCTGGTAAAAATTTACAGGCAGCATGGCAGAGCTATAATCAGGGTTCACAAACGCTAAATGTAATGTATTTGCATCCCAAACTTTTGGGCTCTAATATAGATGCCAGGGCAGATTTGAACCTTTTAAAACAGGATTCTGCATTCCTTAATGTAAGCCGTAAAATAACCCTATTGCATAATGTGGCCAGGTTTGGGAAAGTTAATTTTTTTACCCAGCTATTGACCTCCAGGCAACTAAGCGCTCCAGATACTACAGGGCAGTCTGTGCAACAAGGCCAGCCGGTAGTGTTAACCACCACGCTTAATACCCCTCCCTTTGCAGATTTTAATTATCTTTCTTATGGCGGCGGTTATAGTTGGAGCAAGCTTGATAACTTCTTTTACCCACACAAAGGATGGGTTTTTACCTCCTTGTTTTCGCTTGGCGAAAAAAAAATTATTCAGAATGGCAATTTTAATGAGCAGCTTTATCCTAATGTCCAAATAAATTCCACTCAGTATTCTTTTACTGCAGAAGTAGATCAGTATCTTAAATTAGGCAAAAGGTCTGTGTTCTTTACGCGTATTTCTGGTGGAGATATAGTAAACAAGAACAATCTTTTTTACAATGACCTTTACCGTTTAGGAGGCCTTAAAACGGTACGAGGTTTTAACGAAAACTTTTTCTACGCTTCGTCTTACGTGTTAGGCAATTTTGAATACCGGTTATTTACAGATCCAACTTCTTATTTGTTTCTATTTATAGACCAGGCCTGGATGCGCAATGTGTTAAGCCCTACAATACCTTACGACACCCCCACAGGTTTTGGCGTAGGGGCAAGTTTTACTACCCCTGCAGGCGTTTTTAACTTTGCTTATGGGTTGGGCAACTCCAGAGGGCAGCCGGTTAATGTAAATCAATCTAAAATAAGCTTTGGGGTAGTAAGCAGATTTTAATATATGCCCTATTAGTCGTAACTTTGGTTTTCTTTCTTGCGATGTCATATTTTCACTTAACGCTATCTTTTGTCTGGGCCTTCCTTATTTCTGTATTTGCTATACCTTCCATTATTTTTGTAGCGCATATAAAGAATCTGCTGGATGAGCCAAACAAGCGTACCATGCACAAATCGCTAACGCCCCGGCTGGGTGGTTTGGCTATATTTGCAGGCTTCTTTTCTGCGTTAACAATTTTTGGCGAGTTGGACTTTGGCGTTCAGCAATTGCTTGCTGGGGCTATTATAATATTTTTTATAGGGTTAAAAGATGATATAGTATCTGTTTCTGCTTTTAAAAAGTTTTTTGTACAAATATTGGCGGCTGGCATTGTTATGTTTATGGGAGGAATAAGAATAACAGATTTCCATGGGGTGCTTGGCCTGCACCAGTTGGATGAAGGAGTAAGCTATACGTTTACCTTTTTTGTCATTATAGGGATTACCAATGCAATTAATCTTATTGACGGTGTAGATGGGTTAGCCGGTACTATTATAGCCATAATTTGCGTCTCGTTTGGGTTCTTTTTTTATAGTTATCAAAGCCTGTATTCATTTGCCTATGCTTATGTTGCGGCTTCCTTGTTAGGAAGTATTTTAGGCTTTTTAAGATATAACCTTCAGAACGCCATTATATTTATGGGAGACACCGGCTCGCTTATTTGCGGCTTTATTATTTCGGTAATGGCCATACAGTTTATTGAAATTAAAACTTCAGAAGCTTCTCCCAGCATAGCGGTTGCTATTCTTTTCATACCTATTCTGGATACATTAAGGGTGTTTTTATTAAGAATACTTAATGGAATATCTCCTTTTATTCCCGATAAAAATCACATTCACCACAGGCTTAATGCATTAGGGCTTACGCATCTAAAAACAGTATTTATACTAGCCTTAGTTAATATAGGCGCTATTGTTTTGTCCCTCATATCAATAAATTTAGGGTATAACAATACAGAAGTTATCCTGTTTCTGGTTACCTATGCCATTGTTTTAAGTATTATACTGGAAGTACTATATAAAAAAATGGCTTTTAGGGCAATGGTAAAATGAAAAGGCTTATTTTATTCTTTTTTCTGATTTTACTTTTTTTAAAGCCGGCTAAAGCTTTTATAGACTCAACACAGGTTGCTAAAGATCTGAGGAGCGAATGGCTAGTTTATAATATTTCCGACAAAAGCTATATATCTTACCAACCCGGAAATAAAAATTCTTATTGTGTTTATAACTGGGTTTTATTAAAGAACTATTCCGGTTATAATTTAAACTTTAATGCCCCTCCGTATACCTCCTTTTTTGTTAATAATAGATTGATATATAATAATTTTAACAAAAGAGAAGAACAGATAACCATAAAATTGGACGCTATTGAATTAAATAAAAATAGAAGGTCTAGCCTTTTTGCACTCTATAACCCTAACCAACGATTTCCAGATTATGAGTATATCGTTAATGGTGCTCCCCAAAAGAAACATGCCCAAGAAGAAAAATCGGTTAATAGGAATATAGGCGCTTCTGTTAATTATAACATTTTTATAGGGTTAGTTCTGATTGGTTTGATTGCTTTGTTAAAAAACAGGTTCCCAAGATATTATAGTTCACTTGTAGGTTTTAACACAGCCCCTGTAGAAGATTTTCATGAACAAACTTTTATAAACTACCCCCTGATTCTTTTTATTTTAATTAATTCAGTAGTTTTCACCTGTTTATTTTTATTAGTAAAGCAAAATATAGACGTTCCCGGACTGTCTGATATAGCGCTATTAAAATCCAATTCTTTATTGAATATAATTTATTTATTTAGTTTTTTTATTGTGGCCTACCTGGGCAAATTGATTTACTTATGGTTTATAGGAGATTTATTTAGTTTTTCAAAAGTGGTAAAAATTCAATTTTATGAGACGCTAAAAGTCTCTTTAAAGTTTAATTTATTATTATTATTTGCATTTTTTATTACACTACGCTATTGGCATGTTTTGCCTTTTACAATACCCCTACAACTCGTTTTTATCGCAACAGTAGTATTTGCCAGTGTTATTGTTTTTAGAATTTTATTTTTATTTGTACATATAAACCTACATAGAAATATGTATTTATTTTCTTACCTTTGCATTTCGGAAATTTTGCCTTTGTTAGTAATAATAAAGCTTTTTTTTAGTAGTTTATAAGTTATATAAAAGGGAAAAGAATGAGTGAAGCAAAGACTAAAGATAAAGAAATAAAAGACAGGTTAATTAAAGTTTCGACCATCTTGGTTTCCCAACCGCAGCCTTCAGACGAAAAATCCCCTTACAATACATTAGCCCAAAAATATGGAGTAAGAATAGATTTTCGTCCATTTATACAAGTAGAATCTATAGGCGTAAAGGATTTTAAAAAGCAGAAAATAGACATTCTTGCCCATACGGCGATCATATTTACAAGCAGAAATGCAGTAGATAATTTTTTTCAGTTATGCTTGGAGGCAAAAATTGAAATTCCTGCTGAAATGAAATATTTTTGTGTGTCTGAGCAAACAGCCAATTATCTTCAAAAGTATATCGTAATAAGGAAAAGAAAGATTTTTGTAGGCCAGAAAACTGCAAAAGATCTTGAGGAAATAATAAAAAAGCATAAAACAGATGTATTTCTATTTCCCTGTTCAAATATCAGAAAAGATGAAATTCCACTGTTTTTGCACGATAATGGATTTAAATACTCCGAAGCTGTAATATATAAGACAGTAGCCAGCGACCTTTCTGACCTTGCTAATGTAAATTATGATATTATTGCATTTTTTAGCCCATCGGGGGTAAATTCGCTATTTGCTAATTTTCCCGATTTTAAACAAGGCAAAACAAGAATAGCGGCATTTGGGCCAACAACGGCAAAAGCGGTTAAAGATGCCGGGCTTATTCTGGATATTGAAGCTCCTTTGCCTAATGCGCCTTCTATGACAGGAGCTATAGAATTATATATTAAAAAAGCTAATAACATTAAGTAAACGAAACATTTTTACAGACTTACCGTTTACCCAAGCAATTCCCTTTTCTGGCTAAGTTTTATAATAAATATTAAAAAAATTATTATAAGATTTATATTTAAAAAAAAATATTATACTTTTAGTGTCGCTATTGATATAGCTTAGTATAAACATGAGAAATTCAAAGTTTTTAATCGCACTCATTCTTTTTGTTTGTTCTGCAAAGGCAGTATTGGGCCAGCAAGACGCACAGTGGAGCCAGTATATGTTCAATGGTCTTTATTATAATCCAGGGTATGCAGGGGTGGAAGGCGTTGCGCGATTCACTTCAATTGCCAGGCAGCAATGGATAGGCTATAACCCTAATGCAGGATATAATGGCGGTTCTCCTACAACAATAATACTATCTGGCAATAGTCCATTACCTAAAATAGGCAAATATTCACATGGTGGAGGTATTTATTTGCTTAACGACCAGCTTGGCCCAATTGTTGCTAACCAAATTGAACTTTCTTACGCTGCGCATTTTAAAATAGGTCAGGGCACTTTGGGTGTTGGCTTACGCGGTGGTTTTGCTTCACAAAAAATCAACACTAATCAGTATAATTTTGTTGATCCCGGAGATCATGTAATTACAACTTTACAAAATAACAGCCCAACCCAGTTTCGTCCCGATTTTGCAGGGGGATTATGGTATCAGTCCAAAAAATATTATATCGGGGCCAGTATTGACCACTTTCTTAACCCTACTTATAGTTTTGGTACAGGTAATATTGTACAGTCCACTTTAAAAAATAACATTTATCTAACTGGAGGTTATTTTTTCAAGCTTGGAACTAGCATAGAGATAAACCCAACTGCTTTATTGCAGGTTAATAATGGCATTACCGGAAGTAGCGGGCAAAGCCAGCTTACTTGGTTATATGGAGCCTTGGTAACCTATAATGGTAAATTTTGGGGAGGGATAAATGTAAGAGAGGCATTGGCAAGCAATGATGCAACCGTGGGAGGCAGGGGGTTTAGCAACGATGATGTAATTTTTCTTTTTGGCTTAAATATATTGAAGAATAAAAAAGGTGAAGATTGCATGAAAGTGGGATATGCTTTTGATATAGTGACTAGTGGAGCTAACGCAAAAACAAGGACATCTCAGGAACTTATGCTTTCTTATTTTACAGTTCCGCCATGGAGTGGTATAAAGCCTAAAGTGCGTACGCCTAGGTATCGACATGATGAGAATTAATATTATTTTACTTTTTTTCTTGCTTATAAATAAAAATAATAAGAACTTGTATCACTTTTTTCAGTTAAGTATTAATAAAAAAAGTTTTTTTTGTATTTAAATAATAACAAAGTAGATAAAATCGTTATTTGCATAGATTCTGTTTATTTTATGTTTTATTTAATTAAAATTGAAAAAAAATTATAGATAGGAAGAATAAATTAAAAATGAAGGTTATGAACAAATCAGGTGTTATTAGTAAAATTTGTTGCCTTTTCTTTTTAGGAGCTTTGCTCCTACAGGGCTGCGGTAAGAAAGGCTCTGCCGATGGCGGTGGAGATCTTATCGGGGTGCAAGGGAGAGAAGGTTGGGTTATGACAGTTCCGTTTGGAATGGTTACCTGTCCCTCAGGTACGTTTCACATGGGGCAAGCTGATCAGGATGTGCCAGCAAGTCAAATTAATTTGAACAAGCAGGTTACTATCGGTGGATTCTATATGGATGATACTGAAATCACAAACAACGAATACAGGCAGTTTGTGGATGTTATGTTGTCCGACTCTTTAGATGTTTTAGGAGAGCAATACATCAGAACAGAACTTTATCCTGATACTACAGTATGGGTAAAAGACTTTTCTCACCACATGGGAGACCCAATGATGGAGTATTATTACGCTCACCCTGCTTTTGACGAGTATCCGGTTGTTGGCGTTGATTGGTACGCCGCAAAATATTTTTGCGAATGGAGAACCAAGCACATGAACAACTGGCGCGCAGAACAAGGGCTATGGAAAATGCCAAACTTTAGGTTGCCATCAGAAGCGGAATGGGAATATGCTGCAAGAGGAGGAAGAGATATGGCTAAATATCCATGGGGAAATCCTTACATCAGAAATGCAAAAGGATGTATGCTGGCCAACTTTAAACCCGGCAGAGGAAATTACTATGACGATGGTTTTATGTATAGCTCTCCGGTAGCTTCCTATTTCTCTAACGACTTTGGATTATACGATATGGCAGGTAACGTATCTGAGTGGTGCGAAGATGCGTATTTTGACGCTGCAGTGCCTGTTGTATGGGATTTGAATCCAACTTATAATGATGATAACGAGCCTCGTAAAATAATTCGCGGCGGTTCGTGGAAAGATATTGCTTATTACTTGGAAACAGGTACAAGAGGTTATGAATATCAGGACACTACTAAATCATATATCGGGTTCAGGTGCGTAATGACTTACCTTGGAAGGTCTTCTGGCGCAGAGTTCTAATATTAAAGTTCTAATCTATCTAATCAAATTGTTTAACGTTAAAAAATAAGTAAAATGAGTACTAAAGGTGGTTTTCAAGAAGTGTTTTTTGGCAAAGTAATGCCAATGATTTATGGTTTTGGTGCAGCTATCGTTATTGTTGGCGCTATGTTTAAAATTATGCACTGGCCAGGAGCTGGCCCAATGCTAGTTGTTGGACTAAGTACTGAGGCGTTGATATTTGCCTTCAGTGCATTTCAACCTGTGCCTCACGATCCAGAATGGTCAAGAGTATATCCTCAACTTGCCGATGATTATTATGAAGAAGCAAGCGGCACTTCTGTAACTAAGAAATTAGACGATATGCTTTCTGAAGCTAACATAGATCAGGCTGTTTTGTCTAAATTAGGAAGCGGGTTAAATTCACTTTCCGATTCAGTTTCAGGAATGAAAGACCTATCTAATGCAGCAGTAGCCTCTAGCGAATATGCCGAAAATGTAAAGAGCGCTTCAAAATCTATCCTTGATATGAATAAATCTTATGCTAAAACGGTTGATGCAATGTCTGATATGGCAAACGCAAGCCAGGATGCAAAAGAATATCATTCTCAGGTTCAAAATATAACTAAGAATCTTGGCGCACTAAACGCTGTTTATGAAATGGAATTGCAAGATGCAAACAACCACCTTCGCGCTATGAACAAATTTTATGCTAATCTTTCCAGCGCAATGGAAAATATGTCTGAAGCAAGCAAAGACACATCTTCATTCAGAGACGAGCTATCTAAGCTATCTAAGAATCTTACTTCATTGAACAATGTATATGGCAATATGCTTGCTGCAATGAAGTCTTAATTAATTATAATTCTATTTAAACAAAATATAAAAATATAAAAAAATGGCTGGAGGAAAAGAAACCCCAAGACAGAAGATGATAGGTATGATGTACCTCGTTCTTACTGCGCTGTTGGCTTTACAAGTAAGCTCCGCTATCATTCAGAAATTCGTTATTCTGAATGCCAGCTTGGAAGAAGCTGTTACAGAAGAAACAGCAAGAAATGTAAAGGCAATTGAGAATATAAAAAAATCTGTTGAAGATAGAGGTAACAAACCTAAGGAAGTGCAAGTAGTAAGTAATGCTAAACTTGTACAGCAAAAAACAGATGAGTTACTAAAATACATGACAGGCATCAAAAATGATCTGATTACAAAGTCAGGTGGAAGGGATGAAGCAGGTAATTTTGTTGGCGCTAAAGAGGAAGAAGCTGTAGCGGTTATGATGTTAGGCGCTGAAGGAGCTCATAATGGTAAAGGGTATGAATTAAAGAAAAAGCTTAATGATTATGCAGATTTTGTTTCTTCATTAACCCCTACAAAATATGGTAAAATTGCTTTAGATGGTAAAGAAGACCCTATATTTAAAGGTGACCATGACCAAAGAAATAAGGATTTTGTTCAGTTAAACTTTGAATCGACTCCTATGGTGGCTGCTTTAGCCGTTCTTAGTGAAAAGCAATCTCAGCTTACTACTATAGAAGCTGAAGTATTAAATACTCTTGCTGCTGAAGTGGGAGCTGCTGACTTTAAGTTTGACAAACTTTTACCAATGGTTAAACCGGAATCTAAAGTAATAGCAGCAGGTACTAAATACAAAGCTCAAATGTTTATTACAGCTACTTCAACTACTATACATCCAACCATGAAATTTCGTGGGGCTGATGTAAAGGTTGATGATAATGGCGTTGGAACGATAGAGTTTAAAGCATCTGGCGGAAATTATGATAAAGAAGGTATGAGCAAGCAAACTTGGAAAGGCGAAATTTCTATGCCTAAGCCAGGTGGAGGCGATACTCTTTTCCCAATTTCTGAAGAATATATAGTTGCAAAACCGGCAATACAAATTCAGTCAGCATCTGTTCAAGCTTTATACAAAAATTGTGGTAACGAGTTGAATGTGCAAGTTCCTGCTTTGGGTTCTGTATATAACCCAAGCTTTACAGCTAGTGGCGCGCAAGTTATTAAAGGAGCTCAGAAAGGTGTTGTTACTCTTGTACCTACAGCAGCAAAAGTGACCTTAAATGTTTCTAGTGATGGTTCTCTTGTAGGTTCACAGGATTTTAATGTTAGACTTATTCCGAAGCCAACTATAGAATGTTGGGCAGGCGCCGGTCCAGTAAATGAAAAAACAGGGGTTCCAGCTCCGGGGCCAAGAGCGCTTACAATGAAGGCAATACCTGACGAAAGCTTTAAAACCTTTTTGCCAAAAGATGCAAGATACAGGATTTCTCAGTGGGAGTGTATTCTTGTTAGAGGTAAAAGGCCAGTTAAAACAGAAGTATTTACTTCCGAAAATGGAAATCTTTCAAGCTTTGCATCTCAGGCGCAACCTGGAGACAGGATTCTGATTGATGTGAAGAAGGTAACAAGAACTAACTTCCTTAATCAAACTGAGGATGTGAATCTTGGAACCATAATAAAGAATATACCTCTTAACTAAATAGTGTTATACTAAAAAGGTAAATGGTTATGAAAAAATTAAGTGTTATCATATTTTCAACTCTTATTCTGGTGAATTTGAGTTTTGCTCAGGAAACGCCTGAACAGCCAGCTGCGACAGATGCTGCAGCTGCTCCGCAAGAGCCGGTTAAAACCAAAAGCATAATTAACGGTGTTGAAGATGCTAATGGTTATAACAAATACTCTGTAAGGCCAATTCATGAGTCGGATATTATGTATCAAAAAACTATTCTGAGAGCGATGGATTTGCGTGAGAAGCAAAATAAACCTATGTTCTCTAAGAATAAGGAAATCACTAAGCTTTTGATTGAGGCTGTACAAAGAGGGGACATTAAGCCTTATGCTACAGATTCTTTACAGGAAGGCCCTGCGCTTACCATAGATGAGTTTCTTGAGAATATGAAAATGCCTACTGAAGGAGCCGAGTTGACACAAGAAGAAAAGGACATTATGCTTGCCAATGGAGATTCGTCTTTTATGGCTGGCGGAGGCGGCCCTGCTTACTATTTACCTCAGGATTTATACCAGATGCAAATAAAGGAAAATCTGATTTTTGATAAGCAAAGATCAAGAATGTATTATGATGTGCATTCTATAACAATGCTTGTTCCATCAGATCATCCTGCAAATATTAAAGGTATAGAAACTCCTGTTGCTTCTTTCGAATACAAAGAGGTTGTTGAAAAACTTTTCAAGGACAATCCACAAGCAATATGGTATAACCCGCAAAATGACGCTCAGCACAAAGCTCTTGGCGATGCTTTTGAATTAAGATTATTTAGTTCTTACATCATTAAAGTATCAAGCCCTACAGATGCCTATTTGGTTGACATTTATGGTGGAGACCAGAAAAAAGGTATTCTTGCTTCGCAATGGGCTTCATTTGAATTATTAGAATACGAACACAATTTGTGGGAGTTTTAATATTCATATAATAGTATCCAAAATAAAAAGCCCTGCAGGTATGCGGGGCTTTTTTATTTTAAAAAGTTAATAATTTTTTCTGCGTCTTTTTTTCCAATTACTTCTATTAACTCTTCCTCGCTGGCTAGTTTAAGGTTGGTTACGCTTTTAAATTTTTGTAAAAGAAGAGTTCGTTTTTTTTCTCCTATCCCTGGTATATTATCGAGTTCAGAAGTAATTGCCCCTTTACTTCGTTTGTTTCGGTGGAAAGTGATGGCAAAACGATGAGCCTCGTTACGAATATATTGTAGGTATTTTAATGACTCTGATTTTTTGTCTATGTAAATTGGGAATGAATCCTCTGGAAAAAACAGTTCCTCAAGCCGTTTAGCAATACCGAGTATAGGAATTTGTCCATACAATTCAAGTTCCTTAAGGGCGTCGCAGGCCGCGCTAAGTTGTCCTTTTCCACCGTCTATTATTATCAGATCAGGGAATTCCTTTTGTTCTTCCTTAAGCCTTTTGTACCTACGGTAAACAATCTCGTACATAGAGTCGAAGTCATTGGGGCCTGTAACGGTTTTTATATTGAAATGTCGGTAATCCTTTTTAGAGGGCCTGCCGTTTTTAAAATACACCATGGCGGCAACAGGGTTTGTACCTTGTATGTTTGAATTATCAAAACATTCAATTATCCTGGGAGGGTTTTTAAGCTGCAGGTCTTTTTGTAATTGCTCTACAATCCGCTCTTCCCGGCTTTTCTTTTCTACTGTTAGTTTCTCAAACTCAAAAAAAGAATTTTTTTCGGAAAGTAATAGTAATTTCTTGCGATCTCCGCGAGGTTCATTTACAAACTTTATATCAGTTGGTTCTTCAAGTTCAATTTTTCTATTTACTATTATTTCTTTACAAGAACCATTCAACTGCTCTCTAATCCTGAGGATTGTAAGTATAAGCACTTCCTCGTCTGGCTCGTTTAGTTTCTTTTTAATCTCAAAATTTTTTGTTTGCGTTATTACTCCTTTTGCCACTTTAAGAAAGTTAATAATAGCTAATTTTTCATTGCTGGCTATGGAATAAACTTCTAAGTCTTCAATATCAGGGCTAACTACTACAGAATTTGATTGGAACTTATCTAATAAATCCAGCCTTTGCTTGTAATGGTGGGCTTTCTCAAAATCAAGTATAGAAGCAGAACTTTCAATCTCTTCCTTAAAAATGCTTCGTACAACACCCAAATTGCCTTTTAGAATGTGCTGGGCTTGTTTTATATTTTTATTATAATCATCCTCTGGTACAAGCCCCTCACAAGGCCCTTTACAATTTCCTAAGTGGAACTCCAGGCAAACTTTATATTTCCTTTCGGTAATATTTTTTTCGCTCAGGTTAAGGCTGCAACTACGAAGAGAATATAATTTATTGAGCAATTCAATAACAGTATTCATAGCTTTTACATTGGTATAAGGCCCAAAGTAAGTACCTAAATCTTTATCAACCTTTCTGGTTGATAGTACCCTGGGGAAGCGCTCTTTTGTTATATAAATGTAGGGGTAAGTTTTGTCGTCTTTAAGCAGTATGTTGTACTTTGGCTGGTATGACTTTATCAGATTATTTTCCAGCAGATAGGCATCCATTTCAGTATTTACAATAGTATATTCCAGCGTTACTATTTGTTTTACCAGTTGAAATGTTTTATTGTCCAGGTCTCTTTTTTGAAAGTAACTGCTTACTCTTTTTTTTAAACTTTTAGCTTTGCCCACATAAATAAGGCGGGTTTCTTTATCAAAAAATTTGTAAACGCCGGCTTTTTCGGGGAGGTCTTTAAGAAGTTCCTTTATTTCTTCTTCTGATAACATATCAGTTGTTGTATTCGTTGAATCCGTTTGGGGTTCCGGGAACGGCGTTGGTAGAATCGTTTACCAGGTCGTTGCTTTCTTTGTACTTACTGCAATCAATTTCTACAGAAAGTGGTTTTGAAAGTTTTGGAAATCTTTCCTGGGCTATTCCTAACGTTGGGTCTGCAAATACTTTTTGCATAAAAAGCGCCCATATAGGCATAGCCATGCGAGCGCCTTGCCCCAAATCCATTGTGCGGAAGTGGATACACCTGTCATCGCCGCCCACCCAGGCTCCGGCTACTAGTTTGGGCGTTATTCCCATAAACCAGCCATCAGAATAGTTTTGTGTTGTTCCTGTTTTGCCGCCTATCTCTCCACCTTTATATAACAGGCCATATTTGTTCAAACCTAAAGCCGTGCCTCCTTTTTCTTGTGTCGCCCCTTTTAGCATGTGTACCATTAGGTATGCTGTTTCTTCGTTTATTGCTTCTACTGTTTTAGGAATAAACTCCTGCAAAACATTTCCATTCTTGTCTTCTATCCGACTTATGTAAAATGGTTCTGTCCATATTCCGTTATTTACAAAAGTACTATAAGCGCCTACTAGTTCATATACTGACACGTCGCATACGCCAAGGCACAATGCTGGCACAGCATCAAGCGGGCTGGTTATACCTAATCTTTTTGCATAATCTACTACTGTTTGCGGCCCTACCTTTTTTATAAGTGTGGCAGTTACTGAGTTTATAGAATTTGCCATTGCTTTTCTAAGTGTGAAAAAGTTTCCTGTAAAAACGCCGTCGCTGTTCTGAGGAGTCCAGGTCTTATTTTCATCTTGTGTCGGAAAGGTTACAGGCAGATCGGGAACTTCATAGCAGGGAGAATACCCAAGATCCATAGCTGTTGCGTAAACGATGGGTTTAAAGGTAGAGCCGGGTTGCCGCTTGCCCTGTTTTACATGGTCGTATTTGAAATGTTTATAGTTTATTCCGCCTACCCAGGCTTTTATATGTCCGCTGTGTGGGTCCATAGCCATGAATCCCGCATGTAGGAAATATTTGTAGTGCCTTATAGAATCCATGGGGGATATTAAGGTATCTTTTTCCCCATGCCAGGTAAATATTTTCATACGAATACGAGTATTCATCTCCTTCATTATCCTAATAGTATCATTACCATACAATGCTTTTAAAGCTTTGTACCTGTCTGTTTTTTTTGCAGCATTTTCTATAAAGAAAGGAATTTCTTTTCCTTCCTCATCAGCCCAGGGCCTTTTGCCTTTCCAGAATGCAAAAAATTTAGCTTGCTCTTCCTTCATGTGTTGCGTAACGGCTTCTTCGGCATACCTCTGTATTCGGGAATCAAGGGTGCAATAAATTTTTAATCCATCCGAGTAAAGATCAAAACCTCTGTTTTTACACCATTTTAATAAGTAATTAGTAATAACGCTTCTGAAGTAAGTGGCAGTTCCTTTGTTTTGGTTTTCTACTTCGTAGGTTAGTTTAATAGGATCGTTTTTAAATGAACTTAGTTGCGAATAAGTGATGTAATGATATTTCTCCATCTGCATTAGCACAGTATTGCGCCTCGCAAGCGCCGCTTGAGGATTTAGTATTGGGCTAAACATAGTAGGGGCTTTAAGCACGCCCACCAGCATAGCGGCCTGTGGGATAGAAAGACTGTCTGGAGTAGTATTAAAAAAAGTTTTTGAAGCTACTTGTATTCCAAAGGCGTTACTGCCAAAATCTACCGTGTTAAGGTACATGGTAATAATTTCTTTTTTGGTATAAGCCCGTTCAATTTTTATAGCAAAAATCCATTCTTTAGTTTTATCAATAGCCATTTTTAAACCATGACTTTTTTTGGAAAGAGAACCTTCGTAAAGGGCGCTTCGGGTTTCAAAAAGATTTTTTGCAAGCTGTTGGGATATGGTACTGGAGCCTCTTTTTTCGCGGTTAATCAGGTACCATATAATAGCAAATGTTCCCTGAAAATCTATTCCAGAATGTTCTTCAAAGCGGATATCTTCAGTAGCTTTTAACGCATTTATAAGATTAGGGGAAATTTTTTCGTACACAACAGGGGTTCTGTTTTCCCGAAAATATTTTCCTAATAGTACTCCGTCTTCTGTGTAAAGTTCAGAGGCTTCTTCACTTTTGGGATTCTCGAGTTTTTCAAGGCTTGGCATGGGGCCAAAAAGATTATTAAAGTTAATAGTAACCAGGTAAACGTAAAGTATTATAAAGCCTACTCCGGCAATAAAGAAAAACCATGAGGTTTTAATAAGCGCATTAAAAAAGGTTTTGGTTTTGGCCCCCATGTTTTTTTATATTATAAATAATGTGCTTTATAAAATTTAATATACGCTTCTACATCTTTAGATTCTAATAAAAGCGGAAGGTTAAAATTACTTATTATAAAAAAGTCAAAAGGATATTTTTCTATTTTTTTAATAAAATTCTTATCGGCTATCATATCCTCCATATAAGTTTCGGAAGTAAACTTACCGCTAAATTGTTTAACAATAATTAACATAACAGAGTCAGTTAAGCTAACCTGCCTGACTGATAGCGCAGAATCTGTTTTATGAGCTTGAATATAAGCTGTGAAATCGTTAAGTAATTTCTGGTCGTCTCCATTAGGGGCTTTTTTGAAACTTGCAATATAGCAATGGGGCATAATGGTGTTTGTGTTGTATCGCACCTGGTTTACTTTAATGGATTCTTTATTTTGAGAAGTGAGATAATCCTGAGAGGCTTTTAAAAGGTCTTTTGCTTTTGGCACAAGAGGGCTTTTTTTATAATTGACAATAAAAGAATCGAGCTGTTGTTTATAAACAAGCACATTTCTCACTTTGCCAGTTATAAGAATGCCCAAAAGAGTGAGTCTGTCTTCAAGATCGTTATCAGGAAACTCATCTCTTATTTCTTTTATAGTATTTTCGGCTGTTAAATAATCCCCCTGAGTATACAAAGAATAGGCATAATCGTATTTCCTGGATGCTTTTCTATTACTTTCTCTATGCTCTGCAAGATAATTTGGGTTAAGGATAATTTTTGCAAAATCAGAATGGGAGTATTCATTCAAAAGCTTATTCCTGTAGTAAGAAGTTTTTTCTTCATCATTCTGTTTTTGGTAAATAAGGTACAGAAAATACAGCACTTCGGGCACATAATCCGAATTTGGAAAAATTGTTAAAAAACGATCAAAAGTTTCTATGGCATTGTGTGGTTCATTAAGCTTAAAGTTGTAGATCTTGCCCAGTTCGTACATAGCTTTCTCCATTTTTTTTCTGGAAGCTTCCAGTTGTTCCGGGGTAAAAGGAATATCTGTCATAAGGGCTTTCTTGCGGGCGTCTCTTTTAGCCTTCGCTTCCTTATCTAGTTCATCGGCGGTCTTTTTAGGCGCGCTTGCTGCCGCTTTTGCCGCAGCAACAGTTGCAGAGTCTTGCACTTCATCATCAGGATTAAATACATTATCTTTAGTAGCTCTTCTCCAGTTATCTTCCTGCTTTCGGCTTCCCCACTTTGTTTGGAAATCAGACTGCCCCTGGCTTACCTGCGTGGCGTTATCAAAATACCAGGTGCTGTTAGATTGAAGGTTGGGAAGGGAGCCTAAAGCGGCGGCGGTAGAGTCGGCGCTTTGGGTTTCCTTGATTTTCTTTTTCCGGGCGGCTTCTTTTTCTGCCTGTATTTTGGCCAGGTCTTCCTCATTCAATATTTCTTCTAATGCTGAATCTAATTGTGTGGGGGGCATGGCTGCTAATTTTTGCAAGCTGTCTTCCCGTTCCACTATCTGCAATTGTTTTACAAAATCTTCAAGGATTTTCTGCCTTGCTACAACAGCCCTGTAGTTTTTTTCTTTTTTATCAATAATAGCTACCGTGCTATCGTAATATAGCTTAGAGGTTACAAAATCTTCACTATCGTAGTATAACTCTCCCAATTTAAGGTATGCTTTTGTTTTTTGAAAAGCGTTAGTTTTACTAAACTTTGCTGAGTTTTTTAAGTATTCCAGGCATTTGCTTCGGTTTCTTTGTTTAAGTTCAAAGATTGCCATTTCGTAGTATATCTTATCTTTATACTCGGTATTCTTTTCATCCGTAAGTAATTTGTTGAAATTTTTCCTGATCTTATCTACATTATCCGACTTGCTTATATCTGTAACCTGTGCCATGAAAAGCCGGGCATAAAAAGAAAGCTCGTAGGGAGGGCTGTTTCTGAGTACCGCCCTGTAATGCTTATAAGCAGACGTATCCATTCCCTTCATCTGGTAAATTTGACCCATCACAAAATGCACTCGGGATCGTTCGTCATGCTGCCTAACTATAGGCAATGCCAATTTTAAATTTTTAAGCGCTTTATCGTAGTCTTCCTCAAGCTGAAAATACCAGCAGCGTACAAGGTAAAGGTCTTTTTTATTTTTATTATGT
>Ga0302309_10000697_pt1 | contig 36647 bp, 26 predicted proteins | sample III_Palsa_N1_1_FD_200453 | JGI IMG/M metagenome (GOLD analysis project Ga0302309, IMG submission 200453) | Peat permafrost microbial communities from Stordalen Mire near Abisko, Sweden - III_Palsa_N1_1 | ecosystem: Environmental > Terrestrial > Soil > Palsa > Peat permafrost | place: Sweden...
CGCATTCAAAATGCGCTTTTGGATATTTTTTTCCGAGCAGGAACTTAATACATTCAATGCGCCTGGCTTCTTCTGTGACAGTCAATCCATCCTTTGCAAAATAAGTAGTGCCAAGTTTTCCTCTGATCGGGCATACTAATAGATTAGTATTATCTTCCATGTTCCAGTCATTTTACACTGTAAGATGCTGATTAGTTGGATATTCACCAAATTCGATTGGTGCTGGAATCGCTCAAGATGTAAGGCTAAATAGTTGATGGCATACCGTCTCAATGGCCTGCTGGCCCCCCTTTCCCCCACCAATTTACCCAATTTAAGCAATTGCCCGGGAGAAGGCAATGGAAGGGATTCCAATTCATAGGCGGATACCGCTACCACCGACAATTCCGGGCTGACCAACCCTCTATTTACACCGGCGCCCGCGGCAATAAAACCTGTATACATTTCCCGATGACTGGGGTCATATCCATGATGGCCCCCTTTTAGGGTATTGGAATAGAGCTGGGACCTTGGCACCACGGCCAAAAATGGTTCCAGAATAAGTAGCCAAAGCCATTACCGCATTCCTATCCGCCCCATTTTAAATGGTTGAGCTTTACAGACAAGATTTTGAACTCCTGCGCAAACTGAAATTAAATAATGGATGCTAATTTCAAGGTCAAATGGAGCTAACAACTATCGAAGAACTCTTTTGGGCAACTTTGCAAATTTATTTGACGCGTTTTAATTATATCACCTAACCAAAAAATAATAGCCATGAAAAATGAAGGCAAACTGTCGCATGAAGAAAGTGAAATTCTCAAGAGACTTTACAAAGAGGTCGTTACCCGTATAACCGAGGCTTCATCGATTATTGGCCGAAGTTTAGGTAAAGAGCATTTTACCATTGGCGCGCTTGGCATTGCAATCAATACGCCAATTATTGAAGCTCCAAAAATCCTCCCAGTTAGGCAAAATCCAATAAGAAAAGAAGAATATATAAAAGTCTTATGTGCTGAAGGCTTCTGCATCCTGGATGATAAGGGACATTGCGTAGGTGTGTACAACGAAAAAGAAGGGGTTTGCAAGCCATGCTGAAAATTTCCCGGCAGTATCTCTTCCTTTAAAAATGACGGCGACTTTTGGCAAAAGGACAAAACTGGGCATATGAAAGGGCGGGTTCAATAATGATGCTTAGCCGAGGTACTCCGCAATATTAAGGTCTGACCAAAGCAGTGATTACCCCTTTTTCGTCTGCGTTCTTGAGAATACTCAAGGATAGAGATTGTGGGCGGAATATTATATGAAAAGGAACATCAACTTCTCTTGAGTCCGCAATAATCATAATTATTTCATTGCTTGTAGAATCGTAACCAATTTTAATTATTTTAAATACCTCCTTCTCCTCCCCATTAATATTTACCCCGACATTTCCTTGGATAAGTCTAGCTCTTTTTGTTGTGTAACCTGAAGGATCAGGCCTATACGTCATTTCCCAGTCCCCATCATAGGTTTTTGTCTCACAGTAGGACCGCGTTTTAGCGGCCTCATTCATCATCTTATCATTCCCAATCTGCAATTGTCTGACGGCGTCCGTTAGAGCATGGTTTTCTCCAATAAACTGCGTCTCCGACTTCAATGCCTGTTCCAATGATTTTGTTCTTTTTGAATAGTCATTTCTAAGCTCGAGGTATTTCTCCACCGGTATTTTGCCTCCTTTTGAAATATTCAGGCTCCAGGTTGTACCCCATTTTTCTTCCCATGCCCGGAATGCAATAATGCAATTTCGGAAAATCGGAAATAAAAAAGTATAAGCAAAAGCGCTTGTTAGCGGCCACCAGAATAATCTGAATGGATTAGAATTTTTATTTACCAGGTCCAGGTAAGAAGCATAGCCATCCCTGCTTAATTGTTCGATGGTATATCGGAATATTCCTAAAACTATCACCCAGTTAAAAATTAGCCAGGCGATAAGATAGGAGAAAATGAAGGGGTTAGATAAACGCTCTTTTACTGGTTTCAAAAGATCTGCAACTTTGTTCATTGTATCAGTTTAAATTTCTCCATAAAATCTCATTTTTTGATTAACTGAGGAACCGACCTCCCGTCCAGAGCCTCAAATTTGATTTGTAAGATCGCCATCACCATCGGAGCGATATCCACCACCGATAATTCAGCTATGACCACTCCACTATTTATACCAGCGCCCGCCGCAATAAACCCGGTATACATCTCCGGCTGGTTGGGATCATATCCATGATGCCCTCCTTCTGGGCACTGAAATAATGGAGATCCTTTTACACCACCCCCAAAAATAGTTCCCGGATAAGTAGCCAAGGCCATCACGGCATTCCTGTCCGCCCCCATTTCGATCAACTCTGGCTTTTCTATTATCCTGAATTTCACCCGGAGAGAGTCAGGAAGTTGGTTTAAGATTGTCCTCACTTTTACCAGGTTAGTCGTATCACCAGGATTTTCCAGGTAAAGAAATGCAGATCCGCCAGCCGGCTGAAACTTCATTCCCCAGCCATTGCCGATATGGAAGAGACCATTTTCCTTTAGCCAAACGTTAGGCTGAAGAATTTCATGGAAATCCGAAAAGCCATGATCACCTACAATAATGACCGTTGTACTATCCGCCAAGCCCGATTTTTTAATGGTCTCTAATACCTCTCCTATTGCCCTGTCGGCAGACTCAACCGCCAGCCTGACACTATCACCCTCTCTTCCCTGGTCATGCTCCGCACCATCCACACAGGCAAAATGCAAAGCCAGCAGGTTGGGCTTATATTTCATGAAGATATAGGCTGCTATACGACCAGCATTTTCGTCAAAGCCAAAATAGGACTCGTTCATGTTCTCCCTAGTCAATGCTCCTGTGGCATTCTTTTCAATATCCTCGACTAACCCAGGAGTAGCGTATTTCCTAGACTCGGTAATCCGGTCATCTCCGTCTTTAACTGGCCAGATCTCTGGGAGATTCCAAGTAACAGGGGCGCCCACGGATACCGGCCATTCGACAATGGCAGAGGTAAGGCCAGCCTCCTTAGCTGCATCCCAGATGGTCCGGGCTTTGATATTACTGGTTTCCCAATTCCATCTCCCATCACCTCCTAAAGGAGCAAATGGGGCATTATAGCAAACCTGGTGGGTGGCTGGATATGCTCCTGTGACCATGCTGGCATGAGAGGGATATGTATATGACGGGAAAACGCTTTTCATGTGGAGGGCGTAGCTGCCCCTCTTCATCAATTCGCGCAAATTGGGGGATGGCCAGGTGGTATCCAGGTACATCTCAGGGCGAAGGCCATCAATGGAAATCAATACCACGTGGCGACTGGACTGGGCATAAGTATTAGAAGAGAAGAAGGATAGAGCTAAGGAAAGCAGAAGGATACGCTTCATAAGTATGGGTGACATCTTTAATAACCAAGGAAAACGTTACCATAATGTGAAACACCTGGCAATACCGTAATAACCAATGGAAAGTAATATTTCTACATTTTACCTCAGTTCTTAACCCCAGGGGACTTATCCAGTCCCCTATTCTATCGCGTTTAAGGCATTTTGCGCTCTTGGATATGCATCAATCAACAGCAACAGCAAAGTTGCAATGACGATCATTGGAAATACCTCATATCTGAGCACAATGATCGTAGCGAAGACACAAAAAGCAAAATTCGCGAATAGGAACAGGCTGCCTACCAGTAAAGTTTGATTGAGGATCCTTGGCAGGTATCTGTATTTTCTTCCGGCCAATAACCAGACCAAATATCCTATAAAATAAAGATGCAGAAAGGCAAACAAAAAGGTAAAAACCACCAGTATGTATCCCTGAGCCGGCTTAGATACAGCCGTAATCTTTGAGCTATGGTAGTCAAACCAGTATTGGGCTTCGGGCCATACATCGTCTATTCCCAGGTTGTATACCGCTAATTTCTCCAGAGGGGGGAAAAAATAGTGCTTGGAATTCAGAAGCATAAAATACTCTGCATAGGCCATAGGATGGGTCTTAATGAGGGTACTTCCATACGGCGCAAAGACGGCAGAAGCACGCCCCCAAGCAATTAGCCCTCCCGGATCGTGTTTATAGTCATGCAAAGACAGATATTGCTTTAAGGGTGCTTCCGGCTCTCTAATAAAAAAATTCCCCACATACACGGATAGATAATCCCGGTAATCTTCATCGTTCTTTATATGCCTAAAGAACGACCTGCTGATGGAATCAAGCTGAATGGCCTCAGCAGATTTCCATACAGTACTATCCACCTTTATTTTTTCATACATGTACAGGGCGTTATTAGCCAGCTGCCAACCGGTAAATAAGGAAAACTGGCGGGTACCGGTCATACGAAAAGAAACGTTCTCTGAATGAATAATGAAGGGTATGATGAGCACAAGACCAGCAATAGGGCCTACTATCTTCTTCCAATTAGGTTGTCTGGAAAGCACAAAGGCCAATAAGGCAATAACAGGGTAAAAATAGGCATTGTTGCGGACGGTAAATGCCAGGAAGACTAAAACGGCCTGCGTAAAGATTTGATACAGTCTAGGGCGATGGACGATCCATATTAATTCGGTGATCCACAGCAAACTGAGTGCAACAAATATTGGATCGCTATTAATATAATTGCATAAATATAGAAAAAGAGGGTTAAAGAATAGAAAAATAAACAGGATATTCCTGCTGCTTCTTTTGGGCTGGAACACATACTGGATGGTGAAGAAGAAATACAAAGCGGACAATTCAAAGAAAAAATATTGAAAGCTTACCAAGGCTGTATCTGAATGTGTCAGATGATGAAAAGCCAGCAAAAACTTTGAGTACCCGATAGGCCAGATATTTATATCTAATTTGGCGTAAGCCCCATAAATGTAACTGTATGAGTCAGAAAAGAAATCCGGATAGGGATATAATATTTTAAAAATTATCCATTGTACGAGAGTACCCAATAATGCAATAAGAAGGTAGATACGGTTTGATTTATTATTCATCGTTAGGCTTTTTCGGAGAATCTGGCAAAAGGAGCTTTCCTGCTTAATTTACTACAAGCGAACGGCTCTTTTTATCATATGCTAAGAAACTCCCAAAATCAAAACTTTTGTAACCAATGAATAAGTCAAAAGGAATATATTCCCAATTGCATAAGTCAAACTCCATTTAAAAAAACACATTTAAAAAAATACCTGATATGTTTTTTTAATGACATTAAGGAAATGAAACTACAGCCTCACTCCCATCGACGCTACTTACTTATTGCAGTTATAGGCATAGTGGTTCAATTTACTGTTTTTAAGCTGCTGTATCCCTTCCCCGACTTCTTTCCCGACTCTTACTATTATATAGCTACGGCAGCCGCCCATGGCAATTATAATATCTGGCCCATTGGCTATTCAAAATTCCTTGAATATGGCAGCTGGTTTACACACAATGACCTTATCCTGATTTCATTTCAATATGCGGTTATAGAAGGAGCCTGCTTATTCTTCTTTTTTACCATCATTCAATTATACAATCCAGGCAAAACTGTCACAGATTTTATATTCATCTTCCTGGTATTCGACCCTTTAAACTTATACATTGGAAATTATGTTTCTACGGACGCCCTATTCTGGGGATTAACCCTCTTATGGTTTACACTCTTGCTCAGGATGCTTCATAAACCCCAATGGAAAACGGTGCTTTTACAGGGAATCATTTTAGCATTATTATTCCCTCTCCGGTACACTTCTTATTATTACCCCATCGTCCTTGTCTTTGCAGTCCTATTATCAAAAAATAAATCTTCAGCCAAAGCAGTAGGGATCTTCCTTCCCATGCTTTTTATATTCTGTTTCTGGCTCTATATGCGAAATGCTACCTACGAAGCGGTAGGTGTACGCCAGTTTTCCTCCTTCAGCGGCTGGCAGCTCGCCAATAATACGTTGTATATGCTGCCTTTCATCAAAGTAGACTCCGACGTTTTACCCAATGAACAATGCCGCCAACTCAACCAGGTAGTAAAAACATATTTTGATACGGCCTCCCCTGAGGAATCCCATATCGCGCCAAGGGACGGCGCCTTATACATATGGGGGTACCATTCTCCGTTGGGTATTTATGCCAATGCTTACCTAAAAAGCCGTGGAGTAAATACAACTAAGTATTATTTGATTGGTTGGGGGCAAATGGCCCCTTTGTTTGCAACGTATACTGAAAGTCTCATCCGACAACACCCATTCGCTTATGTCCGCTACTATTTGATCCCGAACGCAGGATTATATGCATACCCTCCCGTCGAATCTCTTCAATTCTACGCTGGTTGCACTAATCAGATCTATCCCTCAGCCCAACAATGGTTTAATTACGACAGTCCAAGTATCTATTGCTTCAATAACACTTTTCAGGATCTCATTTTCGGGTTTTTCCCTTTGCTGTTTCTCGCAGCGAATATTTGCTTTGTAACAGGCTTTACATGGAATTGGTTAAAAAGGCGGAAACTTGCCAATAAGACTATTCCTACTTATTATGCAGGCGTGACACTTACAGGCTTCTACCTCCTGGTCAATTGTGCATTTAGCATTGTCGCCTCACCCATTGTGCTCAGATATCAAATTTCGGCCTTCCTGATGTGCACTACCTTTTCGGCGTTGCTTTACGACAAAGAGTGGGTTAAACCTGCGCCCAAAAAAAGTCTAATATTTAAAATAGAAATTATTTAATAACCCACCTATGTATCATTATAGAAATATCTTTTATATTTACACCATAGCTGAAAAGTTCATAGCCTACAGCAAAATGGTTTTAGGTCCATTAAAAAGCGAATAATGTGATATATTTGGTCGAAATGCATTATATTATAAAAATTGGTAATTTAATGCAGTCTCTAAGGAAATACTGTTCATTTTATTTATATAAAATAATACCATTTTTACTTATGTCGATGATGACTAATGGCGGTGAGGAACGTTCCTCGTTAATAACTATTCTACCAGGATGGTTAGCCTAACCACTTGACAAATGCTAAGAAAACTTCTTCTTACTGCAGTTATCTGTTTCTATTCATTCATACTGAGCGGCCAACAAAAGGCTCCTCTGATTGTCTCCAACACTTCCTCTCCTAGAATCCCTTATTGGTTAACGACAAGCTACCCAAATCATTTATCATCACTTAATGATTCTACTAAAAACAAAGCCTCGACTGCTGCAGAATCTTCCGACGAGGCCCTTTTGAATTATGCTGTCCAATCCAATATCTCCAAGCTTAAAAAATATCAGTCTTCCCATGCCGGCAGTTTATTCATGCAGGTTGACAAAGCCATTTATTTACATAACGAGCCTATACTTTTCACCGGCTACTTATTAGGCCCACACAAAGACCAAAGCCATACCCTGTACGTTACCCTTGTTGATCTTTCTAAACAAAAGGTTGTCGCCTCAGACCGATTTATTATGGCAATGGGAGTTGGCAGCGGCTATCTATATATACCGGATTCCTTAGCTACCGGTGAGTACCTATTATATGCTTATACGAATGAAAAATTGGAAGGCAAAATACAGGAACCTTTCCGCCAGCAAATCAGTATTCGTTCTGAAGAGAGAGATCCTTTTTATATTTCAGCGCGGGTGTTGCAGGATTCCGTCACAGGCCTGCATGACCCTCTACATCTTACATGCTCCATTACAGATGCCTTAGGTAATGCCGCGTTTGGCGCCGAATTTCATTATACATTACTGGAAGATGGAATGACATTGAAAGCTGGAAAAGGGAAACTAAACGCCATAGGCGAAGCGCATATCGATTTGCCAAAACAGGCTGGTCCCGGTGAGCATTTGGTGCTCCTAAGCGAGGTTAGAAAAGACCAACTATATAAATCCTTTTGGACACCTATACAGATTAAGTCTTCTCGGATACAAATCTCCTACTACCCAGAGGGAGGCCGATTGATCGACAATAGGTTAAGCGAAATCGGGGTTACCATAAGAAATCAGAGCGGAACAGGCCTGGCGACCCAGGGAACCTTATTGGAAGATGATAAGGCAATCAGTTCCTTTCAAACAGATATATCTGGTAACGGCATTATTTCTGTTGCACCACATAAAAATCGAAAATACACAGTCCAGCTTTTAAACCTGCCACAATCTGTCGTTCAATCAGACAAGTTCCCCTCTATTAGTACAGAGGGCTTTTCACTCGAAGTCCTATCAGGGTGTGCAAAAGACTCCTTTAAAATCAAATTATTTACTCCTGAATCAGAAAAAAGGGCCGTTTTGATGGTCTATACTGATAACACCATCCTGTATACCTCTAAACTAAACTTCCACTCGAATATTGGAATATTGAATATATCAGCTAAAGACTGGCCTAGCGGCCCTGCTACTGTCGCATTTTTTGACAAGAACGATGAGTTAGTAGCCGAAAGGAACATTTATCACCAGGGAGAGCCCATTTATGTGAGTCTTACTCAAGACTCTACAAACTACCACAAAGGATCAAAAGTACAATTGCATATTAAGGTCACTAACGAGAAGGGAGAAGGTATAAAGGCACTTCTTTCTTGTGCAACCGTGTTATCAAATAGAATGCCTGCTTCTTGGCTATTTGATAATATCAAAGCCAGTAATACCATCCAGGATTCAATGATGGAGGCCTCATTGCTCACAACTCCTTCCCAGGAAGCCCCTTGGAATGACGTTGAGCACGATACAATTAACAGTGAGCGGACTATTCACGAGACAGATCACGGGTATGTACTGTACAAATCTAAAAGAGTTCGACACAAAATAGATCTGTTATTGGCTAATAATACAGCTTATGCACTCACAACAGACTCGGCGGGCAATTTTGAGATTCCTCACGATATGTTGCATGCGTCTTCAGATGGAAAAACGACCCTTACTGTCATAGCGAAAAAAAACCAAGAAGAATACTCTATAAAACTCATCACTACCTGGGACACGCTTAACGACAGACTAGCTGAACTCCCATATTTCCCACAAACCACCACAAAAGACAGCCTATCTGTTCAGGAGCAAGAAAGAATAAAAGCATTAAAATATAAAACGCTCAAAGAGATAGTAATAAAGGGTGGTAATCGCTATTCAGATATATCGGACGAGGGGGTATTTAAAAGCACTACCTGCAACGATTATGTGTGTTATAATGATATTCTCAATTGCCCAGTTCATAAATTTGGTAGAAAACCAGTCGAGGGTGAAAGATATCGGTATCATGGCCTTGATGTAACATATTTTGGGTGTGCTGCCCCAATTGTAGTTCCCACGTTCATCAAACAGCTAAGGCCCATTCATTTGACGAAGGACCTCTTCCAAGTTGATTCATCTGACATAAACTTCCGGAAGTCAGAACTAAATTCAACCGTGCATTGGTCGCCTATTATTTCGACGAATAAAAGGGGAGAAGCTATTCTCAATTTTTATACCAATGATCTATCAGGTCAATATTTCAACACCATAAATGGAATTTGCGACTACGGAACATTGGGCAATAAGCTATCGTTTAGCGTTAGTGAGTAAAATGGGCCAATCATTAATTTTGCATACTATCAATATACTGTGGATAAGGCTGCTCACCCAAAAAAGTCTTAAATGCCGTTGGTATTGCCCCTTCGAACCTCTTTATTTGATAAAAAGTATAGCCAATCACACAATAGTAGTAGGAGCCTAAACAACTCCCATCTAAGGGCGGCGTAGATCCATAATACTGATAATTTAGATCAACGGCTGACGGCCTATTAGTGGCATTATAAACACCATCATACGAAGTAAACCAGTAGTATTCTCCTAACGTTTGAGTTACTTTCAACACAGAGTATCCCATAACTGAGATAACGGCAGCTATTGTACTAAACAATATTTTTTTCATGTCAGTGAAGTTTAGAGGTTAATTAAGCAATAAGAAAAGAATTTTATCTTGATTCAAATAACGCATCAAAAAATGAATGACCCCACTGGATCCCAACATTAAATCAGCTGTGGGAAAATGTGCATTCTCGACAATCCAATAGGCCCCGTTTCCCGGCAGCTTACATTTGAGCGTACATAGAGCTTGGGCAATCCAAGTGGCGCGACCCAACCACTCTTCAGACTTAGATACTCGGAAGGCCTCTAAATAAATCTCTCCCCATCCTGCCATGCCATGACATTGACTTAGATTTCTATAGAGCACCTCTACAGGATTTCGTCGCAAAGTCCGTTCCGCAACCCACAAATGTTGAATATTCCCAGAAAGCTCAAAGGACTTCAAATACGCCAACGCTATTCCTGGGCCTCCATTGCACCACCAAGCTCCCCTTGTAGAGTCACAATTGCTATTAGGCCAACCATTAAAGGAAGGTTCACTGATCATGCCTTTATCCAAATAATCTAATCCCCTTTCCGCCGCGCTTATAGCATCGAAGTTTTTATATAAATACCCATAACATAATAAAAAGTAAACTATCCCAGCCATTCCATAGCCAAAACCATTATTAACCTCTTCTATTGACTTTCCATCCTTTCTGGTCTTCCAACATCCGTCAAGACCTTGTGATCTTACAAGACGATTGGCAATCGATCCCAAAAGGCTGGATTGCAGATCAGGCTCCAAGTAATCAGAACACTGCATCAGCGCCAGGGCATCCCCCGCAATGCCATATATAACGTTTAATTGCTCATTTTCCCTCTGTAGACATTTTTTCATTATGTCAAGATAATACCCATCGCATGGCAATAAATTCGCTTTAAACGCCTCGCTCATCAATATTCCAATACCAGAAGATCCATAATGCAGTCCAGGGGCTACTCTCTGTAGGTTATTCCAAATTTTCTCCTTAATAAACTTCCATGCCTCCTCCAATGGATATTCTAAACTACTAATATCGTAACCCATCCTTTGAGCTTTGCAAATAAGGTATAGCACTCCACCTACCCCGCGATGTAAAGCTGAAAAAATATGCCTATCCCCAAGAGGATATATATCCCGGCCATACTTACTTTTTAAGTACGAAAACCATAGCCCATTGGAAAGCATCATTTCATCCCCTAATCCACATAAACCTTGACTAATAACTGCGCTAATATCACTAGAAGAAAATCTCACTTGTTGGCCCCTACCTAGCTGGGTATTGTCCAAAGTCGAAATACAGTGACTAAATTCTTGCTGCAACTCTTTCCAGGAAACGGTCCTTTCAAATCCACTTGAAAGACAGCTAACTAAAAGATCTACCAATCGATCATTTCGGACCAAAATATCTAGCTTGGTACGCAATAAGTTTACTTCCTCCACTACTAAATGGTTAGGCGGGAAACAAGTTAACATACCCATAAACAATATACCAAATGCGTATAGGTCTTCATTAAAATCCGGCACCTGCTCAAAAGACACATTTGGTAAAGTGTAGTCTTGATTTATTCTTTTAAATGCCGGGGAAGGTTGTCTACGATCTACCGAGTAGGCATGTTCCAAATCCATGAAATATACTCGCTGATCTTCTCCTAGACCAATGTTATCCCAGTTGACATTCCTATGCACAAACGCCTTACTATGCAGACTATCCAATGCCACAGCTAATTTCTGCATAGATAAGAGGATTCTCCTTTTCCCCTCCGTTGACAAATTAAACCATACACCTTTGCCTAACGTTTCAACCGCGAGTCCATGAAACGTTTTTCCTTTGAACTCCTCCATTACAATAAAACTCTGATCATCCTGCTCCCAATATTCAATCATACCTGGAAAAGGAATCTTCCCTTTCAATTCCTTACTAATTTTCCATTGCCAACGCATACGGTCCATCATATCTCTACCAACGATATCTGCTAACACGCCCCTTTTTCCTCTTTTTATAATACATCGCTGAGATAGTCCCTGTTCATTAATAAAAGTAGCATCATATAGCGCGCTTCCCATCCCTGAATAAAGAACCTTTCCGAGCCTATACTTGCCTTTTAGGGGATTGGATATCCTAATGGACGGTACTCTCTCTATAAAAACTTCAAATGGACTAATTATGCCTAAGGGCACTGTGGGAGGATCTGGATAATCATCGACGATCCAGTGTCCGCTAGTGTCCATTATCCATTTATGGTCAAATCCATATACATCGGTATGGACCTGGGATTGAAAACTTCCATATCGCGCGTAGCAAATTGGACCCACCTTATAATCTGTAATGACCCTTGGCCCAATCAACTCCTTCGTTGTTTCGACCAATATCTTAGTAAAATCAAAAATTTTAATTTCATCCTCCAAATAAATAGTGACGATCTTACCGACACTTGTCTGCCCAAATTCCCCATCATTAAATGCTTCGTGAAGCGCTTTGTTCTTTACCATCTTAAAGGACAATTTCCACTCCTTCAATAATGGCAACAAAATATCAACCAACTGCTCCATTTGATTTAACACAATGGTTATATGCAACATCCAACCTTGTTCAAGCATCAGTTTCCCAACATGCAAATGGTATGTACTTTCCTCAAATAAAAAACACCCATTAACGAGGCTCAAAGAATAATTTTCCAACGCACCAGAAGAGGCAGATTGTTTGGTATCGCAACGATTCATTAATTATCTTTTCCCTAAGTTACCCTAGAGATTAAGCAAAGTCAAGGAATGGAATATATTGCTCCTGAATTAACAACTTTGTTATCAATAAAGACAAGGGAAACCCATTTGCTCAGGATGAAGATAATGCAGCAAAAAATGCATTACTCCGCCTCGACCCATCATTAGGTCCCCCGTAGAATAATCTGGATGCTTTACCAACCAATAAACATGTCCAGATTTTGGCCGCATTCTTAATGCCATAATCAGATAAGCAATCCAAGCAGCCCTTTCCTGCCACTCCTCTGCCTTGGTTATCCTGTACGCCTCCAAATAGACCTCGCCCAATCCCGCCAAACCTTCACTTTGAGTAAGATCAAAATGCAATATGTTTTTCGGAATGCGCTTAAGCATACCCTCTGCCGCTAAAAGGTATTCTCCCATGTTCATTCTTTCATATGCCTTTAGAAATGTCAAGGCAATTCCTGTAGTCCCCCCCAACCACCAAAAGTTATCAGACTTCTCGTCCTGGCGCCTGCGTAAGTAGCTCAGGCCCCATTTTACAGCCTGCAAAGCCCTCTCATTAGAAAATCTATAACCAAACTCTAATAAAAAATAAAGAATGCCCGATATTCCGTAGGCAAAGCCTTTAATCATTTTAGGTTTCCGAGACCCCTGATCGAGTAAAACCCACGAGCCATCTCTCCCCTGTTGGTTAACTAGCGCTTCAGCAATGACCGATGTCTGTTGAAGAATTATTTGCTGGTCAACATACTCGCCGCTAAGCAAGAAAGCCATTCCCTGCCCAGCCAGCCCCCCCATCATACTCTGATTACCATCCTTTGATTCTAAGAACGATTTAATAATCGTCAAATAGTACTCATTACATGGCAAATCACCATTTCCAAAAGCCGCCATCATTGAAAGAGCAATTCCAGCCGCCCCGGCAAATAAACCGGGTTGAGAGATCCCGCTATCATTATATGTATTTCGAAAAATATAATCCCATCCCCGTCTCTGGATGTTTCGCAACCTTGAAATATCGTAGCCAAGACGTCCGGCTATAGATAAGAGGTATTGGATACCTGCCACTCCGTGGAAAACAAAAGGGTTGTTTATCTTTATACGATTCTGTTGTGTAGCTCCAACTTTAATATCCATATTTCTTGGGTCGGAGGACCATACACCATTAGCCATTAAGGCTGGTTCTGATAAGCTAAATAATGCTTGTTGAACCGTTTGCTTTATCTCTTCCCTAGAATATGAAATTACGCGATGGGGTAATCCTGGAGAACGCTGCCTAATATCAGATTTTATTTCATCTAAATATCCAAGAATAGAATCCATGTTAGGCCGGACCTGGGATTGCAAAGACAGGCATGACAAAATAAGTTCAACTATTTTATCATTCTGAATTAAGAAATATAACTTTTCCCTTAGTAAAGCCTCATCCTCCACCACTGCCAATGGTTCTATACCGGTAAGAAACATGATTATTAAAGCCCCTAAGGAATATACATCATCTTTAACCGAAGGGGTCTCTCCTTTAGCCTGTTGGGGAGACATATATCCGGTTGTTCCATCAAGAAATGGGGGATTGGGCTCATTACATTTAAGGTCATAGAACAATTCCAGGTCAATTAATGAGATCTTTCCCTTATGCAAAAGGAAATTAGTACCAGTCAAGTCCCTATGTATGAATCCCCTCGAATGTATGCAAATAACGTTTTTAACAACTTGTTCAAGGCAGTTAAGCATTTCTGTCTGCGTCAAATCAGGCAAACTATACCAGGCCCTATGATTAAGTATTTCCACAGCCACACTTTTCAAGTTAGATCCACGCATGTATTGCATGACCAAATACCCATCGCCATCCAAATTAAAATATTCAACTATATGAGGCAACGCTACAAATTCCTGAAGTTGCTCATGGACCTTAAGTTGCCATAGCAGCCTATCCCTCATGTCCCTTCCGTTCGCATCCAAGTGCATACAAGCCCTTCCATGTTTTATTACACACCATCTGATTTTCCAGCCCTTCCAGCGCAATGCCTTGATTACATTCCCCCTTTGGTCCGCCTTTAATATCTCCACTTGCAGGTAATCTCTCCCAATAAGGCTGGATTTACCTTCAATTTTAAGCTGCGATGTAAATGGATTTGCAACCCCCTCCGGTAAAACGGCCGAATTCGCATAATTATCTTCGACAAAATCACCCCTCTCACTGCAAAACGAAGTGTCCGATAGCAAATCTAAAGCATAAAAGGTACCAAAACCCCCGTATCGGCAATACATGTTATTACCAAGGCTAAAGTCCGATAAAACCTTGGGGCCAATGAACGTTTGTAATTGGGGGCCTATGTTTGCATAGAGTGCTACTGCTTCGCTTTCTGAGTTTGGATATATAGACACGGCTCTGCCAATATGCTGTGCCCCGTAAGACCCATCATTCAGGTTGATCAGTAATTCGGTATCTTTAATCACCTTAAAAGCAATATTTTTTGCAGCCAACTCCGGAAGAATAGTAGTCAGCAGTAACTCAAATTGGTTGGGGACTGTCGATAAATAAAATATCCAACCCTTTTTTTCTACCAAATGCCCCGAGTGGACATAAAAAATATCCTCTTCAAACGACACCTTCAAATGACGCAATATATTGGCCGCCTCCAAACTCATTATTTAACACTTAATGGTTCGGGCAACAAAGGGAAAAAAACGCTTTCAGGATGTAAATAGCGCAATAAGAAATGAAGAACGCCAGAATGGCCAATCATAAAATCAGCCGTTGGGAAATCTACATTCTCAGCCCACCAATAGCAGCTGTTTGGACCGTCTTTCCTCCTCATAGCCATTATTACATTGGCTATCCAGGTAGCCCTATCATACCATTCCTGATTTCTGATGACCCTAAAGGCCTCCAAATAGATTTCACCTAATCCGCTTAATCCATGACATTGGGATAAATTAGAGCAAATAAAGTGAGCTGGCTGCATCATTAAGGCCCTTTCAGCCACCTCTCTATATTCGACATTTTTAGTAATTTCATATGCTTTCAAAAAAGATAATGATATGCCGGGTGCCCCGTGACACCACCATAGTCCAACAATTTCATCCTTATCACTGTGGGTCCATGTTACAAAATCCTTTTTTTTAATACAATTAGCAATGAGATATTTCAATCCTTTTTCAGCAGAAGCTAAGGCACCCTTATGATTTACCCTATTGCTATATTCCAATAAAAAATATATAACACCCGCGATACCGTAACCAAACCCTGTTATTTTCTCACTTTGCTCAACGCCACCCTTACTTACCCATGAGCCATCTAGTTGTTGGCTATTTATTAATATTGAAACATATTCATTCAATTTACCAAAATAACAATCGCGGTCTAGAAACTGTTTACACTGCATTATGGCCAGTCCTTGTCCAGCAATTCCTTCTAGAATGTTAATTGAGGGCGAAACTTTATTAAAACAATCATTTATATAACCATTGCAATCAAGAGAATTAAAATCCAATTCACTATTTTTAATATTTGCGAGAACTAACGCGAACCCAGCTTGGCCATAGTGCAAAGACATTACCCAATGATGCAACTTTGCCAAAATCACTGATTCCATAAAACAAATACCAGCTTTTATGTTTGGCAAAACCATCTTTATATCATACCCCTCCACTTTTAACTTTGCTAGAACCCACATCACGCCACCCACCCCTCTGTAAAGCCCCCCGAAGACATGTCTATCACGTAACGGATATACCTCCCAATCATACTTATTATCAATCTTAGAAAACCATAAGCCATCAGATACAAACAAATCATTTCCCAACGCTCTAATTCCATGATTTATAGCATCTTCAATCTGACAATAAGAATGATAAACAGGGGGGGCGTCCGCAAATGAGTCCCCCTCCAGCGACCGAATATATTTATCTACCTTCTCCTTAACACCCCTAATCTTAGGCCTCTCTTCAGGATCGTTAGAAAGGGACTTAAAAATCAAATTCTGAAAGTCACTATGTCCACAAAAAAAAGCCAACTTTTCCTTCATAGACAGGTCATGCATGTCTATAAACACAAACGGCTCCATTCCACCTGTTACAAATTTACACAGGAGAGCACCGAGGGAATATACGTCATCACTAATAGCAGGCTGCCCCGAATTTAACTGCTCACGAGACATATACCCGTAGGTCCCTAAACCAAATGGCGGCTCAGGATATCTATCTACCAATGAATACAGGAGCTCTAGGTCTATTAGATAGACCATATTATTCTTATCAACCAAAAAATTGGTACCAGTAATATCTCGATGTACATATCCATTGTTATGCATAACCTCGATTCCATTGCAAATCTGTAAAAAATAGCCAAGCATTTTTATCCTTGTCTCTTTAGGTTGCTCTCTCCATATTTTACCCCCCAACTTGTCATCTATTATGCTTCTTAACTCTTTTGCCTTTTTAATATACTTCATAATCAAAAAAGACTCTCCTTTATATTCAACAAACTCAAGCATTTCCGGCATTCTAATGGAACCAGAGAATAGATTACTCACCTTACATTGCCATAAAAGTCTGTCTCGGAGATCACGCCCCATTTTATCAGGCAGCATTCCACGCCTCCCTTGCTTAATTACACATTTCTTCAAAAACAAAAACCGACTAAGATATGCTGCCACCAAAACATCGCCTTTGGTATCAGACTTCAGCACCTGTAATGGCAAATATTTATTTGCAATTAGGACCACCTTGGGAGGCTTAGGCAACTGATGAGTAAACCTTCTGAAAGGATTGGAAGCCCAATATGGCTGAATAGGGGGTGAATAATATTGATCAAAGATCAACGAGCCCTTATCATCCCTCATTAAGCGAACCTTATTACCCAATGGGTCAGTCTCAATATTCAAGATAAAACTGCCATACCGCGCCGAAATTATATCGCTTATTGGTAGATCAGTTAAAACTTTAGGCCCCACAAGGCCCTTAGTTAAATGAATCAATCGCTCCAAGAGAGGCTCAATAATCTCAACCCTATCCAAAAAAACAGTTATTACTTTGCCGATCTTATATAACCCGTACATGCCAGAGTTCAATCTATCATGAACTCTCTTACTTTTAACAACCTTAAAAGGAACACCATACGATAATAAAACTGGAAAAACATTCTCGCAAAGTGCAGCAAACTGAATAGGAACGATTGTTATATGTAAGATCCATCCTTGATCGCAAGAGGGTGTGCCGACGCGCAAATAATACTCATCTTCAAAAATATCAACGCTAAGAACATCCAACAGATGCCTATAGTCAGAATCAAATTTCACTTTCGAAACAATATCCTCAAAAATCATTTTTTAAACTAAAACTAAAAAAAACTTAAAAAATCCGGCCACCACTCTCAAATTACTCCCAAAATGAAAGATCATCGCCCAAAATCCATAACGAAATACTTATCCCAATATCAATACTAATTACTCCGAAAAAAGAAAACATAAGTTTCCAACTGAATGTAACTTCACCAACACAAAAAAAGGATTTAATCTATGTTGTCCAGAAAATCAATTACTGAAACCATAGCAGCATTATTAGTTTTCTTGTTTTTATATACGGGATTTATCAAATATCTCCATTTTGAAAGCTTCAGGTACGCGCTTCACAAATCACCGATAATAACTCATTACTCACAGTTCATTGCTATAATACTACCCGGATTCGAAATATTTTTGACACTCCTTCTAATAATACCAAAAACAAGATTACTTGGCCTCTATTTAAGTCTAATTACATTACTCACATTTACTATATATCTAATTTATATGATTTTATATAGCCCAAAACTCCCCTGCACATGCGGTGGTGTCATTAGTCAACTGACCTGGCGGCAACATATATTTTTCAATCTCTTCTTTATATTGCTCTCATTAATAGGAATATATATATCCAATACACAAGTAGTCAAATCCAAAAAGAATAAATCATTATCCCTTATATAACTCTTTTTGCGCAAAAAACAGGAAATGCCGAAAACCTGAAATAGAGTAGGCAATTATCTCACATAAATAATATTACATGAAAAAGATCCTATTTAGCAGCGCATCAGCTATACTTGCTGTAGTCGGATTCTCAGCATTCAAAACAGCTAAGACCAGTACAACCTATTATTGGTTTACCGCGCCATCTTCCACCCAACTGTACAATCTAACTACCCGACCACAGGTAGCTGAAATAGATTATTATGGCGACGGTATCGCACCCAGTGACGTGTGTAGTAGCGGCTCCCTCCATTATTGTGTAATAGGATATACCGCCAACCAAATCAATTTCGTAAGTGGCGTTCCTAACTCTTTTAAAAAGACGGTCGGAGGTGTAAAGATCACCGCTCCAAGGGAAACATCCGAGTTTAAACCCTAGTTCCCTTTATTAAAATATTAAATATTAAAAGAGGATAGTACATAAATACTATCCTCTTACTGCAACTAAAGGGCTATTGGGGCTACTGCCTTAGCGTCTTAAACCTTTAGCACTTAAACCATCATCAACAATGCATAAAACCTTAAGGGTTCTAGATTCCCGAACCAAGTCCAAACCCATAATATTTAGAGCTTTTCTCAATTTATCAATTGGGACATCCTCAACCCGATCGTTCCAAGGCAAATCCATATCCACATTTCCCTCGAATTTAACCTCATCAAAAAATGGCAAAAATGCATCTTTGGCATTTACAACTTCTTGAATCTGTCCCGAAAAAAAATCCCAAGACTGATTACGTAACACAAATATCTTTCCATCCCTTTTTACGGACCAACTTCGATTGGTCTTTTCTCCACTAGCCTTGATCATAGTAAGTGGGCCAATTCTCTTTAGAACCATACAAGAAATTGTCTTCTCATCAAAATAGCTTTTCAAATGAAAGTGCCGATCCAAATCCTCCCTCATAAAATCATAAACACTATCAGTCTCCTCTTTTTTCGACTTTATTGAGTAGCAAAATGTATTGCTATCAAGCCATTCAAATAGCCTTGGATCATCCCAAGACAAATAATTGTAGATTCTATGTGGGTCCTTAATACTGACAACAACTCTACTTACATCATCCATTTCTACCTTTAGATTATTCTTATAAGCTATTTTATACAATTCCAATATTGATTTATTAATTTCATAAAGCGCAATCCCCCTATTACCATATGAATCAACATCGCTACTCCCACCCTCGCCCATCCCATATTCTAGATGTCCCATAAAACATGAATAATCTTCACCATCATCACAAGAACTGTAGTTCCCCATTTTAAAGATAGAAAACGGATTAAAATCATGTTGCTTAACTGAAACACTCGCCAGCCTTGTAATATTACCTTTCAAAAAAGAATCAATATTTCCTTCTGTCGTCGTATTTACGTAAGAAATGTCTCTAAATATCCCATCTCTATCGATCCACGCATGAACTGGAATGGCGCGGTGCTCAAACAATCTATTTAAAGCAGTATCTTGAGTTATCATGAATAAATGCCTAGAAGAAAAAATGAGGCTATCATAAAAGTTAAAATGACCGCAAAGGTTTGCCCACAATTCATTTATCTTTTCTTGTGTATCGGAAGTGACCATTATGATTTCAATTTTTTTCCCAAATTCTCTCTGTAACTTCCATAAAAGTGGTATACCATAAATACATGTCGAACAGTGTGTGCTCCAGAAATCCAGTATTACCACGCTCCCCCTAAAATCAGCCAAATGTTTATGCAAAACGCTGTCTCCGACCCGTATTGTCAACGGCAGATTGGGAACAGTGTCTCCAAGCTTCAAAGCTCCAACACCATTTATTTCCTGGCCAAATGCTACATTTATGTAAAATAGAAAGCCTACTAAATATATAAAGCCGATTGTTTTTCTACTAAAAAGCACATCCTTCATTTGATTGAGTTTGGTTAAATAAATTCCACATATCCGTTATCAATCCAACATGTCTATATCATCGAAAAATCAATTTTCATATCCGTCATTTTGTGTCAAATATGGGTTTAGTTGTATTTCAGCGCTAGGAATTGGGTATAATGCCGCGTCAGCTTCCCATCCGACCTTCTCTGTCCCCAGGACAGCATTTATCTGGCTGGTTCTTTTAAGATCAAACCAGCGGTGCCCCCATTCGCAGAATAACTCCACCTTTCTTTCATGATAAATTGAATTTAGCACACTATCTGGGCTTGTAGACCCTAGATAATTAGGTAGTCCGGCTCTATTCCTTACTACATTCAAATCACCGATTGCCGCATTAGATCCTCCAGCCGCCCCATTTGCCTCTGCCTCCGCCCTTATTAAATATTGCTCAGCCAACCTTAAAACCATATAGTTTTCGATTGGCGACGAATTCCCATCATATCCCAGCTTGTATTTATAAGGATAATAATAAGATACTCCATTGACCACATTACTATCAATCCAATCTACCCTTCTCTGATCGCCACTTTCAAATGTATTTAGCAGATAAGGGCCAATAGTATATTTTGGAACAACGAACACATTGGATGGAACAAAATAATACCCCTCCGTAGTCTCCAACCCCGGGAAAACAGGAACGAGTTGCCAAATTCCTTCATTACTCCCAGCAAGAAATACATCATTCAAAATAGGCACCAAATTGTAATTTCCGGAGTTAATAACACGAGAAGAAGCAATCTCGGCGCTATCCCAATTCCGTTGGTACAAATAAACCCTAGCCAGTAAGGAAGTCGCCGCAAATTGGTTGGGCCGAAAATTGCCTGTTGTCCCATAGTTTTGCGGAAGAAAAGATTGCGCGATATTAAGATCGCCATCAATCTGCATGTAGATCGCCGCGCTAGACGCCCTAGGCAGTACTGCATTAATCTTGTAGTCTGTAGAAGTGACTAATGGAACACTTCCATATATATTAGTTAGATTGAAATATAGAAAAGCTCTAATAAAAAGAGCTTCCCCGACTAACTGCTTTTTAAGTGAGACACTCAACCCATTACTTGCATTTAGCCCCTCAATACAAGCATTCGTTTGGTATATTAGTTCATATGCAGACACCCAAAGCTGATCGTTCGCTCCGTTAGAAATAGGAGATATGGAATTAGAATAAAATTGCGACTCATCACTGTTTCCAGTGTTATAAAACAATTCATCAGAAGATAATCCAGTATAAATCGTAATTCCACCACTGGTAAATAGTCTACTAGTAGGCATCATATTAATATAAATTCCAAGGATGGCCGCATTCGCATCTAAACTATCCGCAAAAACAGTTGCAGTAACAAGTTGGTTGGGGGGAGAAGGAATTTTAACAAATTTAGTACACGAAAGAGTAGTTATTATCGATAAACAAGAGAGTGGAAGCCATATACTAATAATATGAATCTCCTTCAAAAAAAAGGCGTTATATTTATTCTTCATATTCCTCATTTTAGAACGTAAATTTTAAGCCAATGGCAATTGTTTTTAATGGAGGAACTCCATTAAAATTCTGCGTTTCTGGGTCATTTCCCTTGTAACGTGTAATGGTAAAAAGGTTTTGGGCACTAATATAAATCCTGCAACTTTCTATTGATACATTGCTCATATACCTTCCTGATAAAATATAAGAAAGTGAAAGAGTCTTAAGGCGAACAAAAGAAGCGTCGCTATAAGCTCCACTTGAAATTGGCAAATCGTTCCATCCTGTAAATGCCGAACTTCCAGATGACTGAGTAAATTTAGCAATGTCGGTTTTATCTCCTGGATTTTGCCATCTTGAAAGAAGAGCATTCGGTTCATTACTTTGAGATCCAGGGGTCCCAATTTGACCAAGATAATTAAGTCCTAACTGTTTAGAATATTGAATAAAAACAGTCAACTCAAGGCCCCTGAAATTGAACGCATTATTAAGCCCTCCGTAAAATCTAGGATCCCTATTCCCAAGTACTTGATAATCGCCGGAAGAACTACCATTAGGCTGACTAGGAGTATAGGTCGGTATTCCTTTTGCCGACAAAAACTCATAAACGCCAGTCGTATCATTTACACCTAATAATTTAAATCCTTGAATAAAATTCAAAGATCTTCCCACCATATAGGTACCAAAATATGGGCTCGAAGAGAGTCCTGCAAAAGAAATCAATTTATTATTTGGAATGGTAATATTATAGCTAGAATTCCAAGTGAAATGCTTTGTTTTAATATTCGTGGAAACCAATTGAATCTCCCAACCTGTATTTTGTACGAGGGCTGGAAAGTTCTGTGTTACCGAATAAAACCCAGTCTGAATTGGCAGTGGATAAGATATCAGCTGGTTTCCACAACGATTGCGAAACCAATTTGCACTTATTAGAATTCTGTCTTTTAAAAACCCAAGCTCTATGCCGCCATCTAGTTTTCTATTAACAGCCCAACTAAAATCAGGATTATACAGATTTACAGGCTCGTAGCCTCTTGTACCTTGATATGAGTATGTGGTTGTTGACCAACGAGGTATATATTGATAATCTAAAACACTGTTGCTCCCAGTTGTACCATAGCTAACCTTTAATTTTCCAAAACTAAAAAAATGAAAGTTGTTCTTAATATAAGACTCCTCTGAAAATATCCAGCCTCCGCCTATTGAGCCAAAATCACCAAATTGTTTGCCTGGCCCAAAACGGCTAGAGCCATCCCTGCGTCCATTTAAACTAATAATAAACCTAGAATCAAATATATAATTCAATCTTCCAAAAAAACCGTTATACTTGGTAAGCGTATAGCCATCGCTAGCGTTTGTAGAACCTGCTGCCGAAACCGATCCTAATAAGGCATCATTTGTATAATTACTACCGGATATTTGAGTTAATGCATTTGTGTTTTGCTGAAAAGTTCCTCCCAATAGAACATCAGCTTTTCCTCTGCCTATTGTTTTCTTATATTCCGCTTGAGGTTCAATAATCCATGTTTGAAAATTATTGGTTCCAAAGTTTGAAGAAGAAATCGGATACTGCGCAGGATCTTGCGATGCTAGCGGCGTCTCCGACAGTTCATGCCCATCTAATGTATTGTATCCGAAGCTAGACCGTAGCGTAAGGCCAGTCAACACTTGATAGCTGATTTGGAAATGGCTAATCAAATTATACGTCTGGGCTAAATATTTATTTTTTAAATACGCAAGAGGGTTTCCGTATGAATTTCCAAGGTCAAATCCATTATAGTTCCAAACTAAGTTACCTTTGCCGTCTATCAAAGAGGGGTAGTCAGGAGGTAATGTAAACGCGGACAAAATAGATGGCGAACCTGAGGAATTATTCTGGTCATAACTGTAATTCGCTGAAAAGTCCAAAGAAAGATGGCGGTCCGTGGAACTATGGTGCAAATTCATATTAACAGAACCCCTTTTTTCGCTAAAATCACCGGGAAAGATTGTATTTTCATTGTGATAGCCCGCACCTATCAAGAATGTAGTATTGACAGTGCCTCCTGAAACAGAGGTGTTTATATCCACACTATGGGCAGTACCCCCAATAAATTTCTGTTTCCAGTCTGTATATTTAGTAGTATCGAATTGTAATAAATCCGGCGCATATAGATTGGGATCAGAGAGTGAATCACCATCATTTTCAATAGCCTCATACCTCATTCTCAAATATTGTTGCCTGTTCATCATTGGCATCGCATGGGTAATCATATTCTCTCCCGTATAGGCGTTTATACCTAACTTCGTCTTACCAACTTTACCCTTTCTTGTTGTAATCAAGACTACGCCGTTGGCTCCTCGAGATCCATAAATTGAAGTGGCATCCGCGTCGCGCAAAACCTCTACGCTTTCTATATCTGCTGGATTGATACTATTAAAAGGACTTAACCCTCCATACGGATTGTTATACTGCCCCTGGCCACCGGGTAATGGCTGAGGTCCTATTAAAGAAGTAAATTGATTAATATTTGCATTTTGAGGCGCAAAAGGAACTCCATCAATAATAAATAATGGATTATCAGGATAAACGCCTTGACCTACATTTGGATTCAACGTATTCTGCCCCCTAATCTGCACCTGAAACGAAGCCCCCGGCACCCCACTACTCTGAGTCACCACCAACCCCGGAACCCTCCCCTCCAAAGCCGCCAAAGGATTCGTCACGGGCTGCGACTCAATCTCCTCACTAGTCACCTTCGACACCGCTCCTACACTGAACCGCTGCGTCGTCGTCCCATATCCAATCACCATCGTCTCATCCAACATCCCCACCTTCTGTTTCAACACCACGATAAACGTATTCTTCCCTCCAAACTTTAAACTTTGCGCCTCAAACCCTACACTCGATATTACCACGATCTGTTCCGGATCAATATCCTTCAACGTAAACTCTCCCTTGTCATTCGAAGCAATCACCACATTGGTCCCCTTCAATGTGATCGTTGCTCCGGGTATAGGCTCCCCCTGTTCATTGGTCACCCTCCCCTTGACATCAATCCCTTTTCCTGTAAATTGCTCCTGCTTCTGAGGCGTCTGAGGAAGCTCGACTTTCTTAATAAACACCATCTTATCCGAGATGGTATATGTCAATGTAGATCCTCGTAGACATTGCGTCATTGCCTCCTGTATGGTCGCGTCCTTGATATGCACCTCGACCTTTTGCGACAGCTCGGGCAAGTTACTCCCCGACCAGAAGTAATACCCGCTCTGTTTCGTAATCTCTTTCAAGACTTTGTCCAGTGCCTCATCCTTGGTAGAAATGGTGATCTTGCCCTGGGAATACCCACGGGCACCAACCTGTAGACAGGCGGTAAGCAGTAAGAGAACAGTCAGTTTCATGATCTGGACCGTTTTGGTTAGAGCCTTATACTTTCTATGCGAAAGTTTGGACACAGGTATAAATTCCATACCTTTGTTATGTTTGGGTGAATAATAAGCAGTTGCCCAAATTGTCTAAACTTTATCCAACCGGCAGTGCTTCCAACACTTCCGGTTTTCTTTTAAAAAGAAGGCATAGTAGAAACAGTGCCTTGAATGTTAGACATGAGAAAAATCAAAAAATCATAGCTATTCTTTATTCATCCCTTTAAGGGAATAGAAAATTCAGTAATGGTCGGCGGCAGGCACTCCTGCTCGTTACACACCTGGAACTGAATGGTCCCGGTAATAGTTGTTTGGACCTTCGCCTTTAGCCTGACCACCTGTACAAAATCCACTTTGTGTAAATACTGGTTGGCTTCGACGCCTAAGTTGGGATCTGTAAACCGATCCAGCTTACCCACTTCCTTGGTCAATCCCTGCAACTCTACCAAAGGGCTCTTTACAAAGCTGATCTTGGTAGGCAGGGCAATTGCATCGGATGGCTGTTTCTGAGCGTATAAATGCCATCCGTCCTGTATAGTGGCGATGATCCTCACTTCATATGTATCGGGCGTCAATGCTTTTGATGTATATGTCCACTGAACAGGCTCCTGTGCATACAATGATGAAGTCCCAACCAAAATAAATCCCCAGAATATGACGATCCCCTTTTTCATAAAACGCTATTTCTATGGGTGAGACACCATCAGTTTATTACCATCCATTTGGAATTGAACGCCCGTCATTTCTGTCAAACCCTGCAAGAGCTTTGACAGATTCACATTTCGGGGCGCTTCTCCCTTAATGGACTCCGTCGGAATATTTCCTTTATAGACTACTTCCACTCCATACCAACGGGAGACTTGTCGTAAAATGGATTGGAGATCTGCATGGTCAAATTGAAACAACCCATTCTTCCAGGCGACGGCTTCATCGACATCCACCCCTTGCATCACCTTCACGGATCCACTTTGCGAAACACTGGCCTGATCCCCGGGATTCAATAGACCGGAATTGTCGCCATACGCTACCAACACTGATCCTTCGAGCAAGGTTGTCTTTATATCCGGTTCGTCACTATAGGCCATAATGTCGAAATGCGTTCCCAGTACTTTAACACTGGTGGCATTAGCCGTTTTTACAATGAAGGGTACGGATTTATTCCTGGCCACTTCAAAATACGCCTCTCCGGTAAGGGTTACTTCACGGGTTGCCCCAGCAAAGACGCTCGGATATTTTAAGGATGAAGAACTGTTCAGGAACACCTGGGTGCCATCTGACAAGACCACCTTAAACTCCCCGGTTATCGGAGTCGTAATCGTATTATAAACAATGTCTTGCCCCTTGGATTTTGCTGAAGTATAGCTGATTTCGCCACCGTCCACTTTGAGCACTTTTGCATTCCCCTGCTGAGTGACTAACCCATTTCGGGCATCACTGAGTGTGATCACTTGTCCGTTTCCGAGGGTCAGCGTTGCCTTGTTCCCACCGGGTGGAATATCTTTCATGGCAGCTATCGATGTATCCGGATGATTAGTAAACCCGCCGCGATAGATATAGGCTGCCAATCCGACCCCTATGAAAACGACCAGGATCCCTACCGCCGTGCTGCGACCCTTGCGGCTGCGCTTCCTTTGCTCACCGACGTCAATCCCCACCATTTCGGCAACTCGCTCATATTCACCATCTGAGGCGGCTCCCAATTCTTTTAGCGATTGAAGATGTTCGGCAAAATGCCCTCCTTTCACCAAAGCATTGAACTTCTCCAGATTGGCGGGAGACTTGTCCAGCCATTGTTGCAATTGGCCCGACTCCTTCCTGGAAAGCACGCCTTGCTGATACTTACCCACTAGCTTTGCTATCCTGAAAATTTCATCTAACTGATCGCCATCCAATGCTTCTTCTTGATTGATCATATGCAATTCCATTTGGTTTGTAGAACTACCCTGTTATACTAGAACAATTGACATTGATCGAGTAACCTATTAATATGGGAAAATATTTTCTACAACGCTAATAACCGTTAGTTAGCGAGCATATTAAACATAAAAAGAAAAGGCCATCTAAAGATGGCCCTCGTTATAAATTGCAATAAATATTTCAAAAAATCAAACCATCAAAGCCTCTGTTACCGCCGCCAGAAAGGTGACAGCCAACACATTATGCGACAGTTGTTTCTTTAACATGCCGGTGGCCCGTACCCGGGTATTCCGTACGGTTTGCGCGGACAATCCCAGTTGAGCGGCGATATCATTGGTATTCATCCCTTCCATGGTCATCTTCAGGATGCGCCTGCATTGGGTGGGTAGTGTATCTATAGCCCGGCTGACTTCCCGGAGTACTTCCGCGTCAAAAATCTTGTTCATGATCACGTCGTTGGTCAGTTCCTCGGTGGTAAGTTCATAAATCGAGGCGGCTTCGTATTCTTCTAAGATCCTCTCCCGTCTCAGGTAGTTTAAGCAGGCATTTCTCGTACTCACGTATAGAAAACCCTTGACACTCTTGATGTTCTCAAAATTCTCCTTGATGCTCCAGAGTTTCACAAAGACTTCCCCTACCACGTCCTTGGCGACTTCATTGTCTTTGACAAATTCCCGCGCAAAATAACAAACGGCACCATGATATTGTTGGAAGATATACTTAAAGGCGTCAGGCTTCCCCCGTCTGAATTCACCGATCAAAAACACATCGTCCTGTAGACCGTTCCTTCCAAAAAGTGCCATAAAAGAGGGTTTGAGCATTCACGGAGTCCGAAACCAGATCTACGTAAATAGACTTATAAATAGATTTTTGTTAATACAACCAACATTACGGGCATACGAAAGCTATTACCCTCGCAGGCAGGCAACAGCGGCTATGAACTGGCAACTGAAAAATTTCGTGAATTACAATAGGAACGCCTTAGTAGCTTTTCATGCGGTAGGAAAAAATCGACAAATTATAAACTAATCATATATTCAAAATATATCGAACTCTGTATAAAAACGGCGGTGTAATCCGTATAAATACCTAGAACAAACATAGGCATTTCTTTGGAAATTCCTAATGGCTCCCCAAAAAATCAACTTTATTTAGCGGTGAATCGATACTTGTCGTAAAAGACCTACTTCCGGGGAATCATTTCTTCCCGCATGGCAGTTTGATAGACAAAAAAGGCCACGATGGCAGCTGCCTGTCTGAGGTCATCGGGCAGTAAATGATCATAACTATCCATATTGCTATGATGGGTCCTGGCTTCATATTCGATAGGATCCTGAATAAACTGAAAACCAGGAATGCCAACAAAATCAAATGATTGGTGATCCGTACCGCCTGTATTCTCGATGGTCACCGTCTTAGCTCCCAGATCTTCAAACGGCGTTAACCACTGCAGGAATATAGGTGCCGCCGCGGTATCGTGTTGCAAATAAATGCCCCTGATCCTCCCGGTACCATTGTCTAAATTGTAATAAGCCGATACCTTTCCCTGATCTTTCGTCCAAATTTTGGTTTCTCGGTCTCCAAAATGCTTTTTGACATACCCCATGGAGCCCAACAATCCTTCTTCCTCCCCACTCCATAACACAATGCGGATGGTCCTGCGGGGATGAATATGTAATGCCTCCAGGATACGAACGACTTCCAGCATCACGGATGCCCCTGCCCCATTGTCTGTGGCCCCGGTAGCTCCCTGCCAGGAATCCAGATGTCCTCCCAGCATGACCAGTTGGTCTTTTAATACGGGATCTGTTCCTGGAATTTCTCCGACCACATTATAACCCAATGAATCCATGGCGACTTCATTACAGACGACTTCCCCTTCCAGCTTCACAGGAATACTATCTTCCAGCAAGCGCTGGATCAGATGAAAGTCTTCATAAGAGAGCGCAAGGCTCATAGGACTCAAGGGTTGATCCCATTCGTGGCGCCCTCCGCTCGCCACAAAAACGGTTCCGTCATTATTATCAGGTCCTGAAGACAAGACCCCCAATATTCCTTCCTGCTGATTAAACTCTGCATCATAGAGCATCCTTGGCACCCTGGGTCTTGTAACACGGACATGAGGAACGGGCTTTACCCCGGGCGAAGGCCGCCTATATATAATAGGCGTAGGCGTAGCCATTTTCTGTAATTCGGAATCGGTGTACCGGGTAGCCTCTGGTTCAAAGGGAATACGAATGGGACCATAGCGGGGATAAAGAAGGATTTTGCCTTTGACCTTTCCTAAATACACCGATTGCTCAGCTGAATCTTTAGGATGATATAATACCACATCTGCCGTAAAGGGTCCTTCGCTCCCATTTGTCCAGGCGCCTGGGAAGGCAATCAGCGGTTTGTAATAAGGCTCTTTCAGGGCCAGGTAGCATTTCTTTAACTCCCACCCCTTCCCAAACACGCCCCATGGCTCCAGGACTGTATTGACAAGTCCCCAGCGGGCCATTGCCATCTTAGCCCATTCTTGAGCACGGACCAGACCCGGTGAATTGCTTAGCCTCGGTCCACTGGCGTCTGTCAGGTGGAAAGCAATGTCCATCACCTGAGAATGATTCAATGCCTGATCGCGTATTTGAGCTACAATGCTGGTGTCGATAGCCTCCTGGCCATACAATTGACCGGCTAGCATGGGGATCACTATCAGCATAAAGAGCAGCCGTTTCATACTCTTTTATATTTTTTCTCTACGTAATCATAGAGCAATAAGACAAACGAAAAACATACAATCATGGGGAACACCTGGGATTCAAATACGATAGGCGCAAGCCAGATACTGAAACCGGCATTTAGAAAAAGGAAGAAGGTGCTCAACCCTAATCCATATAAAAAATAGGGATTCACCTGTATCCCATTTCTGAACCACAGGAACCAGGCAAGTCCCAGGATGAAGCATATATTAATGCCCAGAAAAAAAGCGGGGAAAGGACTTAAGAGGGGCACTTCCAGATATTTTGACCCAGGCTTCGCCGGGGCTCCATATGGATAATCAAACCAGGATCGTACGATCTCATTTACCGTATCCTTTCTTATATTGTAGGTTACCAACTTATCCATGGTCGGCCACCAATAGACGCCCAGATTGGGCAGCAAAAAATATTGAACATAGGCTCCCCTACGGCCATCTACCAGATATCTTGCATAATCCGAAAACAGAGGTGATGCAGCCGCCACCTTCTTAAATTCCTCATTAGGATGATCCAGATCCTCTTTCAAAGAAAGATAATACAGCAGGGGGGTATTGGGTCTTACTATATAAAAGAAGCCATCAGCCGGCCCAACGGAAAGTGCATTATTGTCGGCATGTTGAAAATATTTTCTCACCATGCGGTCCAACGCTTCATATTTCTCAGGCAGTTGCGAACTATCCACGATTACATGAGGATACATAAATAGCGCATTGTCAGCTTGCCTCCAGCCGCTAAATGCGGAAAACTGGCGATGACCGGTCTGCTGCTCGTTGGCATTCAGGGTATGCATCACAAACAGGACGATAAGAACCGGGCCTAATAACATCCCCGATATTTTCCATCCAGGCTTCTGAGGGGAAAAGGCAAAGGTGAGGCAGGAGACAATAAGATAATAGGCCGCGGTATAGCTGATTGTAAAAGCCACAAAGAGGAGCAGGGCGTGCGTAACAATATAATAGGGTTTGGGGCGATGCAATATCCAGATCAATTGCGTAAACCACCAAAGGCTACAACCTAAAAACAGGGCATCGCTTACAATATAATTGGCCAGATATAGGAACAAGGGATCAAAAAAGAGGAACGAAAAAAGGAGGTTAAAGCTCTCCTTCCCGAATCGGTAAAAGTAATGAACGGTGCAAAAAAAATAAAGCAGCACGGCGGTTAAAAAGAAAAACTGAAACGCCACCAACGCCGTATCGGAATGCGTCACCTGATGAAATAACCAAAGGAATTTTGAATACCCGATGGGCCATAGGTTAGATGCAGCATTAGTGGAGGCAGCCCCAATAAAGCTGTAGGAAGAGGGGCAAAAATTGGGGAAGGGATATAGGAACTCCTTGAACAAAGTGAAGGTGACAATATTAATGAGTAATGCAATCCCTCCATACATCCTATTCCTCCTGTCCTTTAGTACAAAATCAGAAAAGGATATCCCATTAATGGCGCTGTTTGTCATGTTGATAAAATTTATATAGAAAATCCACTAAAAGCAATGCAAAAGCGATGAGTAGGATCATGGGGAACAACTGATACCTGAATACGATCGGAGCAGCCAATACACTGAAACCATAATTGGCCAACAGGAAAACGGTAATCAAAAAAATGGCCTTATTGAAATAGCTGCCGGCATTCTTTTGACCCCCCGTCAGCAGGAACCAAACCAATGCTACGATGTACAAGACATTGGCCATGAGGAAAAACTGAGGGAATGCCGCCAATAGATGACCCTGGATGGTATAAGATACCGGGCTGACTTTGGGACTTTTATATTCAAACCATTCAGTACCTAAGGAATCTATCACAGGCCGGTCCATATTGTACACCGCCAACTTCTCCAGGTTGGGTAAAAAATATTCCTTGGTATTGGGCCAGAGGTAATAGGTTATATAGGCTCCCGGATTTGCTTTAATAATATAGGATCCATATTCAGAAAAAACCGGTGCGGTCTGCCCCCACGCATCAAATTCATCTTTGGCGCCATTTTGTTTTACATACCGGTGCATATATATTTTTAAGGGAGAATGCGCGTCCCACATATAAAATGATCCATTGTCCAGATCCATATCCAATTTATCCTCCGCCACTGTATCAAAGTAATGCCTCACTACCCTATTCAATAGTATACTTTGCGTGGAAGGCAGTTCATTACTATCCACCTGAATATGGGGATATAGGAACAGGGCATTATTGGCGGTCTGCCAACCGCCGAAGACGGAGAATTGGCCTGTACCTGTTACTTCCGCATTGTGCGCGATGGTGCGATCCATGAAGGCAACGACGCATATGACAGGAAGTAATATGCCGACCAATTTCAGGCTGAGCCTGTAAGGGGAGATCACAAAAGCAGCGGCCGTAATAAGGGGATAGTACAGTGCATTATACCTTAGCGTAAAGGTCAGCCATATCAAGACCGCTTGAGTAAGGACATGAAACCACCTTGGCCTGTGCAGCATCCAAATTACCTGGCTGATCCATAACAGGCTTAACCCGATGAAGAGCGCATCGCTTCCTATACAATTACTGAGGTACAAAAACAAGGGATTGACAAACAGGAAAACATATAAAAAAAAGCCCAGTTCCCGGCTGAGCTTATAAAAATGTTGAATAGTGTAGAAGAAATAAAGGGCCGCTGTTTCCAGGAAGAAGTATTGAAATGCCACCAGGGCCATTTCGGAATGGGTAAGCCCATGGAAATACAAAAGGAACCTGGAGTATCCTATAGGCCATAGGTATACATCCAGGTTGTGTTTTGCCGCGTATATGTAAGCATAGGAATCCGCGACATAATCCCCAAAGGGGTAGAGTTGTTTGAATATAATAAACTGGATCACCCACAGCAAAGGAGTACCCTTAAGCAGCACGTCCGTCTTCCTGAACAGCTTCATGGGCCTCTTTTTTAGGAGTATGTACGGGCTTTTTCTCCTCGTGGTATTCCTGCTCCGTATTAATCGACCAGATATTTGATTTATCAATAATACCCCCGATGATATTGTCCACCGCTACCATAGCGGTCAGCATCGAGTGGTCGGAATTGTTGTACTTATGCATCCCATTCCTACCCACCAGGAACAAGTTCTGATACCGGTCCACATATTCCTGGATGAGATAAAACTGGTCATAGGTTCCAAAATAGGCCGGATACGTTTTCTCCATACGGAGTACGGTAGCGTCCAATACATCCTCTTGTCTGGCCAAGCCCATTTTTTCCAACTCATAAATCCCTACCCCTTTTATCTTATCATCGGGCTGCGCCCAAAAGCCATCCCCTTTAGTACAGAAATATTCCATCCCAATCCAGATCGTCTCCGGATCCTTGACCATAAACGGACTCCAATTATTAAAGATCTGGAGCCGGCCTACTTTCACATCCCGTTCCTGGATATAGATCCAGGTATCCTGAAGGGGGGGACCGGCGGTAGCCCACTTTTTTAATAAGATGCCCACAGTGATGAAATCCCTGTACTGAAGGCCGGCCGCCACTTCCCTGACTGCAGCCGGAACGGCATGACTCATCCCGGCGATCAATTGCTGAATGGGCATAGTGGAGAAGAAATAATCTCCTGCCACTTTTATACACTCTCCATCCAGTGTATTTATGGCCTCGATGGAAGCTACCCTGTTTCCATTTACATGTATCTTCTGAACTTCATAGTGCAATAAGATCTGGCCACCCCTTTCCTGGACCAGCCTCGCCACTTCTTCCCATAATTGACCGGGTCCCCATTTGGGATACAGGAAGCGTTCGATCAGGCTGGTTTCCGTGTTCCGCTGATTGATATCGTCTCCCTTGGTCTTTTTGAGTGATTGAATGGCATGGGCTATCGCCTTGCTGACAGACACTCCTTTTATGCGCTGAGCCCCCCATTCAGCAGAGATCTCCTTGCAGGGAACGCCCCATACTTTCTCGGTATAGTCTCTAAAGAACAGTTCATAAAGCTTCACCCCAAAGCGGTTGATAAAGAAGTCTTCCAGGCTCCGTTCAGGTCTGATGGGGAAGAGGCTGGCTTTGAGATAAGAGACGAGGATACCTGCGGTCCTGACGGGGCCCAATTTACGCAGGGTATCCAGGCTCAACTGAATGGGATAGCTGAAGAATTTTCGTAAAAAATATATTCGGGAGATACGCCTTCTTAGCAGCATGATCAGGTCCGGATTCCGGTGGGTCGCGCCTGTTTTTTCATAGGTTAGCTTGCTGGATTGGTTCCGGTAATGGACGGTAATATTATTGGGCGTTTCGGTGTCTTCCATGGGCATGATATTCATCCACCATTGCATGACCCTGTCCGATTTGGAGAAAAAGCGGTGGCCCCCTATATCAATCCTATTGCCTTTATAATTTACCGTTTTTGATATCCCCCCGATATCACCGGATTGCTCCAGGATAATGGGTATGATATCAGTCCTTTGCAATAGCTCATAAGCGGCGGTCAATCCGGCGGGTCCTGCTCCCATTATAATGGCTCGCTTTTCCATGTTAAACGGTGGCATTAGGAGTATTCAAATATTGAATCATGCCGCTTCCTACCGCTACGGCATTGCCTTTACGGGCAAATAATCCATATTTTATAATGCAGAACACCGTTCTCACCCCATCCTTCCATTTGATCTTTTTCCCTTCCTTATAGGTTCTCCCATAATAGGAAATCCCCACTTCATAGATCTTGATCCCAGGCACCTTGGCAATTTTTGCCGTCACTTCCGGTTCAAAACCGAACCGGTTCTCCACGAGGGATATATTTTGAATGATATCCGTCTTGAACAACTTGTACCCCGTTTCCATGTCCGTCAGGTTCAAATTGGAAAACATATTTGAAAGGAAAGTAAGGAAGCGATTCCCGATGGAATGCCAAAAGAAGAGGATCCTGTGGGGGTTTCCGCCCATAAACCTAGACCCGAAAACGACGTCTGCAAAGCCACTGAGGATGGGTTTTAATAAGGTGTTGTATTCCCCCGGATCATATTCCTGGTCCGCGTCCTGTATCAGCAAATATTCCCCGGTAGCCATATAAATGCCTGTATGGATGGCGGCCCCTTTGCCCCTATTTTTCTCATGGCAGCAATATTTGATATCCATTTCGGGATTAGCCAATATATACTCATGAACTACCCGTTCGGTGCCGTCTTTGGAGCAGTCGTTGATGATAATCACTTCCTTTTCTATGTGCTTGATTAATCTAACCTGCCTTATGCGATCCAGGACTCTAGCAATCGTCTTTTCTTCATTATATGCTGGGATGATGATGGATAAGCGTTTGATGCTTCCGGGGACAGACTTGCCATTCCTGGCATTATGTACATAATGACCATGCCGTTTGATCCGGCCAAGTGTTTCTTGCATACGATCGGGTTTATATAACCCAATGAAAATAAAGGCAATTTTAAGGGGAGGCTTGTGTTTAAGGGATTACAACTATTGTTTATGGGATTAATTTAACGACGGCTTCTCGGGAGCCTTAATATTCCCAATCTCATAATTTTTACTCCGTAAAACGAAAGCTGCCCATCCTACAGGGACGCTTGACGGCGTTGCCGCTCAATATTAGGTGAAAACACCCTGTGAAATATCCTACTTATGCTGTACTTTTCGTGAAATCCAACTCCATGAAAAAGCTCTTTCTGCTTTATTGCACGATTGCTATATTTATAAACACATTCGGGCAGACCTCACAAAACTTAAGGAAAGTAGTATCCCTCGACAAAGAATCGGTCGCCTTAAACGGGGGGCTTAGAAGTTATGTCGGTGGAAAATCCAGAATCGTAATACCCATAGATTTACCGGCCAATACGGTAGAATGGTATTATACGTTCAGCACTACCTCAGTAAATAGTCCTGCCAATGAGCTTAACCTTGTTTCGCAATTGACAAAATTGCTTGATCTCACCGATCCATTGGGCCTGGTTGCTTCGGCGATTATGAGCCCCACTGGAACGCATGTTTGCAATATCTACCTGATGGATGATCCCAATTCCAAAGCCTTCTTGGCTAAAATGGATCAAAAGGGAACAAAAGTATTATGCATCGAATCAGCAAAAAGAGAAAATATCCGTAATGGTGTGGTTCAAATAAAAGATGTAAAAGCCGGCAGGTGGTTTTTGGGCCTTCGCAATCCAACCGCAGAAGAGGGTGTTGTTATTAATATAGAAGTCGCTGCTATTGTAGAGGAAAAAGATGCCAATGCACTGCAAAAGAGCTCCCTCTATGGGAGTATGGGATGGGATGCATACAAGGATGGTGAGATCGATAAATGTATCGAATTCAGTAAAAAAGCCTTGACGCTAGATAATACAATGGGATGGGTTAAACTAAACCTGGGTCTTTGCTACTTAGTAAAAGGGCAGCAAGAGGCAGCGGCCAATTATTATGTGGATGCAATAACCGATATTAAAAAGCTAGCTAACAGTTTACTGATCCAAAAGCACCTTCAGGCTGGAATCAACGATATAGATGAGGCGTTGCAGAAGAAACCAGGCTTAAAAGGAACCGATTATATCAGGGAATTATTGGAGAATGAACTAAATAAGCAGCAGAAGTGAGGGTTCATATTTGCTAAAATTCTATCGCCCTCCCGGACCAAACTTCCTCAGATTATACGTAAAACTCAACATCGCATACCTCGCCAGCAACTTGCTCTCTGTATCCTGTATCATGGTAGGCGTCTCGGATCTGTTAACCGCCCTGTT